>Ga0070728_10001087_pt1 | contig 44402 bp, 40 predicted proteins | sample tdDd471_FD_66723 | JGI IMG/M metagenome (GOLD analysis project Ga0070728, IMG submission 66723) | Marine sediment microbial communities from the Atlantic coast under amendment with organic carbon and nitrate - tdDd47.1 | ecosystem: Environmental > Aquatic > Marine > Coastal > Sediment | place... | reverse complement strand
CGGTGGATTTCTCCGGTGTTGACGGCGCGGTCTACGACGCGGAGGCCGGAACGGTCACCGTGGGCGAGAACGTGTTCCAGCTGACCGACGTGGAAACCGTGCTGGGTGTGACCGAGCCGGAACCGGAACCCGATCCGGAGCCGCTGTTCACGGAAGGCAACGACAACGTCGATTTCGATGCCATCGACACATCGGACTTCCTGGAGGGCACGACGGATGCCGCGCTGGGCGGCGATGACACCGTGTCCCTTTCGGACCGGCAAGATGGCAATGTGCGCATCTTCGCCGCTGGCGGCGGCAACGATCAGATCACCGGTCGCAGCCAGGACGACAATGTGCTGGGTGAGGCGGGCAATGACATCCTGATCGGCGGCGAGGGTGGTGACACCCTGGACGGCGGTGATGACGACGACACCCTGCGCGGGGATGCCGGGGCAGACAGCCTTGTCGGTGGTGCCGGGGCGGATCTGCTGCGTGGTGGCGACGACAACGATGTTCTGGATGGTGGCGACGGCGACGATGAAGCACGCGGTGGCGACGGCGCCGACACGATCGCTGGCGGCACCGGCAACGACAACCTGCGCGGTGAACTCGGCAATGACGCCGTCACTGGTGGTGATGGTGAGGACACGCTGTTCGGGTCGGGTGGCGACGATATCGTCACCGGTGGCCTGGGCAACGACCTGCTGCAGGGCAATTTCGACGATGACCTGCTTTTTGGTGGTGAAGGCAACGACACGCTCAATACCGGTGGTCAGAACGACACGGCCTTCGGTGGCGCCGGCAATGACAGTCTTCTCGGCCTGACAGGCAATGACAGCCTGGATGGCGGTGACGGCGACGACAGCCTGCGTGGTGACGTTCACGATGACACCCTGATCGGTGGGGCTGGTGCAGACAACCTGCGCGGCGGCATCGACAACGATCAGCTCTTCGGCGGTGCCGACGATGACTTCGCCGATGGCGAGGACGGTGATGATCTGGTCGATGGCGGTACGGGCAACGACACGGTTCGTGGCGGTGACGGCGCCGATACGCTGGACGGTGGCGACGGTGATGACCGCCTGCGCGGCGGTACCGGCAATGACCGGATCATAGCAGGCGCAGGCGACGACTTCGTCAATGCCGATCCCGGCAATGACCTGGTCGAGGGCGGGTCCGGCAATGACACGATTTCCGGGCTCGGCGGTTCCGACACGATCACCGCAGGCGAAGGCGCGGACCTTGTCCGTGGCGGAAACCTGAATGACGTCATCTCGGGTGACGCGGGCGACGACACACTGGAAGGTGAGTCGGGGGCCGACACGCTGGATGGTGGCGACGGCACGGATGAACTGCGCGGCGGTTCCGGCAATGACCAGATCTTCGGCGGCCTGGGCGATGACTTCGTGCTGGCGGGCGAGGGCAATGACTTCGTCTCGGTCGGTGAGGGTGCTGACGAGGCCTTCGGTGAAGGTGGCAATGACACGCTGATCGGTGGTGTCGAGGCCGATACGCTGGTCGGCGGCGGCGGTGCGGACCTGATCGACGGTGGCGCGGGCAATGACTTCATTGACGGCGGTATCAACAAGGACACCATCAATGCCGGTGACGGCGACGATGTGGTCTTTGCCAATTCCGACGATGACGTGGTTGATGCGGGTGCTGGCAATGACTTCGTCAACAGCGGCTCCGGCGCGGACAGTGTTTCCGGCGGCGATGGCGACGACATGGTGTTCGGCAGCAGCGGTCAGGACACGCTGGACGGCGGTGCAGGGAATGACACGATCGGTGGCGGCACCAGTCGCGACCTGATCACCGGCGGTGCCGGTGAAGACGAACTGCACGGCGACGGTGGCTTCGACACCCTGTTCGGTGACGACGGCTTCGACCGCCTGCTCGGCGACAACGGCGACGACCAGCTGTTCGGTGGTCTGGGCGATGACACGCTGGAAGGCGGCCTGGGCGATGACCTGCTGGATGGTGGCGAAGGCTTCGACACCTTCCTGGTCAGGTCGGGCAGCAGCGGTTCGTCGAACAATGACGTCATCAACGACGTCGATATCGGCAACCGGATGATCCTGGAAGGTGCTGACGGCGGTATCGGACTGGATGATGTGGACTTCATCGACAATGGCGATGGCAGCTGGACGGCGAAATTCCCCGCCGGTGCCGGATCGGTCACTTTCGACGAGGCCGTGGTGACCCAGATCGACCTGTCGGATGGCCTGGGCGGAGTGAATGCCTCCATGCTCTATGATTCCGCGCAGGGCGCCTACGAAGTGTTCGATCAGGACAACAACCTGCTGTTCCTGATGTAGTTTCCGTCTCAGCCGCCCACGGTCTGCACCAGTTCGTCGACCGTGGCGCGGAGGAGATCCAGATCACCGGGCTCCGACAGCCGGTGATCGCCCGCCTTCACATAGTGGATGCGCACGTCGGTTGACCGCAGCGCCTCCGCGATGCGCAGCGAATGCTGCCAGGGCACGTCCGGATCAGCCATGCCATGCAGCAGGCGCACGGGAACATCGATGCCGACCGCTCCCTCGTCCAGCAGATGACAGGCGCGCCCGTCCTCGATCAGCTTTCGCGTGATGACATAGCCTTCCGGATCATACTCGGAGGGAACCCGGACCAGTCCGTCCGCCATCAGGGTCTGCTGATTCGCCGTTCCCAGTTCCTCCCACATCCAGGTCGTGAAGTCCGGGGCCGGTGCGATGCCGATCAGACCGGCAATGTGTGCAGGGCGGGCAAGCGCCAGCCGCAGCATGACCCATCCCCCCATGGAGGACCCGACAATGATCTGTGGCCCCGTTGTCAGTTCATCAAGAATCGCGATGGCATCCTCGGTCCAGCGGCTGATGCAGCCCCTGTCCGCGAAACTGCCGGAGCTTTCGCCATGTCCGAGATAGTCGAAGCGCACGAATCCAAGGCCGTTGGCCTGGCAATGTTCCTCCAGCGCCAGGGCCTTGGTGCCACCCATGTCGGACATGAAACCCCCGCAGAAGATGATGCCGGGTGTCTTTCCGGTGGTATGATGATAAGCGATGGTTTCTCCGTCGGGTCGCGACAGTTCTTTCGGCGCGTTCGGCACTCTCGTCTCCTGGCCCAGTGACTACATGACAAGCGAACCACCGATCCACGAACCGGGCAACCCGACAGGTACACGGGCTGCCGCCGACCGTCCGCTGACCGTGCTGCAGGTGCTGCCCGCGCTGGTGACCGGGGGCGTGGAGCGTGGCACCGTCGACATGGTCACCGCGCTGTCGGTCGCCGGACACAGGGCCATCGTCGCATCCTCCGGCGGGCACATGGTGCAGGAGGTGGAGCGGGGTGGCGGCGAGCACGTGCTGCTGCCCATGCGATCGAAGAATCCGCTGGTGATGTGGCGCAATGTCGGCCATCTCGCCCGGATGATCGATGCGGAGAATGTCGATATTGTGCATGCGCGGTCGCGCGCTCCGGCCTGGAGCGCGTACTACGCCGCGCGCCGCACCGCGACACCCTTCGTGACCACGATTCACGGGCCGTACAACGGTCAGAACGCTGCCAAGCGTGCCTACAACAGCGTGATGTTTCGCGGCGACCGCGTGATCGCGACTTCCGGTTTCATCGGGGACTACCTGCGCCAGACCGCGCCGAACCTGACCGACGACCGCATCCGGATGATTCCGCGCGGTGTCGATCTGGCCCAGTTCGATATTTCCACCGTCTCGGCAGCGCGGAAGATCCAGCTCGCCGACGCCTGGGCCGTGCCCGCTGGCGCGCCGGTCATCCTGGTGCCGGGACGGCTGGTCCGATGGAAGGGCCAGCGCGTGATGATCGAAGCGCTGGCATTGCTGCGCGACCAGGACTCGGTTGTCGTGTTCGCCGGCGGTGATGTGGGGCATGAAGCCTACAAGCTGGAGCTCCGTCGGCTGGCGCAGCGCCTGGGCGTCGAGGGACGGGTGAGGTTCGTCGGCACCTGTCGCGACATGCCTGCGGCTTACGCCCTGGCCAGCGTCGTGGCGTCCACATCGGTGGAGCCGGAGGCGTTCGGTCGGGTCGCGGTGGAGTCACAGGCGATGGGCCGCCCGACAGTGGTCACCGGGATCGGCGGTGCCATGGAGACGGTTGTGCCGGGGGAGACCGGCTGGTGGGTCGATCCGGACAATGCCACCCAGCTGGCGGAGGCCGTGGAGACCGCCGTCGCGCTGGATCAGGATGCGCGCGATGCGCTTGCAGGCCGCGCGGTAGCTCATATCGCAGCCAATTTCACCAAGACGCTGATGTGCGAGCGGACGATTTCCGTCTACCGGGAACTGAGCGGCACAGCCTGAACCGGATACCGGCTCAGGGCAGGGGCACCTGCGCCGCACCAAATGCCTGTTTCTGACGGTCGGCCATCCTGTCCACATCGAAGCCTTCGATCAGGTCATGGAACATCCTGTACCAGTTGATCTCGGACTTCAGGTGCAGGAAGACGCCCCCCAGCCCGATTGCCGCGCGGTCCATGAAGACGAACTCCCGCGGTGGCGTGACCCCGCCCCGCTCCTTCAGCTGCCGATGCACCTTTTCCGCGACATCCTTGCCGTAGACACCATCGTCGCCGAATTCCTGGATCCGCCGGGCGCGATCCTCCAGCAGCGGCGCATAGACGAAGGCCGCCCAGAGGTTCAGCGTCTCGATCACTTCCTTCGTCAGGCCACCGAAGCCCCAGCTTTCATAGGCATGGACCGCCAGGGCCTCGTCGCCATCGCGCAGCGCGCAGTAGAGATCGATGACCCCCTGCACGAACTTAGGCTGGAACGTGCGGATACAGCCATAGTCCAGCAGATTGATCGTCTGGTCGTCGCGTACCGTGTAGTTGCCCAGATGCGGATCACCGTGGATGACGCCATAGTAATAGAAGGGCACGTACCAGGCCCTGAACATGTTCTGCGCGATGGCGTTGCGCACTTCCTGCGGTGCCTCGGCGAAGGTCATCAGACGCTGACCGTCCAGCCAGCTCATGGTCAGCATGCGGTCGGTCGACAGATCAGGTACGACGGTCGGCACATGGACACCGTCCTCGCCCGACAGCATTTCCTGGTAGAGGCGCATGTGCCGGGCCTCCAGGCGATAGTCCAGTTCCTCCCGCAGGCGGTCCCCGATCTCGGTGTGGATATTGCTGGTGTCGATGGAACTGTCGTAGCGACGATAGACGGAGAAGATCAGTTTCAATTGCCGCAGGTCCGCCTCCACGGCGGATGACATGTCCGGATACTGCAGTTTCACGGCAAGGTCGGCACCATCGTGTCCGGTGGCGCGGTGGACCTGCCCCAGGGAAGCTGCGGCGCTGGCCTCCCGCTCGAAGTGCGCGAACTGCTTCTGCCAGCCAGGTCCGAGTTCGGTCATCATGCGCCGCTTGACGAAGGCCCAGCCCATCGCCGGTGCGTCCGCCTGCAGTTGCGCCAGTTCCTGTGCATATTCCTTCGGCAGCGCCTCCGGGATCGTTGACAGGATCTGCGCCACCTTCATCAGCGGACCCTTCAGTCCGCCAAGCGCGGCCCGCAGATCCTGGGCGTGGACATTGCGATCGATCTCCATGCCCAGATACCGCTCGCCGGCCAGCTTGGCAGCCAGTCCACCCACGGAGCGACCGACGCGCGCATACCGCATCACCTGCCCGCCAATCGAATTCCGGTCGTTCGCCATCGCGCTTTCGCCCCATTCTGTTACGGGAAGACATTACGCATATGGCAGGCCTTTGGTTCAGGACCAAGGGGGCAGGACGTCAGGTCGCGGCGGTTGTGGTGCACTGTCCGGGTGCAGGCAGGTGCGGTGTCAGCCGCCTTCGCGTTCGCCCGCGACGGTCAGACCCATCTTCTTCAGCGCATCGACCGGTGCCTGGGGCAGGGCCAGGTTGGCGGCGCGCATCAGGACAATGCTGATGCGGCGATTGGAGTCGGCGTAGGGGTCTTCCGGCATCAGGGGGTCCTGGTCAGCCTTGCCGGTAACCTGGTCGATACGGTGCACGGGAACGCCGACCTCTATCAGGGCGCGACGACTCGCGTTCGCCCGGTCAGCCGACAGTTCCCAGTTGCCGTAGCCGTTGGTCGACCGATAGGGCGTGGCGTCCGTGTGGCCGGTGATCTTGATCTTGTTCGGCAGAGTGGAGACCACGCCGGAGATCAGGCGCAGCAGGTCGGAAGCATGACCTTCCAGCGAGGAACTGCCCTTCGGGAACATGGATCGGCCGCCCTGGTCCACCAGCTGGATACGCAGTCCCTCATCGGTCATGTCGACCATCAGGTTCTCCGCCAGTTCCTTCAGCTCGGGGGGCGCCTGCTCGATGGCGTCTTCGATTGCGTCCATCGCCTCGTTGAAGTTCTCCTGCTCCCGTCGGGCCAGGGCTTCGGCAATGTCATCCTCACCCGGCGTGCCCTTGCGCCCGCGTTCGGAGCCTGACATGGACTCGTCGTTGTTCGAGATACCTTCCTCGTCCACTTCGTCGCCGGAGGGGTCGAATTTCTTGCCGTCCTCGTGGCTGTCCTTCTCGTCCTCGATATCGCCGACGGAGACAACAACGGTCGGCAGGCCGTTGTCGGAGATGCGCGATCCCTCCCGCACCATGGTCTGGCCACCCAGCGCACCGCCGGAACCGGAAGTGGACTGGGATGCAGCGGCAGGGGCGAAGTAGTCGGCGATACCGTTCTTCTGCTCGTCGGTGGTCACGTTCAGCAGCCAGAGCAACAGGAAGAACGCCATCATGGCCGTCACGAAGTCGGCATAGGCCACTTTCCAGGCACCGCCATGATGACCATGACCGCCCTTGACGATTTTCTTGATGATGATCGGTTGCGGATGTTCGGACATGGTCCCTGGCTGCTGTCAGGTGGAAGAGGTTGAGAGGGTTTCGGATCAGATCTTCGGGGCGTTCTCGACGGCTTCCTCGAGTTCGCTGAAACTTGGGCGTTCGTGGCTGTAGAGCGTCTTGCGGGCAAACTCGACGGACACGGCCGGGGCGTAGCCGTTCAGATAGGCCAGCATGCCGGCCTTCAGGCACTGGTAGTACTTGCCCTCTGCCTCCGCATAGTTCTCCAGGTTCTTGCCCATCGGGCCGACGAAGCCATAGGCGAGCAGGATGCCGAGGAAGGTTCCGACCAGTGCCGCACCGATCAGGCCACCCAGGACTTCCGGCGGCTCCGAGATGCTGCTCATGGTCACGATCACGCCCAGCACGGCGGCAACGATGCCGAAGGCGGGCAGCCCATCACCCACGTTCGTTACCGCACTGGCAACCGCATGCTGTTCGTGGTGATGGGTCTCGATATCCTCATCCATCAGCGCTTCCATCTCGTGTGCATTCTCCGTGCCCATGGTCATCAGGCGCAGGTAGTCGCAGACGAATTCGACCGCGTGATGGTTCTTCATGAAGTTCGGAAAGGCGGAGAAGATCGAGCTCTTCTCCGGATCCTCGATATGTGCCTCCAGCGCCAGCATGCCCTTGGCCTTGGCCAGCTTGTAGATCGTGTACTGCATGGTCAGCAGTTCGACATAGGCTGCCTTGTTGTAGGGCTGGCCCTTCAGGATCTTCCCGATGGACTTGAACACGCCGAAGATCACGGTCTTGGGGTTGGAGATGATGAAACCACCAAACGCGGCCCCGCAGATGATGAGGACTTCCAGGGGCTGGACCAGCACGGCAAAGCTGCCGTGAGGCAGATAGCCACCCAGGACCGAGCCGATAACCACCAGAACACCGATGATGAAGAACATGGAATCTACCGCCGCTTTTTGTGCACCGGTCCCCAGCTTGCCGCCATTGCGGTTAAGATCACGTTAGCGAAGACAGCGTTGCGCATGGCCGCTGAGCGAATTATTCCGGTGGGGCAGGGTTTTCCGCGCGGATGCAATTGGTAAACTCCGTCCCTGTTCGATGAGTCTGCTGATGGGTTGGGGAGCGCCATGACGGTAACGCCGCGCGAGATGCGGGATGCAATGGGGTGCTTTGCCACCGGGATCACCGTGATCACCGCTCTGGATGCGGAGGGTCGACCGGTCGGGCTGACCGTCAATTCCTTCAATTCGGTCTCTCTGGAGCCACCGCTGGTCCTGTTCAGCCTCGACAGGCGGGCCAACTGTGCCGATGCCTTTGGTGACGGCAAGCCTTTCGCCGTCAATGTCCTGGGCGTCGGACAGCAGGCGGAATCAAACCACTTCGCCTCCAAGGCCGATGACAAGTTCGCCGACATTCCCTTCGAATGGCAGGCTGGCAGCAATGGCTGTGCGATGCTCGACAGTGCCATCGCCAGCTTCGAGTGCATCGCGGAGGCCACCCACGATGGCGGCGATCACATCATCATCATCGGTCGGGTGACCCATCTGAACCAGGCAGAGGGGCAATCACCGCTGCTCTACTTCCAGGGGCGTTACGCGGAGATTGCGGGCTGAGTCGCGCGCTGGCTCAGCTTGCCTCCACCTTTTTCTGGCAGATGCGCCGCAGCGCCGTCCATTCCCGCGCGTCCAGGATCGGCTGGGTTCCCGTCGCCCCGGCCCGGATGCTGGCGGCGCGGTCCTCGGCTCCCGGATGACTCTGCAGATAGGAGAGCAGACCCACGCCCCAACCGTCCCGTCCGGGGTCGCTGGCGGCCCGATCAAAGAAGGCGATCATGCCATCCGCCCGGATGTCCAGGGCGTTTAGACGCTCCACCGCGAAACGATCCGACTGGCGTTCGGCGTCGCGTCCATAGGACTGGCTGGCAAGAAATTCTGCCAACTGCCCGCCGGACCCGCCTACATTGCCTGGCACAATGATGGAGAAAATGGCGTCGAGGGCGCTTTGCCGGATTACCTGTTCCACACCATGGCGGTAGGCCACATGGCCGATCTCGTGCGCCAGAACGCCAGCAATCTCTTCCGGCGACTGCGCATTCCTGATCAGCCCCTCGAACAGGATGATCTGGCCGCCGGGCAGGGCAAAGGCATTCACCAACCCGTCCGGAACAACCCGAACACGCGGTTTCGGGTCAAGATCCAGCCCCGTCAGCAATTCATCCGTCATGCGTTGCAAGACCTCCAGTCCCTCTGGACTGACGCAGGACCGGCGGACTTCAGGGAGGATCAGCGCGATGCTCCTCTCCGCCTCCCGACCGAACTCCTGTTCGGTGGAGATCGGTACGAGGGAGGCGAGCGCGCCGACGAGCAGAGGCAGTGCGGCCAGGATCACCAGCAGCCCGACGCAGATCCCTGCCGTTCCGATGGCCAGCCGCTTCAGGTCGCGTCGGATACCGCCGCGGCGATTGCTGAACACCTGCGGCAGGGTCTCGTGCAGCCTGTCCACCGCACCATCCTCCACGATCAGCAGCCGGGCGTCAGGCATGCTGGTGTGACCCAGCCGCAGGCGGGTGCCGCCGTCGGTCAGGTCGATCAGCTCCAGTTCGTCCGCTGACCAGAAACAGGACATGCCCGCCACCTGGAAGATCAGTCCGGTGTGGGAGATGCTGAACTCCACCGCCTGCTCCCGCGCCGAAACGCCGTCCAGATAGATTGCCGGGAAACTCATGCTGCCACGCTGCTCCGAGCCTGCTCAGATGCCGTCCATCCCCAGTACCGCATCCAGTCCACTGCCCGCGCCCCTGTCCGAATCGGCGACCTGGACAATGTTCTCGATATCCATCGAACCAACGATGGTCGTGGTCTGGAAGACATGCTCGACGGTTGGGTATTCGACGAAATAGAGGTACGCTGAATAGGAGACCGGGCCAATGATGACCATGAAAAGCATGTATGGGATAGCATACAGCACGAGCTGTCCGGCGTCGAACGTCCCCTCCTGTCCTGGAACTGGTAAAGAGCCACCGGCGAACAGGATGCTGAAGATCACGAAGAAAATGCCGTTAACGATCAAAAAGGCCTTCAGAGCACCAAAGAAGTAGATGCTGACAAATTGCATCGGGCGGATTTCGGATGAGAAGCCCAGAGTGCCGAGCCGCGTCTGGCGCAGCATGTACTGGGTCGTGAACCCGCGCCACCAGGCCAGCGCGAGCCCGCCCGTCAATGGCATCAGCAGCCAGCAGAGCACCCAGCGACCGAACACGTCCGTACTTCGGCCCTGGTAGACAAACCGCTCACTGCCAAGCGTCATGTTGCTTACCAGATAACGCTGGATCGTGATCGTCAGCCATGGAAGGGCGACGCCGAGTGTGAACACGGTCGCCAGCAGTGGCAGAATGATCTGGCCGACGTAGCCGCCTGTCGATCCGCTCAGGCTGCAGTGGATGCCGCGCCAGCTTGTGCGGCGGATCATGTAGCGATGGCGCCGGTAGATCGCGATGACGCCCAGGATGCCCAGCAGCGGATACAGTGTCAGCAGCCATGCAAAGGGCGCGAACTGCGGGCCCGCGATCGCGAGGATCGCGAACTGGATGATCCAGAACGCCAGCGCCAGTGCCACGCCGACGATCAGGAATCCCAGGAACAGCTCCATGCCCCTTCCGCTGTATTCCAGGCGGCTGCCGCCTAGGGAGAGGTGCCCCCAGATAAAGCGTCGCACATTGGTCCGCGCCCAGAACCAATAGACGCCGAAGGTGGCGACCATCATCAGCATCTGGCGCAAGACCAGTTTCCGGAATTGCCTCCGGGTCGCGGAGAATGTCAGTTCCAGGCTGTCGCCCGTCCCGCCCCCGTCCGCTTCTGCCGGGGTGACCTGAGGAACCGATGGCTCCTGCGGTGGTGCCGGTTCGGGCCAGCCCTGTTTGTCATCCTCGTTCATGTCACCCCTGCCATGCTGTAGTTGTATTTCATTGCTTGGGACACGTTATGTGTTCCGGGGGAGACCGGCAAGTCGTATGGTTCCGGTGGCTGGTGCAGGCGCACGCGCGGGCGTAGGTTTGTCATCCTTCCCGTGCAGGAGCTGGCAATGAACGAGATGAATTCACGACAGGGGCGGAACGAGCCGTCCTCCATGTTCTTCTGGCCGACAGAAGATCGCCCCGTTGCCCGACGTGGCGAAGGCATCTTCATCTGGGATGACGAGGGGCGTCGCTACGTCGATGCCAGCTGCGGCCCGCAGACCACCAATGTCGGCCACGGCAACCAGTATGTGATCAACGCCCTGAAGGCGCAGATGGATGACATCTGCTACGCCTTTCGCACGCACTTCAAGAACGGCCCGGCGGAGCGGCTGGCGGACCGGCTGGCCACGCTGGGCGCGCCGAAGGGCTTGACGCGGGCCTTCTTCTGTTCGGGCGGGTCGGAGGCCGTGGAGGGTGCGATCAAGCTGGCCCGACAGGTGGCGATCGCGCGCGGGGAGGGGACGCGGCACAAGATCATCTCCCGCATTCCGTCCTATCATGGCTCCACCCTCGGGGCGCTGTCGCTGACCGGCGACCCGGACATGTTCGCGCCCTTCGCGCCGATGATGCCGAACCAGCCGAAGATCCGCGCGCCCTTCGTGGTCGAGCGGGCGGCGGGGGTCTCGGCGGATGAGGCCGCGCTGGCCTTCGCCGACGAGCTGGAGACGGAGGTCATCAACCAGGGGCCATCGACGGTGCTGGCCTTCATCGTCGAACCGGTTGGCGGTGCCGCCACCGGCGCGCTGACGCCGCCGGATGTCTATTACCAGCGCATCCGCGAGATCTGCGACCGCCATGGCCTGCTGCTGATCTATGACGAGGTCATGTGCGGGTCCGGGCGCACCGGCAAGTATCTCGCGGCGGAGCACTGGCCTGCCAACCCCGACATTGTCGCCATGGCGAAGGGCCTGGCCGCCGGTTATGTGCCGCTGGGTGCCGTCATGGCGCGGGGTGACCTGGTGAGCCTGGTGGAGGATGCGGGCGGCTTTGCCCATGGTCACACCTATTCAGCCAGCCCGCTGGCCTGCGCGGCTGGTCTGGCCGTGCTGGACGTGCTGATGGAGAACGACCTGGTTGCCAATGCGGCGGCCATGGGGACGGTTCTGAAGGCGCGGCTGGAGGGGCTGGTGGAGCGGTTCCCCTTCATCGGGGAGGTTCGGGGCAAGGGGCTGATGCTCGGTTTCGACGTCATGGCGGACAGGGACAGGCGGATTCCCTTCGCGCCGGAACTCGGTGCGGGCAGTGCCATTGCCCAGGCCTGCTATGACCGGGGGCTGATCATCTATTCCCGGCGGATGCTTGGCGGATTGCGTGGTGACCATTTCCTGGTGACACCGCCGCTGAATGTGACAGAGGGGGAGATCGACATGATCATGGAACTGCTGACCCAGGCACTGGACGACTTTGCCCCCAGAGCGCTGGAGGCCATGGCGTGAGCGCCGCTGTCGAAGATCAGGTCATCCTGATCACGGGGGCTGCCAGCGGCATCGGCAAGGCGCTGGTGGAGGGCTTTCTGGCCGATGGTGCCAGGGTGATGGCGGTTGATGTCGACGAGGCCGGGCTGGCGACGCTGAAGGGTGACAGGCTGCTGGCCCATGTCGCCGATGTTTCGGACCCGGAAGCCGTAGCCAACATGATCCAGCTCGCTGTGACCCACTTCGGGCGACTGGATGTGCTGTTCAACAATGCCGGGATCGGCGTTCGCGCGCCACTTGTCGATCATGCCCCGGCGGACTTCGAGCGGCTGATCCGGGTGAACCTCATCGGCCCCTTCCTGGCCATGCAGGTGGCAATGCAGCTGATGCAGGATCAGGGCGGCGGGCACATCATCAACACGCTGTCGCGGGCAGGTGAGGCGGGGGGCGCTGGCTTCGGGGCCTATGGTGCCTCCAAGGCCGGGCTCTATACCCTGATGCGAACGGCGGCGCGGGAGATGCTGGGGACCGGTGTGCGGATCAACGGCCTGATCCCTGGACCAACGAAATCGGGCATGAACCCGAAGGCACCGCAGGATCCGGCGGATGTCTATCCGACGGCGCGCTGGATGGTGGAGACCGGTGCCGGTGACCAGACCGGCCGGGTCTTCTGGAACCAGCAGGAGTATCTGATGTTCGACGAGGGCAATGTAACCTTCAAGCGGGAGATCGTCTGATGGATGATGTGCAACGGATGCTGATCGAGCGGGCCTGCGAACGGTTGCAGGTCGAGTACTGCCATCTGGTGGATCACGGTACGGCGGCCAGGATCGCGGACCTGTTCACGGATGATGGTGTCTGGGCGGTGGGCAAGCGGGCTTTCGAAGGGGGGGATGCGATCCGTGACAACTTCCGGAAACGCCAGGACAACCAGGAACGCCGGTCCCGTCACGTCTGCTCCAACGCGCTGATCGAAGTGCAGGACGCGGACAATGCAACGGGGACGGTCTATCTGATCCTCTATCGCCACGATGATCCGGAAGATGCGCGCACCCGACCGGCGTCACTGCCGGAAATGGTGGGTGCCTATCGGGACACCTTCCGCCGCACGGATGCCGGCTGGCGGTTCAGCCGTCGTGACGTGGTGATCGACTTCGCGCCCTGATCACTCGACCTCGACAACCGCATTCTCCGGCGACAGGCCCTTCGGATAGAGCAGCCAGAGATTCAATGGGCGGTTCATGCTGCCTGCCAGCCGGGCTGCTTCATCTCCCGGACCGAGGAACAGGTCGGCCCGGCGTGGCCCCCGGATTGCGCCGCCGGTATCCTCGGCCAAGGTCAGGCGATTGATCTCCGGGTCAGACCCCTGTGCCTCGGTCGCCACGAACATCGGCAACCCGAGGGTCCAGACGCGCCGGTCCACGGCGATCGAGCGGCCCGGTGTCAACTGGGTTCCGGCGGCACCTGTCGCACCCGTGACGCCCTGCCGTTCCTGAAAGAAGACGTAGGACGGGTTGAGGTCCATGATCGCCTCAGCCTCTGCCGGATTGGTGGCCAGCCACTGCCGGATCGCCTGCATCGACATGTCCTCCCGCGCGATTGCGCCGCTGGCGATCAGGTCACGACCAATGGCCCGATAGGGATGGCCGTTCTGCGCGGCATAGCCGACATAGGCGATCTCACCGTCGGGCAGGGCAATGCGGCCCGATCCCTGGATCTGCAGGAAGAAGAGATCGACCGGGTCGGCGAGCCAGAATATCGGATCAACCTCATCGGCCAGCGCGCCCTCGCGAATTGCCGATCTGTCTGCGTAGGGGACAAGATTCCGCCCCTTCAGCCGACCGGCGATGCGCGTTCCCTTCAGGTCCGGCCGGAAGGATGCCAGGTCTACTTCGATCAGATCGCCGGGTCGCGGCAGCAGCGGCACCTCGAAGCCGGCCTCTGCCTGCCGTCGCCCGTCGTAGGTGGGTTCAAAGTAACCGGTCAGCAGCCCCGGCCCCTCTGCCTGCAGCGCCCAGGCATCGAACCGGGCCTCGATGAAGCCCCGGTCCAGCGCCGCACCGTCCTTCAGGTCGACGCAGGTCCGCCGCATGGCGTCGGCCAGTTCGCCCTTGCGCCATTTCCAGCGGTCGCACTGGCGCAGCAGGGAAGGCGCGATCGCTGATACGTCATCGGCTTTCCAGCCGGGCAGGTCACCGAACGATGCCCGGGTCAGTACGTAACTCTCGTCGGGAATTTTCGGTGGCTGGGGCACCATCAGCACCACGCCGACGAACAGCGCGACCGCAATCAGGATCAGCGCTGCCGCCGCCAGCCGTGTGCCTTCGACCCTCATCCGGCGGGCAGTACCGGCGCCGGATCGTTCAGATTGATGATGCGGTCGCTGTCCAGGAAGGAGAGGTTGGTCGAACGCAGCTTCTCGGCATCCTCATCGAACAGGAACGGCAGCAGGGCGTAGCGGGTGCCGCGTGTGACCGGCAGGGCCTCGTGCAGCACACCACAGCCGAACACCACCGCCCCGCCCGTCGGCGCGCGATAGCGATGATCGACATATTCCGGAAACCGCAGGTCGCCCCCGTCATATTCGTCGGCATTCAGATTGATCGTGACCGCGAAGCGACGGTGTGCCGTGCCCTTGGTGGTGTTGTCGCGATGGGCGCGGAAGAAACCGCCGGATTTCTCGTCGTAGCAGGCGACCAGATAGCGTTCCAGTCGGGTCGCATTGAAGTTGAACGCCCGGAAGATCAATGGACAGAGACGACGGTTGATGGCGTCACGTACCTCCGCGCGCAGGGCCTGATCCTCAATGATGCAGTCCTGTCGGCGCTTGAAACGGCTGTCCATGATGCCGACAGTGCGCCCGTCGACCTCACGCATGAAGCCGCTCTCGGCACCGCCCGTGGTCTCGAAGTAGCTGATCAGCCGCCGACAGAATTCCGGTGGGATGACATTGGGCACGACCAGCACCGGCGCCTGCCGTTCGACGGTGACCGCCGGTTCACGGGGCGGGATCTGATCGAGCATGCCATGCAGGCGCTGCGTCAGCGACGCCAGCGGGGTGAGGGGCTGAAAGCCGACGATGCGGACGCTCTCGTCAATGACATAGGCACCGTTCAGCAGCCTTGGCGGTGTTTCCCCCTGCCGGGGCGTCACCATGCGAAACCGTCGGGCGATGGCACCGTCAACATCGCGGAACAGCGTGATCGGCAGGTTCGTGCCATCCTGGTCAGCCTCGACCGACGCATCCGGACCGGCCACCACACCGAAGACATGCACACCCTTGGAGCGGAGCGACGCCAGCGCGGCGGCCAGAATCTTGCGTGCCTGAAGCCGCTCCGGTCCATTGAGGAACACCAGCACCGCACGGTGCCCGCCGATGGTATTGAAATGAAATGCCGGGTTCACCGTCGATGGCGCGGTGAAATCCGGGGCCGGATCACCGGGATGAAGACGCGCGGAAGGCGCCGACATCGTGTCCATGATCAGTGCGCGGAACGGGTCGCGATCAGTTCCCAGTTCGGATCACTGGAACGGGTGTCGCGGGCAAAGGTCCATATCTCGGTCAGGGTATTCACATCGTTCGGATCACCCGCGATGACGCGACCTTCCGAGTCCTTTGTGGCCGAAATCATGCTGGAAACGAACTTCACGGTGACTTCCGCAACCTTGTCCTCGGTCAGCTCCGCCTCGACAATCTCGGCCTGCTTGATTCCGACAAGGGTCGTTTCCTGGGTCTGGTTCGCCGCCTCCCGCGCGTCGATGGCGGCGGCGAAGCTGCCATAGACCTTCTGCGCAAGCAGGGGCTTCAGCGTGTCCCGGTCCCCGGCGGCAAAGCCGTTGACGATCATCTCGTAGGCGCCACGTGCGCCGTCGGCAAAGCCGCGCCGGTCGAAACCCGGATCAACCTGGCGAATGGCGTACAGGCCCCGCTCCAGCGGCGATGCGTCCTCGGCCGGTGGCATGTCATCCTTCGGCATTTCGTCACGCATGACGCCATCGCGGGCGGGCAGATCGATGATGTTGTCACCGCGCTCGTCAGATGCCTCGGACGGCTTCGTGCCCAGGCCGTCCAGGCGCGTCCGCGGGTGCTCCTGCTCATGCCCCGTGCGGCGGCCAAGCGTGTTCCGCAGCCGCAGAATCAGGAATGCTGCGATCATGCCGAAGATTACAATCTCGAAAATCGGGAATCCGTTACCCATATTCCACTCACTGGCGCGTGCGCCGGGGGTTGATGATTGCCCTCGCTTGCGGGCTTCACTGCAACCAACATAGGCCGCGGACACCGCGCGAACAAGCCATGCCCCTGCTATTCCTGCTTCTCTTCATTGCAATGCCGATCATCGAGATCGCGGTCTTCATCCAGGCCGGTGATCTGATTGGCCTCTGGCCCACACTGGGTGTCGTCATCGTGACCGGTGTCGCCGGGACAATCCTGCTGCGCACGCAGGGGTATGGCGTCGTCGGGCGCATCCGCGCGCGCATGGAGGAAGGGCAACCGCCACTCTTCGAGATGTTCGAGGGGCTGTGCATCTTCGGCGCCGGGCTGCTGCTGCTGACACCCGGGTTCGTGACCGACAGCATCGGATTCCTGTTGTTCCTGCCCCCGCTGCGGCGACTTATCGCGGTCTCCATCGCCAGCCGGGTGAAGGTGCATGTCCGCGCCAGCACGACGCAGGGGCCGGGCCGTGGGCCGCACAGCGGACCCCGCCGTGGTCCCGATGGCGGCGGGCCGGTCATCGACGGCGAATATGAAACGGTCGACCCCGACCGCGAGAAGCTGCGGTGAGCGGTCAGACGATCCGTTTCTCGCGCAGGGCGGCGATCACGTCGGTGCCATAGCCGAGATCGCCCAGGATCTGGTCGGTATGTTCGCCCAGCATCGGCGCGCGGTGGCGGATACCGCCAGGCGTGCCGCTCAGGTTGATCGGCGCGGAGGCTATCGGGGCAGGGGCGGGCACATCCGGGTACTCGACACCCTGCAGGAAGCCCATCGCCTGGATATGCGGGTCATCCAGTGCCTGCTGCGGTGAATGCATCGGACCGGCGGGAACGGAGGCGGCGGCATAGTCGGCCAGCACATCCACGGTCTTGCGGCCCTTTGCATGTTCGCGAGCGATATCCGACAGGATCTCGCCATTGTCGCCGCGGTCGAGATCGCTGGTGAAACGCGGATCATCCTTCAGTTCCGGACGACCGACCATGTCGGCCCACCGTTCGAACAGCGGCCGGCCCACCACCTGCACGATGATCCAGCCATCGCCGGTCTGGATGATGTCGGTCGGGCCTGCCGTCTGGCCCCGGTTCAGGGTCGGCTTGCGGTTGATGCCGGTCAGGGCCTGTTCGATCAGCGCCGCATTGCCGATGGTCAGGGCGGAGCGGACCAGCGCGCCCTCGACCATCTGACCCTCACCGGTCTTGTCGCGGTGCATCAGGGCCACCAGCGTGCCGATGGCGGACATCATGGCCGTGGTGAAATCGACGAAGGGGGCCGCGAATTTCACCGGCTGATCCTCCGACCCCGACATGTAGGTGCTGCCCGACATGACCTGGCCGATGCCATCGAAGCCGACACGGTCGCTGTAGGGGCCGCCGTGGCCATAGGCCGAGACGGTGGTCAGGATGATATCCTTCTTGATCTTGCGCAGGCTTTCCAGGTCCAGACCCATGGCCAGCAGGCCCTGCGGCGGCAGGTTGGCCACCACCACATCGGCGGTCTCCACCAGCTTCGCCACGATCTCCCGCCCTTCCGGCTTCATCGGATTCAGGGTCAGGCCGCGCTTGTTGCGGTTGACCTGCATGAACAGGGCACCGACGCCGCCGTCACCGTTCACAGGGGTGGTGTAGCGATCCTCCGATCCCGCAACCTTCTCGATACGGATCACGTCGGCACCGAATTCGGCCAGCAGGGTGGCGCAATAGGGACCAGCGATATAGCGCCCGAAATCCAGCACCCGGTAGCCGCTCAACACACCACTCATCTTGCATTCCTCCCCAGGATCGTCGCGCCGCAGCGCATACTTATCGTCGTTCTATGCTCATCTTCATACCGAAGCGCGGACGCAACGTCACGATGCCCTGTGACATGACAGGGTGGCCCGGCTTCAGGCGCAGGCGATAGCGCCTTGCGATCATGGCGAGCGCCAGCCGTCCCTCCGTCTGCGCGAACCCGGAGCCGATGCAGATGCGCGGCCCCCCGCCGAACGGGAAATAGGCATGCTTGTGGCGGGCGTGGACCTTCTCGTCAGCGAACCTGTCCGGGTTGAAGATTTCCGGATCGGACCAGAGCTTGGGATTGCGGTGCGTGATGTATGGGCTGACCGTCACATAGGCCCCCCTTGGCACCAGCAGCCCGTCGCCACCTTCTCCACCCAATCTGTCAGCTTTCTCCGCGAAACGACTGATTGAAAAGGCCGGTGGATAGAGCCGCAACGTCTCGTCAAAGATCATGCGGGTACGTTGCAGCGGGTGCAGGTCATCGAAACCGGGACGCCGGTCCCCAAGCATCTGGGTCACTTCCCGGTGCAGCAGCGCATCCTCGTCCGGGTGCTGGTCCAGCAGATAGAACACCCAGGTCAGGGCCTGCGCGGTTGTCTCGTGACCGGCGGCGAACAGGGTGACCACCTCGTCGCGCAGTTGCGCATCGGTCATGCCCTCGCCGGTTTCCGGGTCGCGCGCGTCCAGCAGCATCTGCAGCAGATCCTCCCCCGGCTCCGCGGCCCTGCGGCGGGTCTCGATCAGGTCGAGGATCATGCGGTCCAGGGTGGCCAGTGCCCGCTTCGCTTCCGGGTCACGGATGCGCGGCAACCACTCCGGCAGGCCCAGCATCTCGATCACCGGTGTCCGCCCGAAGCTGCCGATCAGGGTCGCCACGGCCTTGCCCAGCTCATCGATGGAGGTTCCGAGATCGCGAGAGAACAGGGTGCGGGCCACGATCTCCATGGTCAGGCGCATCATTTCCTGCGCGATGTCCACATGGCGGCCGGTATCCGCGATGGCGTCCCAGCGCTCGATCAGCCCTTCGGTACATTCGGCCATGATGTCGGCCAGGACCCGCAGACGCTTGTAGTGGAAGGCCGGGGCGGCGATGCGGCGCTGCCTGCGCCAGAAGGTGCCTTCCGACGTCAGCAGGCCGTTGCCCAGGGCAGGGCCCAGGATACGGCGGTTCAGGCGGCCCTTGGTGTAGATGTCGGGCTTCTCCACCAGGATCTCGTGGATCCAGTCGGGACGGTTCACCAGAATGAATGGCTGAAACCCGATGCGGCGGAAGGTGTAGTCCTTGTCAAAGACGTAGGGCGGATAGACCTCGATGATGTTGTCGCGGATGGTCCGGATGGTCTCCACCACGCTCAGCCGCCGGTCCTTGCCGGGATGGCGCTGGCGCGGGCGGTTGCTCAGGTCCACCGCATCGGTCATCGGCGTCTCTCATCCTCGCTGGCGAAGGGGTTCTTCGACTTGCGCAGCAGAATCCGGATCGGCACGCCGTGCAGTCCGAAGGTGTCCCGCAGGCCATTGACCAGATAGCGCTCATAGGCCGAGGGCAACTGACCGCCGGAGGAGGTGAAGAGGCTGAAGGTCGGCGGACGCGCCTTCACCTGCGTCATGTAGCGGATGCGGAACCGGCGCCCGTCCACCAGCGGCGGCGGATGCTTCCGGGTCATTTCCTCGATCCAGCGGTTCAGACGCGCCGTGCTGACCCGCAGGTTCCAGGCCTTCTCCGCCTTCAGGACAGTCGGCAGCAGCTTGTCCACGCCGCGTCCCTTCAGGGCCGAGAAGGTGACGATCGGGACGCCCTTGATCTGGGCGAGCTGGGTTTCAAGCTTGTAGCGGATCTCCGTCATGGTCTCGGCGCGGTCTTCCACCAGGTCCCACTTGTTGACGCCGATGACGAGCCCGCGGCCTTCTTCCTCCGTCTGCCGTGCGATCACCAGATCCTGCCGTTCCAGCGGCTGTGTGGCGTCGATCAGCAGGACAACGATCTCCGCGAACTGCACCGCGCGCAGGCCATCGGCGACTGCGAGCTTCTCCAGCTTCTGGTTCACCCGGGCGCGGCGGCGCATTCCGGCGGTGTCATAGAGGCGGATGATGCGCCCTTCGTGTTCCCAGTCGACGGAGATGGAATCGCGGGTAATACCGGCTTCCGGTCCGGTCAGCAGCCGGTCCTGACCGATGATGCGGTTGATCAGGGTGGACTTGCCCGCGTTCGGGCGACCGACAATGGCCAGCATCAGCGGCTTGTTGTCCGGGTCTTCTTCGATTGCCTCTTCGTCGTCGTCCGGGGCGAAGGGCAGCAGGGCGTCATGCAGATCGACCATGCCCTCGCCATGCTCGGACGAGATGGCGACCGGGTCACCCATACCCATGCCGAAGGCGTCATAGATGCCGCCGTCGCCAGCGCGGCCCTCGCACTTGTTGGCAACGACGATGACCGGCACCTCGCTGCGGCGCAGCCAGTCACCGAAGTGCTGGTCCACCGGAGTGACACCGGCGCGCGCATCGATGACGAACAGCGCGACATCCGCCTCCGCCAGCGCCAGCTCCGTCTGCTGGCGCATCCGCGCCTCCAGACTGTTGTCGAAGACATCCTCGAGACCGGCGGTGTCGATCACCCGGAACTCCAGCCGGGCGATATGACCCTGGCCCTCCCGGCGGTCGCGGGTGACGCCCGGCAGGTCGTCGACAAGCGCCAGTCGCTTGCCCACCAGACGGTTGAACAGCGTGGACTTGCCGACGTTGGGTCGGCCAATGATGGCAACAGTGAAACTCATGGGTCAGGCCGTTCTAGCGATAGGCGACGAGATCGCCGCCATCCGTGACGATGTACAGCGTTTCCCCCGCCACGATGGGCGCCACTGAAATACTGTCGGAAAACTTGATGCTACCGAGGGCGGAGCCGTCATAGGGGGACATGGACCAGACGGCTCCATTGCTGCCCGCCACGATCAGGCGGTCACCCGCCAGGACCGGGCCGACCCAGGTGATGCGCCCGCGCTTGTCCTCCACATCGGTGAACTTCGGCATCTGGGTCACCCAGCGGATACCGCCATCCAGCGTCGAGAGCGCCACGAGCTCGGCCTCGTTGGTGACGATGAACAGGAAGCCACCCGCGATCCAGGGAGTCTCGCTGCCGGCCATGTCCTGATCCCAAAGGCGATTGCCCTGTCGCAGGTCGTAGGCAGCCAGATAGCCGCCATGGCTGATCGCGTAGACCTTGCCGTCATCGATGATCGGCTGACCGTCCAGATCGTTGATCGAGCCGAGCGGGGTGATGCGCCGTGCGCGGACAAGCTGGTCCGACCAGAGGGCCTGCCCGGTATCGGCGCGCAGTGTGTAGAGCTCACCTGACGAATAGGGGGCCAGCACGAACGGACCCTGCGCGGAAGGGGCAGGGGCACCGATCAGCTCCGCCGCCTCGATGATGCCCTGATGCTGCCAGAGCTCGGCGCCATCTTCGATGTTCAGCGCGAACAGCCGGTTCTCGGAGGCGAGCAGGAATATCCGGCCATTGCTGATGGTCGGTGCGCCACGCACCGGGCCGTCAACCTTGCCGCGCCAGTAGTAGCGTCCCGTGGCAAGTTCCATGGCGTAGATGTCGCCATAGGCGGTTGCGATGATCAGGCGACCCTCGCCAATGGCCATGCCGCCACCGACTTCGCCCAGGTCCTCGCCCCGACGGGCCAGACCGACACGCCAGATGCGTTCCCCCGTGCGGGCATTGAACGCGGTGATCTTGGCCTCGGAGTCCATCGTGTAGACGCGGCCCCCCGCAACCAGCGCGCGGGAGACAATCTGTTCCTGACCATCCGCACCCGCACCGATGTCGGCGCTCCAGGCACGCTGCAGCGACGGACCAAGTGCGACATGCTGCATGGCGGCATTCGCCGTTCCGGCGGACTGGGGCCACTCCGCATTGATGAAGGGGGCAGGCAGGATGACTTCCAGGTCCTGCACACGCTGTTCCGGTTCCAGCTTGGATTCCAGCGCCAGGATGGAGATCCGTTCGCCGGGCAGCTTGGGCTCTTCTGTCGTGAACCAGCTGCTGACCGTATCGCAACCGGAAAGGGTCAGCGCCAGCGCACCCGCTGCAACCAGTCGGATGAAGGGGTGACGGGAAAGCATGTCACTCGGCCCCGAGCGCCCGCAGGAACTGTTCGGCGCGGGCCTTGACGCCGGCACTGGACGTGGCGTCCTGCGTCAGGTCCTTCAGGGTGGCGATCGCACCGGCCCTGTCTCCGGCAGTCAGCTGTGCGGCGGCCTGGATCTCGCGGGCCATGCCGCGGAAAGGACCTGATCCATTGATGACCGGCTGCAGTCGCTCGGTTGCCGCATCGGCGCCATCGGTCTTCAGCGCCAGCATCGCCGCCTTGATCGCGGCCAGATCCCGCTGTTCTGCAGGCAGGTCGCTGTCGCGACTGATGCGGTCGAATGCCGACAGAGCCCCGGCATCATCGCCGGCTGCGGCACGTGCGGCTGCGGCCTGCTGGCCGGCAAGGGCGCGATAGCCTTCCGAGCCTTCCGCGACCAGAGCCTCGAAAATCTCCGCGGCTTCTGCGGGTTTCTCGCTCTCGAGCAGGATCATCGCCTGTTCGAACCGGGCACCCTGCGCCTGCTGTTCGGCGGCGGCATACTCGCGCCAGCCGACAACCGCGGCGGTGGCCGCAATCACCAGCACAACGGCGGCAATCGCATAGGGGCCATAGCGGCGCGCCATCTCTGTCGCACGGTCGCGGCGGACATCTTCGTCCACCTCACGGAAAATCAGATCGTCGCTCAACGCTGCCGCCTGCTGTTACCTTGGGATCAGAACAAGCGCACTAGATAGCGACTGCCCGGATGCTATGCAAACGGCGTGAGCAGCAAGACCCGCTTTTTCGCAGCCGCGCGGCCAATTGAGCGGTGGTTCAGTGGCTCTCGGTGATCAGGGCACGCGCGATCCGGGCAACATCCTCCGACGCGGGACTGAGCGGATGGCGCTTCAGCATCGGTGTCTGGCGTCGGATCGTGTCATTGACGTTCGGGTCGCGGGTAATGATCCCGGCCAGCCGCGGCTTCACCTTCAGGAAGTTCTCGCAGGCCGTCGACAGCTTGGCGTAGGTCCGTTCCCCCTCCGCGCGGCCTGCGCACATGTTGACCACCACCCGGAAGTCGCCGCCCGGGCGGTCGGCGTGCAACAGCTTGATCAGGGCATAGGCATCGGTGATCGCGGTGGGTTCTTCCGTCGTTATCACCATCGTTGGTCCCGAATTGGCGGCGAGGCCGCGAATGCTGCGGTCGACACCGGCACCGAGGTCCAGAACGACGTGATCGTAAACCTGTGCGGCCGCCAGCAGTCCGTGGCGCAGAAGGCTTATCTGATCGTGGCGGACATTGACCATGCGGGCCGAGCCCGAACGGCCGGCAACCATGTCGAAACCGGTATCAGGTGACTTCGTGACCACCTCTTCGAAGCGTTTCGTGCCCAGCACCGCCTCACTGAGGTCGTGTGAAGGATTGAGCCCCAGCTGAATGTCAATGTTGGCAAGTCCCAGGTCGCCGTCGAACAACAGGACCTTGCGGCCTGCCAGCGCAAGGGCGTGGGACAGCGTGATGGCGAACCAGGTCTTGCCGACACCGCCCTTGCCCGATGCGACAGTGATCAGCTTCTTCCCCGACAGGGCCTCCGGATGCGTGGCGGCCTTGTCATTGGAGCGGGAGCGTATGGTTTGATCGCTCATGCGTGCTTCCTGTCTTCATCCAGTTCCGCCGCGCCATCCGGGTCATTCAGGATCAGGCGCGCCAGAGCGGTCGGGGTGAGGGGGTAGAGACCGTCGGCAATGACGGGGGAGGCACCGGCGGCGGCAAAGCTCAGGCCGGTCGCTGCGGCGGCCAGGATGCCGCCGATGCGCCGTGCCGTGTCGATGCGGGTCGCCACCAGCCGCGTGACACCGAGTTCCGCAAAGACGTAGGCGATGTCCTCGTATTCATAGGGGTCACCACCGGCGGGCAGCACCAGTACCGGTTCCGCATCATTGATCTCGATGGTTTCGCGCAATTTCCGGATGTCACTGTCATCGAACGGGTTCACGCCCTCCGTATCGATGATGCGCGGCCCGGACCATTCCAGTCGGCGACCAGGGGTCAGGCGAACGGGTCGGTTGTCCAGGATCTCGGCCAGTTCCATCAGCCTCATCTCGCCGCCCGGCCGTTCGATATCCGTTGTGGCGATCTTGAGGGGTCGACCGGACAGCACGGATTCAACCGCATACTTGGCCGCGACGACGGTCTTTCCCGCGCCCGGTGGCCCGACCAGGACAAGGGCGTTGTCGGAAGGGCGACCAAAGGGTGTGAACCGGAACACATCCTCCATCCCCGCCGCGAGAGAGACTGTCAGTGACGGGTCATTGACCTGTGCCGCGCGTCGACAAAGCCTCTCGTTGACGTCGATCGGGGCACCATGAAACGCGACGGCGCGAAGCAGCCGTTCCGCCTCTTCCGGCAACTGGTCCTCGTCGTCGTTGACTTCCAGAGGCAAGACATTGGGGCCGAGATCACGATCCCTGATATGGAATGTATCGGTGACCGGATCGTCGTTCGGATCGATGGCAGCGGTCACCTCGACACCCTCCGCGACATCCCGGTTTCCCAGAATGACGGCATCGCGGCCAAGTTCCTGGCGGACAAGCCGCAGGGCCTCACTCATGGACCGCGCTGTGAAGGTTCGGATCCGCATTTTCTATCAGACCTGTGCCAGCTGACGCAGGCGCACCTTCGGATGCACCTCGTTCTGCGACATTACCACGGTCGCGCCGCGGATGCGTTCGACGATGGAGCGGACGAAGGGCCGGATGGCCGGGCTGGTCAGCAGAACCGGATCCTGGCCCTGCTGGCCCAGCCGGTCGTAGGTCATGCGAATGGCACCGATGAACTCCTGCACCTTGCTGGGAGCCATGGCGAGCTGACGCTCCTCTCCCTGGCCGACGAGGGCCTCCGCGAAGGCGCTTTCCCAGTCGGGGGAGAGGGTGACCAGCGGCAGGAAACCGTCCGGCATCAGGTTGGCGTTGCAGATCTGGCGCGACAGTCGGGTGCGCACATGCTCCGTGATCAGGCTGACATTCTTGGTGAAGCCGACGGCGTCGGAGATGCCTTCCAGCACCGTTGCCAGATCGCGGATGGAGACACGCTCGGCCAGCAGGTTCTGCAATACGCGCTGCACGGCAGAGACGCTGATCTGGCTCGGGATCAGGTCATCGACCAGCTTGCGGTGGGCGTCAGGCAATTCGTCCAGCAGTTTCCGTGTCTCTGCGTAGGACAGCAGGTCGGGCATGTGATCCTTCAGCACCTCGGTCAGATGTGTCGTCACCACGGTGGATGCATCGACCACTGTCAGGCCGCGGAAGCTGGCTTCCTCCCGCAGGGAATCGTCCACCCACTTGGCCGGCAGGCCGAAGGCGGGCTCCATCGTGTTCTCGCCCGGCATGTCGATGTCACCGCCACCGGGGTCAAGCACCATCAGCTTGTTGGCGCGGACGTCGCCCGTACCGGCTTCCACTTCCTTGATGCGGATGGAATAGGTATTCGCACCGAGCTGCATGTTGTCGAGGATGCGGACACTGGGCATGACGAAGCCCATGTCGGTGGCGATCTGGCGACGCAGGGCGCGGATCTGGTCGGTCAGCTTCGGCCCGTTGGTGTCGCCTTCCACCAGTTTCAGCAGGCCGTAGCCGATCTCCAGCCGCAGGTCGTCGATGGCCAGGATCTCGGAGATGGGCTGCTCGGCCGGTTCGGCGGACGGGTCGACCTCCACCCCGTCCACGACCTCCGCATCGACGGTCTGCTGTTGTCCCTTGCGGTAGAGGATCCAGGCGCCATAACCGGCGGCACCGGCCAGGATCCAGAAGGGAATGAGGGGAATGCCGGGCAGCAACGAGAGTGAGACAAGCAGGAACGAGGAGATGCCGAGAGACGCGGGATAGCCGCTGAACTGGCGGAACAGCGCCTTGTCGGCAGACCCGGAGACACCGGCCTTGGAGACCAGCAGACCGGCAGCCGTGGAGACGATCAGCGCCGGGATCTGGGAGACCAGGCCATCACCGACGGTCAGCAGGGTATAGGTCTGCCCGGCTTCCATGAAGCTCATGTCGTTCTGGGCGACACCGATGATGATGCCGCCGATGACATTGATGAAGGTGATCATCAGGCCGGCGATGGCATCACCGCGAACGAACTTGGATGCACCATCCATGGCGCCGAAGAACGTGCTCTCGTCCTCCAGGTCCTTGCGGCGGGTGCGGGCCTCGTCTTCGTTGATCAGGCCTGCCGAAAGGTCGGCGTCGATCGCCATCTGCTTGCCGGGCATGGCGTCCAGCGTGAAGCGCGCGGCGACTTCCGCGATGCGCCCCGAACCCTTGGTGATGACCACGAAGTTCACGATCACCAGGATCGCGAAGACGATGATGCCGATGACGAAATTGCCGCCCATGACGAAATTGCCAAAGGCTTCGATGACCTGACCGGCGGCGTCGGTGCCGTTGTGGCCCTCCGACAGGATCAGCCGGGTGGAGGCCATGTTCAGTGCCAGCCGTATCATGGTGGCAATCAGCAGAACGGTGGGGAAGGAACTGAATTCCAGCGGCTTCTGGATGAACAGGCAGGTCATCAGCACCATCACCGAGAAGGTGATGGAGATGGCCAGGCTGAAGTCCAGCAACCAGCCCGGCATGGGCAGGATCAGGACGACCAGAATGGCGACGACACCCAGGGCCAGCGCAATGTCGCCGCGCCGGGCGAGCTGGCGCAACAGGCCAAGCGCCTCGGGGCCGCCAAACGGACTGCCAGGTCCGCCGCCGGTGCTGCCCGTGGTTACTGCGCTGCTGCCGCGTTCTGCCGGAAGCTGATCGCTCAATTCAATATCCTCGGATGTCGGAAAGGGGTGTCACGAACGGGGTTCGGTATCAGACGGCGTAACGGCGCATCTCGCCGGGACCGGGCACGGAGATTCCTTCTTCCGTGTAGGCCTTCAGCTTGTTGCGCAGTGTACGGATCGAGATCCCGAGGATGTTGGCGGCATGGGTCCGGTTGCCGAGGCAATGGTCCAGTGTCTCCAGGATCAACTGGCGCTCTACCTCCGCCACGGTACGACCGACCAGGTTGGCTGCTTCCGCGTCCTCACCGTCCACAGGCAGTGACGATACGTTGGTCCCACCGGTGGTGGCGGCAACGACGGCGACAGGCGAGTGGGCGGCTGCCGGGCGGCTGCCGTCGGGCAGCACGATGGCCATTTCCTCGATCTCGTCCTCGGTGGCCAGCAGGACGGCGCGGTGCATGGTGTTCTCCAGTTCGCGCACATTGCCCGGCCAGGCATGGCGCTTCAGGACCGCCAGGGCGGCAGCGGACAGCGGGCGCGGCGGGACAGCGTTTGCATCGGCGTACTTGCGCACGAAGTGATCGGCCAGCAGAGCGACATCTTCCAGCCGCTCCCGCAGCGGCGGCAGGACCAGGTTCACCACGTTGAGCCGGTACAGCAGGTCTTCGCGGAAATTGCCCAGGCGGACTTCCTCGACCAGGTCGCGGTTCGATGTGGCGATGACGCGGATATCGACCTTCACCGGCCTGGAGCCGCCGACACGGTCGATCTCGCGCTCCTGAATGGCGCGCAGCAGCTTGGCCTGCAGCCGAATATCCATCTCGCTGATCTCGTCCAGCAGCAGGGTACCGCCGTCCGCTTCCTCGAACTTGCCGACGCGACGGGTCACGGCACCGGTGAAGGCACCCTTCTCGTGACCGAACAGTTCCGATTCGAGCAGGTTGTCGGGGATCGCGGCGCAGTTCACGGCCACGAAGGCCTTGTCGCTGCGACGGCTCTTCTGATGAATGTGGCGGGCCATGACTTCCTTGCCCGTGCCGCTTTCGCCCGTGATCATGATGCAGGCGTTGGACGGGGCAATCTGGTCGGCCAGCTTCATCACCGCATGCATCCGCTGATCGCGGAACAGCAGGTCGGTATCGTCGTCAGCCACGGCCTTCAGCACCGCCGCGATCAGCTCGGGGTCCGGGGGCAGGGGCACATATTCCTTGGCACCACCCTTGATGGCGCGGACGGCGGCGTCCGTGTCGTTGCCGACACCGCAGGCCACGACCTCCAGGTTGATGTGTTCGCTGATCAGCTGGGTGACGAAATCACCGATATCCAGCTTCACGTCCACCATGGCCAGGTCCGCGCCACGTCCGGCGCGAAGCTGCACCAGTGCGTCGCTTACCGTGTTCACATGGGCGACTTTTGCACCATTCTGGATGGCGATCTTGCTGGCTGCACCGAACTGTCCGGACAGGGGACCGACGATCAGAAGTCTCATCTGGTATTCTCCTTTGAGCGTCAGGCTGCGTAGTAGCGGACGCGTTTCAGCGGCGGCAGCAGGCTGTTGATCAGCGCCTCGAGGTGGCGCGGGTTTTCCTTGCAACTGATGGAGCGGGCGGCGGCGGCGTAGAGGCGGTTCAGGGTTGCCTCCTCCTCCGCGTGATGCTCCAGCTTGGTGGCGAGCGGATGCAGGACCATGTTGGCCAGGATCGCGCCATAGAGGGTGGTCAGCAGGGCCAGTGCCATGGCTGGACCGATCTCCGTCGGATTGTCGAGGTGGCCCAACATCTGGACCAGGCCCAGCAGGGTGCCGATCAGGCCCATCGCAGGGGCAATCTCGCCCGCGCGGTGCAGCACAGCGGCACTGAGTTTCTCGCGCTGTACCTGGGAGCCGACGTCATTGCTGAGAATGCGTTCGATCTCCTGCGTCGGCGTGTCGTCCACGACAAGCTGCATCGCCTTGCGCAGGAACGGCTCGTTCCGCTCCCGCTGCAGTCTGGCGGGCAGGGCCAGATGGCCATTGCGACGGGCCTCGTCAGCCAGCTTCACGGCCAGCATCGCCGCTTCGGAAGGGTCGCGCAGGCGACGGAACATGATCGAGAGGACAGCAGGCAACGCACGCAGGACGTCGCCGAGCGGATAGCTGATCAGGGTCACGGCCAGCGTGCCGCCAAACACGATCAGCAGGGACGGCAGGTTCAGGAACGCCCTGAAACCATCCCCCAGCCAGATGACGCTGCCCACCACGAGGACACTCGCCACCAGGCCGATCAGCGTTGCAAAGTCAAAGCGTGCAAACATGTGCCACAGCCCCCCGGATCAGCCCCGACTGCCCTTGATGATTTCCGTCATGGTGACGCCAAGGCGATCATCGACGACCACGACTTCGCCGCGCGCGACGAGCCGGTTGTTGACATAGATGTCGATGGCCTCACCGACCTTCCGGTCCAGTTCGACGACCGCGCCCTTGCTGATGCGCATCAGCTGGCTGACCTGCATACGGGATCGGCCAAGCACTGCCGAAACCTGAACTGGAATATCAAAGACAGTCTCCAGATCGCTGGCAGTACGTGAAACATCTTCATCATCGTCATCGCCACTGGAGGTCGCGACGGCGGTGCCGGTATTGGCTTCGTCCTTGATCTCATTCAGGTCGAGGTTGGTTTCGTCGGCCATCTCGAATTACTCCATTCCGCCGTTCTGGCGTTCGTTCTCGTCAAGGAAACGGTCCACTGCCTCGGCAATCGCTGCCTCGGTTGCGGCGTGGTCGCGGCTCGCGCCGCCGTCGGCCCATTCGACGCGCGCGTCCTGGGGGGCCATCGTGTCGTCGGGCAGCAGCACCACCCGACCGGCGAAGCCGGCACCCGTTGCCATCTGGTCGATGCGGTCGCGCAGGTTGTCCGCCACGGTTTCGGATGTGCGGACCACCAGGCGGGGTTCGTCGCGCAGTTCCTTCAGGCAACTGGTCACCAGGCTCTCGATTTCCCGCTCCGGAAAGCGGGTGATCAGGGTCTCTGCGAGGCGCCTGCCGATCGCGATTCCGACCCGCGCGGCCTCCTTCGCCTGACGGGATTCGATGTCGCCCAGGGTCATCCGGCATTCATCGATGCCGCTGGCGATCATGCCGAGTGTTGCGGAGGCCGCGGCCTCCACCTCCTGCCCGGCAAGCTGGCGCCCACGCTGCTCGCCCTCCGCCAGGGCGTCTGCGCGTGCGGCATCCAGATCGGCGGCCTCATAGACCTCCTCCTTCTGGCGCTTGCGAAGAACGCTGCCACCGGTGTCGAAATCATGATCGAAGAGGAATTTCTCAGCCACGTCAGTACACCAACTCGTCGTCGCCCTTGTTATCCGCCATCATGATGTCGCCCTTCTGGGCAAGATCCTTGGCGGCATTCACCATCTCCATCTGGGCAGCTTCCACATCACGCAGCCGCACGGGGCCCATGGCCTCCATGTCCTCGCGCAGGATCTTCGCCGCGCGCTCCGACATGTTGGAGAAGAAGAGATCACGCAGCGTGTCGGAGGCGCCCTTCAGCGCCATGCCCAGCTTGTCCTTGTCCACGACCCGCAGCAGGGTCTGCACACCCGCCGGGTCCAGCTTCGAGAGATCCTCGAACGTGAACATCAGCGCCTTGATGCGCTCCGCCGAGTCGCGGTTGCGTTCCTCCAGCGCGGAGACGAAGCGGTTCTCCGTCTGGCGATCCAGATTGTTGAAGATCTCCGCCATCATCTCGTGGCTGTCGCGACGGTTGGTGCGCGCCAGGTTGTTCATGAACTCGATGCGCAGGGTTTCCTCGACCTTGTCGAGCACATCCTTCTGCACCGATTCCATACGCAGCATCCGCGCCACGACTTCCAGCGCGAAATCCTCGGGCAGGGCGGCGAGAACGCGTGAGGCATGGTCGGGCTTGATCTTGGCCAGCACCACCGCGACGGTTTGCGGGTACTCGTTCTTCAGGTAGTTGGCGAGAACGGTCTCGTTCACGTTGCCCAGCTTGTCCCACATGGTGCGACCAGCGGGGCCGCGAATGTCTTCCATGATCTGTTCGACGCGCTCCCGGGGCAGGGACTTGCTGAGCAGCCGTTCCGCGCTTTCGAAGCTACCGACCAGGGAGCCGCCGGCCGACATCTGGTTGGCGAAGTCGACGAACAGCCGTTCAACGGTCTCCGACGTGACGGAACCGAGATTGGCCATGGTCTGGGAGATCTCCTTCACTTCCTCTTCGTCCAGCATCTCCCAGAGGGGTGCCAGGCTCTCGTCGGAAAGCGAGAGGATCATGATCGCGGCCTTCTGGGAGCCGGAAAGGTTGCGATGGTCGAGAACTGCCATTGTCCTGTCCCGTTTCCTGCTCAGCGGTCCTGATAGAGCCATGTGCGAAGGATCGCGACGGCCTCTTCAGGGTGCTTGTTGACGATCTCGGAGATCTTGTTCAGCGAGGATTCCTTCACCCGTCCCTCGACCTGATTGATGTCGATGGACGATTCCCTTTCAGGCAACGCCGTGGCAGAGGGTCGGCTGTCGGACAGGGCAGGCATCCCGCCTGATCCCTCGCCGCCGATGGCGTAGTCGCCTCCGCCGCCGCCGCTGCCGATACGGGCCTGTCCGCCGCCCATTCCGCCAGCGCCTGCCAGGGCGATGGTATCGGATCCGACATCAAGGTTTCCGGCACTCAGGACGCGGTTCAGCATCGGGCGGACGACCAGCAGCATCACCAGCAGCGCAACGATGCCCAGGATCAGGATCTCGGCGATCCGCATGATCTCCGACTTGGTGAAGCCGGCGAGCGCGAACTCGGGTTCGGCCGCCTCGAATGATGTTTCAATGTCAGCGAAACGAAGGTTGCTGATCGTCACGCTGTCACCGCGATCCTCGTCGTAACCCACGGCGGACTGGACCAGACGGGTCAGTTCCTCGATCTCGCCCTCTGTCCGGGGGCGGTATTCCGCGACACCTTCCGCGTTCGGCTCATAGACACCATCGACCAGCACGGCGACGGAGATCCGGCGCAGCACGCCAGCCTCCCGCACCTGGGTCGTGGTCTCGCGGGTGATCTCGTAGTTGACGGTTTCCTCCGTCGATTCATCCGATGTGGAGACCCTGTCCGAACCGCCCAGCGCGCCGTTCTGGCCCGGAAGGTTGGTGGCGACAGTCACCGCGTCCTGCTGATTGCCTTCGGAGGAGTTGGAGCGTTCCTCGCGGATCTGCGTGGAGCGGACGACCTGGCTGTCCGGGTCATAGCTCTCCCGATTGGTCGTCACGCGATCGTAGTCGATCTCCGCCGCGACCTCGGCCCGGACCCGGCCTGCGCCGATGGTCTGTTCCAGCAGGGTCTCGACGGCGCGCTTGATGCGGCGTTCATGCCCCTGCCGCAGTTCCTGCAGGGCCGTGGGGGCGGTGAGCGGGTCGTCGCCATCCTCCAGCGCGCGGGAAAGCAGGTTTCCACGGCTGTCGACGACGGACACGCGACCCGGCTCCAGCCCCGGTACTGCGGCGGCGGCGAGGTTCTGCACGGCGGCGACCCGGTCGCGACCCAGGTTGCCGCGGGTCTTCAGCATGATGGAGGCGCTGGGCTGCTGCGTCTGGCGGGCAAAGACCTCACGCTTCGGCAGCACCAGGTGCACCCGCGCGGCCTCGACCCCGTCGAGGGAAGAGATGGTCCGCGCCAGCTCACCCTCCAGCGCACGCAGCAGGTTGATGTTCTGCACGAAGCTGGTGGTGCCCAGTGAATCAGTATTGTCGAAGATCTCGTAGCCGACCGAGCCGCCAAGCGGCAGGCCTTCCTCGGCGGCGGCCATGCGCATCCGTGCAACCTGATCGCGCGGGACGTAGATCTCGGTGCCGTCGCCGCGCAGCTCGAACGGGATCTGGCGGCTTTCAAGGATGCCGACGATGCTGCCGGCGTCGCGGGACTCCAGATCCTTGTAGAGCAGGGCCATGTCCGGCTTGGCCACACGACTGGCGAGGAAGACGAAGAAGGCAACGACCGAGAGCGTGATACCGGCAATGATGAGCAGCCGGGTCACTCCGAGGTTGCGAAAGATGTCCTGCACGTTGGCACTCCGTCGACAGCGTCTGGGCACAGCGAGGGTCTTCGCTGACAGGCGGACGGTAGTGCGAAGGTCGTAAAGGCAGGGTTAACGCTGGGCAGTAATTGCCGGGTAGGGGGAAATTTTTTCCCGGTTGGTCACCGGGCGAATGGGCAGGGAAAAGGAATCAACGAAATCTGGCGAAGGCTGTCTGTATCCGGATAGGGGCGGCCTTCTGCGCGCCTGGGACCTGTCTTCTGTCGGTCATGTATCCTGGTGTGGCTCCGTGTCGTTCTTTCAGGTGTTCACCGTCATGGGACGGTAATCCTGAAGGCGGGTTGCGCGAAGACCAGCCATTCCGTGACGTTCCACCGCACGCTGCCACGAAAGGAATTCTTCCACGGACAAGGTGTAGCGGCGGCAGGCGTCTTCCAGCGTCAGCAGACCACCACGAACGGCAATCACGACTTCAGCCTTGCGCCGCGCCACCCAGCGGGTGGTCGAGGGCGGTGGCAGGTCGTCCAGCGTCAGCGGCCTGCCATCGGGGCCGATCACGCTGGGTCTTGTTTCGTATCGATCTGACATCGGTCCATCCATGTGAGTAGGCGTTTGCGAACGGTTCAGAAGATACGGAGCGGCTTTTAATTTTCTTCTAAATCATTTGGTTAATGGAAACCGGGCGGCCAATGACCGCCCGGTTTCAATTACTTACCGCTTCAGATTGACCAGTTCGTTCAGCATCTCGTCTGCCGTGGTGATGATGCGCCCGTTGGCCGAGAACGACCGCTGGGTTTCGATCATCAGGGTGAATTCCCGCGTCAGGTCGACGGTGGAACCTTCCACAGCGGAGGCCGCGACCACGCCGGCACTGCCGGTTCCGGCCTCGTTGAGGCTGAAGTCACCGGAGTCATTGGTGGCCAGATATGCATTGCCCGTCTTGGCCTCCAGCCCGTTGGCATTGGGGAAGGTCGCGATGGGAAGCTTGAAGATATCCTCCCGCGTGCCGTTGTCGAACAGGGCGGTCACGATGCCATCGTCACCAACCTGGACACCCGCCAGGCCACCGAACACGGCGCCGTCCACATCGGAGGAGATGATTCGGGAGGTGCCGTTGAACTGGCTGAGACCGTCGGCCTGGCCATCGCTGCCGTAGTTCACGGTGAGGACCGAGTCGTTGATGCCGAGGTTGCTGTTCCAGGTCACGGTCGGGCTGGTCAGCGCGGCCGTCGAATTGGCGATGTCCATGGTTCCGTCGCTGTTGAAGGCGGTGGTGCCGGATGCGACGAGACCGTTCGGATGGGTGGCGATATCCACGTCGGCGACGGGTTCGGCATGGACTTCGGTGAACCACTGGTTCGGCGTCGATGACTTCAGATAGCTGAAGGTCAGGTTGCGCACGCCGCCCTGGCTGTCGAACATCTGCACGCTGGTCTGGAAGTCAGGCTCGAAGGTTCCAGCAGCCATGTCGCCGGCCACATATGCACCGACGTTCGCGTTGACGGTCTGGGTTGCCTGCAGGTTGGCGCGCAGATTGACCTCCGTCGTGGCCTCGGCTGAACCGGTCAGACCGCGGACGTTGACGGTTTCCAGAACAGTCAGGTCAGTACGATTGCTCGGAATGTCGCCGCTTTCGTCAATCGGCCAGCCCTGCAGGAACAGGCCCGCGGTATTTGCCAGATCACCATCCTCGTTCGGGACGAACTGCCCGGCGCGGGTGAACATGAACTGGCCGGTGGCGACACCGGGTTCGGATTCATTGTTCACGACGAAGAAGCCATCGCCGCTGATCGCCATGTCGGTAGCGGAGGACGTCTGCTGCAACAGGCCCTGAACGTCATTCAGCTGCAGGGATTCGGCCTGCACACCGCCCGTCGAGAAGCCGGTTGCGGCCACGGTCTGGGTGACCAGGGTGGAGAACGCCGTCCGGCTGGCCTTGTAGCCGACGGTGCTGACGTTCGAGATGTTGTTGGCGATGACGCTCATCGACTGGCTCTGGGCGTTAAGACCCGAAACGCCGGACTGCAGTGCACCAATGATACTCATGTTTCTGTTCTCCAGGGAGAGAGTAGGGGAGGCCTTTTGCCCTGAGATTCAGGCCGACCGGCGTTCTGGCGGTTCGGCATGTTCAAGTGCGGTGTCAGGAGGGGTCTGGCACCGAAGAGACGGAAGTCACCTGGTTCACGGGGACGATGTTGCCGCCGACGCGCAGCTGTGCGACGCCGTTGACGATCTCGACCCCTTCCACCAGGCCGCTGGAGCGAGGGGTGGAGACGACGGAAGTGCCATCCGCGTCGGTGGCACTGATGGAGATGCGGTAGTCGCCGTCGGGCAGTTCCTTGTCCGCATTGTCGCGTCCGTCCCAGTTGAAGCTGTTGTCGCCCGCTTCGACGTCATTCAGCTTGGTCGTGAAGACCGCCTTGCCGGCTGAGTTGGTGATCAGGATCGAGACAGTTTCGGCTTCATCCTCCAGATCGTACTTCCAGTTCGCCAGCCCATCGGACAATGTCGCATGATTGCCGACGCCTTCGATGTTCTTGCCGATGAAGCTGACCAGCGCACCCTGCTGCCCGGCCAGGCCGAGCGACGTCAGGGTTTCGAGGTTGTCATTCGTGGCAATCTGCTGCTCGACACTGGAGAACTGGACAAGCTGTTCGGTGAACTGCTCCGACTTCATCGGCTCCAGCGGATCCTGATTCTGCAGCTGGGCGGTCAGCAGTGTCAGGAAGGAGTCGAAATCATCTGCCAGCTTGGCCCCGTCGAAGCCGGCGCTGGAAGCGTTTGGCAGGGTGGAAAGCCCAAGGGTGGAAAGATCCATCGTTCTACTCCTCAGACCTTCACATCAACGCCAGGCCGATCAACGGCCATGCGTCTGCGATTGTCGTTTGCGGATTCTACGGGCTGATCGTCGGTGGCGAGTTCGCCTCCACCCTCTCCGTCGCCACGACCGCCAGCCTCCCGGCCACCTTCACCGCCACGTTCGGCGAAGCTGAAGCTGTCCTTGTCGGTATTGAAGCCGGCGTGGGTAAGGGCGCGTTCCAGCTGCTGCACATCGCGGCGCAGCATGTCGAGCGTGTCCGACCGCTCCGCGCTCACGACCGCCTGGACGCGACCGTCGTGTCCGATCTCCAGCTTCACATCCACCCGGCCCATTTCGGCGGGCTTCAACTGAATCTCGATGCGATCGGCACCTTCCTTGGCTGCGCGCGTGACATGAACGGCGAGCTGCTGCACCGGGGCATCAGGCACCTGGGCCTGCGGTGCCGCCGCGGCGGCCTGCTGCACGGCGGCGGAGCTCTGGATCGCCTGCGGTCCGCTGGCGGCGGCAACGTTCGTCTGCGGCACCTGCTCGCCAGCGCCCTGAGAGGCCGTCGCGAGTGCGGCGGTCGCAGTGGCCGTTGCGTTGGCGCGTGCCAGATCCGGCGTTGCGCCATCGCGACCCGTGCCCTCGACCGTGCTGACGCGCGCGGCATCTTCCGTGACAACACCGGAGGCTGCGGGCCGGTCCACGGCGCGCGCGCTGGTGCCTGCCTCGTCAGCCTTCACGGCATTGGTTTCACCGGACCCGGCCTTTGCCGCGGCCAGCGTGTCCTGTGCCGGATCCTTCAGCGGGGTGGGCGTTGCTGCCGCTTCAGTGGTGGCTCCGGCGGTTGCACTTGTCTGTGATGCCTCGGCGGCTGGCGTTGAAGCGGTCGCGCCTGGTTCCGCTCTGGAACCGGACGGCTGACCATTCGCCTCGGTTGGCGCGGACTTCTCCGCCTTCGCTGCATCGACCGGCGCGGCATTCTCTGCCTTCGCATTCTCGGTCGGCTTCAGCGCGTCGTCAGATGTCGCCGCGACTCCCTCCGCCACATTCGTGCCAGCGGACGCGGACTTTTCGGATGAGCCGGCCGTCGCGACGGGTGCCCCGCTGCCGACCACGGTTTCAACCTGATCTGCGACAACCGCGACCTCGGCCGAGACAGCCTCCGCGTTGGCGGCGGTCTCCGTGTCCGCACTGGCTTCTGCTTCGCTTGCGAGCGTTGCGGCCACGGTATCGGCAGACCCGGCAGCCTTTGCGCCCTCTTCTTCGGTCTCGGCCTTCGCCGTCTCGTTGACCTTCTCGGATTTCGTTGCCTTGGTCCCGGCTTCCTTCTCGGGTGCCTTGGTATCGGCAGGCTTGTCCCTGGGGCTGACCATCTTCGCGAACTCGGACTTCGACGGCTTGTCGGCGCTGTTCGCGCGACGGCTGTCGTCGTTCGCTGGCCCCATCTGCTGGCTGGCCTTCAGCGCGACGGCCGGGCTGCTGCTGGGGGCGGAGGAAAATACATTCGGCTGCATATTGTTCCCGATCCTGACTTTGGTTCGGGACAGACTTCGCAAGGCCGGTGCCACATTGATCGAGAAAAATGTCCTATAAAATTCAGATAATTACCGAATTTCATCGACAACGGAGGGCAAGCCGCACCGCACCACCGGCACAATCTGCCGGGTCATTTGCGTCAGGTTCGTGGTTAAGAAATTCTTCTGCGCGCACCAGAACTTCTCGTTTGCGGGTTGGGGTGGCGGTGTCGAAGACTGGCTTCGGGAAGCATGCCGCTTCCATGTCATGAGGTGAGAGATGCTGACCCTGTTCGACAATGCTGACTCGGGCAATGCCTACAAGGTCAGGCTGCTGCTCGCCCTGCTCGATATCCCCTACCGGCGGATCGAGGTCGACTCGGTGCATGGCGAGACCCGCACCCCGGGTTTCCTGCAGCGCAACCCCAACGGCAAGGTCCCGGCGCTGGAACTGGAAGATGGCAGCTATCTCTGGGAATCCAACGCGCTGCTCTGGTATCTGGCAGCAGACAGTTCCTTCCTGCCCGAAGGGCGACGTGACACGGCTGAGGTGCTGCAGTGGATGTTCTTCGAGCAGTACAGCCATGAACCCTATGTTGCCGTCCTGCGCGCCTGGGCACGGCACGGTCCGATCAGCGAGGAGCAGCGTCGCCAGATTCCGGCCCGCGAGAAGGAAGGCTATCGCGCGCTGGGCGTCATGGAAGCCCACCTGGATCAACGGTCCTTCATGGTCGCGGGCCAGCCGACCATCGCCGACCTTTCCCTCTATGCCTATACCCATGTCGCGCATCAGGGTGGCTTCGATCTCGCCGACTATCCCGCCATCCGTGGTTGGCTGGACAGGATCGCGACATTGCCCCGCCATGTTGCGATGGATGCCGTCTGAAAGGCATCTGGTCGCGCGTATCTCCTTTGACGCTGAGGTGTGACAGGATTACCTTCGCGGGATGTCCAATCGAACATCCTATGCTCAGGGCTATGCGTCTTTCCGGACACTTGATCCTGACCTGAGGTTCGAGTTCGAACCCCTGAGCGATTTGCTGGCGCGATGGCATGGATGGCGCGGGACGCGTGAAATGCCCGCCCGCAAGGATTTCGAGCCATGGGATCTGAAGGGACACCTGGGCTGGATTGCACTGATCGATGTGGAACACGAACCGGAGCGGTTTCGTTTCAGGCTGGTTGGTGCGGATATCGCGACCGGCCTCTCCCGGGACTCCAGCGGCAAGTATCTCGACCTTGTCTATGGCCCCGAGTTCTATGAAACGGCGATCGGATCCTATCGCTGGAACCTGGAGCACCGGAAACCGGTTCGGGCGTTCGGCGAGATGGTGCACGCGCGGAAGGGACATATCCGCTTCGAGAGCCTGGATCTGCCCTTCTCCCGTACCGGACGCGAGATCGATCTGATCATGAAACGTGTCCACTATTCGAGCGCCATAAGCCTTGTCGACGAGGATTGACGCTCCGGATTTCGCTTGACCCCGGCCACGTGAAGTTGAAGCTCTGTCCCTGAGCAGTGACGTGCGCAAAGGCGCATGCACGCAACAGGAATCAGGGAGCATGAAATGCGCAAGATCATGATGGCCTCCGCCGCTATGGCGATGGCTCTGGCGGCAACCACCGCCTCCGCCGAGATCAAGCTCGGCGTTATCATGGGGTTCACCGGACCGATCGAAAGCCTGACGCCGGGGATGGCGGCAGGTGCCGAACAGGCCATGAAGGAAGTAACCGACTCCGGCATGTTGCTGGATGGTGAAACCGTTACGCCGGTTCGTGGTGACTCCACATGTGTCGATGCGGCTGCCGCAACGGCGGCGGCTGAACGTCTGATCACGTCAGACGGTGTGGCTGCCATTGTCGGCGCCGACTGTTCCGGTGTGACAACGGCAATTGCCAACAATGTGGCTGTCCCCAACGGGGTGGTGATGGTGTCGCCGTCCGCGACGTCACCGGCGCTGACCACGATCGACGACAATGGCTATTTCTTCCGGGTCGCCCCGTCGGATGCCCGCCAGGGTCAGGTGCTGGCCACCATCGTGAAGGAGCGGGGCGTGAAGAGCGTCGCGATTTCCTACACCAACAATGACTACGGCAAGGGCCTGGCCGACGCCTTCGGCGGTTCCTTCACCGGCATGGGTGGCAAGGTGGAGATCACCGCCGCGCATGAGGATGGCAAGGCCGACTATTCCGCAGAAGTGGCGGCGCTGGCTGCCGCGGGTGCGGATGCACTGGTGGTCTTCGGCTACGTCGACCAGGGTGGTAAGGGCATCATCCAGACCTCCCTCGATACCGGTGCCTACGACATGTTCTTCATGGCTGACGGCATGGTCGGCCAGACATTGATCGACGCCATTGGCAGTGGTCTGACCGGTTCCGTCGCGACCCTGCCGGGCAGTGACTCTCCGGGTGCCGCGAAGTTCCTGGAGATCTCCGCTGCCGCCGGCAACGATGGTGACGGCCCGTTCCGGGGCGAGTCCTATGATGCCGCCGCGCTGATCATGCTGGCCATTCAGGCCGCCGGTACGCCGGATCGTGCCGCGATCCAGGCCAAGCTGATGGATGTCGCGAATGCACCGGGCGAGCGCATCTATCCCGGTGAGCTGGGCAAGGCGCTGAAGATTCTCGCCAGCGGTGGCGAGGTCGATTATGTCGGCGCCAGCAATGTCGAACTGACCGACGTCGGTGAGGCTTCCGGTTCCTACAAGGAGCTCGAGGTCATGGGCGGCAAGTTCGAAACCAAGTCGATCCGCTGATCCCGAGCGTTTCGTGATGCGGGAGGTCGCGCGGGTCCGCGCGGCCTCCCCATTCGCGCGCGGGCAAACTGATTTGTTTTTCCATTTTCTGCATGGTTGGTGGCGCGCATGATCCGCGTCGAGAATGTACACAAGCATTTCGGCGGCGTTCACGCCGTCAATGGTGCCACGCTGGAGATCGCCGAGGGCTCGATCACCGGCCTGATCGGTCCCAACGGGGCCGGCAAGACCACCCTCTTCAATGTCATCGCCGGCGCGTTTCCCCCGACATCGGGTCGGGTCTGGCTGGCGGATGAGGACATCACCGGTCTGAAGCCGCATGAACTGTTCGCCAAGGGCGTGCTGCGCACGTTCCAGATCGCCCACGAGTTCTCGACCCTGACGGTGCTGGAGAACCTGATGATGGTGCCGGGCGGCCAGACAGGGGAGAACCTGATCGGCGCCTGGTTTCGCGGACGGCAGATCCGGGAGGAGGAGAAGCGTGTCCGCGAGAAGGCGGAGGACGTGATCGACTTCCTGAACATGGGACACGTCGCGACGGAACTGGCCGGCAACCTGTCGGGCGGTCAGAAGAAGCTGCTGGAACTTGGCCGGACCATGATGGTCGATGCCCGCATCGTGTTTCTGGACGAGGTCGGGGCAGGGGTGAACCGGACCCTTCTCAACATCATTGGCGATGCGATCCTGCGTCTGAACCAGGAACGCGGCTACACGTTCTGCATGATCGAGCACGACATGGACTTCATCTCCCGCCTCTGCAATCCGGTGATCGTTATGGCGGAGGGGGCGGTGCTGACTGAAGGGACGGCGGAAGAGGTCAAGGCGAACGAACAGGTCATCGAGGCCTATCTGGGCACGGGACTGAAGAACAAGCCCGTCAAGCAACCGGACCCGACGACCGGGGAGACTGCAGGCGCATGAGCTTCCTGATCGGTGAGGCAATGACAGGGGGCTATGGCGGCGCGGACATCCTGCGCGGCTGCACCATTGAGGTCGACAAGGGCGAGATCGCGGTGATCGTCGGCCCCAATGGTGCGGGCAAGTCGACCGCCATGAAGGCCGTGTTCGGCATGCTGAACCTGCGCGAAGGTCAGGTCCGGCTGGGTGACAGGGACATCACGGGGCTGTCGCCACAGGATCGCGTGAAGCAGGGCATGGCCTTTGTCCCCCAGACCAGCAATGTCTTCGCTGGAATGAGCGTGCAGGAGAACCTGGAGATGGGGGCGTTCCTGCGTCGCGACGACATCAGCGTGACGATGGAGCAGGTGTTCGACCTGTTCCCCATCCTGGCCGAGAAGCGGGCGCAGGCGGCTGGCGAGCTTTCCGGCGGCCAGCGCCAGCAGGTCGCGGTCGGGCGGGCGCTGATGACCCAGCCCAGCGTGCTGATGCTGGATGAACCGACCGCTGGCGTGTCGCCGATCGTCATGGACGAACTGTTCGACCGCATCCTCGAGATCCGCAACACAGGTATCGCCATCCTGATGGTGGAGCAGAACGCGCGTCAGGCACTGAACATCGCCGACCGGGGTTTTGTTCTGGTCACGGGCGAGAACCGCTTCACGGACACGGGGGAGGCCCTGCTGGCCAACCCGGAAGTCCGCCGTTCGTTCCTGGGAGGGTGATGATGATCGATATCCTCAACGCCCTGGCCCTGTTCAGCAATTTCGTGGTTGTTCCGGCACTGGCCTATGGCTCCCAACTGGCGCTGGGCGCGCTGGGGATCACGCTGGTCTTCGGCATCCTGCGCTTTGCCAACTTTGCCCATGGCGATCTGATGGCCTTCGGCACCATGGTGGTCATTCTGGTCACCTGGCTGTTCCAGAGCTGGGGCATCGGCATCGCCCCGCTGCCGACCGCGCTGCTGGCGCTGCCCTTCGGCATTCTGGGCGCAATCATGATCGCGCTGGTGGCGGATCGGGCGGTGTTCCGCTTCTACCGCAAGCAGAAGAGCAGGCCGATCATCTTCGTCATCGCCTCCGTCGGTGTCATGTTCATGCTGAACGGCATTGTCCGCTTCATCATCGGTCCCGACGATCAGGCCTTCGCGGATGGCGCGCGGTTCCTGATCACGTTCCGTGAATTCAAGGAGCTGACCGGCCTGGGCGAAGGTATCGCGGTCCGCCAGACACAGGCCCTGACGGTTGTCGTGGCCATCCTGGTGGTGAGCGCGCTGTTCTGGTTCCTGCAGCGGACCCGCACGGGCAAGTCCATGCGCGCCTATTCCGACAACGAGGATCTGGCGTTGCTGTCGGGCATCGATCCGGACCGGGTGGTGCTGGTGACCTGGATCATCGCTGCCAGCCTTGCCGCCATTGCGGGCACGCTGTACGGCCTGGACAAGAGCTTCAAGCCCTTCACCTATTTCCAGTTGCTGCTGCCCATGTTCGCGGCGGCAATCGTCGGCGGGATCGGGCAACCGCTGGGGGCCATCGTCGGTGGCTTCGTGATCGCCTTTTCGGAGGTCACGATCACCTATGCCTACAAGAAGTTCCTGCGCTATCTGCTGCCCGATGACATGGCGCCCGACACGCTGGTCCAGCTTCTGTCCACCGACTACAAGTTCGCGGTCTCCTTCATCATCCTTGTGGTGGTGCTGCTGGTCAGACCCACCGGGATATTCAGGGGGAAGGTGATATGAGTGCCGGTGACGCCACCCGCAGCCGCGGCCTGATCACCTTCGCCATCATGGCGGCGGCGCTGATCGCGGTGGGCCTTGGACAGTCCTGGTCGGTCAGCCTTTCCATCCTGCAGCTCTGTCTGATCTCCGCCATCATGGCCCTGGGGGTCAATATCCAGTGGGGCTATGCCGGGCTGTTCAATGTCGGGATCATGGGTTTCGCCGCGCTCGGCGGCATTGCGGGTGTCCTTGTCTCCAAGTCGCCCGTCGGGGAAGCCTGGTCGGTAGGCGGAACGGGGGTCTTTCTGGCGCTGGCAGTCGTGATCGCCACGGTGATCGTCGCCATCTTCGCGCATCGCCGGTTGCCGCGCGGCCCGGCCCGCATCATTGGCATGACACTGATCGTCGGGCTCGGCTATTTCGCGGCGCGTGCCTTCTTCGATCCGGCCGTTGACGCCATCGAAGGCGTCAATCCCGCCAAGACGGGCTATCTCGGTGGTCTGGGGCTGCCGATCATCTTCTCCTGGGCGGTCGGCGGTGTCTTCGCAGCGGGGGCGGCATTCATTGTCGGGCGCATCGCGCTGGGGCTGCGATCCGACTATCTGGCGATTGCGACCCTCGGCATTTCCGAGATCGTCATTGCCATGCTGAAGAACGAGGACTGGCTGACCCGCGGCGTGAAGAACGTCAGTGGCCTTGATCGCCCTGTCCCCTACGAGATCGACCTGCAGGAGACCGGCTGGTTCCGGGATCTGATCGAGAGCCTGAACAGCAGCACCTTGCAGGCCCTCGAGCCCGCAGCCAGGTCGGATGCGCTGCAGCAGTTCGTCATCGATGGTTCCAGTATCTTCGTGAAGCTCTGCTATGTCCTGCTCTTCGCCGCAGTCCTGCTTGCCGTGCTCTGGTTCAGCGAGCGGGCACTGAAGTCACCCTGGGGACGCATGATGCGCGCCATTCGCGACAATGAAGTCGCGGCAAGCGCCATGGGCAAGAACGTGACCCGTCGCCATCTGCAGGTCTTCGTGCTGGGTTCCGCCGTTGTCGGCGTTGCCGGGGCGATGCTGACAACGCTGGACGGGCAGTTCACGCCTGGCACCTACAACCCGCTTCGTTTCACCTTCCTGATATGGGTCATGGTGATCGTCGGCGGTTCCGGGAACAACTATGGCGCTGTCCTGGGGGGCTTCCTGATCTGGTTCCTGTGGATCGAGGCGGAACCGGTCGGACTGTGGCTGATGTCCACGCTGACATCGGGTCTGGCCGAGGACAACGCACTGCGTCAGCACCTGATCGAGGGGGCCGCGCACATGCGCCTGTTCACCATGGGACTTATCCTGTTGCTGGTGATGCGCTTCAGTCCACGGGGGCTGCTGCCCGAAGTGGTGCGGCGTTAACCATCACTTTACCCCGGCGTGTATACGTTGAGACACTGTTCAATTGCGAAACAAGGGTCATGAACGTGGCCGAGCTTCACATCAACCTGGCGCAGGTCAACTTTCTCGTTGCGGATGAGAAGGAAGGCGGTCGCAGGGTCATGCAGTCGATTCTGCAGGGCTTTGGTGCCGTGTTCATTCACGAGTCCGGCAGCTTGCAGGGGGCCCACGACCGGCTGGCGCTTGGTGGTATTGACGTTCTGATCTGCGA
>Ga0070728_10001078_pt1 | contig 44756 bp, 46 predicted proteins | sample tdDd471_FD_66723 | JGI IMG/M metagenome (GOLD analysis project Ga0070728, IMG submission 66723) | Marine sediment microbial communities from the Atlantic coast under amendment with organic carbon and nitrate - tdDd47.1 | ecosystem: Environmental > Aquatic > Marine > Coastal > Sediment | place... | reverse complement strand
CACCGGACCGCACCAGGGTGTCGGCGATCTCCAGCGCCTGCTCGCCGGCGTCCGGCTGCGAGATCAGCAGCTCGTCGATGTCGACCCCGAGCTTGCGGGCGTAGACCGGGTCGAGCGCGTGCTCGGCGTCGACGAACGCGCAGGTCCCGCCGGTCTTCTGGGCCTCGGCCACCACGTGCAGCGCCAGCGTGGTCTTGCCCGAACTCTCCGGCCCGTAGATCTCGACGATCCGGCCGCGCGGCAGACCGCCGATGCCGAGCCCGATGTCGAGGCCGAGCGAGCCGGTCGACACCGTGTCGATCTCGACCGCGCCCTCGCGCTGGCCGAGCTTCATCACCGAGCCCTTGCCGAACGCACGCTCGATCTGGCCGAGCGCGGCCTCCAGTGCCTTGGACTTGTCCATCCCGTCCTTCTCGATCAGTCGCAGTGCCGCGGTCATCGGCTCGCCTCCTTCTATCGCGGGGCACCCGGCGCGGCAACGGGGGGGAGTCCGTGGGTCGGACCGTGACTTGCCGGAACGCTGCACGGCCGCCGCGCCCGACAGATCGTACCTATTTTGTTCTCATCCGCAAGCTGATTTTCGCGGTTTGTTCACGCCTAAATCCAGGATTCCGGGTCGATGGTTAACTCAAGATATTGACGACGGCGTTCCGACCGCCCGTTTCACCGCCACCGCCAGCTGCTTCAGGGAGAACGGCTTCGGCAGGAACGCGACGCCGTCGGCCCCCACGATTCGCTGGCGCAACGCGTCCTCGGAATACCCGGAAATGCAGACCACCGGCAGCCCCGGCCGGGTCTCGCGCACGGTGCGGAACAGGGTCGGCCCGTCGATTCCCGGCATCACCACGTCGGTGATCAGCAGGTCGAGGTCCGGTGCCTCGCGCTCGAGCAGCTCGAGTGCCGCCTCGCCGGACCGCGCCTCGATGACCTGGTAACCCTTGCTGCGCAGGGCCCGGGCCGCGAACAGCCGTACCGGGTCCTCGTCCTCGACCAGCAGCACGGTGCCGGTGCCGGACAGGTCGGAATCGAGCCGCCCGTCCGCCGCCTCGGTCATCGGGGCGACCTCGCCGGACCAGGCCGGCAGGTAGATCGAGAAGGTCGTTCCGACCCCCATCGTGCTGTCGACGAACAGGTGGCCGCCGAACTGCTTGACGATGCCGAAGGCGGTCGACAGCCCGAGCCCGGTGCCCTGCCCGACCTCCTTGGTGGTGAAGAACGGCTCGAAGATGCGGGCCAGGTTCTCCGTCGGGATCCCGGTGCCGGTATCGACCACCTCGATCAGCACGTATTCGCCGGGCGGCATCGCCTCCTCGCCCTGGCGCAGCGGCTTGGCGGTGGTGACCAGCGAGGTGCGCATGCGGATCACCCCGCCCGCCGGCATGGCGTCGCGGGCATTCACCACCAGGTTGATGATCACCTGCTCGAGCTGGCCCGGGTCGGCCTTCACCGGCTTGAGGTCGCGACCGTGCATCAGCTCCAGGGTCACGGTCTCGCCGATCAGCCGGCGCAACAGGTGCGACAGGTCGGCGAGCGTCTCGGTGACGTCGATGACCCGCGGAATCAGGGTCTGCTGGCGCGAGAACGCCAGGAGCTGGCGGACCAGGTTGGCGGCCCGGTTGGCGTTCTGCTTGATCTGCATGACGTCGGCGAACGACTGGTCGCCGGGGCGGTGACGCTGCAGCAGCAGGTCGCAGAACCCGGTCATGGCGGTCAGCAGGTTGTTGAAGTCATGGGCGACGCCGCCGGCGAGCTGTCCGACGGCCTGCATCTTCTGGGACTGCACGAACTGCGTCTCCAGGATGCGGCGCTGGGTGATGTCGATGGCGAACACGATGGTTCCCGGCGCCGCCCCGTCGGCCCGCCGCCCGAGGAACAGCGACACATAGGCATCGGCCTCCGGCCCGAGGCCGGCCTCGACCGGGTCGTCCCCGGAGCCCGGCTGCATGGCGGCCGTCACCTTGTCCCGGTCGACCGGACTGATGCAGTCGAGGAACGGGGTCCCGGCGAGCGCGTCGGCCCGGTCGTTGCCGGCCAGCCGGCCGAAGAAACGGTTGTGGGCGGTGATCCGGCCCGCCCGGTCGAGCTGCACCACCCCGATCGGCGCATCCCGCATGACCGAGGCGATCCACGGCTCCGAGCCGCCGCCGGCCGGATCGTCGGCGACCGGCTCGGACAGCGGCGTCAGCACGACGCGAAACCCGTTCTCCAGAACCTCGATCGACGGGCGCACCGTCCGGGTTCCGTCGGCGATCGGATCCCCGTCGACCGGGCCGGCGGCCGGGCTGATCTCCGCCCGGGCCTTGAGTGCCTGCAGGCGCAGGCGTGCCAGCGCCCGCCCGCCACCGGTCTCGGCCTCGGCCCCGAGCCAGTCCGCGATCGGGCCGTCGAACGATGCGAGCCTGGCATCCCCGTCCAGTTCCAGCCGGACCGTCTCAGCCGCCGTCTCGGCACCGTCGCCATCGGCGACCGGCGGCCCGGCAACCGGCACGAGCGGCCGCCGGAACCACCAGACGGCCCCGCCCCCGGCGGCCACGCCGAGCGCGGCGGCTGCGATCGATACGGTGTCCATCACGCCGTCCTCACCCGGTCAGCTTCCGGCCCTTGAGCCGATAGACGTAGGAAATCACCTGGGCGACCGCCTTGTAGTGGGTTTCGGGGATCTGCTGGTCCAGCTCGACGCTGGCGAACAGCGCACGGGCCAGCGGCGGGTTCTCGACGATCGGCACGTTGTTCTCGTTGGCGACCTCGCGGATCCGCATCGCCACCGCGTCGGAGCCCTTCGCGACCACCGTCGGGGCGGCCATCGTGTCGGTGTCGTACTTCAGCGCGACCGCGAAATGGGTCGGGTTGGTCACCACCACGTCGGCCTGCGGGACCGCCGCCATCATCCGCCGGCGGGCGCGGTCCATCCGGATCTGACGCAGCCGCGCCTTGACCTGGGGATCGCCCTCCGACTGCTTGTGCTCGTCGCGGATCTCCTGCCGGGACATCCGCATCTGCTTCATGAACTCGAAGCGCTGGTAGAGGTAGTCGCTGATGGCGACCAGGAACATGAAGGACACCACGCCGATCATCAGCTTGATCACCAGCGTCTGTACCTCGCGCAGGATGTCCACGAGGTCCATGTCGAGCAGGTTCTCGGCCCGCTCGAGCTCCGGCGACACCAGGGTGTAGGCGATCGCCGCGACGATCGAGAGCTTCACCATGCCCTTGAGGAACTCGACGATCGACTTCAGCGAGAACAGCCGCTTGGCGCCGGAGATCAGCGAGAGCTTCTCCAGCTTCGGCATGATCGGCTCGGTCGTGACCAGCCAGCCCGACTGGCTGAGGTTGGCCAGCAGCGCCAGCACCATGAACAGCCCGAACACCGGCGACAGCGTCAGCAGCGAGTTGAACGTCAGGTCGAACAGGATCTCGCCGGCGGTGCCGACGTCGACGTGCACCAAGGCGGCCTGATCGAACACCCGCGACAGCGAGGCGTAGAACTGGCTCACCATGAACGGCGCCAGGATCGCCACCATGAAGGTCATGCCGAGCAGCGTCGCGAAGTTGCTGACCTCCTTGCTCTGGGCGATCTGGCCCTTCTTGCGGGCCTCCGAGAGCTTTCGGGCGGTCGGTTCCTCTGTCTTTTGGGAGTCGTCCTGGCTGTCCGACATCGCCTGTTTCGATCAGTTTGGAATCAGATAGGTTGCGGCCGTGTCGGCATAATACGTCAGAAACGCCGTCATCATCGCGCCCAGAATGGTCGCCAGCACCAGCATGCCCACGTAGATCTGAACCGGCAGGCCGATGAAGAAGATCTGCAGCTGCGGCATCAGCCGGGCGAGCACGCCGAGACAGACGAAGAACAGCAGGCTGAACACGTAGAACGGCGCCGACAGCTGGACCGCCACCTTGAAGCTGCCGGCCACCAGCTCGGTGACCGCCTCCGACAGGTCGCCGAACATCAGCTCGCCGCCCGGGCGGAACACCGCGTAGCTCTCGACCACCGCCCGGATCACCAGGTGATGGAGGTCGGTGATGAACAGCAGCAGGATCCCCAGCATGGTGAGGATCAGGCCGATGGCCGTACCCTGCTCGGTGATCGACGGGTTGAAGATCGTCGCCGAGGCCAGGCCGCTGGAGAACGAGATGATGCGGCCGGTGGTGTCGAGGGTCAGCAGCAGGATCCGCGAGACCAGTCCGAAATAGATGCCGATCAGGACCTCGCCGGCCAGCAGGGCCAGCAGTCCGGCCGCGCTGGTCGGCTCCGGCGGCAGTTGCGGCGCGATCGTCGGCGCCACCGCCAGTGCCAGCACGGCCGACAGCAGCAGGCGGACCCGCACCGGCACGAAGGTCTCGCCGATGCCCGGCAGCATCAGCATGGCCGACCCGGCCCGGGCGAACACCATCAGGATCTCGAAGACCTTGAGGGGAAGGTACTGCTCGAGGTTCAAGCGCCTCCCCCGGCTCCGCGACGGCCTGGCCCGCGACGACCTGCACCGCGACGACCTGCACCGCGACGACCTGCACCGCGACGATCTGGGCCACGCCCGGCCACGCCCGTGCGGAAACGCGCGCCGGGCAGGGTCACGGCAGCCCGATGATCTTGTCCGCCACCCCTTCGAAGAAGGTCTTGAGCTGGGCCAGCATGAACGGCAGGAACAGCAGCAGCGAGGCGAACACCACGGCGATCTTGGGGACGAACACCAGGGTCATCTCCTGGAGCTGCGTCAGCGCCTGGAACAGCGCGATGATCAGCCCGACGGCAAGCGCCACGCCCATGATCGGGCCCGAGATGGAGAGCAGTGTCAGCACCGACTCGCGGGCCATCGCGAGTGCGTCCTCCTCGGTCACGGCCGTCCTCCCCTTGTGCCAGCGCCCCCATCCCCCCGGCAGAAACTGCCGGGTGGGCAAACAATGCCGGACCGATCGGAACGCGCCGCCCGGTCAGATCGGCATGCGCAGGATCTCCTGATAGGCCGTGACAAGCTTGTCCCTCAGGGTCGTGACGGTCTGCAACGTCAACTCGGCGTCGTTCACCGCGGCCACGACGTCGTTCAGCTCCGCCTTCCCGGCGATGCCCTGCTTCGACAGGGTTTCGCCGTGATGCATGGTATCGACTGCATTGGTCGCGGCTTCCTTGACGAAGCTCGCGAAATCCTTGGCTCCCGCCGCCGGTCCGGCGGCCGCGCCGCCGCCCATCCCGGGAACCGGGGGCATCAGGTCGCCGACCTTCATCACCATGCCGCGTCCTCCTGAAAATCAATCTAGCAAAACAGCCGGAACATCGAAAGCCGACCGCCGCCCCATCTGAGCGCCACGCCCGACGTCACGCCCGCAGCAGGTCGATGGTGCGCTGGATAAGCGTCTTCGACGACTCGATGACGCTGAGGTTCGCCTCGTAGCTGCGTTCCGCCTCGCGCATGTCCGTGAGTTCCACCAGGGCGTTGACGTTCGGCATCTTCACGTAGCCGTTGGCGTCGGCCAGCGGGTGATGCGGATCGTACACCGTACTGAAGTCGCTGGTGTCCCGGCCGATCTTCGACACCTTCACCAGGTCCGCGTTCATGTCGCGGTCGAGGATGTTGTCGAAGGTGATGGTCTTGCGGCGATACGGGGAGTCGCCCGGCTTGTTGCCGACCGACTCGGCGTTCGCGACGTTCTCCGCGACGACCCGCAGGCGCGTGCCTTGCGCGCGCATCCCGGAAGCCGAGATCTTGATTGCGTTGACCAGATCCATGGTGCCTCTCCCGTCAGCCTGCGTCGCCGTCAGCCTTGGCCCTGACCGCCGAGCGCCATGCGCAGCATCTTGACCTGCTTCTGATAGATGTTGGTGGCGAGCTGGTACTGCATCTGGTTGTCGGAGAGCTTCATGAGCTGCTCCTCCATCACCACCGAGTTGCCGTCCGGGTTGACCTCATAGACGTCGCGCAGCTTGACCTTGTCGACGCGATATTCCGGCGGCGTCACCGTGCCGGTGAGGTGCCTGCCCGCGGTCGCCGCCATCCGGACCGGCGCGAGATGCTTGAGCTCGCGGTCGAAGTCCAGGGTCTCCAGCTCCTTGGAGCGGTAGTTCGGCGTGTTGGCGTTCGCGATGTTCTGGGCGAGAACCGCCTGCCGCTGACCGAGCCACGACATCTTCTGCCGGGCCATCTTGAACAGCGTCATCTGAGAGAGATCCATCGCCCTGCTCCGTATTTTGTGAAGCAATTTATCTAAAATTGCTTCTTTTGTCGATTCCGCCGTGGCACCTTGGTGCTGCCCGACGGCCTCGCAGACACAGAAGCAACGACCGTGCCAACCGGGACTTTGAGCGGTCGTGCGAATGCCGGCGTCCCGCGATATAGTCGGGCAGCACCGGAGTCGACGATGACCGACCGTCCAGCCCGCCCCCCACAAGCCCGCCCTCTGCATGCCCGCCCCCCGCATGCACCGGATCGCGCCAGCCGTCGCGGGCCGATCGACGACCGCAAGGTGGCGATCGCCCTCAGCCACGACATCGGTTCCGACCAGGCGCCGACGGTCGTCGCCAAGGGCTACGGCGAGGTCGCCGAGCAGATCCTCCGCCTCGCCTTCGACAACGACGTCAAGGTCCGCACCGACCCGGACCTCGCCCAGATCCTCGAGGTGGTCGAGGTCGACTGCGAGATCCCCGTCCAGGCGTTCGCGGCGGTCGCCGAGATCCTGACCTACGTCTATCGCATGAACGGCACGCTGCCGGCCGGCGGCCGCGCTGCCGAGGGCGACGCCGGAGGCGCTTCATGACGGATCGGCCGAGCGAACCGGGCCGCGACGCCCTGTTGGCAGAAGCGGAAGTCCTGGAGGCCGAGATCAGGCGCCTCGCCGGCCCGGGCAGCGGCGAGGGCCACAGGGCCGAGATCGATCGGCGGGTCGTCGCGCTGTGTGCCGCCGCCCAGGCGCTGCCCGGCGCCGAGGCGCGGAGCCTGGCGGAACCGCTGGCCCGGCTGATCGCGGCCCTGGACGAGGCCGCGGACCTTTTGCGGGCGGCCGGCACCGGCGACCTGCGGGGCGGCGATTCGGCTCCGGATGCCGGGACGGCCCGGCGCGCCGCCGCGGCCTACGGCAGTGCCGCCAGCCGGCGCCGCCGCGGTTTCTGACGGCCGCAACCGGCAGGCTTGGCAGCGATCCCGGGGAAACGGACAATCGATCGATGGAATTCGGCGAATACTTCCGCACCGTCTTCGCCCTGCTGTTCGTGCTGGGCCTGATCGGGTTGCTCTACGTGCTCGCCCGGCAGTACGGCAGCCAGCGCTTCGGTCTCAGCCGCCTCGGTCCCGGCGGTCGGCTGGCGATCGTCGAGGCCCGGTCGCTCGGTGCCCGTCACCGGCTCGTGCTGGTACGGCGCGACGACGTCGAGCACCTGCTGTTGATCGGCCCCGACCGCGACACGGTCGTGGAGACCGGCATCCCGGCGCGCCCCTCGTTCGACACCGCGCTCGCCTCCACCCCACTCGCCTCCACCCCACTCGCCTCCACCGACGAAGTGGGGCCCGCGTCGTGATCGACCGCACCATCTCCTCGCGTATCCGCTCGCTCCGCTTCGGTCGGCCACGGCTGGCCCTGGCGGCTACCCTGGCCGCCGCCACCTTCGCCGCCCTCGGCGTCGCGACGCTGTGGGCCGGACCGGCGCTGGCTCAGTCGCTGACCCTCGACCTCGGCCAGCAGGGCGGCTCGTCGACCGCGCGGATCATCCAGCTGGTCATGCTGATCACCGTGCTGTCGCTGGCGCCGGGTCTGCTGGTGATGGTCACGTCGTTCACCCGGATCGTCGTGGTGCTGTCGATGTTGCGCACCGCCCTCGGCACCCAGCAGTCGCCGCCCAACGTCGTGGTGATCAGCCTGGCGCTGTTCCTGACCGGGTTCATCATGACGCCGACCCTGAGGGAGGCGTGGAACAACGGCATCGAGCCGCTGATCAACGAGCAGATCGACGAGTTCGAGGCGTTCGAGGCGGTCGCCCAGCCGTTCCGCGGCTTCATGCTGCGCACGGTGCGCGACAAGGACCTGCGGCTGTTCGAGGACATGGCCAAGGTCGGGCCGGCCGAGACCGGGCTGAACGCCCCGCTGCAGGTGCTGATCCCGGCGTTCATGATCAGCGAGCTGCGGCGCGCCTTCGAGATCGGCTTCCTGATCTACCTGCCGTTCGTGATCATCGACATGGTGATCGCCTCGGTGCTGATGTCGATGGGCATGATGATGGTGCCGCCGGTGGTGGTCTCGCTGCCGTTCAAGCTGATCTTCTTCGTGCTGGTCGACGGCTGGTACATGATCGCCGGCAGCCTGGTGCGGAGCTTCGGGGTCGGCCCCTAGCGGTGGCGGCAGCGGCTCCAGATCGCCGCCGCCCCGGCCCTAGGCCTGCCGCTTTCCGGTGACCTCGATCTCGACCTTCATGCGCGGATCGGCCAGCCGGGCGGCCATCATCGTGGCGGCCGGCGCCGCCGGCCCGAAGCTCTCGCGCAGCACCGGCCAGCACGGCTCGAAATCGTCGGGGTCGGGAAACAGGTAGCGGACCCGGACCGTGTCGGCGAGCGAGAACCCGGCCTCTTCCATGGCCGCCCGGATGTTGGCGACGCACTGCCGGGTCTGCTCGACGACGTCGTCGGAGATCGTCCCGGCGCGGTAGTCGAAGCCGGTGGTGCCGGAGACGAAGATCCAGTCGCCGTCGACCACGGCACGCGCATAGCCGATGTTCTCTTCGAAGAACGATCCCGAGAAGATCCGTGTACGGGGCATGGCTGGCTCCTGTTGCGACACCGCGCTCGATGAGCCAGAATTGAAGATGCATTCAATACTGAGTCAAGAGTGAATTCACTTATGCCGACACCCTTCGCAGCAACGGCTCCCGCCGGCTCCCCGCCCTCTTCCGACGAGGCCGCCGAACCCGGCAGCCTGGTCGAGCGGGCCTATCAGGCGCTGCGCAGCCGGGCGATCGACTTCGCGTTCCGGCCGGGCGAGACGGTCAAGGTCCTGGCCCTGTCGAAGCAGCTCGGGCTCAGCCGTACCCCGGTGAAGGAAGCCCTGAACCGGCTGGTCACCGAAGGCCTGTTCGAGGCCACCCCGTCCGGATTCGTGGCCCGCAGCCCGGACGTCGACGAGATCGTCGACCTCTGCGAGATGCGCTCGGTCCTGGAAACCGCCGGCTTCCGGCTGGCGTGCGAGCGCGCCGACGACGCCGGGATCGAGGCGTTGGCGGCCTGGTGGTCGACCGTCAGTCCCGGCTATGCCGACCTGTCGGTGACCGAGACCACGCGGGTCGACGAAGCGTTCCACGAACGGTTCGTGGCGCTGGGCGGAAACCGCGAGCTGGCCCGGCAACTGCGCATGGTGTGCGCCCGGATCCGGTTCTTCCGGACCATCGACCTCGACCGCCAGGAATACCGGACCCCCTACTACGACGATCACTTGGCGATCATCGACGCCCTGCGCCGCCGCGACGCCGACGCCGGCGCCGCGGTCATCGGCCGCCATATCGCGATGAGCCGCGAACGCGCCGTCGAAGTGATCAAGGAAGCGCTGGCCCGGATCTTCACGCGCAAGCCCGCGGCCACCGCGCGCTGAAACGCGACGCCCGTCAGTTGGTCGCGCTGAGCGAGCCTTCCTTCAGCTTCTCGCGATAGCTCGACAGGAAGGCCTGGAACCGGCCGATCTCCTCGAACCGCTCGGTCAGCTTCATGAAGTCGCCGGGCTGGCTACTGGTACTGTTGGTGATCAGCCGGAACGCCTCGCGGTAGGGCGTGTTGTCCATCTGCGTGGCGTAGAGCTGTCGCAGGCGGTTCAACCCCTCGGCATTGTCGCTCAACGACAGCGACACCGCCCAGTTCAGGATGAACTGCGCGACGTCGGGCTTGATCCGCGAGCCGTCGAGCCCGGCATTGCCGACCAGCCGGCGGAACACCTTGGCCGCCTCCACCCAGTTCTGGGTGCGCCAGTAGATGTCCGACAGCAGCAGGTCGGCCTCGCGCGAGTTGTCGCCTTCCAGCAGCTTCAACGCTCCCTGGGCGTCGCCCAGCTCGAAGATCGCACGCGCCCGCAGACGCCGGCGTTCCAGGGCGAGATCGCTGCCGAGACCCGGCGCGACGCTCTCGTCGAGCGCCTTGATGGCGGAGTCGGGCTGCCGATCGAGCAGATGGATCACCGCCAGCCGGGCGCCGACCCGGGCCTTCTCCACGCCCTGCAGGCGGAACTTCACCTGCCGGTCCAGCAGCCGGGCCGCCCGGTCCAGCAGATCGACGCGCACCAGCCGGTCGGCCAGTCCCTCGATGATCTTGTCGCCGGCCTGACCGACCGGGGTCAGCTCGCGGAACTCGTCGTACAGCGCCAGGGCCTGCAGCGGCGTCATGCCCTCGATCGCCCCATGGGTGAAGATGTCGCTGAACGCCTTGGTGAGCTCCTGCGCGGTCTCCTTGGTCTCCGGATTGTTCGGGAAGAACGTCACCGCCTGGCGCAGCGCATCGAGCCCGGCCCCGTACTCGTTCTCCTTGAGCCGCAGCCGGCCGAGCTCGTGCAGCAGCTCGAACTCCAGCCGGTCGCCGCGCCAGGCGTAGCGAAGCTGGTCGAGCCGGTCGGCCGCCTCCTTGTCCGAGATCTTGCCTTCAGAGAGATCGAGCTCGATGAGCGCCCGCTCGGAGCGGACCCGGGCCCAGCGGTCCTCGCCATCGGCCAGCCGCTGCCAGATGTCGACCGCCGTCTCGAGGTCGCCCGACGCCTGCAGCACCCGGCCCCGCAGGAAGTCGAGCCGCGCCTTCTCGCCCGGTGTCGGAGCACCCTCCGCGACGACGTCGAGGAACGAGCCGGCACCGCGATAATCGCCGGCCCGGATCGCCGCCTCGGCCGCCAGCAGCGCCAGCTCGGTCGTGTAGTTGCGGGGATAGCCACCGGGAATCTCGCCGGCCCGGGCGAAGTGCTCGACCGCCTCGTTCCACTTGCCCTGCGCCGCCGACGCCGCGCCGCGCCAGAGCTCGGCCTCGGAGTAGCCGTTCAGCGCCGGGTCCGCCAGGCTCGCCTCGGCCTCTTCGTAGCGCCCGAGCATGAAGTCCGATGCTCCCCGCAGGGCCTTGACGTCCGGACGCTTGGCCAGGTCCTCGTCGGACTGCTCGATGGTGCGCAGCAGCCCGATAGCCTCGGCCGCCAGGCCACGGGCGAAGTAGAACTGCGCCAGTTCCAGCCGCGGCCCGCTGCGCGAGATGCTGGTCGCCTCGGAGATCCGCAGCTGCAGGGCCTGGCGCTCCCTGAGGAAGTCGTTCGCGTCGCCGAGCCGCCAGTTGCTCATGTCGAAGATCCGCCCGGGCGGCAGCCCGGCCGGCAGGCCGTCGAACCGGCGGCCGTTGAACGCGTCCTCGTTCGCGCGCGCCGACGGTCCCGACAGCAGCAGCCCGCCCTCGACCGTCACCGCGATGCCGTCCGGAAGCACGCTGACCTCGACCCCGTCGAGCCGCGGGCGCACCACGACGCCCTGGACCGACGGCAGGATCGACACTTCCGGATAGCTCCGCTCGCCGTCGACGCCACGCGACAGCGGCGTGATGGGGACCAGGAACAGGCTGTCGCCGACTTCCGGATCGCGGACCACGACCGGCCGGCCGACTCCCTCGACCGGAATGAACAGCCGCGGTCCCTGCGGGCTGACCATCTGCGCGTCGATCCGCAGCGGAACGTCCGGGCGGGACGCCTGCGGCTGCAGGTCGAGCACCCAGGCACTGCCGTCGCGCCAGACCCGGGGATTGATGCCCTCGACCACCGGGATCCGCAGCACCGACCCGCCATGGACCGGGATCTGCTCCGGCCGACCGACGACCTGGCTGCCGGAGGCTTCGACCTCGGTCAGGTCGAACGTCACTTCGCGGTCGAACGCCGTCCAGACGTGACCGGCCCGCGGAAACACCGCGACCGCGACCGGCTCGGTCCACTCGAAGCGCAACGACATCGTATCGTTGGCGACCGAGGCCGTGACTTTCAGGGGTGGCCCGGAAATGCTGGCCGGTGTCGCATGCTCGGCGCCGACGGCCCCGCCGCCGGACAGCGTCGGCTCGGCCGTCGACCCGGCAGGAGTCTGCATCGCCCCGTGTCCTGCTGCCGGCGGCACTCCATGTCCTGCTGCCGGCGGCAGCGGCGCCGGTGCCTCGGCGACGGGCGGGGTCGGCACCGCCCGCGGCGCGTGGCCGGCCGCAGGCTGCGGGGCTGCCGGGGCCGGCGTTTGCGGGGCCGGGGCATGCGGCGCCGGGGCATGTGGGGCCGGGGCATGTGGGGCCGGGGCCACCGCAGCCGCCGGTGGGGTCGGCGCCGGCGGCGTGTGCGTGGCGGGCGCCGTGGCTTCGGCAGTGTGGGCCGGCGGGACACCGGCAGGGGCGGCCGGCGCCGGACCGCGCGGCGGCTCGGCGGGCGCCGGTGCGCCTGCCGCTACCCGCCCCTTGCCGTCCCGACGGATGTCCAGCACCACCTTCGGGCCGGACCGGAACGCGTCGACCGAACGCCCGGCCGGGACCGGCACGGTCACGACGAGCGCATCGCCGGTGGTCTGCGAGGCGAAGCCGCGAAGGGCGTCCGGCAGCCGCCGTCGCACCGCCGCGTCGTCGATCCGGGCCGGTCGGTCGAACCGTATCCGGGCCTCGCCGTTCGCGGCTTCGACCTGGAACTCGACCGGCTGGCGCCAGTCGAACACGATCCGGTCGTAGTCGGGGTGCTGGCCGGTCCGGATGCCCAGCGTCGGTGACGAATCCGTCGCCGCGGTGGCCGGCGCGGCCGGGGTCGGTTGCGCGGCTGGGCCCGGTTGTGCGACCGGCGTCGGGGCCGGGTCGGTCCCCCTCGCCATCAGGTCGAGCACGACCTGGTTACCGGCCCTGTCGGTGCGCATCCGGTGATTGCCCGTCAGTTCGACCACCACGCTGCGGCCGTCGCTGCCGATCCGGGCGGACCGTACGAACTTGCCGAGCCCGGACGCGGCTTCCGCCACCGGGCCCTCGATCGGCCTGGAGAACCGGATCACCAGCGCGTCGCCGAAGCGCTCGGCCGAATACTGGACCGGCGACGGCCAAGAGAAGATCAGCCGGTCGAAGCCGTTCTCGGCCGCGCCGATCACCCCGACGGGATCGGCGGCGGCCGGACGGACGGCCGCCCCGCCCGCCAGCAGCAGGCCCGCCAGCAGCACGGCCGTGGCGGTGGAACGCCCCGGAATCCTGCGGCCCAGGATTGGCCGGCCCGTCATGGCGCGCGCTCCGGCAGCACCACCACGTCGACCCGCCTGGCCAGCTCGTAGCGTTGCTCCATCGGCGCCGTCGGCGCGACGGCATAGAACCGGCTGTCCCCCATCCCGGCGGCGATCGGCATGCGCGGCAGGCCGCCGTCGACCAGCCCGACGGCAACCGCGTCGGCCCGCGCCAGCGACAACGCCCGGTTCGAGCCGTACGGCCCGGCCGCGGTCATCGGCCGGGGATCGGCGTGCCCCACCACCTCGATGCGGTTCGGGAGGTTGACCAGGGCGGTCGCGAGTTCGGCGACGGCGATCTGTGCGCCGGGCGTCAGGTCGGCCTGCCCGGTGACGAACAGCAGGTCGGACGGCAGCGCGATCACCAGCCGGTCACCGGCCCGCTCGATCCGCGCCGCCTTCAGAACCGGATCGCGCGCCAGCTTGGCTGCCAGCAGCGGTTCCAGGTAGCTGAGCCGGAAACCGGCCCCTCGACGCTCGGCCTCGATTCCGAGCGCCTCCGGAGGCGCCGGCTCGTGCTGGACCACCGAGACGGTCCTGCCGAGCGCCAGCGCGATCGATGCCGCGGTCGCGTCGAAACCGGGCGAGTCCAGCGACGTCATGGCGAACCGCATGACGAAGAACGCCAGCATCAGCGAGACCAGATCGACCAGCGTGACCAGCCAGCTCGGCCCGCCGCCGTACTTCCGGCCAGCCCGTCGGCCGAGCATCCGCTCGTGCGCCGTCATCGAGTTGTGAGCGTTCGACAGCGGCACCCCTCAGCCTCCCCCGGCGTCGGCGGTCGCCGGCCGCGTCCGGAACACGAAGCGGACCGTGTCCGACCGACCCGGCTCCAGGCCCGCGGATACCAGAGCCGGATCGATACCGGAACGGACGAAAGCGTCCACCAGATCGGATACCGCTTGGCCGCGCGCGTTGCGGGCGGCGCCGCGCTCGTCGGCGGCAGCCGTGAACAGCACGTCCAGTTCGAGGACCGAGCCCGCCGGCGGCGCCGCCATCAGCGGTGCCAGGCGGGACGCCAACTGCTCGCCGACCGGGGTCACCCCGCCGGCGGCAGGCGCGTACACCCGGGCCACCGGAGCCGAAACGTAGATCGGATTGCCGTCCGGCTCGACGGTGACGCGGGCGACCGGCAGGACCTGCCGGAAGATCGTGCCGATACCGGCACGGACCGATTCGCCGATCACCTGGCCCGGGTCCGCCTCCAGCACCCCGTCGCCGAACTGGGCGCGAAACTCCGCGGGAAACGCGCGCTGGACGCTCTCGAGCACGCGGTTGCTGCGCCCCGGCTCGATCGTCGACAGGGCGTTCAGCAGAATGAAGAACGCCAGCAGCAGCAGGAACAGGCTGAGGAACAGGGGCTGGCTAGCCCCCTTATCGGGCTCCCGAGGCGTTGGCCGGGACAGGGACATGCGCGCCTAGTCGAGTTTGTCGAACAGCGCGTCGACCTCCGACTGGGTCTTTGCTGCTCCGGGCAGCTGGGGACCGTTGAGCAACCCGCTTTCCGAGGACGACCCGTGATCGTGTTTTTCCTCTATTTTCGCGGATTTGTCACGGTTTCTTTCAAGGCCGCCTTCAGTCGGGCGGTGAATGGTATCGGAGAGATGGTCGACCGCGTCGCGAACCGCCGTCAGTCGCTGGCCGGCGATGTCGCGGACGCTCGCCGCCTCCAGGATCTCGGTGACGGCGACCAGGATGCCTTCGGCCATTTCCGGCGCCATCGATTCGGCAGCCGTAGCGACACGTTCGACCGCATCGAGGATGCGGTCGAACGCGCGATCAAGTTCCAGGTCGATGGTCTCGATCTCAGCGCGGGCGCGCCCGGACGGGCTGGCGGTATCGACCGTCATGGCCCGCCTCGCGCCGACACGATCAGAACTCGCCCAGGACGGCGGTCATCTTGCTCTTCAGCGTGGCCGCGTTGAACGGCTTCACGATGTAGTTGTTCACGCCGGCCTTCTTGGCGGCGATGACGTTCTCCGTCTTGCTCTCCGCCGTCACCATGATGAACGGCGTGCCCCGGAGCTTCTCGTCCGCCCGCACCTCCTTGAGGAGCTGGAGGCCGGTCATCGGCTCCATGTTCCAGTCGGAAATGACCAAGCCGAAATTGTCGCGCCGCAGCTTCTGGAGTGCGGTCGCACCGTCCGACGCTTCGTCGACATTGTTGAAGCCGATCTGGCGAAGCAGGTTGCGGATGATCCGCAGCATCGTCTTGTAGTCATCGACGATGAGCACCGCCATATTCTTGTCGACCGCCATAGACCTATTCCTCCAATCGAACCCTTCGCCCCGGGGGGTGTCGCTTACCCGCCCGCATCGGTCACGACGCTATGCTACACCGGTTAATTCGCGGTAAACGCCGGAGTTTCGTCAATTTATGTCCGGCATCTTCTTCCGCTCGGCGATTCGCGTGGTGATCTCCTTGGCTCGGAGCGGGTCCATGTCGGCGAGCACCGGCGCGGTCTTCGAGGCTTTCATACGTCCGAAAACCTCAAGAAGCACGTCCATGTCAAGCTCGTTGAAAATTCGGGCGGCGTCCTTGGGCTTCATGGTCTCGTAGATCTTCACCAACCCGGCGATCTGCTGCTCCTCCTGCTCGTCGTACTTCTTGATGAGCCCCTCGATCTCCGTCTTGATCGACTTCAGCTCCTCGATCTTGCTCTCGATGCGATGCTCGGCGGCGGCCAGCAATCCCTCGCGCTGCTCGATCGTCCGCTCGCGCGCATCCAACTCCTTGCGACGCTCCGAAAGGCTCTGCAGCAGCTCGATCTGCGACTTGCCGAGGGCGAACGGATCGACCTTCCCGTCGGCCGATTCGGGAGCGGTGCCGCCGCCCTCGGACGCCGCGAGCTGCCGGTTCGCCGGAACCTTGCCGCTTTCCGCCTCGGCCGGCGCCCCGACCGAGACGTCCATGTCGAAGGTCAGCAGCGACGGCACCTCGGCCCGGCGCTCCCACACCGCCCCGACCTTGATGGTCAGCACCAGGGCGGCGACCAGTGCCGTCAGCGGCAGCAGCCGCGGCGCCAGACTGCGCCGCCGAGCCGTCTTCCCGGCCTTGCCGTCGCCCTTGCTGTCCCGGCCGTCGGGCTTGCCGGCGGTACCGCCGCCCTTCGCCAGGCGGGCGGCGTTCGGGGTCGCGGCAGCGGCCGGAGCCGTCGCCCGTGTCGCGGCGGGCGCAGCCCCCCTCGCCCGCGCCGGCACCTCGGCCGCGTCGTCGATTTTCGGGGCGGGGCGTCCTCGTCGATCGTAGGTCATGTCACCGCACGTTCCTGAGGGCGTTCATGAGATCCCGCTCGGCCTGCGAGCGGACCTCGTCGGTTTCCGGGCCGGATGCCGGCTCGGCCGATGCCTGGCCGGCGCCGCGACGCTCTCCGGCCGGTTTCGACCGCCGCGGCCGCTCGGCGGCCGGTGCGGCGGCCGCGGCGGCGCTACCGCCTCCGGCACTGGACAAGCCGCCGGCCAGCCGTTCGCCGGCGGCGTCGGCCCGCTGCACCAGGAACATGAGCTCGTCACGCAGCGCCTGGGCGCGCGCCACCGGCTCGTCCAGCGTCACCTTGGCCTGCTCGGCCGCCTGCCGGATTCCCTTGAGACTGGCTTCGGCGCGCCGGGTCGCTTCGTTCATGCGGTCGATGACCGTCTCGACGGCCTCGCGGTCGGCCCGCAGGGACGACAGGCGCCGCTGCAGCAACGCGACGTAGACGACCGTCGGCAGCAGGAGCAGGACAAGCAGGATATTGAGCCCCAGCTCGAGGTTCATCCGCCGATCGTCCCCCTTGTCTCCGGCCGCGCCACGTCCCGGCCCGTCACATCTTGCGCAGGCGGTTGCTGATCCGCACCGCGATGTTGCCGCTCTTGCGGCCCATCTTGCCGCTGAACAGCGAGACGTTGCCGCACCGCATGTCGATGGTCGACGACGGCATGGCGTTCAGCAGGATCCGGCTGCCCGGCTTCAGGTTCAGCACGTCGTTGAGCGGCATGACGATCTCGTCCAGCACCGCCTCCAGCTCGACGTCGGTGTTCCAGAGCTCGTTGGCGAGGTGGGTTTCCCAGATCGAGTCACGGCCGAACTTCTCGCCCATGAACATCTGCAGCAGCAGCTCGCGGACCGGCTCCAGGGTGGCATAGGGCAACATCAGCTCGAGCCGGCCGCCGCGATCCTCCATGTCGATCCGCAGCCGCGCCAGCACCGCCGCGTTCGCCGGCCGGGCGATCGTCGCGAAGCGCGGGTTGGTTTCCAGCCGGTCGAACCGGAAGGTCACCGGGCTCAGCGGGTCGAACGCCGCCGACAGGTCGCTCAGCACGACGTTGACCATGCGCTCGACCAGGTTGCGCTCGATCGTGGTGTAGGGCCGGCCCTCGATACGCATCGCCGCCGTGCCGCGGCGGCCGCCGAGCAGCACGTCGACGATCGAGTAGATCAGCGCGGAATCGACGACCAGCAGGCCGAAGTTGTCCCACTCCTCGGCCTTGAAGACCGACAGCATGGCCGGCAGCGGGATCGAGTTCAGGTAATCGCCGAACCGGATCGAGGTGATGTTGTCGAGCGAGACCTCGACGTTGTCGGAGGTGAAATTCCGCAGGCTGGTCGACATCATGCGCACGAGGCGGTCGAACACCACCTCGAGCATCGGCAGGCGCTCATAGGAGACCAGCGCCGAGTTGACGATGGCATGGATGCCCGAGGTGTCGGCCTCGCCGGCACCGGCCTCGTCGAAGCCGAGAAGACTGTCGATCTCGTCCTGATTCAGAACCCGTGCGGAGCCGACTTCACCGTCGTCGTCGTCCCCCATGGACTCCCATTCGGCCGCGAGATCGTCGTTGGTCGCCATCGTCGTTGCCTTACTGGACCAGCATTTCCTTGAACAGCACGTCCCGTACCTTCACCGGACGCGCCGCGATATTCACCCGCCGCAACAGCTCCTCCCGCAACCTGTACATCCCGGCCGAGCCGTTCAGGTCGTCGACCCGAAGCTCCCGAAGATAGACCTGAAAGTTGTCGACAATACGGGGAAGCACCTCGTTGATCCGATCGACGTCCTGCGGGCTCTCGAGCTCGAGCGCGATCTTGATCTTCAGGAACGTCGATTTCCGGCCGCTCGTGTTCAGGTTCACGATCAGGTCCGGCACCTCGAAGAAAAACGCCCGCTGCTGGGTCGGCTCCGGCGCCGGGGGCGCGCCATGGCCGTCCTGGGTGGCCTCGGCCGGCGGCGGCTCATGCCCGCCGAACAGCCCGAGCATGAACGCCGCACCGACTCCGCCGCCGATCAGCACCAGCAGCAGGATCGCCGCGAAGATGATCAGCCGCTTTCCGCTGATCCGCTTCTTTTCCGGTTCCCCGCCGACACCTTCCATGTCGTCGAGTGCGTCTTCGGCCATTCCGCTCTCCGTCCGTCCCGGTACGCAGGGACACTGCCGATATGCCGGACCGTGTCCTGCAAGGCCGATGCCGACTCGGGGAATCTTACCGGATCGGCCCGAACTTCGAAAGCGCGCCAGCCAGCGAGGCCGCCGGCGCCGGCATCGACGCCCCTGCATATGGGGCGGACGCCGCGGAAGCGAAGCCCCGCCCGCCGCGGCCCGTACGACGGGACTGCCGGCCGGGCGGTGGAAACTTCTGCCGGGCAGAGGATGCCCAGCCGGGCACGAACCCCCGGGATTCCGCGGATCCGACCCGTCTCGGCGACTGGCACGCCCCCTGCATGGGTACCGGCGAGCCAAGCCGGATCAACCGGCGCGCCGTGAACGAGACACCGAGGGTACGGAGCGAGTCATGGAAAACCCGATCTACATCGCCCTGTCGCGACAGACCGCGCTGCGTCGCCAGATGGCCGTGGTCGCCAACAACGTCGCGAACATGAACACCACGGCGTTCAAGCGCGAGATGATGGTCTATCAGGCCTACTCCCAGAAGGTCCCGTTCACGGACAAGATGGACTTCGTGATCGACCAGGGCACCGCCAGCGACTTCAACCAGGGCGGCCTGATCGTCACGCACAACACCTTCGACCTGGCGATCAACGGCCCGGGCTATTTCCAGGTCGACGACGGCAGCGGCACGAAGTTCACGCGCAACGGCACCTTCACCCTCGACGACCGCAACCGGCTCGTCACCCAGCAGGGCTATCCGGTGCTCGACACCCAGGGCAACCCGATCGTCATCCCCGGCGGCGGCACCGACCTGACCATCAGCCAGGACGGGCTGGTCCGCCTCGGCGCCAACGCGGTCGGACAGATCGGCGTGGTCGAGTTCGGCGACATGCGCTCGATGCGCAAGGTGCGCGACAGCCTGTACACGACCGAGCAGACCGCCAACCCCGCCGCCAACAGCAAGGTCATGCAGGGCATGGTCGAGGGCTCGAACGTCAGCGGCGTCGGCGAGATGACCTCGCTGATCGAGGTCCAGCGCGCCTACGAGGCGGTCAAGAGCATGATCGACAGCGAGGACAAGCGTCAGCAGACGATCATCCAGAAACTGGCACGTCCCATGCAGGGCATCTGATCGACGCCGTTCGATCGGCAGGTACAGACCGGGCCGCGGGTCCAGCACTGAACGGAAGTACGGGCGCGCGGCGCCGGTGAAGGGAGAACACAATGCAGTCCTTGAGCATCGCGACGACGGGCATGGCCGCCCAGCAGCTCAATGTCGAGGTCATCTCGAACAACATCGCGAACATGAACACCACCGGCTACAAGCGTCAGCGGGCGGAGTTCCAGGACCTGCTCTATCAGGACCGGCGCCGGGTCGGCACCAACTCCTCGGACGCCGGCACCATCGTGCCGTCGGGCATTCAGCTCGGCGTCGGCGTGAAGACTGCCGCGACCTATCGGATCAACGAGCAGGGCGCGCTCACGCTGACCGAGAACAACCTCGACGTCGCGATCCGCGGCCAGGGCTATTTCCAGATCGAGCTGCCGAACGGCGAGACCGCCTACACCCGGGCCGGCTCGTTCCAGACCAGCCAGGACGGCACGATCGTGACCCCCGACGGCTACACCGTGCTGCCCGGGATCACCCTGCCGGCCGCGACCCTGAACGTGACGATCAACGAGTCCGGCCAGGTGTTCGCACAGATCGACGGCCAGGTCGCCGAGCAGAACGTCGGGCAGATCCAGCTCGCCAGCTTCCAGAACCCGGCCGGCCTCGAGAACGTCGGCAACAACCTGCTCCTGGAGACCGAGGCTTCCGGCGCCGCCACCACCGGCGTGCCGGGCGCCAACGGCTTCGGCCGGCTGCAGCAGGGCTTCGTCGAGGCCTCGAACGTCGATCCCGTGCAGGAGATCACCAACCTGATCACGGCCCAGCGCGCCTACGAGCTCAACTCGAAGGTCATCGAGACCTCCGACCAGATGATGTCGACGGTCAACAACGTCCGCTGACGCCGTCTGACGGCACCCCTCGGGACCAAGGAGACATCCGATGAACCGCACCGTCCGCATGATCGCCGCCGCCGCTCTCGTCGGAGTCGGTTGCCTGCTGGGCGCCGGCGCCGCGCAGGCCGCGACCGACGCGCTGCCGCTGATCCTGAAGCAGCGCGCGGTGGTCGGCGGCGACGGGGTGCGGCTGTCGGATGTCTTCGCCAACGTGCCGGCCGAGAGCGACGGCAAGATCGCCGACTCGCCGGCGCCCGGCGACCGGATGGTCCTCAATGCCCGGCAACTTTTTCTCTATGCAAAAACGTTCGGGCTGACCTGGCGACCCACCGACATGCGGGAATACGCCGAGGTGGTGCGCGACAGCATGCCGATCCCGGTCGAACTGGTCCGCGAGGCGCTGGCGACCGCGCTGGAGCGCGAGAACATCGGCGAGGATTTCGACGTCGAGATCTACAACCGGGACGTTCCGCTGTTCGTCGCGACCGGCGACCGCCCGACCGTGATCGTCCGCAACCTGGTGTTCGACCAGCGCTCCCAGCGGTTCGACGCCTCGGTGACCCTGGTCGGCGCCGAATCCGCGCCGGTGGTCGTGAACGGACGGGTCGCCGCCATGATCAGCGTTCCGGTGCTGCGCAACCACGCGATGCCCGGAGACGTGATCCGCGAGAACGACGTCCGCTGGACCCGGGTCGAGGCCCGCCGCGCCGGCCCGAACACCGTCAGCCGGCTGGACGACCTGATCGGCCGCACGCCGCGTCGCCCGATCACCGCGGGCCAGACCATCCGCCTGACCGACCTGCGGCCGAACTACGTCATCGGCCGGGGCGACCTGGTCACGGTGGTGCTGAAGGCCGGCACGATGACGCTCACCGCCCGCGCCGAAGCCCTCGAGAAGGGCGCCGTCGGCGACGTCATCCGGGTCCGCAACAACCAGAGCCGCAAGGTGCTCGAAACCCGCGTGATCGCGGCCGACACGGTCACCCTGACCGCCGCCCAGGTCGCGTCCATCAACTGACGACCCTCGCGCACAACGCGCTCCAGGAGGATCCAGAAATGATCGCCCGCCGCACCGTTCACCACCAGTCGGCCCACCGCCAGTCGGCCCATCGCCAGTCGGCCCATCGCCGGTCCGCCAGGCCGGTCCTGACCCTGCTCGCCGCCCTGGCTGCCGCCACCGCCCTGTCCGGCTGCGGCGCCGTCGACCGGCTCGCCAGCATCGGCCAGGCGCCGGAGATGTCGCGGATCGAGGATCCGACCCGCAGCTCCGGGTACAAGCCGGTGACCATGCCGATGCCGGCGCCGGTGGTCGCCACCCGCCATGCCAACTCGCTGTGGCAGGAAGGCAGCCGGGCGTTCTTCAAGGACCAGCGCGCCAGCGACATCGGCGACATCATCACGGTGGTCGTGTCGATCGACGACAAGGCCCAGGTCGACAACTCCACGTCGCGGTCCCGCACCAACTCCGACGCGGCGCAGCTCAACGGGCTGTTCGGCTACGAGAACAACCTGGCGAACGTGTTCCCGGAGGGCGTCACCGGCGGCAACCTGCTGGACCTCGGCTCGAGCACCAGCAACGTCGGCGCCGGCAGCGTGGACCGCACCGAGGCCATCGACCTGCGGGTCGCGGCGGTGGTCACGCAGAAACTGCCGAACGGCAACATGGTCGTGTACGGCCGGCAGGAAGTGCGGGTGAACTTCGAGGTCCGCGAGGTCGTGGTCGGCGGCGTCATCCGCGCGGCCGACATCACCTCCTCCAACACCATCAGCTACGACCAGATGGCCGAGGCCCGGATCTCCTACGGCGGCCGTGGCCAGATCACCGACGTCCAGCAGCCGCGCTACGGATCGCAGGTCCTGGACGTGATCATGCCGTTCTGACGACCCGACCACCCAGGTTCGCCGGCCCCCACAATACCCGCGTCTCCCCCCCGTGGGGCCGGAAACCGGAAGGCCGCCCCTCACGGGGCGGCCTTCTTGGTATTCGCAACGGTTACCGGGCCGGCCCGCTCGGGCCGACGCAGCGGTCGGCTTCAGTCGTCCCTGTGAGTCCGCTCCATACGCTCGTGCCGTTCCTGGGCTTCCAGGCTCAACGTGGCGATGGGACGGGCCTCGAGCCGTTTCAGCCCGATCGGTTCGTCGGTTTCCTCGCAGTAGCCGTAGGTGCCGTCCTCGATACGCTTCAGGGCGGCGTTGATCTTGCTGATGAGCTTGCGCTCGCGGTCCCGGGTCCGCAGTTCGATCGAGTGCTCGGTCTCGAGCGACGCGCGGTCGGCCATGTCGGGTTGCTGCAGGTTCTGTTCGGTCAGATTACTCAGGGTTTCGTTGGCTTCCCGCACCAGCTCGGCTTTCCAGCGGAGCAGCTTCTGCCGGAAATACTCCAGCTGCTGCGGGTTCATGAACTCTTCATCGTCCGACGGCTTGTAGTCCGGCGGCAGGGTCACGCTCATCCCCTTCCTCCACGCGGGCTCGACGGCATTCGGCACTCGAGGGCTGGGTGCCGAACGGGCGCGGAGTATAGGGAGCGGCCTGAACCGCTTCAACGGGATGAAACTCTTGGAGTTCCGCGCCGCGCGACGGGTTACACGCTTCGCTCAAGTTTCGCAAGCTCGACCCGTGCCCTGAGTTCGATCTCGTCGAGAATCTCGACCAGGCGCGGATCGTCGATCGCCTCGCGCTGGCGGCGCACGGCAGCCGCAAGTTCCTGCAGACGGTCGCGCGGGATCGCCCCCATCAACAGGCCATGGCGGATGTCTTCCAGGCGGTCGAGCATCAGCTCGGCACGTTCGCGAGCCTGCTTCCGACCGCCCTCGCGGCCGCCGACCTCCTGGACCGACAGCACCGAATCGACCGACTGGACGGCGTTCGGGCCGGCTGCCTGCCCGGCCTCGGCGGTCTCGTCCAGCAGCTTCGAGAAGTCCGACGAGCCGGACTTGCCGGCCTTGCCGCCGCGACGAACGCCGCTGATTCCGGTTCCTTTGGTAGACTCGACCTTCATGGCGACAAGCGACCTCGGCCGGACGGATGTGGAGAACGATCGGTTCGGACTCGCATCCGACCCTTATAGCACGCGTCGCTTCGGGTTTCGACGCCACCCTGTTCGGCCGGCGGGTCGCCGGTTGGCACGCTTCTGGCATGACAGTTCGCGAGACCGGGACCACCCGGCAACATCGACCGCGGGGACCATGACCATGACGACGGGACGCTGGATGCGACGACTGGCAACAGCAATGGCCGTTCTGATCGCGCTGGCCGCCAACCTCGGCACCGCCGAGGCGCAGACCCGCATCAAGGACATCGTCGATTTCGAGGGCGTGCGCGAGAACCTGCTCATCGGCTACGGCCTGGTGGTCGGCCTGAAGGGCACCGGCGACGACATCGGCAGCGCGATCTTCACGCGGGAGAGCCTGGTCGGCATGCTGGAGCGGCTCGGCGTGAACGCTCGCTCCGACGATCTCGACACCAAGAACGTGGCCGCGGTGATGGTTACCGCCATCCTGCCGCCGTTCGCGACCCAGGGAACCCGGATCGACGTGACGATCTCCTCGATCGGCGACGCCGACAGCCTGCTGGGCGGCCAGCTCCTGGTCACCCCGCTGGTCGGCGCCGACGGCGAGGTCTACGGCGTCGCCCAGGGTCCGGTCGCGGTCAGCGGCTTCTCGGCCCAGGGCCAGGCGGCCAGCGTCACCCGCGGCGTGCCGACCAGCGGCCGGATCGCCAACGGCGCGCTGGTCGAGCGCGAGCTCGGATTCGCCCTGAACCAGATGGAGACCGTCCGGATCGCGCTCCGCAACCCCGACTTCACGACCTCCCGGCGGATCGCCCAGGCGATCAACGCGTTCGTCGGCGGCCCGATCGCCCAGCCGACCGATCCGGGCACCGTGCGCATGCTGGTGCCGGACGCCTACCGCAACAACGCGGTGGCCCTGATCACCGACATCGAGCAGCTGCGGGTGACCCCGGACAACATCGCCAAGGTCGTGATCGACGAGCAGACCGGCGTGATCGTGATGGGCGAGAACGTCCGCATCAACACCGTGGCGATCGCCCAGGGCAACCTGACCATCCGGATCACCGAGACCCCGCAGGTCAGCCAGCCGCAGCCGTTCGCCCAGACCGGCGAGACCGTGACGGTCCCGCGCACCCAGATCGAGATCGACGAGCAGAAGGACCGCAAGCTGACCGTGCTGCCCCAGCAGGTGACCCTGCAGGAGCTGGTCAACGGCCTGAACGCCCTCGGCGTCGGCCCGCGCGACCTGATCTCGATCCTGCAGGCGATCAAGGCCGCCGGCGCCCTGCAGGCCGAGCTCGAAGTCCTCTGACCGGGAGAACGGACATGTACGGCTCCCTCGCCTCCTCCTCGCTTCCCGCCGTCGGCGACGTCGGCCTGGCGCGCACCCAGGGTGCGGCCGAGTTCCAGCGGGACACCATGAAGGCCGCCGCCGCCAGCGGCGACAAGACCGCGGTCCGGAAGTCGGCGGAGAAGTTCGAGAGCCAGTTCGTCTCCCAGATGCTCACCCACATGTTCAAGGGCGTCAAAACCGACGGCATGTTCGGCGGCGGCCACGCCGAGAGCATGTGGCGCGATTTCTACATCGAGCAGGTCGGCGACGTGATCGCCAAGCGCGGCGGGATCGGCATCGCCGACACCATCGAACGTCAACTGCTCCAGCTCCAGGAGGTCTCCCGATGAATTCGCGCGACGTGGTCCAGCTGTTCGTGGAGTCGATGACCCAGCTCATGGCGGTCATGCGGCACGAGATCGAACTGGTGAAGGCCCGCGAGTTCGGCCGGCTCGAGGATGTCCAGCGGCGCAAGGCCCAGCTCGCCAAGACCTACGAGGAGCACCAGACCCGGCTCCGCAAGAACCTGTCGGTCCTGGACGCCCTGAGCGCCGAGGAGCGCGGCGACCTGCGCAAGCTCTACGCGGCGTTCCGCGAGACCCTGTCGGAGAACATGCTGGCCCTCAAGTCGGCGCATGACGCCGCCGACCGGATGGTCAAGATGGTGATCAACGGCGTCAAGAAGGCACGCGGCGTGACCGGCCCGGCCGTCAACACCAGCAAGCCGGTCCGCGGCTATGCCGCCTACGGCACCGCCGGCGCCGGTGCCGCCGGGCTCAACCGCACGCTCTGACGGGCGGCCGCTCCGACCGGCCGCCGCTTCCGGCTCTAGATGAACAACCCGTCGAGATAGCGAGCGTTGTCCGGGGCCAGTTCCCGGACCTTCGCGGCCTCCACGCGGGCCAGATCGGCGTCGCCCAGCGCCCGATAGACGCGCGCCAGGGCATAGTGGCCATCGACACTCTGGGCATCGATCCCGACCGCCCGCTCGGACGTCGATTTCGCCTCGTCGAGGTTTCCTTCCTCCAGCTGAACCAGCGCCAGGCCGCCGAGCAGGGCCGGGTCGTCGGGGTTCAGGCGGAGCGCGGCCTCGAACGATTCGCGGGCCTCGTCCAGACGTCCCATCTGGGTCAGCACCGAGCCAAGCTTGCCGTGGACGCCCGCGACGTCCGGGGCGATCCCGATCGCGGTCCGATAGCAGCTTTCGGCTTCGGCGAGCTCGCCGAGCGAGGCGAACACGTCGCCCAGCTGATGGACCGCCTCGGTGTTCGTCGGGTTGCGCTCGATCGCCCGCATCAGCAGATCGGCCGCCTCCTGCGGAGCACCACGCTCGTTGGCCAGGACGCCCGCCCAGACCAGGATGCGGTCGTTGTCCGGATCGTGCCGGCGCGCCTCCTCGAGTGCGGCGGCTGCGCCTTCCAGGTCGTCCATGCCGCGCAGCGCGATCGCCAGGTTGAAGTGCGCCTCGGCGTAGCTCGGGTCCAGGGAAAGCGCCTTGCGGAACAGCTCCGCGGCCCCGGCGAGATCCTGTCGCCGTAGCGCCACCACGCCCAGGTGGTTCGGATAGGACGCATTCTCCGCGTCCACCTGGACCGCCGCCTCGAGGAGCGTCTGCGCCCCGTCGAGCTCGCCGTTCTGCAGGCAAAGCAGCCCCGCAAGGTGCAGGGCCTGTTCATGCTGTGGATCCTGCTCGAGGATCTTCAGATAGAGATCGCGAGCTTCCTCGACCTCGTTCGCCTCCTGGTGCCGGATCGCCGATACCAGCAGACGATGGAGCGGATCGCCGGGATTCATCGAGAGGGCCTCCGCCACTTCTTGATAGACATGCGGCCGACCCTACCACATATGGACAGCCGGAGGGAAACCGGTTGCCAGCGCCCCCGGCGACCCGCTCCCGATCCGTGTGATTTCAAGCGACGAGGTCGACGGGTGCCGGCCCGGAAGCCTCGGTCGATTGCGTCGGGGCGGGAGCCGGAGCCGAATCCGATGCGCTCGGCGAGGCCGGGCGCTCGCCCGGCTCCGGGAACGGCGCCAGCGGGTCGGCAGCGACCTCGTCGTCGGCGTCGTCCTGTCCGGAGGCGGACCGAGCCGTCAGAACGAACGGCTTGGCCGTCGGATCCTGGCGATAGCGTTCGACCACCGCTTCCGGGGGGAACTGGCGAACCACGTCACCGGACCGGCTGTCGCGCACCTGGAAGATCACGGTCAGCGACCGCGAATCGAATGTCAGCACCGGGCTGATGAAAAACTCCGACTCGGACCCTGTACCAACCAGAGCCGCCGGCGGCGGGGTTGGCTCCTGACCGTCGCGGGCATCAACAGGCTGATTGGCCGGGATCGCCGGAAATCGTGCATCAATTTCCATGACGACCTCCATTCTGGAGACACAGGCCTACTTCGTAGCCTACCAATTCCTAAAATAGGATCATCGCCGCGCCGCGTCCAGCAGAAACGGCACGGCGGCGCCGGTCGCGCCCCGTGCCTGCATGCAGGCTGCCGCGTCTTCGGCCCGGCACGTGCCGGGCGGTCGGGCCCTAGAGGTACCTGGTCAGGCTCAGGCCGCGCAGGACCGAGGTCGTCTGGAACGACGCCTCGAGCTGCGCCTGCAGGGTCTGGAACTTGCTGACCGCCTCGTACGGGTCGATCTCCTCGATGTCGAGGATCTGCGTCTCCAGCAGCGTCAGGCTGTCGTTGTGAGCGGCCTCGCGCGTCTGCATCTGGGCGCTGATCACGCCGTTCTGGCCGACCATGTCGTTGATCAGCCCGAACGCCGCCTCGACCTTGCCGATGCCCCAGTTCACCAGCTGCTCGTAGTTGGCGTCGTCGCCGGTCTGGAAGTTCACGTTGGCGAACGCGTACATGACCTCGAAGACCTCCTCGAAGGCGTCGTCGTTGGCCAGTTCGCCGAACGAGACGTCCACGCCCTCGTCGATCCGCGCCTGCAGCGATCCCGGCGCCGGCGTCGTCACGTTGTTCCAGTTCGTATCGGTGCCGAAGAACGTCGTCACGGCCGCCGTGACGCCGGCGAAGCCGCCCGACAGAGCCGGCTGCACGTAGGCGCCCTTGGTGGTCGCCGCGTCGATCATCGGCTGGGCGTCGGTGTCCGTCCCGTTGAACAGATACTTGCCGTCGGCGGTCTGGTTCAGAAGGTTGGTCAGCTGGTCGATCGCCGAGTTGGCGAAGGTCTGCAGGGCCAGCGCCGAGTTGTCGTAGAGACCCTCGACCTGCTCGTAGAGCTTCTTGCGCAGGTCCTGGACGATGTCGGTGAAGGTGACCAGCGAAGCGTCGATGGTCTTGGTCTTCACCTGGGTGTTCTTGATGGTCGTGACGTACGAATCGACGCTGGTCCGCTGCTCCTTGAGGTTGATCATGAGGCGGACGTCCGGGCCTTCGTAGCCGCTGTACACCTGGGACAGCTTGCCGGTCGAGATCTGCAGCTGTGCGTCGGCGATCTGACGCTGGATCGACGTGATCGAGTTGTCGATCCGCAGGTTCTGGGTGACGGTCGCAATACGCATGATGCTTCGTCCCGTTAAGCCTTACCGCACCGAGTTCAGGAGCTCGTCGAGCGCCTGCTGGACCGAGCTCAGCACCCGGGCCGAGGCGGCGAACGCACTCTCGAGCTGGATCAGACTGGCGAGTTCCTCGTCGAGGTTGACGCCGCTCTCGTCCTTCAGGCGCTCATCGAGCAGGCTGCGGATCTGGTCCTGGAAGTTGAGCTGGCTCTCGTAATCCGCCGCCTGGTTGGCCTGGTAGCTGATGAACTCGGCCGCGAACTCCTCGAGGGTCGAGGACGTGCTGTTCAGGCCGGTCACCGCCACGAAGGTCTGCTTGGTGTCGAACATGTCGATGATCGCCAGCGGCAGCGACGAGTCGCTGGCGCCCGACGAGACGAAGGTGCCGCCGCCGATGCCGTCGCGCAGGTCGGCGCCGGCCAGGGTGCTCCGAACCTGGATCTGCGCCGAGAAACCGGCCGAGGCACCGGGAACCGTGTTGGTGCTGTCGGTGAACAGGTCCAGGTTGGCGGTGTTCGCGCCGACGGTGATCAGGTCGAACTGCTGCGCCAGCTCGAAGGCCAGCGAATCCAGCTGGTCCTGGGCGAGCGGCAGCAGCGTGTCGCGCAGTTGCACCAGTCCCGCCACCTTCCCGTCCGAGAACGAGTTGGTGATCGAGAACGGCGCCAGGTAGCCGTTGTCCAGCATGATGTTGTTCACCGCCGAGCCCGGCGACACGGTGGTCGACGGCGTGAAGCTGAGCGTCACCGCCTGCTGGTCGATCAGGAACTGGCTGTCGCCGGTCAGGACCGCCAGCCGCCCATCGGGCCGCTCGAAGGTCTTGATGTCCATCTGCTCGGACAGCTTCTGGAGCCAGACATCGCGCTGGTCCTCGAGGTCCGCCGTCGACTCGCCGAGCGTCTTGCGGGCGCCGATCTCACCGTTCAGGGAATCGATGTTTTGCAGCGCTTCGTTGATCGCGTCGACCGAGTCGCCGATCCGCTGGTCGGCCTCGGCCCGCAGCGCCTGAACCGCATCCGACATGTTGTTGAGCGACAGCGCCAGCTCCTGTGCGGCGCTGATCACGTCGTTCTGCGCGGTCGACTGGTCGGGGTTGGTCGCCAGCGACTGGAACGCCTTCTTCAGTTCGGTGACCTTCGAGGCGACCGAGCTGTTGTCCTCCGGCCGGCCGAAATCGAGTTCCAGGCGCGACAGGAAATCCTCGACGATGGTCAGCTCCTCGACGACCGAGGTCTGCTCGCGGACGTCTCGCTGCAGCTGTTCGTTGACGTTGCGCGTGACCTCCTCGACCTTCACCGCGCCGGCGCGTCCGTCGACCACACGGGCCGACTGCTGCTGGATCTTGCGGGTGTAGCCGTCGACACTGGCGTTCGCGATGTTGCGCGACGCGACGTCGATGGCGGACTGCGTCGCGATCAGACCGCTGCGAGCGGTGGAGATGGCATCGAACAGTGACATCGACGTTCCTCAGTTCATGCGACCCGGTATTCCGGGACGGGTGAGAGACACCCGTTCAGAGGACATGCAAGAAGCCGGCCAACCGGGTCGCCTGGCTGGCGGCGGGCGCGTCATCCGGCCATCGCCTGCGGTTCCGGCTTGAGGCCGGCCATGATCTGGCGGTTGATGAGGATCAGGTCGTCGAGCGGCGCGTCGGTGTCGATCACCAGGCGGGTCTCGCGCATCACCCACAGCGCCAGGCTGGCAATCGCCCCCTTGAGGCCGTGCGGCAGCCCGTTGTCCGGGTGATGGAGGTCGGCAAGGAATACCCCCCAGACCTTCTCGTTGTGCAGGATCGCGTTCAGCTTTTCCTGCAGCGTCATCTTGCCGTCCTGGGCCTTGATGAGCGCCCCGGTGACCTGGGCAAGCAGCCGGTACTCGAGGTCGCGGCCGTTCTGGACGGCGGTCGCCCCCTGTACCTTGCGATAGGCGTTGTAACCCTGCATTCAGCTACCCTCCGCTTCAGCCGCCTGCCGCCTGCAGCCCGGCCTGCGTCACGATCCGTGCGTCGCCGGTGCTTACTGGAACAGGCCGAGCAGGATCTGCGGCGCCTGGTTCGCGATGCCGAGCACCTGCACGCCGAGCTGCTGGCGGACCTGCAGGGCGGTGAGCCGGGCCGACTCGCGGGCCATGTCGGCGTCGACGATGTTGCCGAGGCCTTCCTCGGTCGCATCGGTGATCTGCTCGAGGAACGAGGTCTGCAGGTCGAGCGCCCGCGCCTCGGCGCCGAGCGAGCCGAGGGCGGTGTTGACCACCGACTGCAGGTTGGAGAACTGGCTGGCCAGCACGTTCTGCGCCGCCGATGCGTCGGTCAGCGAGGTGCTCGCAGCGGCCAGGGTCAGGACGGTGGTCCGCAGATCCTGCGCCGTCAGCGTCAGGGTGCCGCCGTTGATGTTCGACAGCGTGTTCACGTTCGGGCTGACCGTGCCGGTATCGAGCAGGTTCACGCCGTTGAACACGGCGTTGTCGATGAAGTTCGCCGCCTGCGACAGCAGCTGGTTGAAGTCCTCCTGCAGGATCGCGCGCTGGGTGGAGGTGATGCCTTCGTTCGACAGCTCGGTCAGCTTCTGGCGCACGGTCTGCAGCAGGTCGGAGATGCTGGTGGCACCGGCGATCGCCACCTTGGCGATGCCCTTGGCGTTGTTCAGCCCCTGCACGACCGCGCCGAGCGCCTTGACGTCGCCGCGGATGCCCTGGGCGATCGCGAAGTTCGAGGCGTCGTCGATCGCGCCCGTCACCTTCAAGCCGGTCGACACCCGGTTCTGGGTGACGGCCAGCGTCTTGTTGGTCCGCTCCAGGTTCCGAAGCGCGATGAGGGCCTCGGGATTGGTCAGGATGGAGTTGTTCGACATTGTGCCGGTCCTTCGTCAACGTTCTATCGACCCGCCCGCCGGCTCTTTCTTGCCTGCCTGCTTTTTCGTGGGCAGGCGCCGACGGTGGTCCTCGGCAGACAAAGCGCAAGCCGCGGGCCAAACTGGCACGACATTCAACTCATTGATTTTACGTATATTTGCCGAAGATCAGTCGCACAGAGCGTCGCCACTCCGGCCCATCGCGGCAGGAATTGCCGCCTCGATCTGGCAATTTCCGCCGATCTGGGAAACCCGGCCGGTCAGTCCCGGACGGCGGCCGGGAGCGTTTCGGCGGCCCGCGCGATGGCGGCCTTCAGGTCCAGCGGGCGGCCCGCCGGCGCCAACGGATGCATGTTCGGGAAGAAGTGGTCGCGGTCGGCGGCGATCGAGAACTTGCTCTGGGCGATGCGGAACGTCTCCGCGCCGACGGCCGCAGCCAGCCAGCAGACGGTGGTCGGTGCCGACACCACGGCGTCCAGGGCCGACATCAGCGCCGCCGTCCCGTCCAGGTCGTCCATCTGGTCGAGCCCCTCGGGGATCCAGATGTCGAGGCCGCTCCGCTCCCGGAACGCCTCGACCTCGGCCCGGCAGTCGTCGTACTGCAGGCAGACGAAGCGGATACCGGGCAGGCGCAGGATCGGCTGCCAGTCGTCGAGCGAGGCATAGGCGCTGAACCGGGTCGCCGACGCCACCGCGATGCTGCGCCAGGACACCCCGACCTTCGGTTCCGGACCGAGCCCGGCCAGCCGCTCGCGCCAGGCCGCTACCGCTTCCGGATCGGCCTTGAGGTAACCCGGCCGGGTCGCCGGGCGGTCCCGGTCGGCCCGGTAGAGGCCCAGCAGGCTGCCGGAGTGGATGTAGTGCGTGATCGAGTGCTCGCGGGTCGCCGTCGTGTAGTCGAACACCGCGCGCCCGCCCTCCAGGCGGGTCGCCTGGCGCGGGATCAGCGTGATCCCGGGGAAGCTGCGCTGGAACAGCGGATGCAGTCGGGCGTCGATCTCGACCACCGGGTCCGCCACGTCCTCGAGCAGGTCGGGCAGGCAGGACAGGAAGAACAGCTCGTCCCCGACCCCCTGCTCCGTCGCGACCAGCAACCGGCCCACCGGCGTTCCCGGCCCGGCCCAGCGTGCCGGCAGCGCCACCGTCAGATGAAAGCGCGGGCTTCGCACCCGGTGCTCGTCCAACGCCCAGCCCAGGGCCAGGTCGCCGACCGCCTTCTCGACCTGCGAGTGCTGGAACAGCAGTTCGGGGTCGGCCGGCGCCAGCCGCAGCCCCCAGCGGGTCACCTGACCCGCCAGTTCGTAGCTCGGCAGAATGTTCGCCGCCCTAGCCCGTGCCGCGTAGCCGAGCGGGATTTCCGGATTCGCCAGGATCGCCCGCCGCGCCTCGTCCAGGGCGCCGGCATAGTCCTTGGCCTCGTAGCGGTAGTTGGCACAGACCGCATGCAGGAAGCCGGCGCCCGGGCCGGCGGTCACGCCGCGTCGCATCCAACGGCCCTTGGCGTCCTGGCCGACCTCGGGCAGAACCACCGCCTCGACCGCCACGAAACCGTCCGCCGCCTCCGGCTGCAGGACCATGGAACGCTGCGCCGCCCGCCACGCCGCCGCCATGTCGCCGGCGGCGACGGCGTTGGCCACCACCCGGCGGTGCATGTCCCGCATGTTCGGCGCCAGCCGGACGACCGCCCGGAACTGTGCCAGGGCGTCGGCCGCACGGCCCTGCCCCTCCAGCGTCAGGGCGAAGCGAAACCGGGCCGGAAGCGAGTTCGGCAGCAGCTCGGCCGCCCGCCGGGCAAACGGCTCGGCGTCGCGCCAACGCCCGGCCTGGGCCAGATGGCCGGCGAGGTTGAAGTTCGCCTCGGCATCCCTCGGCGCGAGCTTCAGGGACTTTCGCCACGCGGCCTCGGCCTCGCGCCCGCGCCCGACGGCGGCCAGGGCATCGGCCAGATGACTGAGGCAAGGGGCCGACTTCGGCATCCGCTTGACCGCGCGCTCCAGCAGCGGGACGGCCTCGGTCGGTCGTCCGAGCTGGGTCATCAGAGTGCCCAGGAGGTGCAGGGCATCGACATTGCCGGGCGCCTGCGCCAGCACCCCCTCGTAGGCCGCCTGGGCTTCCTGCAGGCGCCCGGCCCGGTGCAGGGCGAGGGCATTCTGGATTCGCAGGTTGAGGCCGGTCGGGGCGGTCATGGCTGGTTGGTCCGTTCACTCAGGAGTCGCGCAGCAGCCTCGGCCGCGGCCTTGGCATCGAATGCCGCGAGCCGGTCGAGGACCGGCGTCACGTTGGCGAAGAAGAGATCGCGATCGTCGGTGATCCGATAGTAGCTCGGAGCGACCCGGATCGTCGGCACCCCGATCGCACCGGCGAACGCGCAGGTCGCGGTCCGGGCCGCCACCACCACGTCGAGCGATGCCATGAGCGCCATCAGCGAATCGATGTCGTTCCAGGGGTCGAGCCCCTCGGGCCGCTCGATGTCGACACCGAGACGGCTCCGGGCCAGACCGATCTCCGCATCCACATCGCCGGGCATCAGGCTGACGAAGGCACAGCCGGGAACCGCGAGAATCGGCGCCCAGTCCAGGATCCCGGCATGGAAATGCGCGCGGAACCGGTTCATGCGGGCGCTCTTCCAGACCAGGCCCACGGCCGTCGCCGGCCGCTTGTCGGCGAGCCGATCGCGCCATTCCGCGACCAGGGCGGGATCGGGGACCAGATAGCCGGAGCGGTCGGAGGGCCGCGACCGGTCGCGCCGGAAGTACCTCGGCAGCGAGCCGGCGAACACGACGCGGCGCAACCCCTCCCGTTCGACCAGGTCGCGATAGTCCAGGACCCGGCGGCCCGGCGCGTCGGCGGGATACTGACGGGCGACCACGCGGATGCCCGGAAAACTGCGGGCCATGACCGGCACCAGCCGCCGGTCGACCTCGACCACGACCGGAACGGAAACCGCCTCCAGCAGGTCGGGCAGGCAGCTCAGGAACACGACCTCGTCGCCGATTCCCTGCTCGGCCGCGACCAGCAACGGCCCATCCTCGGTGCCCGGCCCGTCCCAGATCGGCGGCAGCCCGATCCGCGGCATGGCGTCGGCCCGGCCGATCCGCGCCTCGTAGAGCGTCCAGGCCCGGCCCAGGTCGCCGATCACCAGCTCGATCTCGGCCAGGGCAAATCGCACGTCGGCGGCATCCGGGTGCGCCGCCAGGCACCACTGCGCCACCCGCCGGCCATGCTCGAACCGCCGAAGGCTGTAGGCGGCCGACACCAGGTTCTGCAGCGCCGCACGGTCGGTGGGGTCCAGAATGCTGGCCCGCATGGCGTGACGACGCGCCTCGGCAAACCGGGCGGCGCGATACAACTCGGCCGCCCTGTTGCCCCAGAGCCTTGCTTCCCGGGGCCGCAGGCAGGTCGCGAACCGTGCCCACCGGACGAACGCCGCGGTATCCGATTCCGGATCCCGGGCCCCGATCAACCGGGGATACAGCTCGTGCACGGCCGGATTGGCGACGATGCCCCGCCGGGCCGCGGCCAGGGCGGAAGCGTGGTCGCCGACCGCCGCCTGTGCCGCCGACAGGTGCAGGGCCAGGTCGGCCCGCAGCGGGGCGACATGCCGGACCGGCAGCAGGGCGCCGAGCGCTTCGGCGTTCCGCCCCAGTGCGAGCAGCGCGGCGCCCACCTGTATGCGGACCTCGACCAGGGCGGGCTGCACCGACAGGGCATGGCGCCCGGCGCGTACCGTCCGCTCGGGGTCGCCGCGATCGTTGGACACGATCCCGATATTGATCCAGGGCTCCGCGGCCGCCGGGGTGATCAGTGCCGAACGACGAAACGCGCCGACCGCCCGGTCCGCCTGACCGAGCGCCCGCCGGATCGATCCAAGATGGTTCCAGGCCGCCGGCGCGGCCGGGCGCCGGGCAACCGATTTGCCGACGTACTCGGCCGCCACGGCGTGGTCGCCGAGCTGGTGGCGCAGCGTTCCGTACAGGTCCAGCAGGTCGGGGTGATTCGGCAACTGCCTCAGCAGCTGCTCGTAGAGGGCACGGGCCGCGTCGAGGCGTCCGGAGGAGTGGTGCGCAACCGCCGCATTGAAGGATCGGGCGAGTTCGGCCGGTGTCGTGCCGGGCTTGGCGGCAGCCACGCCCAGGCTTTCTCAGCGGGGCGGTTGCGGTGCGGCCGAGGCCGCGGCCTCGCTCGCGGCGGCCTCGTCGTCACGGGCGGCCATGCCGGGGTTGAGGCCGCGCATGATCGCCTTGTTCACGGCGATCAGGGCCTCGATGTCGCCTTCGCCGCCTGCAACCATGCCGGTCTCGCGGGTGACCCAGATTCCCAGGCTCACGATCGCCGCCCGCAGTTCGCGCGGCAGCATGTTGCCCTCGGTCCCGACGTCCTCGACGAACGCGTCCCAGACCTGATTGTTCCAGTTCAGCGCGTCCATGATCTGCGCCATGCGGCGCGGATCCCGATCGCTGCCGGCGTGTAGATCCTTCGCTTTGATGAGAGCGGCCGTCACCTGCGCCAACAGCCGATACTCGACGTCGCGTGGCGTGGCGGTCTGCCTGATCGTTCGCTTGTAGGCATCGTACTGGGACATTCGGACACTCAGCGGTCGTCGTGCGCGGCTGCAAGCGCACTCAAGTCCGGACTACGGCCTTGGCTCTGGCCGTAGGACAGCACCTCGTTCTCATAGGTCATCAATGCTTTACAAGTCTTTAACGCCCGGTAGTACTTGCCCCCGTTCACGTCCTGCACGATGTGCAACAGCGTCTTGCGAACCTCGTTGAAGGTCGTGGCCTCCATGAAATCCTCGATCAATCTCATGAAGGTGGGATAGTACTTATTGCGATCGGTATCATCGAGATACATTAAAAGTATGGCAAAATATATGCGTCGGGCCGGCGTATTCGCCTCCTCCTCTTGCATAATATCTTTGCCGAGAAGTATCGTCGCTTCGTTCTGCAAAATCAGCGAAGCGCCCTTGTTGCCGGCGACCATGACGGCCCCGTTAACGACGAACTTCTCACCCGGCTTGATGTTGACCTTCAGCGGCATAAGCTAAGTGTCGCATGGACCCCTGCCCTGTCAAGCCGAGCCAGCACGACCGACGCCCCGCGGGTGTGCGGTCGTGACGATCATCGCCACGCTGCTGGGGCGTGCGGTCGCCGCCCATCGGGCCGGTCGGATCGGCGAGGCCATGGCCGCCTACCGCGAGGTTCTTGCCGTCGAGCCCGGGCACGCGCGGGCCAACCACCTCCTCGGATTCGCGCTGCTGCAGATCGGCCTGCCGGCCGATGCGCTGCCGTTGCTGGCGGCCGCCCTGCAGCGGTCGCCCCGGACGCCGGACGCCTGGGCGCATTTCGGAATCGCCCTGAGCGCGCTGGGCCAGCCGGTCCATGCGAACACCGCCCTGCGGCGGGCGCTTCTGCTGTCACCGGCATTGATCGAGGCCGAGATCGGGATGATCCAGGCGGCCCGGGACTCCGGCCGGGCGGTGCCGGAGCGGACCGCCGCACGGGTCGTCGTCCTCGCGCCGATGCGGGCGGTCGGCTGGCACGGTCTCGGCCTCGCGCGGGCCGGTCGCGGCTTCGGGACCGGGCCTGCCGACGACGGGGCGTCCTGCCTGCGGCGGGCCGCCCTCATCGACCCGGCCGATCGCCCGGCCGTCACCGACCTTGCCGACGTCCTGCGCTCGCGGCGCGACCCCGAATCGGCTCGAACGGTCGGCCGTTGGGCGGTCCGGCTGACCCCGTCCTCGTCGGCCGCGCACTCGATACTGGCCGCCACCCTGTTCGATCTGGACCGGATCGAGGAAGCCGACGATGCGGCACGAACCGCCGCCGCGCTGGCTCCCGGCAACGCGAAGGCATACGGCAACCGGGCACAGTGCCTGTACCGGGCGGATCGCTTCGCCGAAGCGGCCAGGGAGGGGCGTCGGGCGACGACACTCGATCCGAAGGACCCGCAGATCCGGGCGAATCTGGCGAGTTATCGTCTGGCGCTCGGCGACCTCGCCGACGGCTGGCGGCTGTTCCGCGACCGTCCGTCGCGCCGGATCCTGGCGCGCCGGCCCGGCCTGCCGCCGGCCAGCTGGGCCGGCGAGACCGGTGCCCGGGTGATGGTGCTCGCCGAGCAGGGCCTCGGCGACGAACTCCTGTTCGCCACCTGCTGGCCGGACCTGGCGGACAGGGTACGCGAAGGCGATCTCGCCGCCGTCGCCGTCGAGCTCGACGCCCGCCTGCGGCCGCTGGCCGAGCGGTCCTATCCCGAGTTGCACTGGTTCGACCGCGACCGGAGCGACCAGACCCTCGGGACCCGCCCGGAATGCCCCGGCTTCGAGCCGACCCATTGGATCGCGGCCGGCGACCTGCCGTCGGTGTTTCGGCGTCGGATCGACGAGTTCCCGGCCGGGCCGTCGCATCTGGCACCGGATCCCGCTCGGGTCGCGGAGTTCCGGCGGTGGCTGGACACGGAGGCACCGGGCGTCGCCCGGATCGGGCTATGCTGGCGATCGGGGCTGCGGACCGGGGACAGGCTGAAGCACTATCCCATGCTGTCCGATTGCCACGTCCTGCTGAGACGGCCGGACTGGCGGATGGTGGTTCTGCAGTACGACGACTGCGCGGACGAGATCGCCGAAGCCACGGCGGCGGGCGCCCCCCAGCCGCTGATCGCGCCGGACCTGGATCGCCGCGACGATCTGGATGGAGTGGCGGCGCTGATCGCCGCGCTGGATTTGGTGGTGTCGGCGGAGACGGCGGTGCTTTCGCTGGCCGGAGCGACCGGCGCCCCGACCGTGGGGTTCGGCCTCGGCCGCGGCTGGGTCGCTCTCGGCCAGGGCCGCTCGCCCTGGTACCCGACGGTTGCCGGCCTGCACCGCCGCCCCGGCGAGGATTGGCCGCCGCTGATGGCGCGGGTGGCCGACCGGGCAGCCCGGTCGATCGCCGATGGGGCGGTCGCCGCTGAAAACACGATCGCGCATACAAAAGAGCCGGGCAGCAAGGCCGCCCGGCTCGATTGAGTTCTGGTCGGTTCCGGGATTAACGGAACAGGCCGAGCAGGCTCTGCGGGCGCTGGTTGGCGATACCCAGCGTCTGGATCGAGAGCTGCTGCTGCACCTGCAGCGAGGTCAGACGGGCGGACTCGCGGGCCAGGTCGGCGTCCACGATGTTACCCAGGCCTTCCTCGGTCGCGTCCGAGATCTGCTCCAGGAACGAGGTCTGCAGATCAAGGGCGCGAACTTCCGCACCGAGCGAGCCCAGCGCCGTGTTCACCACCGACTCGAGGTTCGCGTACTCGTTGGCCAGAACGTTCTGGGCAGCGGACGCGTCGGTGACGGTCGCGCCGGCCAGGGTAACGACCTGGGTACGCAGATCCTGGGCGGTCAGCGTCAGGGTGCCGCCGGACAGGTTCGAGAGGGTGTTGATGTTGGAGCTGATGGTGCCCGTATCGAGCAGGTTCACGCCGTTGAAGGTGGCGTTGTCGATGAAGTTCGCGGCCTGCGACAGCAGCTGGTTGAAGTCGTCCCGCAGGATCGCGCGCTGCGCCGTGGTGATGCCCTCGTTCGAGAGCTCGGTCAGCTTCGTGCGAACGTTCGACAGCAGATCGGAAACCGCGGTGGCGCCCGCGATGGCGACCTTGCCGATACCCTTGGCGTTGTTCAGGCCCTGCGTGACGGCGCCGATCGCCTTCAGCTCGCCCCGGATACCCTGGGCGATCGAGAAGTTCGAGGCATCGTCGAGAGCACCGGACACCTTGAGACCGGTCGACACGCGGTTCTGCGTGACATCCAGGTCGCGGTTGACGCTGTTGAGGGTCCGGAGGGCAACGAACACGCCCGGGTTGGTATTGATTGAGTTCTGAACAGCCATTTTGGCCTCCTCTTTCTAAGGTTGGGCATTTTGCCCAGGTAGGGGCGAACCCCAGAGCACCATAGAAAATGCACCGCGAGCGCGGGCGAGTCAATCGAATAAGAGTCGATCGACGGCAAGCGCTACGGCCAGGCCGGGAGGCGTGTTCCGACAGATGTTTATTTCGTTAACCAAAGGTTAAGTGATCAAATTTCCACGGTTTTCTCGTCTCCTTTCCGAATTTTTCTGGTGGGATGGCGGGGTGAGGCGTCGCCCCACCCCGCGTCCCATTACGCGTCGCCGATTACCGGAAGAGCCCCTGGAGGATCTGCGGCCGCTGGTTGGCGATACCCAACGTCTGCACTGACAGCTGCTGCTGCACCTGGAGGGAAGTCAGGCGGGCCGACTCGCGGGCCAGGTCGGCGTCCACGATGTTGCCCAAGCCTTCCTCGGTCGCGTCCGAGATCTGCTCCAGGAACGAGGTCTGCAGTTCGAGCGCACGAACTTCCGCACCGAGCGAACCCAGCGCCGTGTTCACCACCGACTCGAGGTTCGCGTACTCGTTGGCCAGAACGTTCTGGGCAGCGGACGCGTCGGTGACGGTCGCGCCGGCCAGAGTGACGACCTGGGTACGCAGATCCTGGGCGGTCAGCGTCAGGGTGCCGCCGGCCAGGTTCGAGAGCGTGTTCACGTTGGTGCTGAGCGTGCCCGTATCGAGCAGGTTCACGCCGTTGAACACGGCGTTGTCGATGAAGTTCGCCGCCTGCGACAGCAGCTGGTTGAAGTCGTCCCGCAGAATTGCGCGCTGCGCCGTGGTGATGCCCTCGTTCGAGAGCTCGGTCAGCTTCTGCCGGACGGTCTGCAGCAGGTCGGAGATCGCGGTGGTGCCCGCAATGGCGACCTTGCCGATACCCTTGGCGTTGTTCAGGCCCTGCGTGACGGCGCCGATCGCCTTCAGCTCGCCCCGGATACCCTGGGCGATCGAGAAGTTCGAGGCATCGTCGAGCGCGCCCGAAACCTTCAGACCGGTCGACACGCGATTCTGGACGACGTCCAGATTGCGGTTCACGGAGTTGAGGTTACGGAGAGCCACGAAGGAACCCACGTTCGTGTTGATGGAGTTCTGCACAGCCATTGTCGTTTTCCTCTTTCTAAGGGTGACGTCGGCGTTTTGCCGACCCGGACGGATCTAGGCCGTCCTAACAGCCATGGAACACGAAGCTCGAAGAGATGTCAAGCATTTTAAATTTCTTTGTCTTAAATGCCTTATTATATAACCGCCTCTCAGCGGGCATCGCTTGCAGAACCCGTACCGGTCGCGGAACTCCGCCGCGGCGCACGGCCCGGCGCCGGCCGCAGGGCGGTTCGACCGCAACCGGGCCAGGCAGCACGGCACGCCGGGCGCCCATCCCCGGCAGGAATTGCCCGGAGCCGGCAGTTCTTGCCGGGCCGCCGCACCGCCGAACCCCGTAAAGTCTTGAAAAACCACAACTCCGGCTGCGGCCACGAACTGGCCCGCGAATTGCTCCCCTTCCAGCGGACACGACCGACCAGGTGACGTCATGGACATCAGTTCGCTCGACTCGAAGATCGCCGGCGCCCCGACTGCGGGCAGCCGTCGTCGTGACGGCGCCGAGGAAGGCTTTCGCGGCGTCATGGAGCTAATGGCGCACCTGTCGGCACAGACTTCCTCGAAGACCGACGAGGCTCCGCGCCAGCGCGCGTCCGAGCCCCGGCCGGCCGAGCGTGCCGCCGATCCTGTGAAGGACGAGGCTCGCGAGCCGGTCGAGAAGGACACGGCGACCGACGACACGCGAGACAGCGAGGCGCGGGAGGATCGACCCGAGGCCCGGGCGGCTGCACCGGCAGCCCCCGCGGATCCGACGACCGCCGGCCAGGCGACCGACAACGCATCGACGCGACTGGCGGGCGGAACCGGCGACGGACCTGCGGTCCCGCCGTCGACCCGGTCTCCCACCCAACTCGGCGTGCCTGCCGACGGCGTTCCCGGCAACGCGGCCCCCCAGGGCGCCGCCGAAACGCCGACGACGAACCCGGCAAATGTTGCCCCTGCGCCCAACGGTACGGTCGCGCAGGCGGCCGCCTCGCCGACTCCGACGACCGACGCGGCCCAGGCCCAGGTCGCCGCCCCCCAGGTCGCCGAGGCCCAGGCCGGCCAGGCGCAGGTCGCTCAGGCTTCGCCCAACAGGACTCCGGCCGGCCAGCCGTCCGCCGCGCAGGCCGCAACGGTCTCGCCGGCGGCAAACCAGGCCTCGTCGGCAGCCCCGCAGACCGCCCAGTCCCAGACGGCCCAGTCCCAGACGGCCCAGTCCCAGACGGCCCAAGTCCCGCAAGCTCAGGCAGCACAGGACGCAGCTGCCCGATCGACCGCCACTCCGCAACCACCTGCCGGAACCGACCCGACCGTCACGTCCGGTCAGGCCGTGGCCGAGGCACGTAGCGCGGACGGCCGCAACAAGACCCTTCCGCGTGACGTCAAGGTAACGGTCGACCAGGCACCCGTGATCGCCCGCGCCCAGGGCGTGTCGTCGGCAGTCCTGGTCCAGGCCCACATGGCGGCAGCCGACGGCACCGGGAAGAACGGCGCCAGCCAGGCGGCCCCCTTGCAGCAGGGCACCACCCTTCATGTCGGCGGTGGCCAGGCGCTGTTCGTCGGCGCCGACGCCGGCAACGCGCATCCGGGTGGGGCCCAGGGTGCCGACGGCGGCCAGTCGGGCGGCCAGAATTCGGGCGGCCAGAATGCCGGCGGACAGAATGCCGGCGGACAGGCGCAGGCCGGGAACACCTTCCCGTTCGGGGCCGCCACCATCGGACAGCGCGGATTCGGCGGCGACGCCGCACGCGCCCAGTTCCAGGAAATCCTTTCGACGCGGACGGCGCGTGCGCCGTTGCAGGGGGCCGGCACGACGTCGTCCGGCAGCCCCTCCTCGCTACCCTTCACGGCCGGGCCAGGCGGACCCCAGAGCACGCTTACCACCGCCATGGCCTCCCGGGCGGAGGCGACCGCCCAGGGTCGACCCGGTGCTCTCCCGAGCACTGCGGTCGGCCAGGTCGCCGTGAAACTCGCGAACTCCGCCGCCGACGGCGGGGGCAAGGTCACCATCCGCCTGAACCCCGAGGAGCTCGGGAAGGTGGACGTCAAGCTCGAGCTCGGCAAGGACGGCACCGTCCACGCCAAGATCAGCGCCGAGAAGCCGGAGACGCTGGACATGCTCCAGCGTGACGCCCGCCTGCTCGACAAGGCGCTGCAGGACGCCGGTCTCAAGACCGACCAGAACTCGCTCGAATTCGATCTGCGCGGCGGGAACGGCCAGCCGACCGACCGCCAGGAGCAGCAGCTCGCGTCCGCCGGGGCGTCGCCCCCGGGCGGCGGCGAGACCGGCGAGCAGACCGCAAGCGACACATCCACCCCGGCCGGCTCCGGCGGCGTACGCGCCGACGGCAGCTACGACCTGGTGGCCTGAGGAGACCGACCATGACCGATGTCAGCGGGATCAACACGAGCGGAAGCTCGTCGGCCGCGTCCTACTCGAAGCTGGCCGAGAACATGGACATGTTCCTGACGCTGCTCACCACGCAGCTCAAGAACCAGGATCCGCTCGATCCGATGGACAACACCGAGATGACGAACCAGCTCGTGCAGTTCGCCAACGTCGAGCAGCAGATCACCCAGAACAAGAACCTGGAGCAGATGATCACCCTGCTGAACGCCCAGTCGGCGGCGAGCTCGGTGACCTACATCGGCAAGGACGTCCAGTACACGGACAGCACGACGATCTACGACGGCACGGCGGTCAACTTCGGGTACACGCCGTCGAAGGCCGCTGACACGGTCACCGTCTCGGTCGTCGACGCCGCCGGCAAGACGGTCCGGACGTTCGACAAGCCGGAGACCTCGGCCCAGCACCATTCGATCGTCTGGGACGGCACGGACGACGACGGCGCGCAGGTCGCGAACGGCCAGTACACCTTCGTCGTCAGCGCCAAGACCGCGGATGGCGACGCGCTCGACGTCGACACCGACATCTCCGGTCACGTGACCGGCACGACCTCGGATGCAAGCGGCAACTACCTGCTGATCGGCGACCTCGCGGTCGACGTCACCAAGGTGGTCGCAGTCAAGGAACCCGCGTCGTCATAAGGCGACCGGCAGCAACCCGGCAGAACGCCTCGGAGCAACCCTCTCAGACACCCGCTGGACCGGGTGCGTGAACGGAGGCAACAAAAATGAGTATCTACGGCGGTATGTTCTCGGGTGTGTCGGCGCTGGCCGCGCAGTCCCAGGCGTTCGGAATCATCTCCGACAACATCGCGAACGTGAACACGGTCGGCTACAAGGCCAGCAAGGCCCGGTTCCAGACGCTGGTGACCGAGTCGATCTCCAATTCCCGCTATTCCCCGGGCGGCGTGCTGGCCCGGCCGTTCGTGAACCCGGAGAAGCAGGGGCTGCTGCAGGGCAGCACCTCGACCACCGATCTCGCGATCGTCGGCGACGGGTTCTTCGTCGTGAACAACAACTCCGACCCGGCCAACAACGGCGGCGACTACCTGCTGACCCGGGCCGGCTCGTTCGTCGAGGACGAGGACGGCAACCTGGCCAACAACGCCGGGTTCTTCCTGCAGGGCTGGCGCACCGATTCCAGCGGCAACATCGTCAACGCCACCACCAAGGACCAGCTCTCGAGCCTGGAGACGGTCAACCTGGCCGGCTTCACCTCGGTGTCGAACCCGACCACGGAAGCTCAGCTGGCGGTCAACCTGCCGGCCAACGCCACCACCTCCTCGACCCAGACCACCAACCTGACCATCTACGACTCGCTCGGCGTCGACCACCTGCTGACGATCAACTGGACGAAGAGCGCCGCCTCCAACATCTGGGACTACTCGATCGACGTGACCAACAATGCCGGCACGACGTCGGCCGGTGTCGTCACCGGCACGGTCGAGTTCGACCCTGCCGACGGCACGATCGAGGACGTCGACGGTGGCGGCCTCGCGACCGGCGCCCTGGCGCAGACCACGGTTCCGATCACGGTGGCGCAGTTCTCCAGCGGCGCGGCGGCATCCAGTATCACCATCAACTGGGGTACGGTCGGGCAGTCCAACGGCATGAGCCAGTTGAGCCGCGGCTACGAGGCCACCCTGCTGAACCAGAACGGCTCCTCGCCGTCGACCCTGATCGCGGTCGATGTCGACAACGAAGGCATCGTCACGGCGCGGTTCGAGAACGGCGATACCCGGCCGATCTACAAGCTGGCCATCGGCACCGTGCCGGCCTCCACCCAGCTCAAGTCCGAGAACGGCAACGCCTACACCCTGTCCAGCGGCTCGGGCGACCTGCTGCTGACCGAGGCCGGGCTGCAGGGCGCCGGCACCATCGAGTCGTCGGCCCTGGAGTCCTCGACCGTCGACCTGTCGGACGAGTTCACCGACCTGATCATCACCCAGCGCGCCTACTCGGCCGCGACGCGACTGATCACGACCGGCGACGAGCTGCTCGACGAAATCATCCGTGTGAAGCGGTAACAGCTAACCCCGCACCCGTTACCGCTAGACCTGACCCCGGCTTCCGCCGGGGTCATTTTTTTGCTGTTTTTTCGCCCCCGGAACGAAATCGC
>Ga0070728_10001077_pt1 | contig 44760 bp, 43 predicted proteins | sample tdDd471_FD_66723 | JGI IMG/M metagenome (GOLD analysis project Ga0070728, IMG submission 66723) | Marine sediment microbial communities from the Atlantic coast under amendment with organic carbon and nitrate - tdDd47.1 | ecosystem: Environmental > Aquatic > Marine > Coastal > Sediment | place... | reverse complement strand
GCACCCGGATATTCTCCGACAGGCCCGGCACGCCGGGGCGCAGACAGCAGATGCCCCGGATGATCAGTTCGATCTCCACCCCCGCCTGGCTGGCGCGATACAGTCCGTCGATGACGTCCGGGTCCACGACCGAGTTCATCTTGGCCCAGATCGTGGCGGGACGGCCCGCCTTTGCATGCTCGATCTCCGCCTCGATCCCCTGCATCACACGCTGGCGCAGGGTGTGCGGGGAATAGGCCAGTTCCTCCAGTTGCTCCGGCTTCGCATAGCCGGTCAGGTAGTTGAAGATCGCGGAAATGTCGCGGCCCAGCGCCGGTTCATCGGTGAAATAGGACAGGTCCGTGTAGACCTTTGCCGTGATCGGGTGGTAGTTGCCGGTGCCGAAATGGGAATAGGTGCGCAGGCCCTCCTTCTCCTTCCGCACCACCATCGACAGCTTGGCGTGGGTCTTCAGCTCCATGAAGCCATAGACCACCTGCACACCGGCCCGTTCCATGTCCCGTGCCCAGCGGATGTTGGCGGCCTCGTCAAAGCGGGCCTTCAGCTCGATCAACGCGGTGACGGACTTGCCCGCCTCCGCCGCCGCGATCAGCGCCTCCACGATGGGAGAATTGTCGGAGGTGCGATAGAGCGTCTGCTTGATCGCCACGACATTGGGATCTTCCGCGGCCTGCCGCAGGAACTGCACGACAACATCGAAGCTCTCGAACGGATGGTGGATGATCAGGTCCTTGCCCCGGATCGAGGCAAAGCAGTCACCGCCATGTTCGCGGATACGCTCCGGGAACCGTGCATTGTAGGGCTTGAACAACAACTCCGGCTTGTCATCGACGATGACCCTGCGGATATCCGCCAGTGCCAGCATGCCGTCGATATTGATCACGTCATCGGGTCGGGCATCTGTTTCGGTCACGACAAGGCGGCGCAGCCGGTCGTTCAGGTCAGCCGAGACCTGCAGGCGCACGATGTGTCCGCGACGGCGACGGCGCAGCGCGGATTCGAAGGTCCGGACCAGATCCTCCGATTCCTCCTGCACCTCGATATCCGAGTCCCGGATGCAGCGGAACTGCCCCCGGCTGACGATGCTGTAGCCCGGAAACAGGCGCGCCATGTAGAGCGCGATGACCTGGCTGACCTGGATGAAGCGGATATCGTTGCCCGGCAGACGCACGAAACGCGACACATGGTGCGGGATCGGCACCACAGCATTCAGCAGTTCCTTGTCCCCGTCACGCACCAGTTGCGCGATCATCGCGAGACCCAGATTGGGGATGAAGGGAAATGGATGTGCCGGGTCGATCGCCAGGGGCGTCAGCACGGGCAGGATCTGTTCGAGAAAATGGGTGTCGAGCCATTCCTTCTCTTCCGGCATCAGTTCGTCAGCCACGACGATGGCGATACCGACCTCCCGAAGTTCCAGTTGCAGCGCCCGCCAGCAATTCTGCTGTTCCACCACCAGCCAGTTGGCAAGTTCGTCAATCTTCTCGAGCTGTTGCGTCACCGTCAGGCCGTCCGGCGTCACTGTCTTCACGTCGGCCTGGGTCATGCCCCACAGCGCCGCGACGCGCACCATGAAGAACTCGTCCAGATTGGAGGCGGAAATGGAAAGGAACCGCACACGCTCCAGCAGCGGATAGCGCGGATTCTGACATTCGCGCATCACCCGCGAATTGAACTGCAGCCATGACAGTTCCCGGTTGATGAAACGGTCAGGCGAGTCCATGCCGATATTGGTGGTATCCGGCACGTCCTGTTCCGGTTCGATCAGCTCAGCATTGGCCGCGGTCATCATGCGTTCCTTCGGTTACGTGACAGACGATGCAACAAGATCGCGCGGATTTACAGCATTTCCCTTGCAGTGATTTGACGCTGCCTGCAACACTCGATCCATGCACCGCCTCCTCCTGCTCAGACACGCCAAGGCCGCCGGACCTGCCCCCGGCCAGGGCGACCATGCCCGCAATCTGAATCCGCGTGGTCGGGCCGCCAGCCAGGCCATGGGCCAGTACATGGCGCTGAACGACCTCAAACCCGACCTCGTGCTCTGCTCCGACGCGCGCCGCACGCGGGAGACATGGGACGGCATCGCTGCCGCGAATGACTGGCAGGACATCGAAACCCGCTACCTCAAGGCCCTCTATCTGGCCGAATCCAGCCGTATTGCCCAGATCATCGGGCGGGAGGCCGGCCCGGCACGAACCCTTCTGTTGATCGGGCACAATCCGGGGATCGAGGAACTGGCCGGAATCCTGGCGGACCGGTCGGACAGGGACGCCCGTCGGGAACTGGCCGGCGGCATGGCCACGGCGACACTGGTGGCATTCAACCTCTCCGACGGCTTCGGCAAGCTCCGCCCCGGCACCTGCGCGGTCGACCGTGTCGTCCATCCGCGGGCCCTGATGCAGGATTAGAACGGTCCATCACGTGATGATCCCGGCGGCGGCGACTCAGAAGAGCGACCAGCCGAGGCATCAATGCTCTTACCGAACCGCAGTCAGTGATCGCCTGATCTGACCGGAAGTGATCGGAACCACAATCACGCGCCTGGCCTCGACTTCCGCGGTCACGCCGATGGTGGCGAAATAGGAGCCAATCCGGAAAGTGGAGGCATCAAGACGGAAACGACGACGCTCGCCGCGCATCTGGAACTGTGACAATCCGACGAATGAAAGTGTCTCTCCATCGAAGCGCACATCCCCACTGACAATATCCGAGGGGAAATTGACGCTCCGCATGAAAGCACCGATGGCACGCCACTTGGATCCGAGCCCCTCGCGACTGGAGTCAATCAACCGGCCAAACCGGTCAGGAAAGAAATCAGGGTCGCCGGGCCGCGGTTCATAGTTGATTGGCACCCCCCCATCCGCGGAACGGACGAAGAAGATGAAGGATGTAGGCAGCCCCTTTGCACCTGCCGTGTAGATGTCGTCACAGGGCATGGCGATCATGTCCGGATGGAAACGACCGCCGCTGTTGCCGCTGATACGCCGCACCAGCCGGGCAGGCAGGGGGCGGGTTGCAGCGAAGAGATTGCAATAGCCATCCGGGACGAGAATCGCATGCTTCACTCCATCCACTTCGAAGTCCATGAACGCGAAACCGGAAGGCGCGGCAAGTCTCGATGGACCGCTTTCCGGGGGATCGACCGGCGCGACAGCAATCGGCCCGGGCGGGCGCAGCAGCCGTCGTGACTCATCTGACGGTCGCACCGCAGCCTTTGGCGCAGCCACTCTCTCCCCCGATGGCACGGCTTGCGAGGGCCGACGCGGAACGCCCGTGGTCGGCGGACGACCCAGCGCATCATCAATCCTGGACAGGCGTTGCGCCATTTCCTCCTCGGTCACGGTGCGGCAGGCCGAAAGGCCGACGAGAGTGATCAGAAAAATCAGGGCAATACGCATTGTTCAGTTCCTCACCTGGCGCAAGGTGGCGAAGAGTGTCTCGCTGTCCTGGTCGGTCGCGGGCGGTGTCGGGTCCAGGTCGATGTTGACGACACCGATACCAAGCAACCTGTCACCCACCGGCCCCACCATGAAATCGGCGAAATACCAGACATTCCGGCCGAGGCCATCGACGGGCACCTCCGCCAGCACCTCCAGCCGGATCCTGTTGTCATGGCTGCGCATGTCCAGATGACCGACGCTGAAGCCGCCGTTCTCGATCCTGTTCACCATTGATTTCAGGAACAGTTCACGGGCCAGCAGACGAATCCTGTTCTCATCCTGATGGCCCAGAATCCGGACCATGCGCGCATAATCCGCGCCGAATTTCTCATTCAGCACCAGCGGCAGGCCGTCCCGCCGCATCAGTCCCGCAATGACCATCGGGATCGGGAAACCCATCCGGGCGGTTCCTTCCAGCATTGCACAGGAGGAGGCGAGCACCTTCACCTCCAAAGTACTGACGTCGAACTTTGCCAGCGCGTCCTGCAGGTCTGCGGGGGTTCTGTCACTGGCGATGCAGAAACCTTCCGGCAGCCGGAGGGCCAGTTCGTGATCCGTCAGCGAAAAGCGGACGTGGTCGCGGGTCATCTCGGTCGGGGTCATGGTCCCGATGCCCGCAAGCGGCTGAACCGCAAGCTGCCTGGTCGTCGGCACAACGGACGAGGTTGACTGGCACCCGGCAGCAACGCCGAGCAGCAGGGCAAGAATTCCTCCGACAACCAACCGCTTCAATCGACTTCCCTCAGTTCCGTGCGCAGCTCATGCGCTGCTGCCAGGCTCGCGGTATCGCCGGATACAGTAGCGAACTCCACAACCGAGGTAACAAGGAAAACACCTGCGACCGGTTCCGCAAGCGCCGCCGCGTGGAAGGGGTCCTGGCGGCCTGACCGATCCAGATCGCCCGCCGCCGCAACACCAACCCGGTCGCTGTCCGTCGCCAGTTCGATTGCCGTGATCCTTGCCGGAACATTCCTCTGGTCCAGCATCTGCCGCACCACACCCAGAATGGCGTCGGGAGACGCAAAGGCCTTGAGGTAGCGCGCACTGTTGCGAACGGCCTGCCAGAACACTTCGCCACTGCCATCGGCGGGGATCGCCACCCCGTCCCGCGTCAGGATGCCGAAGGCAAGAACACGCAGGGCCTGCCCCTGCCGGATATTCGACCGAAGCCCGTGGAGCTGATCACAGGGCATGGCCATCGCCTTCACGTCGATCCCACGCTGACGCACCAGGTCCAGATCGCGCCGCAGGACATCGTCTGTGGTCGAGCCGGGAGACAGCCCGTCGCAGTAGCCCGCTGGCAGGTCAAAGGCGAAGTGCGCGGCACCCGCCCGAAACCGCACCTCCGCCCCCAATGCCACGCCGGTCAGGACCGGAAGCATCAATGCGGCGGCGACCAGGATGCGGATCAAATCGATGCCTCTTCATTGAGCAGGCCGTAGGTCAGGCGCTTCACGACATCGAGCGCGCGGATCTCGGCCTGAACACCGCGATCCGTCGTGACCGAAACCTGCACCTGCAGGCCATTAACCAGGGTCTTGGCGAAGACCTGAACCAGATCACGGGAGCTGCCCGAAAGCACGTGACGGTATGGCAATCGAAAATAGGCGGCATACGCATCACTTTCGACCAGTTCCACCTTCGCGTCGCCCTCCACGCGCCGTGAGTTGTGCCGCCCCTTGCGCGCAAAGAATTCTTCCAGCTTCCGCTGGGATTCGTTGCCCTCCTCCAGGACATCGAGATCATCCCATGCGCGGATGATCGCATCGATGTAGGTCGCCCGACTGCCCCCGAACCGCTTCGGCACGCCATCGGGCATGAAGACGGAGACTTCCCCTTCGGCCGCGAGGGTCAGGATGACGCTCGACTGGATCGCCTGGTAGTCGTGGCAGGTGATGAAGTAGGCGACCTTGCGCCAGTTGCCCTGCGCCGCATCGAAGGCCGCCCATATCCGCCCTTCGAAATCATTGGCATAGCGCCCGCGCGGCACCAGACAGTAGTTGCCGTCCAGTTCGATGCGCAGGGGTGTCGAACCGGCAACGACCGCTGTCACCCGGGCTTCCCGAGCATCAGGTACGCCGGTGGTGGTCTGGCAGCTTGCCAGGCCCATCAGCATCAAGGCAACGACAGGCAGCAGGATCTGTCTCATGGTCTCGTGTCACTCCGGATCAGCATGCAACCCAGAGTGACACCAACCGCAACCTTCGTCGAGTAGCAGGTGCGGGCGCTATCGCGCCATCGCCAGCGAAAACCCGAGGTGGGCGCCGCCATCGACCATCACGAATTCGCCTGTCACGAGTTCGGAGCCCTTGATCAGCCAGAGAATGATCTCGGCATTGTCCTCCGGCGTCGAGACCCGCTGCAAGGGCAGCGACCGCTGCTGGTTGGCGAGCAGCTGGTCATACTTCTCCTTGCCCATGCCATTCTCGAGCCAGCGGGACTGGATCATGCCGGGGCAGATCGTGTTGACCCGGATCTCCGGCCCCAGCGAGCGGGCGAGCGACATGGTCATGGTGTTCAGCGCGCCCTTCGACGCCGCATAGGCCATGCTGGACCCGATCCCCGTCACACCCGCGATGGAGGAGACATTGGTGATGGAGGCCTTGCCGGCAGACCGCAGGTGCGGCTCCGCCCATTTCGCCATCTGGTAGGGGCCGATGACGTTGACGGCATAAATGTCCTGGAAGTCCTGCGCGGTCAGGGCAGACAGATCGGACTGGTCGGCGAACTTGGTCGTGCCCGCATTGTTGACCACGTGATTGAGCTTGCCCCATTTGTCGATCGCGGCATCGACGAGCTTCTTGCAGTCCGCGTCCTCGGCAACATTGGCCTGGACCGTGATGGCCTCGACCCCCAGATCGCGACAGGCCTGCGCGGTCTCCTGCGCCTCCTTCTCGCTGCGGGTATAGTTGATGACGACATTGCAGCCGTCCGTCGCCAGCGCCCGCGCAACAGCGGCACCAACGCCGGTGGCAGATCCTGTAACGATGGCCGCCTGGCCCTTGAGATCAATCATGATGTCCTCCCTCTCACGTCACTTGCCCCTGTCAGGGACCATGAACCAGATGAATGCAAGTACTTCCGCCGAAATGATGGCCAGCAGGCCCACCTGATACCCTTCGCTGGCGTAGCCGCCCAGCGCCGTGCGCGGATACTGGTCGATCACCCAGCCAATGCCGGATGCGGTGGCGAAGACCCCGATGAAGACGAACACGTTCAGTGCGGTATTCACCCGTCCGGCCAGCCTCAGATCGAAGCGCCCGCACAGCAGCGGGAACGCCAGGGCGGAAATGTTGGAACTCAGACCCAGCAGGACCCAGGGCCAGTGCGCCTGCGGATCGACCTCCATGGCTATGGAGCCCTGAGCCAGCAGCAGCCCGATCACGCCGCCCCCCATGACCATGCTCAGCGGCACGCCCCGCCGGGTGAGCAGGTCAGCCACGACACCACCGGCCACGAAGCCGATGGTCAGCGCGATCGAGAGGGTCTGCAGGTAGACCGCGACACCGGCCTGTTCGAACCCCGCCACATCCTTCAGCCACAATCCGGCCCATTGAGCGTGGATCGCCATGCCGGTGGACATGGTCAGGATGGCAATCGGCGCGATGCGCCAGAAATAGCGGCGGCCATAGATCTGGCGCAGGCTGCCCAGCAGTTCCCGGAAGGGAATGGCGGCAGTGCTGCCCGGCTTCTCCGGCACGACGAGGAAGATGAGCAGGGCCGAAGCGACTGTCGCGGCGGCGATGTAGAAGAACAGCTCCTGCCAGCCCAGACCGACATCCCCCAGCAGGAACTCGACCGGTGTCGTGGCGGTCAGCGCTCCGAGGCCACCGAGGCCCAGCAGGCAGCCGTTGACCAATGGCCAGCGCGACTGCGGGAACCAGAGCGTGATCGCCTTCAGGGAGGCCATCAGCCCGCCCGCACAGCCGAGACCGATCATGGCGCGTCCGATGACCAGCGTCTCCGCGTTCTCGCCCAGCCCGAAGACCACGGCACCTGACGCTGCGATCAGCAGCAGCACCGCCTGACATCGACGCGGCCCGAAACGGTCGAGCATCATGCCCAGGGGCAGTTGCGCCAGCCCGAAGGCCAGGAAATAGGCCGCACCGACCAGACCCAGCACATCGGCATCCAGCGCCAGATCATGCCGCACCCGGTCGCCGATCAGCGATGGCAGGGCGCGGTAGAGATAGGACAGGAAATAGCCCGACGCGAAGGGCAGGAAGACGACCACGACAATGCGAATCCATTGCGCGCGTGTCTGCTCCACCCCGTCTGCCGCAACGGGTGCTGCTGAATCTGACCGGCTCACTGACGTCTCCTCGACCCGCCGCCGGTTGTTCCGGCGATCACCTGCGAGTCGTTATAGCGCGCCGCGGCGCTCCGAGCCATGCCACTGGAAACAGCCCCCCATTGCCAAACCCGACACGCGGCAGGCAAGCTTTGCGGATGAACCGCCTGCATGCATGTATCGGAGTGCCCCTGCTCGCCCTCGTCGCGGGTCAGGCGCTGCCGTCTGCCGTGCTGGCGCAGCAGAGCACCAGCTACAGTCCGCACGTGCAGGTCCAGACGGAAGGTGCCGCGCCCTGCGCCCTCGACCGCCGCTATCTCGCCCAGGCGATCTCCCGCGCCCTGGCGCTGCGTCACGGCACGACGCCAATCCGGACCAAGATCTTCGTCCGCGTCCGCTCCGTCTGGAAACTGGATGGTTGCCACGACAGGCTCGACGTCTACTACAGCACCCGCCGCGATCTTGGCAGCAATGCGAGGGAGACGTTCTTCACCCCGCATTCCAGCCATCACCAGAATGTCGAACCGCTCGACGCCCGTCCCGACCGCTATCGCAACGCCACCGACGCGGCCATTCGCCTGTTCGACCGCACCAACCGCGACCTGAACCTGATCCCGATGAACTGAGGGCCGGTGGCAGGCTGATCCGGTCACTTTCGTCGTCTATTCTCCCAAAGGCGCAGAGTGGCGCCCCCCCGACGCGTGGGCTGTGGGTCGGTGCCGCATTATCCACCTGGATCTCCCGCCCCCGCCCGGTGCGACCATCAGCCGGTTTGCCGTTCGGCCGCGATCTCCTCACGCAGCATTTCCAGTTCCAGCCAGGATTCCTCGGCCTGTTCCTTCTCGCTTTCAGCAGCGCCCAGCCGATCCGTTGCGGCCTGGAACCGGTCGGGGTCGCGTCGGAAGAGACCGGCATCCGCCAGTTCCTCCGTCAGAGCCTGCATCTCCTTCTCCAGCTTGGCGATCCTGCCCGGAAGGGTATCCAGCGCATGCTGCTGCTTGAACGAGAGCTTGCGCCGTTGCGGCGGTGCCTTGGGCGCTGCCTTCTGTCGCTGGGTCGCACGCTGTCCGGTTGGCACGGCCCTGCCCGGTCGGGAGCCGCGCTGGGTCAGCATGTCGGAATAGCCGCCCGGATAACGCTGCCAGACACCATCCCCTTCCGCCACCAGCACGGCGTCGGCCACGCGGTCGATGAAGTCGCGGTCATGGCTGACCAGCAGCACGGTGCCGCCATAGTCTCCCAGCAGTTCCTGCAGCAGGTCCAGCGTCTCGATATCCAGATCGTTTGTCGGCTCGTCGAGGATTAGCAGGTTGGAGGGCCGCGCCAGGGCCCGCGCCAGCATCAGCCGCCCCCTCTCCCCGCCCGACAGGGCATGGATCGGGGTACGCATCTGCTTCGGGTCGAACAGGAAATCCTTCATGTAGCTGACCACGTGGCGCGACTGGCCATTGACCATCACAGCGTCCCCGCCGCCACCCGTCAGCGCATCCATCAGGCTCCAGTCCGGCGACAGGCTCTCCCGGCGCTGGTCCAGGCTGGCGGTCTCCAGCGCCGTGCCCAGCCGCACCGTGCCGCTGTCCGGCTCGATCTCGCCTGTCAGCAGCCGCAGCAGGGTGGTCTTGCCCGCCCCGTTCGGCCCGATGATCGCCAACGTCTCGCCCCGCAGCAGCCGCAGGTCCAGATCACGCACCACCGGCGGCGCGTCGCCCCAGGCGCGGGTAACGCCCTTTGCCTCCGCCACCAGCTTGCCGGAACGCTCCGCCTCCGCCGCCGCCATGCGGACATTGCCCTGGGCGCGCTCGAAGTTGCGCCGCTCCGAGCGCAGTGCGTGCAGGTTCCTGAGCCGCCCCATGTTGCGCTTGCGCCGGGCGGTGACGCCCTTGTGCAGCCATTCGGTCTCGGAGACGATCTTGCGGTCCAGGCGGTGCAGTTCCTGCTCCTCGGCCTCCAGCACCTCGTCGCGCCAGGCCTCGAAGGCGGCAAAGCCCCGGTCCAGCCGTCGCGTCCGCCCCCGGTCGAGCCAGATCGTGGTGCCGGAGAGATTCTCCAGGAAGCGCCGGTCATGGCTGATCAGCACCAGGGCGGAGCGCATCGACTTCAGCTCCGCCTCCAGCCACTCGATGGCCGGCAGATCCAGATGGTTGGTCGGCTCGTCCAGCAGCAGGATGTCCGGCGACGGGGCCAGCACCCGCGCCAGCGCGGCCCGCCGCGCCTCCCCGCCCGACAGGTGTGCCGGATCGGCCGTCTCGCTCAGACCCAGCTGTTCCAGCAGGGAAGTCGCGCGATAGGGATCATCGCCCGGTGCCAGCCCCTCGGTGACGAAATCAAGCACCGTCGCGTGGCCGGAAAGATCCGGCTCCTGCGGCAGGTAGCGCAGGGTGGTGCCGGGCTGCAGGAACGAATCCGCGCTGTCGGCCTGGACAATCCCGGCAACGATCTTCAGCAGGGTCGACTTGCCGGAGCCGTTGCGCCCGACCAGCGACACACGCTCCCCCGCCGAGACAACGATCTCGGCGCCGTCAAGCAGGGGCTTGCCGCCGAAGGTCAGTTGCACGTCGCGCAGATGCAGAAGGGGTGGAGCCATGGCGCGCAGTCTTAAGGCCAGTGACCGTCCGATGGAAGAGCGCCGCGCTTGAGAAAATCGCCGGGATGGCTAGATAGACCGGACCGCCCCGATCCGAGACCGGTAACGCTGGAGCCCATCCGCCATGATTTCGCGATTCTACGACTGGCTGGAATCGCGGGTGGATTCATTTCCCGATACGGTTCCGACGAAGCCGCCCTCCAGCTTCCTGGGCTTCATCATTCACTTCTCCCGCCCCTTCCTGCCGCTGATCGTGATCAGTGCGCTGTTCTCCGTCGCGATTGCCATCGTCGAAGTGCTGATGTTCGCCTTCCTGGGCGACATCGTGGACTGGCTGTCCGCGACACAGCCCGACCGGCTCTGGAGCGCGCATGGGCTTGATCTGGTGCTGATCGCGCTGATGGTCGTGGTGCTCTATCCGCTGCTCTATTTCGTGGGCGAATCGATCAGTCATCAGGGGCTGCTGGGCAACTTCGCCATGCGGACGCGCTGGGAATCCCATCGCTACCTGCTGCGTCAGAGCATGGCCTTCTATCAGGACGACTTCGCGGGCCGGGTGGCCGCACGGATGATGCAGACCGCGCTGGCGGTGCGGGAGGTCGTGCTCAAGACTTCCGAGATCCTGCTGTTTGTCGCGGTCTATTTCGCCAGCGCGCTGGTCCTTTTCGCCAGCGCCGACTGGCGGCTGGGCCTGCCGATGCTGGCCTGGCTGATCGGTTATCTGGTGATCCTGAGACTGTTCATTCCCCGGCTGGCGGAAGTGTCCCGCGCCCAGGCCGATGCACGGGCCGACGTCACCGGGCGCGTGGTCGACAGCTACACCCACATCGGCACGGTGAAGATGTTCGCCGACGCCAACTACGAGGATCATTACGCTCGAAGCGGCATGCGGCGCTTCCTCGGCACGGTCTACAGCCAGATGCGGCTGTCGACGGCGCTCTCCGCCTCACTGGCGACGCTCAATGCCTTCCTGATCTTCGGTATCGGGGCGGTCGCGATCGCGCTCTGGTCGCACGAGATCATCACCACCGGTGCGATTGCATTTGCCGTCGGGCTGGTGCTGCGCCTGATCGGCATGTCCAACTGGATCCTCTGGGAAGTCGCCAACCTGTTCGAGAATGTGGGTGTCGTGATGGATGGCATCGACACCATTGCCCGCGACCGCAGCGTCATTGATCGCCCCGATGCCCGCCCGCTGAAGGTGGAAAGCGGCGAGATCGCCTGGCAGGACATCCATTTCAACTACGGCAAGGTCCTGCCGGAGCAGACCGCCAACGTCATCGATGGCCTGTCCCTGAAGATCGAACCGGGGGAGAAGGTCGGGCTGGTCGGGCGATCCGGGGCGGGCAAGTCCACGCTGGTCAGCCTGCTGCTCCGGTTTCACGACCTGGAAGGCGGTCGCATCCTGATCGACGGGCAGGATATCGCCGCTGTGCAGCAGGACAGCCTGCGGGCCGCCATCGGCATGGTGACGCAGGATACGTCCCTGCTGCATCGGACAGTCGCGGAGAACATTGCCTACGGGCGCGCGGAGGCCACGCGGGAACAGGTCATCGCCGCCGCGCGGAAAGCGGAAGCACATGACTTCATCGCCGATCTGGAGGATCTGAAGGGCAACCGGGGCTATGACGCCCACGTCGGGGAGCGCGGCGTCAAGCTGTCAGGCGGCCAGCGCCAGCGCGTCGCCATTGCCCGTGTCCTGCTGAAGGACGCGCCGATCCTGATCCTCGACGAAGCCACCAGTGCCCTGGACTCGGAGGTCGAGGCCGCGATCCAGCAGAGTCTCTACAGCCTGATGGAGGGCAAGACCGTGCTCGCCATCGCCCACCGGCTGTCCACGATTGCGGCCATGGACCGGCTGGTGGTGATGGACCAGGGCCGTATCGTCGAACAGGGGACGCACGCGGAGCTGGTCCATCGGGATGGCCTCTACGCCGAACTCTGGGCCAGGCAGTCCGGCGGCTTCCTGGCCCGGGAAGAGGTCGCCTGACCTCTCACCAGCACTCACCCCGCCTGTGCCAGCAGCACCGCCGCGATCATGTAGCAGGCGGCGGCAGCGGCAGAAGCGAAGGTCCGCAGGTGATTCAACGGCATCCAGCCGCGGACGTAGTCGGGCCAGTAGGCCTGTGCCTCGGCACCGGCAAGTGACATCCGGTCCAGGGTCTGGTTCATCGGAACATTGCCGACTACCGTGGTCCCGAAGACGCCGAAGACATACAGGATGGCCGCCGCAACCAGCCAGGGCACGGCCACCGCCCCCACAAGCATGGATGCGCTTACCGCAACCGCCGCCGAGACCGGTACCGTCCCCATCAGCAATACCAGAAATACGGAGCGATAGACCGTGCGGTTGATGATCTGCATCGCCTCGCTGCCCGCCGCTGTGTTGGCCCGGCGAAGCGACGGCATGACAAGGTCGGAGAATGTCAGGAAGACACCCGCCACCATCGCGCTCACCATGCCGAGCACAAGCAGGCTCCAGACTGCAAGTTCGCTGTTCATGTGAAACTATCCTTTCGCGCTGGTCAGTTTGAGATGGCAACAGCCTGCTGCATGTAGCGGCGGTCCGTCAGTTGCCGGGCGAGGAAGCCCGCCACATCGGCGCGGGAAATCTTCAGCTTCAGGCGCTGTTCACGTCCGCCAAAGCCTTCCCGGTAGCCCGCCGTGTCCGGCCCGTCCGTGAAGGCGCTGGGACGGACAATCGTCCAGTCCAGGCCGCTGGCGCGCACCAGTTTCTCCTGCAGCTCATGATCCAGGAACACCGGGCGCAGCAGCAGTCCGAACATGATCCGCTTCCAGAAGAAGTTCAGGTTGCTCCAGCTTTCATGCGCGCCGAGCGTTGACTGGCAGATCAGCCGCGACACGCCATGTGCCTGCATGCCCCGAATGACATTCATCGTGCCGCCAGAGCGAACGACGCTCTTGCGCGACGTGCCCGCCCCCAGCGTCACGACGACCGCGTCATGGCCGGCGATGGCCTGTGCCACGGCCCCTTCGTCCGCGGCGTCCCCGGCCACCCGCCGCAGGGCCGGGTCGGTGATGTCCAGATTCCCGGGATGACGTGCGAAGGCCGTTACCTGATGCCCGTCGGCAAGCATGCGGCGGACGGCCAGGGCACCGACAGTTCCGGTCGCGCCAAAGATGATGACTTTCATTTCGCTCTCCTGTTTCGCGGTTGACGTCGCTTGACATAGTGTCAAGTTGACAGCGTGTCAAGTGACGTCATATTGGAAGCATGGCAACCGAAAAACCCTCCACCCGGGACAGGATCCTGAAGGCCACCCTCCACCTGCTGCAGGCAGGCGGAGGTGGCGGCGTGCGCATGTCGGATATCGCATCGGCGGTCGGGATCAGCCGCCAGGCGCTGTATCTGCACTTCCCCAACCGCGCGGACCTGCTGGTCGCGGCCAGTCGGCACGTGGACGCGGAGAACGACGTTGATACCCGGCTGCTGCCCAGCCGGACCGCAACGACGGGCCGGGACCGGCTCGCCGCCTGGGTCGGGGCCTTCGGCAACTACATTCCGATCATCCACGGCGTCGCCAAGGCCCTGCTGGCGATGAAGGATACCGATGCGGCAGCAATGACGGCCTGGAACGACCGGATGCAGGCGGTGCGGGAGGGCTGTGCCGCTGCGGTCGATGCGCTGGCAACGGACGGGGACCTGACGACCGGCATGACACGGGAGGAAGCGACCGACTGGCTATGGATGCTGCTTGCCGTGCGCAACTGGGAACAGCTTTGCCGTGAGTGCGGCTGGTCGCAGGAAAGGTATGTCGAAGTCATGCAGCAGACGGCGGCCAGTGTCCTGATCCGAAGCCGCTGAGCGCCAAACGCAGAAGGCCCGACCGTTTGACGGGCCGGGCCTTCCATCATTCCGATACTGAAACCGGATCAGGCGAGATCGAAGCGATCCGCGTTCATCACCTTGTTCCAGGCGGCCACGAAATCGCTGACGAAGCGTTCCTTCGCGTCGTCGGACGCATAGACCTCCGACAGGGCACGCAGCTGCGAGTTCGATCCGAAGACGAGATCGGCGCGGGTACCCGTCCATTTCACGGCACCTGAACCGAGGTCACGGCCCTCGAAGATGCCCTCGCCTTCCGAGACTTCCTTCCACGCCGTGCCCATGTCGAGCAGGTTGACGAAGAAGTCGTTGGTCAGCGTGCCGGGCCGGTCGGTCAGCACACCATGCGACGACTGGCCGACATTCGCGCCCAGCACCCGCATGCCACCGACCAGCACCGTCATTTCCGGCGCGCTCAGGGTCAGCAACTGCGCCCGGTCGATCAGCATCTCCTCCTCGGAGACCGTGAACTTCCGCTCCAGATAGTTGCGGAAGCCATCGGCGCGCGGCTCCAGAACACTGAAGGAGTCGACATCGGTCTGTTCCGCCGACGCATCGGTGCGGCCCGGTGTGAACGGCACCTGCACGTCATGTCCGGCATCCTTCGCCGCCTTCTCGATGGCTGCACAGCCACCCAGCACGATCAGGTCGGCCAGGGAGACCTGCTTGCCGCCGGTCCGGGCCGCGTTGAACGACTGCTGCAACCGTTCGATAACCGCCAGCACCTTCGCCAGCTGCTCCGGCTGGTTGACCGCCCAGTCCTTCTGCGGTGCCAGGCGGATACGCGCACCATTGGCGCCGCCCCGCATGTCGGAGCCGCGGAACGTCGCGGCCGAGGCCCAGGCCGTGGAGACAAGCTCCGCAACCGACAGGCCGGACGCCAGCAACTGCGCCTTCAGGTCGGCCATGTCGGCGGCATCGATCAGCGGATGCGTGACCTCCGGCACCGGATCCTGCCAGAGCAGTTCCTCCGCCGGGACATCCGCGCCGAGATAGCGCGAGCGCGGACCCATGTCGCGATGGGTCAGCTTGTACCAGGCCCGGGCAAAGGCGTCGGCAAAGGCCTCCGGGTCCTTGTGGAAGCGGCGCGAGATCTTCTCGTAGGCCGGGTCCATGCGCATCGCCATGTCGGCGGTGGACATCATGGTCGGCACCCGCTTCGACGGGTCATCGGCGGCTGGCGCCATGTCCTTCTCCACCACATCCTTCGGCTGCCACTGCCAGGCACCGGCCGGGCTTTTCACCAGCTCCCACTCATAGCCGAACAGCATGTCGAAATAGCCCATGTCCCACTGCGTCGGGTTGGGTGTCCAGGCCCCTTCCAGACCGCTGGTGATGGCGTCGCCCCCCATGCCGGAACCGAAGCTGTTCTTCCAGCCGAAGCCCATCTGTTCGATGGCCGCCCCTTCCGGTTCGGCACCGACATTCTCGTCGGGACCGGCGCCATGGCACTTGCCGAAGGTGTGACCACCGGCGACCAGGGCGACCGTTTCCTCGTCATCCATCGCCATGCGGGCGAAGGTCTCGCGGATGTCGACACCGGACGCCACCGGGTCCGGCTTGCCGTTCGGGCCCTCCGGGTTGACGTAGATCAGGCCCATCTGGACAGCCGCCAGCGGCTCCTCCAGATCGCGGTCACCGCTGTAGCGCCTGTCGCCCAGCCACTCGGCCTCGTTACCCCAGTAGATGTCCTCCTCCGGCTCCCAGACGTCCACGCGACCACCGCCGAAACCGAAGGTCCTGAAGCCCATGGATTCCAGCGCGCAATTGCCCGCCAGGATCATCAGGTCGGCCCAGGAGATGCGATTGCCGTACTTCTGCTTGACCGGCCAGAGCAGACGTCGCGCCTTGTCCAGATTGCCGTTGTCGGGCCAGCTGTTCAGCGGGGAGAAACGTTGCGAGCCGGAACCCGCGCCACCCCGACCGTCGGCGATGCGATAGGTACCTGCACTGTGCCAGGCCATGCGAATGAACAGGCCGCCATAGTGGCCGTAGTCCGCCGGCCACCATTCCTGGGAGTCGGTCATCAGCGCGTGCAGATCCTGCTTCAGGGCCTCCAGATCCAGTTCCGAGAACGCCTTGGCATAGTCGAAATCCTTGCCCAGCGGGTCGGAACGTTCTGAATTCTGGTGCAGGATTCGCAGGTTCAACTGGTTCGGCCACCAGTCACGGTTCGTTGTCCCGCCGGTGGATCCGCTTGTGTTCGCACCGTGCATCACGGGGCATCCGCCTGATTGCGGTTTTGCTGTATCAGCCATTGATCGCTCCCATTCTGGTTATGGATCACGCGGCAGCCGGTTCCGGCTGGCATGGATTTGTTTTCACCATCGAAAGATATCAGCGTGCATTCATTAGTTGAAATTGCATGTTTTGATCGTTGTGATAATTTCTTCTGATGATCAATCTGACCCTGAAACAATTGCGCTATTTCGATGCTCTGGCCCGGCATGGACATTTCGGTCGCGCGGCTGAGGCCTGCGCCATCTCCCAGCCGGCACTGTCGATGCAGATCAAGGAGATGGAGGAAACGCTCGGCACCGTCCTGGTTGAACGCGGCGCCCGGCAGATTCGGCTCACGCGATTCGGGGAGGAGACTGCCCAGAGGGTCACGGGCATCCTGCGCGCGGTCGATGAGCTTGGCGACATGGCGCGGGCCTCCAGGGACCGGCTCGTCGGACGGTTGCGGATCGGGATCATCCCGACGATCGCCCCCTATCTGCTGCCCGCCATCGTGGAGGTTCTCGCCGACGTTCACCCCGAGCTCGATCTGATGATCCGCGAGACCCTGACACCAACCCTGATCCAGGAACTGCGCGAAGGTCAGCTCGACACGGCCATCGTCGCCCTGCCCGTATCCGAGCCGACACTGACCGAGGCTGCCCTGTTCGACGAGAAGTTCCTGCTCGTCAGACCACAAGCGGATGCCCACGCCCCCGTGCCGGACAGCGAGATGCTGCGGGAGATGCGCCTGCTGTTGCTGGAGGAGGGGCACTGTTTCCGGGATCAGGCGCTGTCGTTCTGCAAGCTCGCTGCCTCCGCCCCGCGCGAGACGCTGGATGCCAGTTCCCTCTCGACCCTGGTCCAGATGGTCAGTGCAGGCTTCGGGGTCACGCTGATCCCGGAGATGGCGATGCCCGTCGAGACGCGCTCCGCCCCCGTCGCCATCGCCCGCTTCCCCGATCCGCAACCCGCGCGCACCGTCGGAATGGTCTGGCGACGCACCAGCCCGCTGGCTGAACAACTGACGGGAATCGCGGAGAGCATCCGGAACAGGCCGGATGTTTCAGCTGTCACGCCCGGCTGAGTCGATTTGCCCCGCAACCAGCAGGGTCGAGGCGTCCGCGTCCCCCGAATCAAGCATCGCGGCGACACGCTCCAGCGACGATACAAGCTGCGCCTGTTCCCAGTCCTCAAGGCTCCTGAAGGCCCTGACGAAGCGCTGTTGCTGTGCATCCGGCGCCTGTCTCAGGCAGTCCTGCCCCTTGTCGGTGATCATGACGTGTGACTGGCGTCGGTCGACCTCGGACCGCTGACGCCTGACCAGCTGCTGTGCCACCAGCTTGTCCACCAGGGATGTAACGGTCGCCTGACCCACCCGCATCTGCTGCGCGAGCGCCTTCGGGGTCACACCGTCACGCTGCTCCACGATCTGAAGCACCCGCAACTGGGCCGGCGTCACACCTGCCGACTGCGCCAGCTCGCGCGAGAAGGACTCGGTCGCGCGCAGAATGCGACGGAGTGCAATCAAGCTGTCGTCAATTCGGTCATGAGGCACTTCGTCCATGACGCATAGATGGCGAAAGCGACGATTTATTTCAACTGGCGAAATGAAAGCCGGAAACAACTGGCTGTTCCGGCGTTTTCGGCAGGGCAGGATCGAGTGTCTCGTTGGCTCCACTCATCGCGCCATGGTGCCGCATCTGGTATGAAAACCCGGAAATTTGCCAAAGCAACGGTTGATATCTTGATCAGGCCATTATATTTCGATCATCGAAGTAATTTGGAGTTCAAGCGATGTTCAGTCCCAGCGATCAGAAACCCGAAGCCGTCGTTGATGCGCCCTTGCCGCGCCTGCGCAAGCCTGTGGCAGAGGATGGCCCGGCGATCTGGGCGCTGGTGAAGGAATGCGCGCCGCTGGACGAGAACTCGATGTACTGCAACCTCATCCAGGCAGAGCATTTCAGGGATACCTGTGTCGTGGCCGAACTCGATGGTGACGTCGTCGGCTGGATCTCCGGCCACATGATCCCGAACGACGATGCCTTCTTCGTCTGGCAGGTGGCTGTCAGCCCGCGAGCCAGAGGCCTCGGGCTGGGCAAGAAGATGCTGATGCACCTGCTGCAGCGCGATGCCTGCGCCGATGCGGCAGAGCTGAAGACCACGATCACGGAAGACAATGACGCCTCCTGGGCCCTGTTCAGAAGCCTGGCCAGGACAGCAGGCGGCGAGATCGAGGACAAACCTCACTTCGAGGAAGACATCCATTTCGAAGGGCAGCAGGACACCGAGCATCTGGTGACCATCACCCTTCCAGGGGAAGTCACGCTCGAACGCGCCGCCTGAACCCCAGACTTTTTTTCGACATCCAGAAAGGAACAGCCCATGCCCAATGACATGGACCAGACGACTGATGTCTTTTCGCGCCGCGAAAGCGAGGCGCGCTCCTATTGCCGCGCCATTCCCGCCCTGTTCAACAGGGCCAGCGGGTCGGAGCTGTTCGACGCCGACGGCAACCGCTACATCGACTTCCTGGCCGGTTGTTCGTCGCTGAACTATGGCCACAACGACCCGGACATGAAGGACGCCCTGATCGCGCACATCGCCGGGGACGGGGTGGCGCAGGGACTTGACCTGCATACCGATGCAAAGCGGTCGTTCCTGGTCGCCTTCGACGAATGCATCCTGACGCCGCGCGCCATGGACCACCGGGTCATGTTCACCGGCCCGACCGGCGCAAACGCGGTCGAGGCGGCGATGAAGATCGCGCGCAAGTCCACCGGGCGGACCAACATCGTCGCCTTCACCAACGGCTTCCATGGCGTGACCATGGGGGCGCTGGCGGCCACCGGTAACGGTTACCATCGCGGCGGCGCCGCAATGGACACCTCCGGTGTGACCCGCCTGCCCTACGAAGACTATGCGGAAGGTGTCGACAGCGCCGCACTGCTGGAGCAGATGCTGGCCGATCCGTCGGGCGGCGTCGATGCCCCGGCAGCGATCATGCTTGAAACCGTGCAGGGCGAAGGCGGCCTCAACGCCGCCTCGGATGACTGGCTGCGCCGCATCGAGCGGATTGCCCACGACCATGGCGCCCTGCTGATCATCGACGACATCCAGGCTGGCTGCGGTCGCAGTGGCCAGTTCTTCTCCTTCGAGAAGGCGGGCCTGAAGCCCGACCTGATCACGATGGCCAAGTCCATCTCCGGCTACGGCCTGCCGATGGCGCTGGTTCTGGTGCGGCCCGAACATGACGTCTTCGGCCCTGCCGAACACAACGGCACGTTCCGTGGCAACACCCATGCCTTTGTCACGGCGACTGCAGCGATCCGGAAATTCTGGGCCGACGACCGCTTCGAGCGGGAGCTGGAACTGAAATCCGAGCGCCTGACCCGCAACCTGCAGAAGATTGCCGACATGCTGCCGGGCGCCCGCCTGAAGGGGCGCGGGATGATGAAGGGCGTCGATGTGGGATCGGGCGAACTGGCAGGCGCGATATGTGCCCGCGCCTTCGAACTCGGCCTGATCGTCGAGACCTCGGGTGCCCATGACGAAGTGGTGAAGATCCTGGCACCGCTGACAACACCGGAGCCCCTGTTCGACGAAGGATTCGGCATGCTCGGACAGGCTGTCCGGGACGTCACCACCGGCATGCGCACAGCAGCGGAGTAAACGGCATGATTGTTCGCGATCTCGAGAAACTGAGGAACACCGACCGCGATGTGGCGGATGCCGACTGGACATCGGTGCGGATGCTGCTGGCGGATGACGGGATGGGCTTCTCCTTCCACATCACGACCCTGAAGGCCGGTTCGGAACACACGTTCCACTACAAGCACCATTTCGAAAGCGTCTATTGCATCCAGGGCCGGGGATCGATCACCGACCTTGGCACGGGTGAAACGCATCAGATCCGTCCGGGCGTCATGTATGCCCTGAACCTGCACGATCACCACACCCTGCGCGCTGAGGAGGAACTGGTGATGGCCTGCTGTTTCAACCCGCCTGTCACCGGCAACGAGGTGCATCGCGAAGATGGCTCATACGCCCCGGCAGAAGAAGCGGCCGAGTAACAGAATGACTCATACAGTCGAGAAGATCGGCGGCGCCTCCATGGCACGGGTCAACGAACTGCGTGATACGCTGTTCATGACCGGCGACAGCGACCCTTATGGACGCATCTTCGTCGTTTCGGCATTTGGCGGCATTACCAACCTGTTGCTGGAACACAAGAAATCGGGCGAACCGGGGGTCTACGCGCAGTTCGCGAATGCCGACAACGATCACGGCTGGCATGACGCGATGGACCGGGTTGTGGCCGCCATGGTCGCCGCCCACCGGAAGGTTCTGGACAATTCCGCCGACGTGGAGCGGGCCGACGCCTTCGTGCGCGACCGGACGGAGGGCGCCCGCAGCTGCCTGGTCGATCTGCACCGTCTCTGCGGCTACGGCCATTTCAGGCTGTCGGAGCACATGCTGCAGATCCGCGAACTGCTCTCCGGTCTGGGGGAGGCGCATGCCGCGTTCGTCACGACCCTGATGCTGCAGCGCGCCGGGCTGAACGCCCGATGCGTTGACCTGTCAGGCTGGCGGGATGATGCGGACCTGACGCTTGATGACCGGATCAACAGCGCGATGGCGCGGATCGATCCCGCGACGGAGATGCCGATCGTCACCGGCTACGCCCAGTGTCGCGAAGGCCTGATGCGGGAATTTGACCGCGGCTATTCGGAGGTCACCTTCTCCCGCCTCGCCGCCCTGACCGGTGCGCGGGAGGCAACGATCCACAAGGAATTCCACCTGTGTTCCGCCGATCCGAACCTGGTCGGCGTGGACATGGTGCGGAAACTTGGCCGAACCAACTATGACGTGGCCGACCAGATGTCGAACATGGGGATGGAGGCGATACACCCGAAGGCCGCCAAGACGCTGCGTCAGGCCGATGTGCCGCTGCGCATCCGCAATGCCTTCGAGCCGCATGATCCCGGGACCCTGATCGACGACCAGCCGGCGGAAGAGGCCGCGGTCGAGATCCTGACCGGCCTGGACATCATCGCGCTGGAGCTGTTCGAACAGGACATGGTCGGCGTGAAGGGCTACGACACGACAATCCTCGAGACCCTGCGCCGCCACAACGTGCGGATCGTCTCCAAGGTCTCGAACGCCAACACCATCACCCACTATCTCGATTCCTCGCTGAAGGTGATGCGGCGGGTGGAGAAGGATCTCGCGCGGCAGTATCCGTCGGCCCGCATCCTTGCCCGACCGATGGCCATGGTATCCGCCATCGGGCGCGACCTCAGCGGATTGTCGGTGCTGACGCACGGGCTGAGCACCATCGCTGACGCTGGCCTGTCCGCCATCGGGGCAAGCCAGGGTCCGCGCAATGTGGACGTCCAGTTCATCTTCGAACGCGATGACCTGCAGCCTGCGATCCGCGCGCTGCACCGCAACTTCATCGAAACGCCGGCATCAGACGAACTGAAGAAGGTCGCCTGACCGGCCCGACAGAGCACTCCCGACCGTCCCGTCAGTCGATCAGCGCGGCGTAGCGGTCCAGATGATAGTCGGTGTCGCCGAACAGGGCTTCCAGTGCCAGCAGGCGCTTGACGTAGTGGCCGATGTGCAGTTCGTCCGTCGTGCCCATGCCGCCATGGATCTGGATGGCCTGCTCACCGATCAGCCTGGCTGATCGGCTGACGTGCACCTTGATGGCGGAGGCTGCCTTGCGCGCCGCCGCTCCCCCCGACTGGAATTCCCCGATCACCTGCAACAGCAGCGCACGGGACTGTTCCTGGGCCACGAACATGTCCACCATCCTGTGTTGCAGGGCCTGGAACTTGCCGATCGGTGTACCGAACTGCTTGCGCGTGCGGGCATATTCGACCGTGTCGCGGACCAGCACCTCCATGACGCCCACAGCCTCCGCGCAGCAGGCGATGATCGCCTCATCGATCACGGCTTCGATAGCGTCGACATTTGTCCCTGGATCCCCTAGCCGGGATGAGGCCGTGACCCGCACCTTGTCGAACGTGATGTCGGCTGCGCGCAGCCCGTCGATGGTGGGATAGTCGCGACGGTAGATCCCATCGGCATGTGCATCGACCACGAACAGCTCGACACCCTGGCGGTCCCGCTCCGCGCCGCCGGACCGGGCGGAGACCAGCAGCAGGTCGGCGCTCGGTCCATTCAGCACCAGATGTTTCTCGCCGCTGATCAGGAAGCCGTCCCCGTCGGCCTGAACCGTGCAACCGACGCAGGCCGGATTGCTGGCGGCGCGGCGCTCCGTATGCGCCAGGGCAAGCTGTGTCTCCCCCGCGATGACAGATGGCAGGATACCCTGCCGCTGTTCCGCCGACCCCAGCATCTCCATCAGCCTTCCGGCCAGGACCAGACACGGCACGAAGGGTTCCGCCACCAGTCCCCTGCCGAGTGCTTCCGTCATCGTTGCCACATCGCGAAGACCACCGCCGAAGCCGCCGTTCTCCTCTGCAAACGGCACCGACAGCCAGCCGAGTTCGGCAAAGGTCTTCCAGTTTCCGGCGCTGTAGCCCAGGTCCGATTCGGCCAGCGCGCGCCGCACGTCGAAGCCGTAATCCTGCGCCACGAAACGGTCGACGCTGTCCTTCAGCATCTGCTGTTCTTCGGAGAGGGCAAAGGTCATGGCGGTCACAGTCCCAGCACGGCCTTGGCGACGATGCTGCGCTGCACCTCCGCACTGCCGCCTGCAATGGTGGTGGAGCGGTCATCCAGCCAGGTCGCCATGGCCGTCAGCGCATGGTCCGGCACCAGGGAGCCGACATTGTTCCCCGGCACCAGCGCCTCCGGCTGCAGCGGCACGCCATTCAATCCCACTGTCTGCAGCCACAGCTTGTCCAGTGCCTGGCGCGCATCCGCCCCGGCGATCTTCAGCACGGAGGCTGCGGGACCGGGGGAGCGGCCTGCCGCCGTTTCCGCGTTCACCCGCATCTCCGTGGCGATGAAGGCGCGGGCATTGATCTCCGCCTCCGCCAGCTTGCGTCGGAACACGCGGTCGTCGATCAGGGGAGTACCGTCAGCGGCAACTTCCTCCGAGGCGGAGCGGCGGATCTGGCGCAGCCGCTTCTTCAGCGGCGCGGCGTAGCTCATGCTCCGTTCGAACTCCAGCAGATACTTGGCGACGGTCCAGCCGTCATTCTCCGCGCCGACGCGATTGGCCTGCGGCACCCGCACGTCGTCAAAGAAGACCTGATTCTGCTCCTGCACCCCGTTCAGGTTGATGATCGGTTCCACTGTGATCCCGGGTGTATCCATCTCCAGCAGCAGGAAGGTGATGCCCTGCTGTGGCCTCCCCTCCGTCGAGGTCCGGACCAGCAGGAACATGTGGCTCGCCTCATGCGCATTCGATGTCCAGATCTTGCTGCCGTTCAGGATGTAGTCATCCCCGTCCGGCACCGCCGACATCTTCAGGCTGGCCAGATCGGAGCCGGAGGCAGGCTCCGAGTACCCCTGGCACCAGATGTGCTCCGCCGACAGCAGCCGCGGCAGGTAGTAGTCCTGCTGCGCCTTCGTGCCGTGCCCCATCAGCACGGGTCCGCACATGAACAGGCCCTGCATGATGGTGGAGGGAGCTCCGGCAAGGTCCTGCTCCTCGCGGAAGATCATCTGCTGGTGCAGGTCCCAGCCCGGTCCCCCGAATTCGACCGGCCAGTGCGGCGCAGCCCAGCCCTGCCGGTGCAGGATCTTCTGCCACGCAATCGCCGTGGGCATGTGCGGAAACATGCTGGCGGTCAGACGGGTCGCCTCCCGAATGTCGTCGGGCAGGTTCGCGGCCAGGAAGGCACGAACCTCCTCCCTGAATGCTTCGTAATCGATCTCTGGCTGTTCTGACATATCGGCTGTTGCCCTCCCCCTGGCCCGTCAGCCTAGCGGACCGGTTCGTCCCCCTCAATCGGCGCGAACCGCTTGCCCGTCCCGCTCGGGTCCGGGCTGTGAAACATGTCATAGGGTCGGGCCCAGATGCGACCGTCGGCGCTCTGGTAGATCACCAGCTTCTCCTCCGTCTCGCTGTGCAGCGCCGTATGCAGCACACGATAGAGCCCGCCCTTGTAGTGACGGTGTGTCGGGGTCCAGTCATTCACGCGTTCAGCCCTCCCGTGTCTTCGGTTCACCAGACGGCTGCAGCAGCAGGACCGCCTGCACCGCCCGTCGAATCCCGGCCTCGAAGGTCGCAATGTCCTGGCTTTCCAGCAACAGACCCTTCGACGTCATGATCAGCAGGAAGGCGCGCCCCTCCGCGTCCGGGGCGTTCCTGCAGATACCGCGATCCAGCATGAACTCCATCAGATGCGCCGACATCCGTGCCACGCGGTCCACGTTCTCGCGGCGCTGGGTGTCCACCCCCATGTCCAGGATCTCCGCCCCGTGAGGCGCGGACCGCAACAGGGGCAGCACGTCGCTGATCCACGCCATGAAGCATCCTGTCATCGCCGTCTCGGCATCCGTTTCAGAATCCGCCAGCCGCGCCACCGCGCGCGCCATGCAGACCTCCGTAAAGCCCGCCACAGCCCAGCCCAGCACGGCCTTCTTGGTCCGGAAACGGTTGTAGAGCGTCTGCCGTGAAACATTCGCCGCCGAGGCAATCTCCGCCATCGATGCCTTGCCGAACCCGTACCCGGCAAAGACCCTGAGGACATTCTCGTAGGTTTCCATGTCATCCATGGCCCGGATTTTACATATTTGACGAATATTGTAAATATTGCCCAAATTGAATTGACGAAGGGCATTCCCTGCGAACAGGTTTCAGACGCGCGGGCATCCATCGCACCCAAGGCTCGGAGAGACCATCATGAGCGTATCCGAACTCAGCAGACGCCGGTTCCTGCAACTGGGCCTCGGCGCGTCCGCCGGACTGCTGATCGGCTGTGGCAGTCGCGAACTGGACCCCATTGCATCCTTCGCCACGACGCGGGAGGAGCAGCGGTCCCGCAATGCCTGGCTGCACATCGACACCGACGACGGCATCAACTTCGTCGTCCCCTCCACCGAAATGGGTCAGGGCGTTCAGACCGCACTGACCATGCTGGTGGCGGACGAAATGGACGCGGACTGGACCCGTATCCGGACGACCTTTGCCCCTTACGATCCCGCGTTCGACAACCCGAGCTACTTCATCCAGGTCACGGGGGGCAGCAACTCGGTCAATTCACACTGGGTCAAGCTGCGCAAGCTGGGTGCTGCGGCGCGCGCGATGCTTGTCGAGGCTGCTGCCGAGAGATGGGGCGTGAAACCCGGAGAATGCAGCGTCGCCGGATCCGTCGTCAGCCATCCGTCCGGCAGATCGCTGGGTTTCGGGGAACTGGCGGAGGCCGCCGCGCAACTGGTGCCACCCGATGATCCGGTCCTGAAGACGCCGGACCGGTTCAGACTGATCGGCAGACCGGTTCCCCGGCTGGACACGCCCGCGAAGATCAGTGGCGGCGCGATCTACGGCATCGACGTGAAACTGCCTGGCATGCTCTACGCGACCGTCGCGCAGTCGCCGGTATTCGGCGGCAAGGTGGCGTCCTTTGACGAGGCCGCCGCGATGGCAATGCCGGGCGTGCGCAAGGTCGTGGCTCTGGAAGACGGCATGGCCGTCGTTGCCGACAGCCACTGGCGGGCGCTGAAGGGTCTGGAGGCATTGGCGGTCCGGTTCGACGACGGTCCCAACGCGGACAGGAACTCGGAAGATTTCACCCGGATGCTCGAAGCGTCCATGCAGAAGATGGACAAGGAACCGTTCCCGGACGCTGCCCAGCGGCTCGACGTCGAATACCAGGCACCGTTCCTGGCGCACCAGCCGCTGGAGCCGATGAACTGCACGGCGCATGTGACGCCAACTTCCTGCCGTCTCTGGGTCCCGACACAGAACCTGCATGGCGCAGCGGCGGCCGCGGCGGTGGTCACGGGCCTGCCGCGCCAGGAGATCGAGGTCAATGTCACGCATCTGGGCGGCGGTTTCGGACGGCGGCTGGAGAGTGATTTCGTGAAACAGGCCGTGACCGTTGCAAAGGAAGTCGAGCAGCCCGTGCGCCTGCTTTGGACGCGCGAAGAGGACATGCAGCATGACTTCTACCGCCCGGTCACCCGCGCCCGGTTCCAGATCGCACTCGGGGCCGACGGCACACCGGAGGAGTGGCATGTCAGGATCGCCTCCCCGTCCTCCTTCCAGAAGGTGATTGCCGACAATTTCCCCGAGTTCTCATGGCTGCCGGTTCAGGCCCTGCTGGGTGATGTGAACATGCTTGCGGGGCTTGGCACATCCTTCGTGCAGAGCAATCCGTTCCCCTATGCGGTCGGCAAGCTGAAGTCCGAAGACGAGATCATGGACATTCCCGTTCCGAACGGTTCCCACCGGTCCGTGCAGCATTCCTTCTCCGGCTTCTGCAAGGAGGCTGCGATCGACGAATGCGCCCACGCAACCGGCGAGGACCCCCTCGCCTACCGGCGCGGGCTGCTGGTGGAGGAACCGCGCTATCTCGGCGTGATGGATCTGGTGGCCGCGAAGGCGGACTGGGGCAGGCCACCACCGGGCCGGTTCCAGGGTCTGGCCGTGCACCGGTCGTTCGGAACCTATGTCGCTGAGGTGGCGGAAATCTCGTTCGCCGAAGATGGCATACTGCGGATCCACCGCATCGTCTGCGCCGTCGATTGCGGCATCGTGGTCAACCCGGCAATCGCCGAATCACAGGTGCATGGCGCGGTGATCTGGGGTCTGGAGAACACGCTGCGCTGCGAGATCACCATCCAGGGCGGACGGGTGGAGCAGAGCAACTTCCATGACTACGAGGTGCTGCACCTGCACGAAGCCCCGGACGTCGAGGTGCATTTCGTGCCCAGCGCGGAACCGCCAACCGGGCTGGGCGAACCGGGTGCGCCGCCGGTTGCCGCCGCCCTGACCAACGCGATCTTCGCCGCCACGGGGCGCCGTATCCGCACCCTGCCCCTGACCCGCCATGGCCTGAATATCTGACCGACAAACTGAGCAACTGATCGGAGTCCCACCATGCTGACACTCAAAGTGAATGGACAGACGATGGACGTGGATGTCGAACCGGATACGCCCCTGCTCTGGGTCCTGCGTGAAACCATCGGGCTGGCGGGTACCCGTTTCGGCTGCGGCCAGGGTCTGTGTGGTGCCTGCACGGTACATCTGGACGGGGTCGCGACACGCACCTGTGTCCTGCCGGTCAGTGATGTCGGCACCGCGGAGATCACGACGATCGAAGGCCTGTCGGCGGACAATTCCCACCCGGTGCAGCAGGCATGGACCGAACTGGACGTGCCGCAGTGCGGCTATTGCCAGTCCGGCCAGATCATGACCGCCGCAGCCCTGCTGACGGAGAACCCGTTGCCCAGCGACAGCGACATCGACGCGGCAATGACCAATATCTGCCGCTGCGGAACATACGGTCGCATCCGCAAGGGCATTCACCGCGCCGCACGGCTCGCGGCGCGCACGCAGTAGGCCGGAGCCCGAAAGCGACCGGCCACACCTGCGGAAGGCGGCAGCAGAGCAGCTGGCACCGCAGGGTTGTGCTGGACCCGCTTGACCGCGCAATCCCCGACTTGCGACAGTCCCCGCCAGCAGCGTTCTTCTGCAACGCCGTGATCCTGGGGAGGACAAGGCAATGGGCGATCTGCCCGAATACGACGAATTGCCGATCGTCGAAGGTCTGGACATGCGCCATGCGTGGGATGTGCATGGCCGCGACGATGATCTCGGCTCGATCAACCTGCTGACACCCGACCGCGTTAAGGCCGCTGCCGCGCTGGTGAAGTCGGGTCAGATGGTGAACCTGTCACTGCCGCTGGATGAACCGGACCCGCCGCTGTTCGGGCGCAAGGCACTGCATCACGACATCTATGCGCTGGACCGCAACACGCTGGACGACAGCGTCGATTCCCTGTTCATGCAGGCATCCAGTCAGTGGGACGGGCTGCGCCACGTCCGGGCGCGGGAACATGGCTACTACACCGGTATCGTCGACGGGTTCGACCCGGGTCGCGGTCGGCTGGGGATCGAACACTGGGTGGAGCACGGCATGGCCGGATGCGGCGTGCTGCTGGACGTCGCAGGCTGGATGCAGGAAACGGGACAGGATTACGATCCGCTGTCGCCGCATGCTGTTTCAGCCGACGACCTGCGTGCCACCGCCGCGCACCAGGGCACGACCATCGGCATCGGCGACATGCTCTGCATCCGTTTTGGCTGGGTGGAGGCCTATCGCGCGCTCGATCCGGCCCGACGACAGGCCTATGCGGGCGCGGTGCGCCATGCCGGTCTGGACGGATCGGAGGACATGGCCCGCCAGCTCTGGAACTGGCACGTGGCCTCCATCACCTGTGACAACCCCGCGGTCGAGGTCGTGCCGGGCGATCCGAAGATCGGATCCCTGCACCGACGCATGATCCCGCTGCTGGGGATGGCCTTTGGCGAGATGTTCGACTTCTCCGCCCTCGCTCCGGCGCTGAAGGCGCGCGGCGACTGGCACTTCATGATGACCGCGATACCTCTGAACCTGCCCGGAGCCATCGGGTCGCCTGCCAACGCACTGGCGATCCTGTAGGGACCGGGACAGACAAGAACACCGAACGCCGGGGAGGCACCTGACTTGGAAATTGAGATCGACGTCGAGAACTTTCGCAACCGCCGCAACAACCAGCGCTGGAACCGCATGTCGGTGGGCGACATCTTCGAGCGCGTGACGTGGAGCACCCCGGACAAGGAATGTCTGATCGCCACGCCGGATGCGACCGTCAACCCGAAGCACGCTCGCGTCACCTACCGACAGGCGCATGAACTCGTGAACCGTGTCGCCAATGGCCTGCTGGCCCTGGGTCTGCCGGATGCAGCGCGGGTGGCCATGCTCTGCGACAACTCCATCGAGGCCTGGCTGTCGAAGATCGCCATCGCCAAGGCCGGGCTGGTTGCCACACCGATGAACGTGATGATGGCCCCCGACATCATCACTGACGGGTTGCAGCGGATGGAGGCCAGTTGCGCCATTGTCGATGCCGACCTGTGGAAGCGCATGGGCCATGCGTTCGAGGCGGCAGGCGTCAAGCCGATCATGTCCATCGGTGCGGGGCCGGACGAAGGATACCCGTCCTTTGACGACTTCATCGCGGACCAGAGCATCGAGGATCCGGATGTCACGATCCATTCGGATGATGTCTGGGAAGTCCTGTTCACCTCCGGCACGACGGCGAAGCCGAAGGCGGTGATGATCTCCCACACCTATGCCTACATGACCGGATTCAATCACGCCCTGTCGATGACGCGGGGGCTGGACCACGAGAATGAACTGCGCGCGGGCACCTTCACCCCGATGACATTCCATATCGGTGACCTGCTGATGATGATTGCCCCGCTGCTGGCAGGCGGCACCGTGATCATGGGTCGCAAGCCTGAAGGGCACGCCATGGCCCAGGCCTGCACGAAGGAAGCCGTCACCAGCCTCTTTGGCGGATCCCCGCAGTTCGTTGAGTCCCTCATCAAGGCTGTCGAGGATTCACCGACCGCCTATGACCTTTCCAGCATGAAGGTGATGTTCTACGGCTGGGCACCGCTGGCTCCCGGTTCGCTGGCCAGGTTGCGGCGCATGACCGCTCCGAACTTGAGTGTCTACGGGATCATCGGCCAGACCGAGTGCGTCGTCTGTCATTGCTTCCACATCAACCAGCACCGCGACACCTACCTGCGCAATGCCCCGGCGGTGAACCATGTCGGGCTGCCCGTGCCGATGCTGGCCTCCACCGTGATGGATGCCGACGGGAACGACCTGCGCGGCCAGCCGGGGGTCCAGGGTGAGGCCGTCTACCGTTCACCCGCCATGTTCTCCGGCTACTACCGCGACCCGGAAGCAACGCGGGAGGCGCTGAAGGACGGCTGGCTGCATTCAGGCGACAGCTTCGTCTTCGACGACCAGGGCCTGCGCATCATGGTCGATCGCTACAAGGATATCGTGAAATCAGGTGGCGAGAATGTCTCCTCCATCCGGGTGGAAGCGGTACTGCAACAGCACCCTTCCGTCGCCCGTGCTGCGGTCGTGGGCATCCCCGACGACCGGTGGGGGGAGATGGTCACGGCCTGCCTCGTGGCCAAGCCCGGTGCCACGCTGGACGAGGATGAGATCATCGCCTTCGCGCGGCAGCAACTGGCCGGTTTCGAGACACCGAAACGGATCGTGCCGATGGAATCGTTCCCCGAAACGGTCGGCGGCAAGATCCTGAAGTACAAGCTGCGCGCGTCGCTGGCGGAGGGGACCTGAACCTCTCCTCCAAGCTGACGACAGTGACGACGGCGCACGTGAGCCCGGTCAGGGAACCTCGAAACCCTTCCTGACCGGCTCACGCGCCCAGATGCGGTCGTACCAGTCCTTCAGGTTGGGGAAGTCCTCCAGCTTCTGGCCGTGCCATTCGTGGCGCGCGATCCATGGGAAGGAGGCGATGTCGGCAATGGTGTACTCGCCCGCCGCCAGCCAGCCGGTCGCGGCGACCTGACGGTCGAGCACGCCGTAGAGCCGCGCGGTCTCGTTGGTGTAGCGATCCACCGCATAGGGAATGGTTTCGGGGGCGAAACGGCGGAAATGATGCGCCTGCCCCAGCATCGGCCCCAGTCCCCCCATCTGCCACATCAGCCACTGCATCGTGTCGGTGAACTTGCGTGGATCCGTGGGCAGGAACTTGCCTGTCTTCTGTGCCAGATAGATCAGGATCGCCCCGGTCTCGAAGACGCTGATCGGCTTGCCGTCCGGGCCGTCTGAATCGACAATCGCCGGAATCTTGTTGTTCGGCGATATCTTCAGGAAATCGGGCGCGAACTGTTCATCCTTGGAGATGTTCACGGCGAACGCCTGATAGGGCAGTCCGCATTCCTCCAGCATCACCGAGACCTTGCGTCCGTTCGGCGTGCCCCAGGTGTAGAGATCGATCATCACTCACTCCCCGTCCTTTTCTGATGTTTCATTCCAGGCCGTTGCGGACAGGGCCTGCGCCAGGTCCGCCCTCAGGTCTTCCAGAGCCTCGATCCCGACGGACAGCCGCAGCAGGTCGTCCGGCGCCTGACTGGTGGGCCCCTCGACGGTGCGGCGGTGTTCCACCAGGCTTTCCACACCGCCCAGCGACGTGGCGCGGCGGAACAGCTGCAACTGCCCCTTCACCGCCCGTGCCCGTGCCTCCCCGCCACCTGTCCTGATCGACAGCATGGTGCCGAAGCCACCGACCATCTGCCGCGCAGCGACGGCATGTCCCGGATGGTCCGGCAGACCGGGATAGAGAACAGCGGCCACATCGTCCCGCGTGACCAGCCATTCGGCAAGGGCAGCGGCATTCTGCATCGCCCGCTCCATGCGCACGAACAGGGTCCGCATGCCCCGGGCCAGCAGCCAGGCCTCGAACGGCCCGATGACCGCCCCGGCCAGCCGCCGTTCCTCCTTCGCGCCCTGCCACAGGGGATCATCAGCATTGCCCGTCACCAGCGCTCCGGCCAGCACGTCCGAATGGCCGTTCAGCGCCTTCGTGGCCGAATGCATGACGATGTCCGCCCCCAGCTCCAGCGGACGGGTCAGTACCGGGGTCGGCACTGTGTTGTCCACCGTCAGCGTCGCGCCGCAGGCCTTGCAGGCCTGTGCCACGGCGGCGATATCGGTCACGGTCCAGAGCGGGTTGGAAGGTGTCTCGACCCAGACCAGCCGGGCAGGCTCCCGCGACAGGGCGGCGATGTAGTCCGCCGCATCATTGCCGACCAGTTCCACCCGCAAGCCGAAGCGCTCCGCAAAGCCCTCCACCCAGACCTGCAGAGCGAAATACATCACCCGGGGCAGGATCACCCGGTCGCCGTGGCGAAGGGCCTTGAACAGGGATGCTGCCGCCGCCATGCCGGACGCAAAGAGCATGGCCTCCGCCCCCCGCTCCAGCCTGCAGAGCATTTCCTCCGCCACGTCGAAGCCCGGATTGTCGTCGCGGCTGTAGACCGCGCCACCGGGCAGGGACATGTCCGGGTCGCGTTCATAGGTGGTGGCGGGAAAGATTCCGGGGGCCAGGCCACGGGAGGCGGCTTCCACATGGCCCGCAGCCTGGGCGACCACGGTTTCCGGTGACTGCTGCTTTTTCATCTCTTCCCCGTCGCCGCCATGGCCTGCCGCTTGGGTCGGGCCGCGCATTCGTGATATGGCGCAGGGTAGACGAGATTCCAGCGCCCTGTCAGAGACCATTTCTGCCGCCGCGCGCACCCCGAATGGAGACTGTTGAGAATGAGCATTGATCGTGACGCCCTGCTTGCCGCGCTGGACGCGCTGGGTGGAGAGGATGACCAGACCGTGCTGAGCGCGGCCCGCGCCGCCGCTGCCATGCTGGATCAGGCCGCGCTGGAGTGGGAGGAGGTGCTGGTGGAGCGCCTGCCCGGCACCGCCGTCAGCAGCGCGCCCCCGATCGAGGTCGGAGAAGACGACGCATCCATCCGCAAGGCGATCGAGGCCATGCTGGCCCGCCCAGCGCTGCATGACGGCACGCGGGAGGATCTGGAGGACTTCCTGCGTGAACTGGAGGCCGGTGAGCTGGCGCAGGAAGACCGCGCCTATATCACGGCGCTCTACCAGCGTCTGCAGGACTGAACGGATGCCGCTCGCGAAGGTCCGGGGCATCGAGATCTATCACGAGGTCCATGGCAGTGGCCCACGTGTCCTGTTCATCAGCGGCACCGGCAGCGACCTGCGCCGTGAACCGAATGTCTTTGCTGTTCCGGGTATCGACCGCCTGACCATCTGTGCCTACGACCATCGCCTGATGGGGCAATCGACGATCACCGACCACGAACTGACGATGGATGACTTCGCGGACGATGCCCTCGCCCTGCTGGATCATCTGGGCTGGGACGACTGTGCGGTGGTTGGTGTCTCCTTTGGCGGCATGGTCGCGCTGCATCTGGCGGCACGGCTGGGTCCGCGACTGAACCGGCTGGTGCTGTGCTGCACCAGTCCGGGCGGTGCAGGCGGAGGGTCCTTCCCGCTGCACGAACTCAGTGAACTGGACGCGGATGCGTTCGCCGAAAGGATGCTCACGCTGGCAGACAATCGCCGGGATGCCGCATGGCGTGCCGCGAACCCCGAACAGGCCCGCCAGATGGTCGAGTTCTACCAGACCAGCGCCCGTGCGAACCGGGAAGATCCGGTGAAACGTGCAGCGCAGAACTGCCAACTCGCCGCCCGCGCCGGTCACGACGCCTGGGACATCCTGCCCGGGATCACCGCCCCGACGCTGATCTGCGGTGGCAAGTACGATGACATCGCGCCGACCGCGCGGGCGGAGGCGATGCTGAACCGCCTGCCAGACGCGGAGATGAGAGAGTTCGAGGGCGGTCATCTGTTCATGATGGAAGACCGCGCGGCATGGCCCGCAATGATGGATTTCCTGCTGGCTGAGTGAGCCGCGACCGGTCGCTCAGTCGCGTGCGGTCTTGACGTCCGTGCCGGAGTAGAGCGCCTCAAGCTGCCCCTTCATCGCATGCTCATGGGCGGCCAGGGCGTTATTGTCCAGGTCCAGTACCGGTGCCTGCTCCAGATCGAAGTGACCGAACTGGTCTATGCCCCGCACCAGGGTCGCATTGCGTGCCGCCTTCACCGGTTTCACGTGTGCACCAATGTAGCGGATAGCGAAACCGATCCGCCGGTTGGCGGTCCTGTTCGGCTCCGACCCATGCGCCAGGCGGATATGGTGCAGTGAGAACTCACCGGCCCGGAGCGGCACGGATACCGCATCCGACAGGTCCATATCCCCGTCGATCACCTGTCCCCGGGTCAGCAGGTTCTTCGGGTGAAACGTGTCGCTGTGGGCGATCTGCCCACCCAGATGGCTGCCGGGCTTGAACTTCATCGCGCCGGACTCCACGGGCGCGTCGGACAGGGCCACCCAGGCCGTGACCACGTCCGGCGGTTCAAGTCCCCAGTAGGTCGAATCCTGATGCCAGGACACGAAACTCTCGTCGCCCGGTTCCTTGATGAAGAAATTGGTGCTCCAGCAGAGGATGTCCGGACCCAGCACATCCTCCACCGCATCGAGAATGCGTGGATGCCGGATCAGTTCGCTGGCCCAGGTGAACAGCAGATGCACCTTGTGGCGCATGTTGGCCTGGATGGGCCCACCCGTTTCCGCCTCGTAGCTCTCGAGTCGATGGCGGTAGGCATCCGCGGTTTCCCGCGCAAAGGCGCGCAGGGGAAAGACGAACCCGTCGCGCTGATAGTCCGAGACCTGCTGTTCGCTCAGAAAACGCGTCATTGCTCTCGCGCTCCTCAAATCCGCAGTGCCGAACCTTATGCCCTCGCCCCGGCGCAGGACAATGGTAATCGGACATGCCCGCCATCTGTCGTGTTTCATTCCCATTGCGGTGCCGGGATCGTAGGGTGCAGAAAAACATTGTCGCTCGGGGGAGGCTGCTCGTGGCATTCGAGGTCGAACTGTCGAAGTCGGAACGTGAACTGGTTGATGCGGCGCAGAAATTCACTGCGGAACATGTCACACCGAACGCCGGAATCTGGGAACGCGACCGCATCTATCCGCGCGATGCACAGATGGAAGCCGCCGCACGCGAACTTGGCGGGGTGCTGGTGCCGCAGGCGGATGGCGGACAAGGCGCAAGCTTCAGCGGCGCCTGCCGCGTCTTCGAGGAGCTTGCCTACGGCTGCATGGCCTTCACCTTCAGCATGGTCGTGCACAACAATTTCGCGCTCAGCCTGGCCAGGAATGGCTCCGACGCGCTGAAGCAGAAGTTCCTGCCCGATCTGATTGCCTGCCGGAAGATCGGGGCCTTCCTGCTGACGGAGCCCGGCATGGGCTCCGACGCCCAGGCCGTCGCCTGCATGGCCCGCCCCGACGGTGACGGCTGGGTGCTGGATGGCGAGAAGGCCTGGATCTCCAGCGCCAGCCATGCCGGTGTCCTGTCGATCTACGCGCAGACCGATCCCGCGAAAGGCTGGCGCGGCATCATGTGTTTCATGATCGAGGCGGAGCGCGCCGGCGTGCATCGCGTCGGTCCCTATGCCATGGCAGGGGGCCATGCGCTCGGCACCGGCGGCTTCCGGTTCGAGGGCGTGCGCCTGACGCAGGATGACGTGCTGATCCCGCAGGAGGCCGCATTCAAGGCCGCCATGGGGGGCATTGATTCCGCCCGCTTCTTCGTTGCGGCCATGTGTACAGGGATGCTGCGCGCGGCGCTCGCCCGAAGTCTGGAATATGTCGCGGAGCGCCCGGCCTTCGGCAAGACGGTGGGCGACTTTCAGGGCATCCAGTGGATGCTGGCGGATGTTGCGACGGACCTGGAGGCGACGCGTCTGCTGACCTACAGCGCCGCATCCCGCTGGGATGCCGGACTGAACGCGAGCATGGAGGCGGCGCATGCCAAGAAGTTCGCCACCCGTGCTGCCCTGACCCGGCTGGCCGACTGCATGCAGGTCATGGGCGCCAATGGTTTCATGGTGGAGGAGGTCGCGGCCCGCCACTTCGCCTGCGCCAAGATGGCCCAGTACATGGATGGCACCACCGAGATCCAGAACGTGGTCATCGCGCGCGGCCTGCAGAAGTCGCGCTGACGCGGGTCAGTCCGCTTCCGTTTCACCCTCCGGTGACGCTTCGTCGCCTGCGTCGGCCTCGGGCTCAGGCTCCGGCGGTTGGGGGTGACGGCAGCCGACGACCCAGACGTCATAGACCGGGTGTTCAAGCGGGTTCAGTGCAGGACTGGAGGCGATCATCCAGCCGGTGAACAGGCGCACAGCGGCGCGTGAATCCGGTTCCTCCTCGATTTCCAGGAAAGCGAAAGTCTCCGGCGGCTCCTCCGGCGGGCGGGTCCGGCAATAGCGGACCGTGACATTCAGCGTGCCGAAGCGGATCGGTTCGTCGACCGGAACTTCCAGATCGACCGTCCGGGCGGTGACCTTGTCGAGGGCGCGCAGGATCGCGATGCGACCGGTCGCATCTTCCGAGCGGGCTGCGTCGAAGGTCTCGCCCTGCCCTTCCGTGATGATCTGCGCACGGGTTGGTGCTGTCGGCAGGGCTGCTATTCCGAGCGCGAGGCCGAGAAGCGCAATCTGACGTAGTCTGCTGTCCATCGTCCCTCACTGTCACAAAGCACCGACCGCAGCAGGTCCACGGCCTCCGCCCTGGCCGAAGCCCGGTCCTGCGGCGACAGTGTCGCGAAGAAGCTGTCCGCGAACGTGTCCATCCAGCCACCGACATCCGTCGGCAACGGCGTGGGTCGCGGGATCAGTTCGGCGGAATGCACCTCGAAACCCGCTTCGCGCAGCAGGGCGCTGTATTCATCCGGCGTCGGAAAGTACCAGGGGCTGAGTGCGGCACCATCAATGCCGTATCGGCCCAGCACAGCAATCAGCGCCGTCCTGATCGCCGCGACGTTTCCATGCCCGCCAAATTCGGCAACAAAACGACCACCCGGCTTCAGGGCGCGATGAACGCCTGCGACAACCTCCGCCGGGCGCGTCATCCAGTGCAGGGCGGCGTTGGAAAAGACCGCGTCGAACTCATTGCTGAAGGCAAGCGCGTGTCCGTCAACCACACGTGCGTCCAGCCCGCGTGCCTGCGCGGCAGCGATCATGTCGGCACCGGCATCGACGCCGACCACCTGACAACCCGCCGCGACCAGCTTCTCCGTCAGGACACCATCGCCACAGCCCAGGTCCAGAATGCGCTCACCGGGTTGCGGGTCCAGCAGCTCCAGCACCGGGGTGCCAAGTACCGCGACAAACCCCGCATGCTGCTGATAGCGATCCGGCTGCCAGTCCTGGCTCTGCTGGCTCACTGCTTGCTGCTTCCACCGGAATAGATTGCCTGGCCCACCAGATCCATGATGTTGACCGAGCCCTGCGCGAAACGGAAGGAATCCCCCGCGCTCAGGTTGGCCTCGTCGCCGCCCGGTTCGATCGACAGGAACGTGTCGCCCAGCAGGCCGTCGGCCAGCACGCGAATCGAGGAGTCGGCCGGAATCTTCACGTCGGACGCGATGTTGAGCCGGACCAGCGCCAGATAGGTAGGCGATTCCAGTTCGGTCGATTTCACGGACCCGATCTTGATTCCGCTCAGCCGCACATCGGCACCGGTGATCACGCCGTTCACCTTGTCGAACTTGGCGACAAGCTCATAGCCGGAGGCAGGTGCGATATCTGCGGTGCGGTAGGCGAAGATCAGGAACATGGCCGCGATGGCGATCACCACGGCCCCGATCACGGTTTCGACGATATTGTTGGACATGCGTGTGACTGCCCCCCGCGTTCGGATGAATTGCCTTGCTGCTCAGCCCTCGGGCGACCAGGCCTCGTAGTCACCGGTCGCGGCGGCGCGCCTGGCCCCCTTGGTGACATGACCTGCCGGGCGATAGGCGTGCGGCGTGCCGGTCAGATTGGGCTGGTGCAGCTTTTCCCATTCCCGCAGATCCTGCGCCGACTGCGGCGTGGCATCCGTGGTGTGATGCAGCCAGGCGTTCCACTGCGACGGCACCTTCGACCCTTCGACAATGCCCTTGTAGACGACCCAGCGGCGCCCGGTTCCGCGACGATCCTCGTAGTAGCGATTGCCGAACTGGTCCTCACCGACCTGCTTGCCGTTTCGCCAGGTGAAGAACCGTGTGCCGATGTGTGCCATGTTCGCGACCGCTCCATGCAGGACAGGACGAGGAATTCTGCGCCGGACTATGCCGAAACGGGTCATGTCCGTCCAGTGCCCAACCACCTGTCCGAAGGCTGCCCGCGTCAGGCGTCATCGGCTGGCGACGCGTGCGGCAGCACTGCGGTCGCGATCCAGTCCGTCAGCCGTGACCTCTGCGCCTCATCCAGATGCAGCGCCAGCTTGGTCCGGCGATAGAGTACATCGTCGGCACAGGTGACCCATTCCCGGTCGATCAGGTGTCGGATCTCCGCCTCGTAGATTCCGGCACCGAAGTGTATCCCCAGTCCATCCTCTCCGCCCGGCTGGTCCAGTATGTCCCGCGCCACGGTGCCATAGAGGCGCGCCAGCCTGTGAACGGTTGCCGGGTCCAGGTAATCAAAGGCGGACTGCAGCTCCGCGACATAGGCATCGAATCCCGTGACCGGGATATCGCCCCCCGGCAGGGTCGCGCCCGCTGTCCAGGGCTTCGACTTCGATCCCAGCAGGCTGTCGATCTTCTCGTTCACTTCCTCGGAGAGGCGGCGGAAGGTGGTGATCTTGCCGCCGAAGACATTGACCAGCGGCGCGCCGGCATCCCTGTCGGTGGTCAGCACGTAGTCCCGCGTCGCCTCCTGCGCCTTCGAAGCGCCGTCATCATAGAGGGGGCGGACAGCAGAATAGGTCCAGACGATGTCATCGACGGAGACCGGTTTCCTGAAATAGGCGCTGACGGCCTCCGTCAGATATGTCTTCTCCTCGTCCGAGATCCGGATATCTGCGGGATCGCCGCCAAAATCACGATCCGTCGTGCCGATCAGGGTGTAGTCACCCTCGTAGGGAATCGCGAAAACGATCCGTCCGTCGGCGTTCTGGAAGATGTAGCAGCGGTCATGTTCGAACAGGCGGGGCACCACGATATGGCTGCCCTGTACCAGCCGGACGTTGTGGCTGTTGTTGCGCCCGACGACACCACCGATCACGTGATCCACCCAGGGACCTGCCGCATTCACCACGACATCAGCCGTGACCGTGTGCAGCGTCCCGTTGCGCTGATCCTCCAGCTCCACCAGCCACTTGCCATCGCTGGCGCGGGCGGAGGTCACGCGCGTGCGGGTGCGAACCACAGCCCCCCTGTCCGCCGCATCACGGGCATTCAGCAGGACCAGCCGGGCATCGTCGACCCAGCAGTCGGAATATTCGAAGCCCTTCACGAACTCCTCGCGCAGCGGCGCGCCCAGCGGGTCGGTCCGCAGGTCCAGCGTCCGCGTCGACGGCAACAGCTTCCGCCCCCCGAGGTTGTCATAGAGAAACAGGCCCAGCCGCAGCATCCAGGCCGGACGCAGGCCGCGATGGTGCGGCAGCACGAACCGCAGCGGCCAGATGATCTGCGGAGCCATGGACCAGAGCGTTTCCCGCTCCATCAGGGATTCGCGCACCAGACGGAACTCGTAGTGCTCCAGATAGCGCAGGCCGCCATGGATCAGCTTCGTCGACCCGGACGACGTGCCCTGGGCCAGATCATTCATCTCTGCCAGCATGACCGACCGGCCACGGCCCACCGCATCACGCGCGATGCCGCAACCGTTGATGCCGCCGCCGATGACGAAGATGTCGAAATGTTCCGTCATGGATTTCTCATCCGGTCTGCACCAACGCGCTGTCCGCGATCTGCAACTGCACCTCATTGGCCGCGCATATCTCGGATATGCCGACAGACGGGGCCTTGTCGGTGACGAAGACATCAATCTCGGACAAGTGGCCGATGCGCACGGGCGCGGTGCGCTGGAACTTCATGCTGTCCGCCACCAGGATGGTACAGCGGGCATGGCGAATGATCGCCTGCGCCACGCGAACCTCCCGATAGTCGAAGTCCAGCAGGCTGCCGTCCTGATCAATCGCGGAGGCACCGATGACGGCGAAATCCACCCTGAACTGGTTGATCAGGTCGATGGTCGCCTCCCCCACGATGCCACCATCGGCGTGACGCACCAGCCCACCGGCGATGATCACCTCCGCCGACGGCGCCTCCCGCAGGATGTTCGCGACATTCAGATTGTTGGTGATCGCCATGATCCCGTCGTGCTGGCGCAGCGCGAAGGCCACCTGCTCCGTCGTCGTGCCGATGTTGAGCATGATGGAGGACTTGTCGGGGATCAGTGCCGCAGCCGCCGTGCCGATACGCTGCTTCGCCTCCGCAGCCAGGATGCGACGCGAGTCGTAGGCGAAGTTGGTCACATTGGACGGATAGACCGCCCCGCCGTGCACCCGCTGCAGCAGACCACGGTCGCTGAGTTCGTTGATGTCCTTCCGAATCGTCTGTGGCGTGACCGCGAACTGACCGGCCAGATCCTCCACATCCACGCGCCCATGGGCCCGGGCGCGGCCGAGGATATCCGTCTGACGGGGCGATATGGCTGAGGTTTCGGTTATTTTCATTTTCTTTCGCAATAGCGAGACGCGGGTGCAGCATGAGCACGCAATACGGGCAAACGGCTGTGATGCAGGCAATTTTCGTTCATTTGGGGCTCATATCGCAACATGAAATTTCGTTCTGGTTCATATTGACTTTCATTTTTCTTCGCTTGATGATCCATTCATTAACCTAGGGAGGGTTGAATAATGAAAAGAAACTTGCTCGCCGCCGTCGCGGCAGGCGCCCTTTTCGCCTTCGCCGCACCAGCCTCCGCTGGTATGGACGAAGCGAAGAATTGGGTCGAGAGCGAATTCCAGCCATCTACCCTGTCGAAAGAAGGGCAGATGACGGAGCTCGAATGGTTCATCAAGGCTGCCGAGCCCTTCAAGGGCATGGAGATCAACGTGCTGTCGGAGACAATCCCGACACACGAGTATGAATCCAAGGTCCTGACCAAGGCTTTCGAGGAAATCACCGGGATCAAGGTGAACCACCAGCTTCTGGGTGAAGGCGAGGTCGTGCAGGCGGTGCAGACGCAGATGCAGACCAACCGCAACCTCTATGATGCCTACATCAATGACTCGGATCTGATCGGCACCCATTCCCGGCTGCAGCTGGCGGTCAACCTTACGGACTGGATGGCGGGTGAAGGCAGTGACGTGACCCTGCCGACGCTGGACATCGACGACTTCATCGGCAAGTCGTTCACGACCGGTCCGGATGGCAAGCTGTATCAGCTGCCCGACCAGCAGTTCGCCAACCTTTACTGGTTCCGCAAGGACTGGTTCGACCGTGCGGACCTGCAGGCCAGGTTCAAGGACATGTACGGCTATGACCTGGGTGTCCCGGTCAACTGGTCGGCCTATGAGGACATTGCCGAATTCTTCTCCGTCCACGTGAAGGAGATCGACGGCGTCCGCATCTATGGTCACATGGACTACGGCAAGCGCGCGCCTGACCTGGGCTGGCGCATGACCGATGCCTGGCTGTCGATGGCCGGTGCCGGTTCCAAGGGTCTGCCGAACGGTCGCCCGATCGATGAATGGGGCATCCGCATGGAAGAAGGCTCCTGCAATCCCGCAGGTGCATCCGTCACCCGCGGTGGCGGTGCCAATGGCCCGGCGGCGGTCTACGCGATCCGCAAGTGGGATGAATGGCTGCGGAAGTACGCCCCTCCGGGCGCCGCGGACTATGACTTCTACCAGTCGCTGCCCGCCCTGAGCCAGGGCAACGTGGCCCAGCAGATCTTCTGGTACACGGCCTTCACCGCCGCCATGGTCGCGCCGAAGTCGGACGGCAACAACACCGTCGATGACGCCGGCAAGCCGCTCTGGCGGATGGCCCCGTCGCCGCATGGCCCCTACTGGGAGAATGGCCAGAAGCTCGGCTATCAGGACGCCGGTTCCTGGACCTTGTTCAAGTCCACCCCGGTTGATCGCCGCAAGGCAGCCTGGCTCTACGCCCAGTTCGTGGTCTCCAAGACCGTGTCGCTGAAGAAGAGCCATGTCGGTCTGACCATCATCCGCGACAGCGACATCCACCATCAGTCCTTCACGGACCGTGCACCGAACCTCGGTGGTCTGGTGGAGTTCTACCGGTCTCCGGATCGGGTCAACTGGTCGCCGACCGGTGTCAACGTGCCTGACTATCCAAAGCTGGCCCAGATCTGGTGGCAGCAGATCGGTGATGTGAACTCCGGCGCGTTCACGCCCCAGCAGGCAATGGATCGCCTGGCGGAGGAGATGGACATCACAATGGCTCGCATGGAACGGGCGGACAAGGCGAACAACACCTACGGTGGCTGCGGCCCGCGTCTGAACGCCGAGAAGGATGCTTCGGCATGGCTCGGCAAGGGCGGTGCCAAGGCGAAGCTCGCCAACGAGAAGCCGAAGGGCGAGACCATCGCCTATGAAGAGCTGATCAAGCGCTGGCAGGCCAACTGACCTGTCGCGTTCTGGAGAAGGGTTTCGTCGCGCCACCTCCCCGGCGTGACGGAGCCCTTCTCCTTCTTTTCCTGATCGATTTGTTTGAGTAATTTTCGTCCATGGCCCTGGAACTGAAATCAGTCGCGAAGCAGGTAGACGGGGAAGTTCATATCCACCCCACCGACCTGACGCTGGCACCCGGCAGCTTCAATGTGCTGCTTGGCACGACACTTTCCGGCAAGACCACCCTGATGCAGCTGATGGCGGGGCTGGAGCGTCCGACCAGCGGCCAGATCTGGTTCAACGGGCGCGATGTGACCGGCGTTTCGGTGCAGAAGCGCAATGTCTCCATGGTCTATCAGCAGTTCATCAACTACCCGAACCTCAGCGTCTACGCCAATATCGCGAGCCCCCTGAAACTGGCCCGCATCGACAAGGCGGAGATCGACCGGCGGGTACAGGAGATGGCCGAACTGATGCGGCTGACGCCGATGCTGGACCGGCGCCCGTCGGAGCTTTCCGGCGGGCAGCAGCAGCGCACCGCCATGGCCCGCGCCCTGGTGAAGGATGCCGACGTGGTGCTGCTGGACGAACCCCTGGCCAACCTGGACTTCAAGCTGCGCGAGGAATTGCGGGACGAACTGCCCCGCCTCTTCGCCGACCGCAACTGCATCGCGGTCTATGCCACCACGGAGCCGATGGAGGCGCTGCTGTTCGGCGGCAATACCGCCACCCTGCATGAAGGGCGTGTGACCCAGTTCGGTCCGACAATGGAATCCTATCAGCACCCGAGGGACCTGATCAGCGCCCAGGTCTTCTCCGAGCCCCCGATGAATGCGGCGAAGGTGACGAAGCAGGGCGGTGAATTCCTGCTGGGCAGCAGCATCCGCTGGCAGGCCGATGCCTCGACCACGGGCATGGCGGATGGCAGCTACATGCTCGGCGTGCGACCGCATCGGGTGACCATCCGGCCCGACGGCGCACAGCCGGTCGCCATTCGCGGTCACGTGCGGATTGCGGAACTCAGCGGCTCGGAGAGCACGGTGCACTTTGATCTGAACGGCAATGACTGGGTGTCCCTGTCCACCGGCGTGCATGACTTCGATATCGGGGCGGAGGCGGATTTCCACATGGATGTCTCCCGCGCCATGTATTTCGACGACGCCGGCCACCTGGTCGGCGCCGCTGGTGGCAGGGCCGACTGACATGGCACGCATCACCCTGGACAACCTCGGCCACGCCTACATGCCCAACCCGGTGAACCCCGCCGACTGGGCCCTGCAGCAGCTTGATTTCGAGTTCGAGGATGGCGGCGCCTATGCCCTGCTCGGCCCCTCCGGTTGTGGCAAGACCACCCTGCTGAACATCATCTCCGGCCTGCTGGTGCCGTCACGGGGTCGGGTGCTGTTCGACGGGGAGGACATGACCACCCGCGACCCGACTGCCCGCAACATCGCCCAGGTGTTCCAGTTCCCGGTGATCTACGACACCATGACCGTGCGCCAGAACCTCGCCTTCCCGCTGCGCAACCGCGGCGTACCGGCGGCGGAGATCGACGCCCGCGTGCGCGAGATCGCGGAGATGACGGACCTGACGGAGATGCTGGACCGTCGCGCATCGGGCCTGACGGCGGACGGCAAGCAGAAGATCTCGCTGGGGCGCGGGCTGGTCCGCGACGACGTCAACGTCATCATGTTCGACGAGCCGCTGACGGTCATCGACCCGCATCTGAAATGGCAGTTGCGCTCGAAGCTGAAGGAACTGCACCGGCGTATCGACCGGACCATGATCTATGTCACCCACGACCAGATCGAGGCCCTGACCTTCGCCGACCGCGTCGTGCTGATGAAGGATGGCGGCGTCGTCCAGATCGGCACGCCGGTCGAACTGTTCGAACGTCCCGCCCATACCTTCGTCGGCCATTTCATCGGCTCCCCCGGCATGAACCTGCTGCCCTGCATCATGGCGGGTGACACCGCCATGATCGGGGATACCCCGATCGCCGTGGCAAATGCGGCATCCGTGAAGCCCGGCGGCGCGCTGGAGATCGGTATCCGTCCGGAGTTCGTCGGTTTTGCCGACAGGGGGCTGCCGGTGCAGGTGACGCGGGTGATGAATGCCGGACGCTATCGCATCGTGGAGACGGTCACGCAGACGGGCCAGACCGTGAAGTTGCTGGCCAGCAACGAGGATGAGGTGCCTTCGGAAGCCACGCACCTGAGCTTCGACCCTGCCTTCACCCGGGTCTACCGTGACGGCTGGCTGGCCGGGGAAGGACGCGGCGCATGAGGAAGACCGTCAATCAGAGAGCCTGGCTCTTCATCCTGCCGGTGCTGGTGCTGGTCGCCTTCAACGCGATCCTGCCCCT
>Ga0070728_10001076_pt1 | contig 44796 bp, 44 predicted proteins | sample tdDd471_FD_66723 | JGI IMG/M metagenome (GOLD analysis project Ga0070728, IMG submission 66723) | Marine sediment microbial communities from the Atlantic coast under amendment with organic carbon and nitrate - tdDd47.1 | ecosystem: Environmental > Aquatic > Marine > Coastal > Sediment | place... | reverse complement strand
CGGCAGGGCGGCCTCCAGCACCCGGCGGGCCGCCCCGGCGGCCAGCCCGGCCAGACCTTCGAACGGCTGGATGGCGTTGTGCAGCACCGCCACCTCGGCGGCACCCCCCTGCAGCGACAGCCGGGCCGAGCCGCGGTCGCCGCGCCGCCGCACCCGGTCGGTCTCGGCCATGCCCAGTGCTGCGGCGGTGATCGCGATCAGCCCGGCGTCGAGCTCCGGGTTGGCGTCCAGCACGGTGGCGACGGCGGCGTCCGGCGCCTCGCCGGCGGTCAGGCGCTGCAGCACGGCCAGGTTCACCGCCGTCCCGTCCTTGCCCGGCCGGTCCGGCCGGCGATGGCCGGTGACCAGTCCGGCGGGGCCGGCGGCCAGGAACTGGGTCAGCGGCTCCGGCCGGTTCGGGCCGCTGGAGATCAGCGCCGCCACGGTGGCGGCCTCGGCCGGCTCGCGCAGGCCCCGGCGGTCGAGCGACGCCAGCAACTCGGCGTGCCCGCCGTCCTGGGTCTCGGCGTCGATCAGGGAACCGTCGGGACCGAGCGCCCGGAACACCCCGAAGCCGCGGATCTCGCCGGAGCCGACCGCCTCGACGGCGGCCAGCCCGGCCAGCACCGCGGCCCCGGCTTTCGTCCCCCGGGCGGCGATCCCGATGGTCATTGGTGCGGCACGCCCCGGGGACGGCCGGTCAGGCGGCCAGCGCCGGGAGCCGGAAGTCGACCTTCTTCATGTCGGCGACCAGCTGCTCGGCCCGTTCCGGCGCCAGCGGCAGGAAGGGTGCGCGAACGTTGCGCCAGGAGGCCTTGCCGCTCTCGCGGGCCAGCAGCTCCTTGAGCGCGGCGGCGGCCGGGTAGGCCTGCAGCGCCAGGCGCTGGGCGGTCAGCTCCTCCTGCAGACGCTCGGCATCCGGTGCGCCGGCCTTCCAGGCGGCATAGACCGCGCCGCACATCGCCGAGGTGCAGTTGCCGGTGGCGGTGATGGTGCCGACGCCGCCGGCCTTCAGCATGTCGAGCAGGTAGCGCTCGGTGCCGGCGAACACGTCGAAGCCCGGGAACTTGGCGGCCATCGCCTTCATGTTCTCGAAGTCGCCGGAGCTGTCCTTGATGCCGCAGAACACGCCCGGGAAGTCGGCCAGGAACCGGCCGATCAGCTCGTGGCTGAACGGCACCGCCGACATCTGCGGGAAGTGGTAGAGGTAGAGCTTCAGCTGCGGGGCGGCGACCTTCTCCAGGACCCGCGCGAAGTGCGCGTACAGCCCGTCGTCGCTCGGGTTCTTGTAGTAGAACGGCGGCAGCATCAGCGCCGACTCGACGCCGATCTCCAGGGTCTTCCGGGTCAGGTCGACGCTGTCCGCCACCGAGCAGCAGCCGGTGCCGATCATCAGCCGGTCCTTCGGCAGCCCGGAGGCGCCGAGCGCGTCCAGGAACGCCATCCGCTCGCCCAGCGACAGCGAGTTGGCCTCGCCCGTGGTGCCGAAGATCAGCACCCCGTCGCACCCCTGGGCGAGCAGCCACTCGGTGTGGGCGATGGTGCCCTGGACGTCGATCGACAGGTCGTCGTTGAACGCGGTCAGGCCGGCGGCCATCACGCCCTTGATCCGCTCGCTCATGAGGGAGTCCTCCGGGGAAGAAACAGCGGCGCAAGATAGGCGCGACGGCCGGGCCGGGGCAAGCGGGTGGAATGTCAGCCGCAGAAGCCGTCGAGCGCGCTCCGCCCATCCGGCGACAGGGTCGGCGGGCCCGCCTGCTCGGCCAGGAAGAACGACCACCGAACCTGATGGAAGGACTTGAAGAGCGTGGCCGACTGCCCGTCCGAGAGCCAGCCCACCTCTTCCTTCGTCGGGCGCGGAAGCGGCAGCGTCAGGGCGGTTCCGGAGCCGCCGAGCGAAGAGAACGCGCCGGGCTTGATGCCCTCGAACGTCAGGATGTCGCACCCGGCGTACTGGGCATTCGACGGGTCGAAGAGGCGCAGGCCGAAGATCAAGCGGCGCTCGTCGGCGGCCAGCAACCCGGTGTCGGCCCATTTTCGGGCATAGACCACGCGGGGAACGATCGTCAGGAGATGGGCCTTCGACTCGTCTTGCGCCGGCACGATCTCGAACTCCGCATACAGCTCGGGCAGATCTGCGAGCCCGAGTTGAATGCCGTGTCGTCTGAGCTGCGGGGCGCTCCACACCTTCAGCGGATCGGCCAGCAGCTTGAGCCTGTCGACCTTCCCGAAGCTGCCCCTGATGAATACGAGACACCGATTGCGGAACGGAGGGACCGTCCCGTCGGTCACTTCGTTCGTGCTGTTCACCTGGTACAGGTCGCCCCGCTCCTCCGCCCGCGCGACATAGTCGTCGGCATTCAGCAGATCCGCGAGGCCGGCGCTGGCTAGGTCGAGGACCTCGTCGATGGTACGATCGAGCGTCTTCTGGAGAGCCAGGCCCGCGAGAGTGGATATCCCGAGCCAGATCAGCTGCGGAACGCTCTCGCTGCGGTGCTTGGCCACTTGGCAGCCCGGTGTGGTCAGGGCCTTGAACTCGACTCTGCTCGCATGTCCGGTCGACGGGCGTCCCGCCAGCGAGACCAGCACGAGCATGCCGGCGAGTGCGTGGGCCATCGGTCGTGGTGCCCTCATCGTTCGCTCCTCGACAGGTCAGTTCAGCCGCCGGTGTGCGTCGATCGTCTCGGCGCTGCCGGCTTCGTATCCGTTCCCGGTTCCCTTCCAGACTTCGAGGCCGACGTTTCCGATCAGGCCCATGTCGGTGTGACTGCAGGCAATGCCGGACGCGCCGAGATGATGAGCCCTGATCGCCCCGTTCTGCCAGACCGGGGCACCGCTGGTGCCGGGAGCTGACTGGCAGCCATGGTGGAAGCACCAGTTTTTGCGCTGATGATCCTTCTTCAGGAGATCGGCACGGCAGGACACTTGGGTGTCCCAGACGAACGCATCGCGCCAATCGAAATTGTCGCCCTTGGATATGGCAAGATACGTGTATTTCAACCTGTTGAAGGCCAGAATTTCGATCTTGTCGCGGTCGGTCAGGCTTTCCGTTTCGATTGTCGGGTTGGCGGGAGATGCTGAATTTACGGGGATTTCCAGGACGACATAGTCTGACTGGCGTCGTCGGCTGAGCTCTCCCATGTGGTGAAGCACGGCGGTTCGATTGTCTTCTTCCACTTGTGAAATCGAAACGTCGATCTCCTGCTTCGGCGAGTCGAGAAATGAAACCTTGGCAGAACGGAACAGCCCTGTGTTCCCGTATCCGGGTGGTTTCAGGCAGTGAAGTGCGGTCATGACGAATCGGTCCGATATTTTGAATACCGTACAGAAACCATCACCGATTTTCGAAGAATCGTGCCGCTTGAGAATGCCGATTGCACCCAGGCGTTGTTGATCGAAAGTTGATCTGTTCTCCAGGCAAAGGTCATCGTATACAGTAAATATACCGACGTACTCGTCTTTTTCGGATTGTGTGAGTTTTTTGGCGTTGTTCCATATCAAATCGTGATAGGCGTCGAAGTGAGTGTACTTGGATTTTATTAAATCGATGAAGTCGAGAAGCTTTGCAGCAGCACCGCTGCAGGTCTTCCGCCAGGCCTGCGGGTCGGCGACATCGCCGTCCAGCCTCACGGCGACCTTGACCGCGTTCGACGAGTCGTCCTTGCCGGCATCGTCCACCGTGGCGATGTACAGGTCCGGCGGGACCGGCATGAAAGGGAAGGTGGTGCGGGCGCGTTTGCGGAGGTCCGCGCCCGGCCCGGCGAACCCGCCCTGCTGTGCGAATTCGGCTCCGAAGCGGAGTACGCCGCTGGTTTTCTGGTTTCCGAACGACTGCGCGTGAGCGGCGTCCACCCCGAGCCCGGCGACGTTTGCCGCCGCAAGGCTCGAGCAGAGGGCAAGAGCCCCAAGCAACGCATTCCTGTTCATCGAGGCGACCCTCCTGTGTCAGAGCAATGTCCAACCGTTCCGGCGTTTCCGCGGAACGCGGTGTCGGGCTGTCGGCGCCGACACCACCGGTCGTGGTCGCGATAACTCATACAGGCTTTGGAGGATCGGCGTATCCCCCGAACGGGTGATCTCGAAACCGGCGGTCCCGCTTGCGTCCGGTCGTCGTGGTGTCGGTCGACTCTTCCCGTCCTACAGCCTCGGCCCGGCGCTCCGCCATTGCTCGGGCGGCAGGACCGCCGGCTTCGGGGTGCGCGCCGCCTCCTTGGCGGTGGCGGTGTAGTGCAGGGCGTAGACGTCCAGGCTGAGGTCGGCGGCCGCGCCCTTGGCCCGGACGGTATCGAGGTCGAGATGCTCGGCGACCGCGCGGTCCAGGGCTTCGGCGTCGTAGCCGGTGGCGATCGCCAGCCAGGGGGTCACCTTGTCGCGGCCGCGCAGTGCCTGCTCGCGGGTCATCGGCGGCGGCGCCGACGGCCGCATCAGGTAGGCGCCGGTCATGCCGCGGCGCGAGGCCATCGCCGGCAGGATTTCGCCGGCGAGCCACTCCGACAGCCCGGCCTCCTGCCCTTCCGCGGGCGTGAAGCGCAGGGCCGCGGCGGCGGCCCCGAAGCCGAAGCCCTCGCTGGCGACCATGGTGCAGAAGCCGCGGGTCATGCCGCGGAACCGGGGCATGATGGCGTTGGTCCACTCGGTCGGGTCGTTCAGCCGGTCGAGATAGCCCTGCGAGGTCGCCACGTCGGTGCCGCCGACCTCGTAGATCACCATGCAGCGCGGGGCGCCGCGGGTCGCGATCCAGCGGGTGGCGCGCAGGAAGCCCGGCACCGAGAGCCGTTCGTGGAAGTGCTCGTGGCTGTGCCAGTCGTCGTGGTCGGCGGGGTCGCCGTCGATGTCGTAGAACAGCACCATCGCGGCATCGCTGTAGAGCGCCATGGGGTGACCTCCGGGGATCGTGGGTTGAGGAGCGGCGTCAGTCGGGGTCGCGCAGGGCCGCGTTGACGGCCCGCCAGGCGAACACCACGGCCGGCCCGAGCGTGGTGCCGGGACCGGGATAGGAATCGGCCATCACCGAGGCCATGTCGTTGCCGCAGGCGAACAGGCCGGGGATCGGCCGCTCGTCGGCGTCGACCACGCGGGCGTCCTCGTCGGTCGACAGGCCGGCGCTGCAGGCGATCTCGGCCGGCCAGACCTCCATGGCGTACAGCTCGCCCGGCCCGATCGGGGCGAGGCACGGGTTGGGTCCGACCGCCGGGTCGCCGTTGAAGCGATTCAGCGCGGAATGGCCCTTGTCGAAATCCTCGTCGACCCCGCGCGCCGCCTGCTCGTTGTAGCGCTCCAGGGTGGCGCGGAAGCCGTCGGCGTCGATCCCGAGGGCCGTCGCCAGCGCCCCCGGGCCGCTGCCGCGCACCAGGTAGCCGCTGGCGACGTGGTACTCCAGGTTGCGGGTGCCGGGGTGGATGTGGCCGAGCCCGTACCTGGCGATGAAACCGGCGTCGCAGATCAGCCAGGCCGGGATCGCCGTGCCGTTGCCCGACCGGTACATCGCCTCGACGAAGTCGTGATAGGAGTCGGCCTCGTTGCAGAACCGCCGGCCGGCGCGGTTGACCGCGATCAGCCCGGGCTTGGCCCGGTCGAGCGACAGGTGCGGGAACAGGCCGCGGCTGCCGTCCGCCCGGCGGGTCACCGAGACCGGCGTCCAGAAGCCGCCGCTGCCGTTCTCGGTCGCGTCGATCCGCGCACCCAGCGCCTCGGCCGCCGCCACGCCGTCGCCACGGTCGGCCTCGCTGGCCAGCGAAAAGGCCGGCGTCGGCTCCGGCATCAGGCGCTTGCGGTAGCCGTCGTCGTGGGCGAAGCCGCCGGTCGCCAGCACCACGCCGCGGCGGGCGACGATCGGCTGCGTTCCCTCCGGGCCGGTCACCGTCGCCCCGGTCACCCGCCCGTCCTCGACGGTCAGTTCGTCCAACGCGGTCCCGAACGCCGGCCGGACCCCGAGGGTCAGCAGCGAGTGCAGCATGCGCGCGACCAGGGCGTTGCCCATCACCAGCCGGGTGCCGCGCGAAAAGCGCAGCCGGTCGGTCAGGTAGCGCAGGAACAGCCCGGCCGCGTACAGGAAGTTGCCGGGCGACCGGAACCGCCCGACCAGGCGCGGGATATCCATCTTCCCGACCATCATGCCGCCGAACACCATGAACTCCGGGATCGGCGGGCGGACGCGCTCGAAGTCGCGACCCAGGACCCGGCCGTCGAACGGCGCCGGCACGATGGCCCGGCCGCTGACCGCCGCCCCCGGTTTCGCGTGATAGTCCGGGTGCACCCCGCAGGGCAGGAACTTGACCTCGGTGTTGGCCTGCAGGAAGTCGATCGCCTCGACCCCGCTCTCCAGGTAGGCGGCGCGCCGGCGCCTTGTGCGCGGCGTGTGGGTGGCGATCAGGCTGTCCAGGTAGGCGGCGGCCTCGGGGATGCTGTCGCGCTCGCCGGCAGCCTTGCCCTGGCTGTTCTCCGGGATCCACAGGGTGCCGGCCGAGGTGGCACCGGTGCCGCCAACGTGCTCGGTCTTCTCGACCAGTCGCACGTCGAGGCCCTTCAGCCGGGCGAAGATCGCCGCCGCCATCCCCGCCGGGCCGGCGCCGATCACCAGCAGGTCGACGGTCTCCTGCCCCTCCATGCCGTCTGCCGTCATCGCTCGGCCGGCAGCAGGAAGCCGTTGAAGAACGCCGCGAGCGCGGCGTGGGCGTCGAGCGGCAGCACATGGGCGATGTACTGGTCCGGCCGCACGATCACGATGCAGCCGCGCTGCCGGTCGATCCCGCGCATCTCGAAGATGTCGGCGCCGGCCTTGAGGTCGGGGCAGAACATCTTCTCGTAGTCGATCAGGGCGTAGCGGCCCTTGCGCGGCAGCAGGAACGCCGGCATCGCCGCCAGCTCGAGGGCGCGATGCTCCTGCTGGAAGACTGCGCGCACGTCGATCACCGAGTCGATGTCGGCGCCGGTCGGCGTGTACTTGGCTACCGGCGAGTCCGGCGAGCGGTCGAGGAAGTCGCACAGCGCCCGGATGCCGGAGGAAGCCGACCCCGGGTCTTCCGCTCCCCCATCACCGGTGCTGGCGAACGCGAACACCCGCCAGCGGCCGTCGGCCCCGGTGGTGTGCCCGAGCTCGACCGGCTTGGCGTCGGCCAGCCGGATGACCGGGGCCGAGTGGAACCGCATGCCGACGACCAGTCCGGTCGCAAGGTCCTGGTGGGTCGACGCGCCGGTGAGGAGCGACGGGCGATACCGGGTCGCGGTGCCGGCGGTGAAGCGGCCGAACTTCTGGAAGGTGCGCTGGAACTCCGCCGGGTCGACGCCGTCGCCCTTGTCCTCGGGCGAGCCCTTCGGCGGCGCGCTGAACATCCGGGCCCATTCGCGGTCGAAGTCGATCAGCTCCCGGGCGACCGCCTGGCGCTCGGCCGAGTAGCTGTGCAGCAGCGACGGCGCGCTTCGGCCCTGCAGGACGTGGGCGAGCTTCCAGCCGAGGTTGAAGGTGTCCTGCATCGACACGTTCATGCCCTGGCCGGCCTTCGGGCTGTGGGTGTGGCAGGCGTCGCCGGCGATGAACACCCGGGGCGTACGGGTGGCCACGTCGTCGGCCGGGACGTCGTCGAACCGGTCGCACAGCCGCTGGCCGATCTCGTAGACCGACCACCAGGCGACCTCCTTCTCCTCGAAGCTGTAGGGATGCAGGATCCGCCGGGCCGCCGCGATCAGGTGGTCGACGGTGAGGTTGCGGCTGGCGACCCGCTCGTCCTCGGCCAGCTTGTCCATCTCCACATAGACCCGGACCAGGTAGCCGCCCTCGCGCGGGATGATCAGGAGGTTGCCCTCGTTGGCCGACTGGATCGCCGCCTTGAAGCGGATGTCCGGGAAGTCGGTGACCGCCAGCACGTCCATGACGCCCCAGGCCTGGTTGGCCGAGTCGCCGCGCAGGGTGCGGCCGAGCGCCTGCCGCACCGCGCTGCGCGCGCCGTCGCAGCCGACCACGTAGCGTGCCCGCACGGTCTCGACCCGGCCCTCGTGCGCCGGGTCGATCCGTTCGATGCGGACCGTCACCGGGTGGTCGGCGGCGGCGGGGTCGATCTGCAGGTCGACCACCCGCCGCGCGTAGTCCGGCTCCAACCGGCTCGGCGAGTTGCGCATGACCTCCAGGTAGAAGTCGTGCACCCGCGCCTGGTTCAGGATCACGTGCGGGAACTCGGACAGCCCGTCCTCGACGTCCTGCACCCGACCGTGCCGGACGATGGTCGAACGGTCGCGCTCGTCCGGCTTCCAGAAGAGGGTCTCGTTGACCCAGTAGGCCTCCTTCAGCAGTCGGTCGGCGAAGCCGAAGGCGTGGAACATCTCCATGGTCCGGCAGGCGACGCCGTCGGCCTGGCCGAGCTCCAGCGGGGCGGATTTCTGCTCGACGATCCGGGTCGCGATGTCCGGGAACGCGGCGAGCTGGGCCGCCAGGGTCAGGCCGGCCGGCCCGCAGCCGACGATCAGCACGTCGACCCGGTCGGGAAGCGTGTCGGTCCGGGGCGATGCGACCGCACGCCCGGACGGTTCGTGGATCTCCGGATCGCCGGGGCGGAATCCGTTGAGATGGAACTGCATGCGCCTCCCCCAAGATCGGAGTCATTTTTAGTTAGTATACATATGTTCAGTATACGGTCAATTGATCCGAAGCAGGCACCGGACGGCCATCCGCGTCACGTATCTCCGCCGTCAAGCACCGCCGAGATCAGGCCGCCGACGTCGTGCAGGTCGGCCGCGACGTGGGCGCACAGGCCGCGGATCTCGTCGGTCGGCTCCAGCAGGTCGGGCACCATGACGGTCATCATCCCGGCCCGCGCCGCCGCCCGCACGCCGTTGTGGGAGTCCTCCAGGGCGACGCAGGTCCCGGGCGCCACGCCCAGTCGCTCGGCCGCCTTCAGGAACGGGTCCGGCGCCGGCTTGCCGCGCGCGTAGTCGCCGCGCGCCACGATGGCGTCGAACCGCCCGTGCAGGCCGTGGGCGTCGAGATGGTGCCGCACCTTCCCGGGCGACGACGAGGTGGCGATCGCCCTGGGCAAGCCGCGGCCGGCCAGGATGTCGAGCAGCTCGACCGCCCCGGGCTTCAGGCGCAGCCCGGTTTCCGCCAGCAGCCCGAACTTCAAATCGGCGGTCTTCCAGTACCCGTCGAAGTCGAAATCCGGGCCGAAATGCCCGCACACCAGCTCGCGGGCAGCCTCGCCGGTCAGCCCGATGGTGCCGAGGTAGAGCTCGACCGGCATCTCGATGCCGTGGTCGATCGCCGCGGCCATGGCGGCGTCCAGGTACAGCGCCTCGGTGTCGAACAGCAGGCCGTCCATGTCGAAGACGACGGCACTCGGTTTGCGGGGCAAGCTCATTCGCCGGCCCGCTTCCGCAGCGCGGCCTCGAACGCCCGGATCCGTTTCGCGTTCACGCCGCGGTCGATGCGCCCGAGCCGCGAGCGCGAGCGCAGATCGATCCGCGAGCCGCCGTCGGGCGCGGTGACGCGGATCGCGACCTCGTCCTTGAAGCCGAACAGCAGGCTCGAGGCGACCGCCTCGATGCGGCCCTCTTCCGGCTGGTCGGCGACGATCTCCCAGCCGTTGTCCCGGACCAGGCCGAGAGCCAGCGCATAGGCCCGCGGCGGTGCTGCGGCGAGGGTCAGCGGCACGATGTCGGGATAGGCGGCCCGCTGCAGCGTGGCGGTCTCGCCGCCCGGATAGTCGGTCGGGTTCGGCATCTCCCAGAACACCGGCGGGTCCTCGACGTCGGTGCTGATGTCGTTGATCGGCGGATAGTGCAGCTCGCCGTACTTCCAGCGGGCCGCCGGGATGGCCACGACCAGGGATACGACGACCCCGACGACCGCCATCGACAGGCCGCGTCGCCGGCCGCCCGGGCGTGCCTGCAGCCCGCCGGCCAGCGACAGCAGCAGGCCGAGCCCGGCCCCGTACGCCGCCCATTCGGCGATCCGCAGGGCCGCCGGCAGCGGCCACCAGCCGAGCCGATAGCCGGCCCCGGCGGCCGGCAGGGCGCCCACCGCCGCAACGCCCAGCAGCAGGCCGAGCATGGCGAGCTTGGACAATGGTCTGCCGGGTCGGCGGTGGATGGAGTCAGGCATCGATCGGCCCTTCGAAGGCAGGTAGCCGCCCCAGGATACACCGATCGCCTGTCGTCTTCGGCGAGCGATCTCGCGCCGCCGGATCAGCGCGACTCGAAGTGGTCGAGCGGGATCTTCAGGTAGGAGCGGCCGTTCGCCTCGGGCTTCGGGGTCCGGCCGCCGCGGATGTTGACCTGCAGCGCCGCCAGCATCAGCCGCGGCAGCGCCAGGGTGGCGTCCCGCGCCTCGCGGCGGTCGACGAAGGCCGCTTCGGACGGATCGTCGTGCAGGTGGATGTTGGCGCGCTTGTGCTCGGCCACGGTCGCCTTGCACAGCGGATCGCGGCCGTTCGGCGCGTAGTCGTGGCCGACATACACCCGGGTCTCGTCGGGTAGCGCCAGGATGGCCCGGATGCTGCGGTACAGCGCACGGGCGTCGCCGCCCGGAAAATCGGCGCGGCTGGTGCCGCTGTCGGGCATCATCAGGGTGTCGTGCACGAACGCCGCGTCGCCGGCGACGTAGGTCACCGAGGCCAGGGTGTGGCCGGGCGAGAACATCACCGTCACCGGGATCTCGCCGACCGAGAAGGTCTCGCCGTCGGCGAACAGCCGGTCCCACTGGCTGCCGTCGGTCGGGAAGCCGTTCGGCAGGTTGTAGATCCCCTTCCACAATTTCTGGACCCCGACCACGTGCTCGCCGATTGCGGTCGACGCGCCGAGGCGCTGCTTGAGGATCGGGGCGGCCGAGAAGTGGTCGGCGTGCGGATGGGTGTCGAGGACCCAGACCACCTCGATGCCGAGCTCGCGGACATAGGCCTCGATCTCGTCGGCGCTGCTGGTCGAGGTGGCGCCGGCCAGCGGGTCGAAGTTCCAGACTGGGTCGACGATCGCGCCCTTCATGGTCGCGGGATCGTGGAATACGTACTGCCAGCTTCCGGTCGGCTTGTCCCAGAACGCTTTGACGATCGGTGACGGCGGCATGGCACGGTTCTCCGGCGTTGACGATCTTGACGGCAAGGCGGGCCGGGCCGGGGCCTCGTCGACCCCGGCCCGCCCGTATGGTCAGAGCGACCGCGTCGAGAAGTACCAGTCGACGCAGTCGTAGCCCTCGCCGGCGCGCTTCTCGGCGGCCTCGGCGGTCGCCGGCGGCGGGACGATCACCGGCTGGCCCGGCTGCCAGGCCTCGGGCGTCGCGACCTGGTTGGCGTCCGAGGTCTGCAGGGCCTGCACCAGACGGTAGAACTCGTCGACCGAGCGGCCGTTGGTCATCGGGTAGTAGACCATGGCGCGCAGCTTACCCTCCGGATCGATCACGAAGGTGGCGCGCACCGTCGCGGTGTTGGAGGCGCCCGGCTGGATCATGCCGTAGGCGCTGGCGACCTGCATCGACAGGTCGGCGATCACCGGGAACGGGATCTCGACGCCGAACTTCTCCTTGATGTTGCGGACCCAGGCGATGTGGGCGTAGTGGCTGTCGATCGACAGGCCCAGCAGCTCGCAGTTGAGCGCCTTGAAGTCGGCGGCCTTGCGCGCGAAAGCCATGAACTCGGTGGTGCAGACCGGCGTGAAGTCGGCCGGGTGCGAGAACAGGATCAGCCACTTGCCGCGGTAGTCGGCAAGCGAGCGTTCGCCATGGGTGGTCGGCGCCCTGAAGTCCGGCGCAGGTTCGTTCAGGCGCGGCAGCGTCGCCACGGTGGTCTCGGTCATCGATGGTCTCCTCGGTCGGAGGGTTGGCGAAGGAACGAGCTGAATCTGGTATTCTTCTGGTCATTGGTGAAATGAATTAGTTTGAATTTAATAATCGAGTTTCTAGATAATTCGAGATGCTCCAGAACCTCCGCCAGCTCCGTTTTCTCGTGGCGCTTGCCGACGAGCTGCATTTCGGCCGGGCCGCCGAAGCCTGCCACGTGACCCAGTCGACTCTGAGCTCCGGACTGAAGGAGCTGGAAACGACCCTGGGCGTGGCCCTGGCAGAGCGCACCAAGCGGTCGGTGACCATGACGCCGGTCGGGCTGGAGATCGTCGAGCGCGCTCGGGTGCTGCTGGCCGACGCCCAGGACATCGTCGACCTGGCGGCGCGCCGGGCCGGGCGCCTGCGCGGCGAGCTGCGGCTGGGCGTGATCCCGACAATCGGGCCGTTTCTGTTCCCGCGCTGCTTCGGCCGGCTGCGCCTCGCGTTTCCGGACCTGCGCCTGTACCTGCGCGAGGAACTGACCCAGAGCCTGATCGACGGGCTGCGCGCCGGCCGGCTCGACCTGATCGTGATCGCCCTGCCCTATGAGATCGGCGACCTTGCGACGGCGCCGCTGTTCGAGGACGGCTACTGCCTGGCGACCCCGCGCGACCACCCGCTGGCCAACCTGCCGGAAGCGGGCGGCTCCGAGCTCGCCGACCGTCGGCTGCTGCTGCTCGACCACGGACACTGCCTGCAGCGCCACGCCCTTTCGGCCTTCCCGGACGTCGGCCCGGGCCAGGACGACAGCTTCGCGGCGACCAGCCTCTCGACCCTGCTGGCGATGGTCGAGGAGGGGCTGGGCCTGACCCTGCTGCCTCAGCTCGCCATCGATGGCGGGGCGGCGCGCGGCCACGACGTTGCCCTGATCCCGCTGCACGGCGCCTGCCCGCGCCACGTGGTTATGGCTTGGCGGCCGGCCTCGCCGCGCGCCGAGGAGTTCGAGGCCCTGGCGGCGGCCCTGGCGGCGGCGCGGGCGGATATGACGGGCACCCCGAAAGCATGAGGAGCCGCGCGCCTGCCTGGTCAGCAGCTCAGGGCCGGGGCCGGGCGCGCGGCCAGCCGCATCGCCTCGATGTCCAGGGCGGCGTCGCGCTCGGCGGTCCGTACCGCCGCCCGCCCGGCCATGCCGGCGAGCAGCCAATCGACGTCGCCATCGCCCGATCGGGCGGTTCGGACCTGCCGGGGTGCCACCGGGGTCGCGATCCCGCCGCGGTCCTCGGCCACGGCGAACCGGAACACGTAGCTGGGCGTCAGCCCCATCCGCAGGTCGGCGACCCGCCAGTCCGCGCCGTCGCGCTCGTAGCGCACGAAGCCGTGGGCGAACCGCGACAGGGTGCCGGCGACCGGGATCCCGGCGAGGCAGCCGTCGCCGCCGCGCGGGTGGGCGTAGGCGGTGACCGCGTCGGCGCCGCCGAGCAGCGGCACGTACAGGTTCAGGTAACGGTCGCCGTCGACCGCAATCACCCGCCAGAACAGGGTGTTGAACGGGGTCGGCGTGACCAGCGTCCGGTCCGGTGCGATGCCGGCCCGCGCCAGCACGGCGGCGGCCCGGGCCTGGGCGATCCCCTGGGCCGCCACGCCCCAGCCGAGATAGCCGGTCGACAGCGCCAGCGCCGCCGCCAGGGTCCGACCGAACCGCGGCGTCCAGGCCCGCAGGCACAGCGCCCACACCAGGGCGACCAGCAGCGGCACGGTGTACAGCGGGTCGACGATGAACACCGATCCGACGCCCACCGGCTCGGTCCAGAGCGGCCACAGCAGCCGCGTGCCGTACACCGTCAGGGCGTCGAGCAGGGCGTGGGTCGACAGGCACAGGTAGACCGCGGCCCAGCTCTGCCAGCGGTGTGCGCGCAGGGCCCGGAAGCCGCGCACCAGGGCCTCGCCGAGCAATGGCGTGACCAGCGCCTGGACGACCAGCGAGTGGGTGGCGCCGCGGTGCAGGACGAAGGCGTCGACCGGGTCGTCGAACGGCCAGAACACGTCGAGGTCCGGCAGGGTGCCGAGCACGGCGCCGGCCAGCGCCGCCCGCCGCGGCCCGATCCGCCGGCCCAGCACGACGGTGCCGACGGCGGCGCCGAGCGCGGCCTGGGTCAGCGAATCCATGCCGGGCTCAGCCGCCGATCGTCTTCTTCAGGGTCTCGGCCATGCCCTCGGCGGTCACGTCGTGGCCGAAATGGGTGACGTAGTTGCCCTTCGGATCCATCAGGTAGGTGATGGAGGAGTGGTCCATCAGGTACTCGGTGGCGCTGTCGTTCTCGGCCTTGCGGTAGTAGACCCGATAGGCCCTGGCCGCTTCGCGGACCTGCTCGGGCGTGCCGGTCAGCATCAGGAAGCTCGGGTGGAAGCTCTCGTGATACAGCGCGAGCTGCTCGACGGTGTCGCGCTCCGGGTCGACCGAGATGAATACCGGGGTGATCTTCTCGACCATCTCGGGCGGCAGCGCCTCCAGCGCCAGCGTCATGGTCGACAGCGAAGTCGGGCAGACGTCCGGGCAGTAGGTGTAGCCGAAGTAGATCAGGCTCCACTTGCCCTTCAGGGTGTCCTGGGTGACCGTCCGGCCGGTCTGGTCGACCAGGGTGAACGGCCCGCCGATCATCGCCACGCCGCCCTGGTCGGTCCGGCTCCAGATCAGGTATCCCCCGACCACGGTGCCGGCCAGCAGGGCCGACAGCAGGGTCACGACGATCACGAAGGTGCGGGTCGACATGCACGGCTCCCGGAGGTCGGTCGAACGACTGGCATCGGGCATATGGGGCCGCTGCGCGTCAAGGAAAGGTTCGCGCCGCCGGCCGAATTGCCGCACCGGTCCGGGGAACCCGTCCGGCGTGCGCCCTGGTAAGGTCGGTGCCGGCCGTCGACGACGATGCGGGATCGAGGACGATGATGCGGCGAGGATTGACGCTCTCCGGGGTCACGCGCGGCAACCGGTACGACATGACCGCCGCCATCAGCGGCGCGATCGCCGGGGTCGGCGGCTGGGTCATCGACCATGCGCTGTTCTCGAACGTCGCCGCGTGCATCCGTTTCGCGGTGCCGGCCCGGGGCCTGGCCGGGTTCCGCGACCGGATCGTCGCGGCCGGCCTTGCCCTGGACGCCGAGAGCCTGGACGCAATCGTGGCGGAGGTCCCGACCGAAACCGAGCTGACGGTGGCCCTCAACGTCACCTTCGTCCACGACGAGCCCGACCTGCGGCGCGCGGTGCCGGCGGTTCCCGGCTGAATTGCCGAGCCGCGATCGGCTGGCTAGTCTGGCCGGGCGATGCGACCCGAGCCGATCCCGACCCTGCGAGTTCTGGCGGGTACCCGCGCCGGGGTGCGGCTGGCCGAGGCGGCGGCCGCGCGGTTCGGCGACGGCCGGGAGGGGGGCGGCCTGGATATCGCGGTGGCGCTGGCCGGTGCCGGCACGGTGCCGCGCGGCTGCCGGGTCGATGCGATCGGCGGCGGCCCGGCCTGCGTGGCGGGGGCCGCGGCGGCGATCGACGCCCTCGACCCGTTCGACCGGGCGGCGGTGAAGGCGGTCCGCGAGGCGGCGCAGGCCGGCGGCGTGCCGCGCCTCGTCTTCCGGCCGCCGGTCTGGCACCGCCATCCGCTCGACCGCTGGGTCGAGGTCCGCGACCTGCCCGGTGCGGCCGGCGCCGTCGCCTCGATCGCCCGCACCGTGCTGCTGTCCTTGCCCGAGCGCGACCTGGCGCCGTTCGAGGCGGTCGGCGGCCTGCGGTTCCCGGTGCGGCTGACCCGGCCGCCGGTGCGCTGGGACCGGCCGGAGCGGTTCGCCCCGACGCTGTGCCCGGGCCCGTCCTGCCGCGAGGCCGAGATCCGGCTGCTGCGGGCGACCGGCGCGCAGGCGGTGGTGATGCGGGCGACCGGCGCCGAGGCGGACGCGCCGCTGGTGCAGGCGGCGCGGTCGCTCGACCTGCCGGTGGTGATGATCCGCCGGCCGGTCGAGCCTGGCGAGGTGCCGGCCCGAACGGTCGACGCCGCGCTCGACTGGGTCGAGGCGACCTTGGCCGGGATCAGCCCACGGTCGTCGGACGTCCCGGCGTGGCGTTGACGAAGCCGACGCCCCAGGCGCCGTCGTCGTAGCGGTCGATCCGGGTCACCGACACCGTCTCGGTGTGGAACGACAGGGCCCGGGCCGGCGACAGGTCGAGCGCGATCGACAACGCGGCGCGGATCGGGCCGCCGTGCATCACCGCCACCACGTCGCGCCCCCTGGCGCGGGCCGACCAGTCGTCGAGGGCGGCCCGCACCCGTGCGACCACGTCGACGAAGCTCTCGCCGTTCGGCGCCCGCTGCTCGGCCGGCGCCAGCCAGAACCGGCGGTACTCCTCGGGCTGACGGGCCAGGATCTCGGCCCGTACCTGGCCCTGCCAGTCGCCGAAGTGCTGCTCCATCAGCCGCGGCTCGTCGATCGGCTCCTCGCCGCTGCAGCCGGCCGCCCGGATCGCCGCCGCGGTCTTGCGGGTGCGGCCGAGCGGGCTCTGCAGCCACAGCGCACCGGCCGGCAGCGCGCCCGCGACCGCCCCGAACACCACCGGGTCGTCGACGTCGCAGTCGATGTCGTGCTGGCCGTAGATCACCTTGGCCGGGTTGATCACCGGCGCGTGGCGCACCAGCCACCAGCGGGTCGGGGTCATGCGGGCGTGCTCCTTCAGGTTCCGAGATAGGATGCGGCGACCAGCAGCACGGCGAGCTCGCCGGCCTGCTCGGCGGCGCCGAACACGTCGCCGGTCACACCGCCGATCTGCCGGCGGGCCAGCCAGCCGACGCCGGCGGCGGCGGCGGCGACCGCCAGCACCGCGGCCACGCCGATGCCGCCCGGCAGCACCGCCACGGCGATCACCGCGCCGATCGCCGCGGGCCAGAGCGCGCCGGCGGCGTCCGGCCGGCCGGCGGCGCGGCCGCTGCCGTCCGTGGCGGCCGGCGGCTGCCAGCGCGCCAGCGCCGGGATCGCCGCCCGGCCGAGCGCGTGGGCCGCCACCAGGGCAGCCACCGCGCTGGCGGCGTCGGGCAGGGCGCTCAGCGCCGCCAGCTTGGCCGCGGTGACCAGGATCAGCGCCAGCACGCCGTAGCTGCCGATGTGGCTGTCGCGCATGATCCGGCGCTTGGCCTCCGGGTCGCGGCCGCCGCCGAAGCCGTCGGCGACGTCGGCCAGCCCGTCCTCGTGCAGCGCGCCGGTCGCCAGCGCCGAGGCGGCGACCGCGACGATCGCCGCCACCGTCGCCGGCAGGCCGAAGCCGTCGGCGACCCACCAGCCGAACGCCGCGATCAGCCCGACCGCGACGCCGACCGCCGGAAACGCCCAGGCGGCGTCCATCAGCCGGCGGTCGTGCGGCAGCGTGCCGGGCCACGGCAGGCGGGTCAGGAACGCGGCCGCCAGGCCGAGCTCGTCCGGCCAGGCGCGGGTCGGCCGGCCCGAGATCGGGCTTTGTGAATTCTGATCTTCGGGGCGTGACGCGTCGTCCTGCATCGCTTCCGTGTCGGTGTGGGCTTTGCCGTGAGACCCCAACGCGGTTATAGCCTCGCCAGCGAAAACGCAATCCCGCCGGCGATCCGGCAGCGCGAGGCCCGATGTCCGAGAAACACCTGGATCCCAACACCGTCTCCCTCGACGAGATGCGGGCGCTGTTCCGCGAGCTGCCCGGTCCCGACCTGGAGGCCGGCACCCAGGCGGCCGCCCGCGAGACCCAGCTGACCAAGCCGCGCGGCGCGCTCGGCCGGCTCGAGGAGCTGGTGGCCTGGCTTTCCACCTGGCAGGGCAGGCACCCGCCGCAGATGCAGCATCCGCGGACCGCGGTGTTCGCCGGCAACCACGGGGTCGCGGCCCAGGGCGTGTCGGCCTATCCGTCCGAGGTGACGGCGCAGATGGTGCAGAACTTCATCGCCGGCGGTGCCGCGGTGAACCAGCTGTGCCGGGCCTTCGACGCCGACCTCAGGGTCTACGAGATGGCGCTCGAGCAGCCGACCGCCGACTTCACGCAGGGCCCGGCGATGACCGGCGAGGAATGCGCCCGCGCCATGGCCTACGGGATGATGGCGGTCGAGCCGAACCTCGACGTGCTGTGCCTCGGCGAGATGGGCATCGGCAACACCACCGCGGCGGCGGCGCTGGCCTGCGCGCTGTTCGGCGGCGAGCCGGAGGAGTGGGTCGGCCGCGGCACCGGCGTCGCCGGCACGGCGCTGGAGACCAAGACCCGGGTGGTGCGCGAGGGCGTCGAGCGGCACCGCGGCAGCGGCGACCCGCTCGACCTGCTGGCCGCGCTCGGCGGGCTGGAGCTGGCGGCGATCGCCGGCGCGGTGCTGGCGGCGCGGCTGGCCCGCACCCCGGTGGTGCTGGACGGCTTCGCCTGCACGGTGGCGGCCTCGGTGCTGTGGAAGATCGACCCGAAGGCGCTGGAGCACTGCATCGTCGGCCACCGCTCGGTCGAGCCCGGCCACACCCGGCTGCTGGAGGCGCTCGGCAAGGAGCCGCTGTTCGACTTCGGCATGCGGCTCGGCGAGGGCTCGGGCGCGACCTTGGCGATCGGCGTCCTGAAGGCGGCGGTCGAGTGCCACAGCGGCATGGCGACCTTCGCCGACGCCGGGGTGTCGGGGCCGGCATGAGCGGCAGCGAGAGCGACGGCAGCATGGTCAAGCCGCGGCCCTGGACGGTCGAGTCGAGCCGGATCGAATACCAGGACCGGTTCCTGACCCACCGCATGGACCGCTGCATCACCGAGCGCGGCAACGTCCTCGACCCGTTCCACATCCTCGAGTTCAAGGGCTGGTGCCACGCGGTGGCGCTGACCCCGGCCGGCGAGCTGGTGCTGGTCGAGGAGTACCGGCACGGCGGCGGCGAGGTGGTCCGCGGCCTGCCGGCCGGAACCGTCGAACCGGGCGAGGACCCGGCCGCCACGGTGGCGCGCGAGCTGACCGAGGAGACCGGCTACGTCGCCGACACCTGGATCGAGCTGCCGGCGATGTGGGCCAACCCGGCGACCCAGACCAACCGGGCCTACAGCTACCTGGCGCTCGACGCCCGGCCGACCGGCACCCAGAAGTTCGACCCCGGCGAGACCATCGCGGTGGTGCTGAAGCCGGCGCCCGAGGCGTTCCGCGAGCTGATGGCCGGCGGCTGGTGCACCACCTCGCTGCACGTCGCCAGCCTGCTGATGGCGCGCGAGTACGCCCGCGCCCACGCCGCCGAAGACCCGCGGCTGGCGCCGCTGGCGGGGTAGGTCTGCTCGAAGCCTTGGCCCAACCCGGGTCCGAACACTCCTTGCCTCGGACATAGGTCCCGGATCTCTGCGGCTTCGCCGCTCCGTCCGGGATGAGGGGGGGTAGCGGGCCCATCCACGTTCCTCATCCTGGCCGAAGCCCCGGACCGCAGTCCGGGGCGTAGAGCCGGGACCCATCGACAATCCGCGTCGCATTCGCTGGCAGGAACCCGCCCGCCGCTCCGTCGCATCCGCTTGATCGGGCGGGAAACTTCGTGAAAGGTCTTGCCGGACACACCGGAGGATCCCGATGCGCGTCGTCGCAACCGACCGCCACATCGCCCACGCGCCGAGCGGCTTCATCGCCCGCGGCAACCGGGTCGCCAACCCGGAGACGCCGGAGCGGGCGGCGATCTTCCGGCGCGCTGTCGAGGCCGGCGGGCATGCGCCGGTCGAGGCCGGCGAGCACGGCCTGGCGCCGGTCGCGGCGATCCACGCCGCCGACTACCTGGATTTCCTGGAGAACGGCTGGGCCGAGTGGGAGCAGCTGCCGGACCACGCGCCGGAGATCCTGCCGAACGTGCATCCCGGCCGGAACATGTCGATCCACCCGACCCACATCGTCGGCAAGGCCGGCCACTACCAGGCCGACACCGCCTGCCCGATCGGGCCGGGCACCTGGGAGGGCGCGCGCGCCTCGGCCGACGTGGCGGTGACCGCGGCCGACCTGGTGGCGGCCGACGGCGGCCCGGCCTACGCGCTGTGCCGGCCGCCGGGGCACCACGCCTATGCCGACCAGGCCGGCGGCTTCTGCTTCCTGAACAACTCGGCGATCGCCGCCCAGCGGCTGCGCGACAGCGGCGCCAAGCGGGTCACGGTTCTGGACGTCGACGTGCACCACGGCAACGGCACCCAGGGCATCTTCTACCGCCGGGCCGACGTGCAGACCGTGTCGATCCACGGCGACCCGCACGCCTACTATCCGTTCTTCACCGGTTACGCCGACGAGATCGGCGCCGGCCCGGGGCGCGGCGCCAACCTGAACCTGCCGCTGCCGCGCGGCACCGGCGACGCCGGCTACCTGGAGACCCTGGACGACGCGCTGGCGGCGGTCGAAGCGTTCCGGCCGGACGTGCTGGTGGTCGCGCTCGGGCTCGATCCGTCGGAGAAGGACCCGCTGGCGTTCCTGGCGGTCACCACCGACGGCTTCCGCCGGATCGGCGAGCGGATCGGCCGGACCTCGTACCCGACCCTGATCGTGCAGGAGGGCGGCTACATCTGCGACATCCTCGGCGACAACCTGGCGGCGGTGCTCGCCGGGTTCGAGACCGGGCGGGGGTAGGCCCTGGATCCGGCCGCACCCGCGCCGAAGACGGTGCCGCTTGACGGTGCGGCCCTGCCGTTTGTGCTGGTCCGGGCCGGGCTGCTGCCGCCGTCGCGCTACCTGGAAGCGGTCGGCGTGGTGCGCGACGACGCGTTCTGGGGGCGCTGGGCGCGCAATGCGGTGCTGGCGGTCGCGGTCGGCCAGTTGCTGGCCGGCATCGCCTTCTTCTTCGCCTTCAACTGGGCCGAGCTGCCGCCGTTCGCCAAGCTCGGCCTGATCCAGGGCGGCATCGTGCTGTGCGCCGCCGGCGCCTGGATCGGCCGCCGGCACCAAATCGCGTGGGAGGCGCTGCTGACCGCGGCGGCGGCGCTGGTCGGGGTGCTGCTGGCGGTGTTCGGGCAGATCTACCAGACCGGCGCCGACGCCTACACGCTGTTCGTCGGCTGGGGGCTGCTGATCCTGCCCTGGGTGGTGCTGGCCCGGGCGCTGCCGTTGTGGGTGCTGTGGCTGACGGTCGCCGGCGTCGGTGGCTTCACCTACGCCGTCCAGGTCGCGATCCCGCTCGACCGGATCGACGCCGAGACCACCATGGTGCTGCTGGCGGCGTTCTATGCGGTGGCGCTGCTGGCCCGCGAGCTCGGCGCCCGGTTCGGCGCCCGGTTCGGCTTCGCCTGGCTGCAGCCGCTGTGGCTGCGCCGGCTGCTGGTGTTCGTGGTCCTGGGCTTGACCTTCTTCCTCGCGGCACCGGTGGTCCTGGACTTCGGCTTCGGGGTCGAGGACGGCCGGCTGGCGCTCGTCAGCTTCCTGCTGGCCACGATCGGGCTTGGCGCCGTCTACACCTGGCAGCGCGACCTGCCGGCGGTGGTGCTGGCGGTGCTCGCCGGCAGCCTGTTCCTGTGCACGATCGGCCTGCGGATGGCGGTCGACAGCGACGACCTGGTTGGCGGCTCGTTCCTGCTGCTGGTGGTGGTGGCGGCGGTGTTCGGCGGCGCGCTGGCGCTGCTGCGCCGGCTGCGGACCTGGATGCTGGCCCATGGCTGACGATCCCATGACTGACGAACCCGTGGTCGACGACACGCTCGACCGGCTGTGCCGGCGTTTCGCCCTGGACGCCGAGGCGGCGCGTGCCGCCGTCGCCACGGCGACCGGGCCGGACATCCCCTGGTACCTGCGCGCCGCCACCGCCTTCGGCGCCTGGCTGACCGCCGGCGCGATGCTCCTGGCGGTCGGCTTCGCGCTGGCCGAGGCGTTCGGGGACGATCGCCTGCCGACGACGGCGGCCGCCTTCGGCGTGGTCCTGGCGATCGGCGCGGTGGTCCTGCATCGCGGCGGCGGCGGTCCGTTCGCCAGCCAGTTCGCGGTCGCAACGGCGCTGGCCGCGCAGGTGCTGATCGCCGGCGGGGTCGGCGGCGAGGTCGAATCCCTGGCGGTCGTTGCGGCGGTCGCCGGCGTCGCCGCCGCCGTGCTGTCGGCGGCCTTGCGCGACCCGGAGCACCAGTTCCTGGCCGCCGGCTTCGCGGTCGGGATGGTGCCGTGGGCGCTGCTGGAAAACCACGTCCCCCATGCCGACGGCCTGCTGGTCCTGGCGACCCTGCCGCCGGCCGTGGCGCTGCTGGCGTGGCCGCCGGCCCGGGTCGACCTGCGCGGCCTCGCCTGGGCGCTGCTGCTGGTGCCGCTGGCGACCTTCGCGGCTATGGAGCTGTTCGAGGCCGAAGCCGAGACCGGACGGTTGCCGAGCGCGGTCTACGCCGCCGGGCTGCTGGCTGTCCTCGGCCTGCTGTGGCGGGGCACGACGCCGGACCGGCGGCCGCTGGTGCTGGTCGGCGGCGCGGTCGCGGTGGTGCTCGGCGCGGTCACGGCCGCCGGGGTCCTCGGGTCGCTGCTGCTGCTGACCCTGGCTTACCTGCTGGGCAGCCGCATGCTGGCGGCGCTCGGCGTTGTCGCCCATGTCTGGTTCGTCTGGCGGTTCTACTACGACCTCGAGCTGACCCTGCTGGAGAAGTCCGGGATGCTGACCGCCGCCGGGCTGCTGCTGCTGGCGCTGTGGTGGGCCTGGGGCCGGTTCGCCCCGAAGGAGGCGGCCGATGGCTAGATGGCTGCCGGCCGCCGGGCTGTGGGGCGGGCTGGCGCTGGTGCTGGTCGCCGTCAACCTGCTGATCGTCGAGAAGCAGCGGGTGCTCGACGACGGCCGCACGGTGCTGCTGGCGCTGCGGCCGGTCGATCCGCGTTCGCTGATCCAGGGCGACTACATGCAACTGCGCTACCACGAGGCGCTGGTGCCGGCGGACGTTCGGGCGGATGCCGCGGCGGCACCGGAGACCGACGGCCGCGTGGTGGTGGCGCTCGACGCCGACGGCGTGGCCACGTTCCGGCGCTTCGACGACGGCAACCCGCTGGCGGCCGACGAGCAGAGGCTGCGCTATAAGCGCCGCGCCCCGCTCGGCCTGGAGCCCGACCCCGAGGACACCGAGCTGTTCATCGGCGCCGAGTCGTTCCTGTTCCAGGAGGGCCATGCCGAGGCCTACGAGGAGGCGCGCTACGGCATCCTCAAGGTGGCCCCGGACGGCAGCAGCGTGCTGGCCGGACTGGCCGACGCCGAGCGCCGGCCGATCCGTCCGGGACCCGTCAGTCCCTGACTGCCGGGTCCCGGAGCTTCTACGCCCGGTTCATCCGGTTGCCGACCAGGTCGTCGACCACCGCCGGATCCGCCAGGGTCGAGGTGTCGCCGAGCTGGTCGTGCTCGTTGGCGGCGATCTTGCGCAGGATCCGGCGCATGATCTTGCCCGAGCGGGTCTTCGGCAGCGCCGGCGCCCACTGGATCAGGTCCGGCGAGGCGATCGGGCCGATCTCCCGGCGGACCCACTGCACCAGCTCCTTGCGCAGCTCCTCGGTCGGCTCCTCGCCGGCGTTGAGCGTGACGTAGGCGTAGATGCCCTGGCCCTTGATGTCGTGCGGGTAGCCGACGACCGCGGCCTCGGCGACCTTGGCGTGGGCGACCAGCGCGCTCTCGACCTCGGCGGTGCCCATGCGGTGGCCGGAGACGTTGATGACGTCGTCGACCCGGCCGGTGATCCAGTAGTAGCCGTCGGCGTCGCGCCGGCAGCCGTCACCGGTGAAGTAGCGGCCCTTGAAGGTCGAGAAGTAGGTCTGGATGAAGCGCTCGTGGTCGCCGTACACCGTGCGCATCTGGCCCGGCCAGCTGTCGGCGATGCACAGATTGCCCTCGGTCGCGCCCTCCAGGACGTTGCCGTCGTTGTCGACCAGCATCGGCTGGACCCCGAAGAACGGCAGGGTGGCGGAGCCCGGCTTCAGGTCGGTGGCGCCCGGCAGCGGGGTGATCAGGATGCCGCCGGTCTCGGTCTGCCACCAGGTGTCGACGATCGGGCAGCGCTCGTCGCCGACCACGCGGTGGTACCACAGCCAGGCTTCCGGGTTGATCGGCTCGCCGACCGAGCCGAGCAGGCGCAGCGACTTGCGCGAGGTCTTCTTCACCAGCTCCTCGCCCTCGCGCATCAGCGCGCGGATCGCGGTCGGAGCGGTGTAGAAGATGTTGACGTCGTGCTTGTCGACCACCTGCCAGAACCGGCTGGCGTCCGGGTAGTTCGGCACGCCCTCGAACATCAGCGTGATGGCGCCGTTCGCCAGCGGGCCGTAGACGATGTAGCTGTGGCCGGTGACCCAGCCGACGTCGGCGGTGCACCAGTAGACCTCGCCCGGCTTGTAGTCGAACACGTACTCGTGGGTCATCGAGGCGTAGACCATGTAGCCGCCGGTGGTGTGCAGCACCCCCTTCGGCTTGCCGGTCGAACCCGAGGTGTAGAGGATGAACAGCGGATCCTCGGCGCGCATCTCGGCCGGCGGGCAGTCCGCCGAGGCGGCCAGCATCAGGTCGTGGTACCAGTGGTCGCGGCCGGGGGTCATCTCGACGGCGCCGCCGGTGCGTTTCACGACCACGCAGGTCTTGCAGGACGGGCAGTCCTTCAGCGCCGCGTCGGTGTTCTTCTTGAGCGGCACCTTGCGGCCGCCGCGCAGGCCCTCGTCGGCGGTGATGACGATGTTGCTGTCGCAGTCCTGGATGCGGTTGGCCAGACTGTCCGGCGAGAACCCGCCGAACACCACCGAGTGGATCGCGCCGATCCGGGCGCAGGCCAGCATGGCGACCGCGGCCTCCGGGATCATCGGCATGTAGATGGTGACCCGATCGCCCTTCTCGACGCCGAGCGCCTTCAGCACGTTCGAGAACTTCGAGACCTCGGCGTGCAGCTCGCGATAGGTGATCGCCTTGCTCTCGGACGGGTCGTCGCCCTCCCACAGGATCGCGGTCTGGTCGCCGCGCGTCGCCAGGTGACGGTCGAGGCAGTTGGCCGCCGCGTTCAGGGTGCCGTCGTGGAACCAGCGGATGTGCAGGTCCTCGGCGTCGTAGGAGACTTCCTTGATCTTGGAGTACGGCTTGATCCAGTCGATCCGCTTGCCGTGCTCCGCCCAGAAGCCTTCCGGGTCCGAGACCGAGCGGGCGTACATCTCCTGGTACCTGGCCTTGTCGATATGCGCCGCCCGAGCAACGGCCTCCGGCACAGCGATGACCATCTCTTCGGACATTGACCGTCTCCCTTGCTGGTCCGCCCGGCTGGGGCCGGCCGCTGCGGGCCGGCGACGCGCCGGTTGTCGTTAACGTCAGCGCAGTATCCACACCGTTCCCGGCGGAACAAGATCCCGACCCTGCGCTTCGCGTCCTACCGATAGCGCTCCGCCGCCGGGGTGGGCAACGCCGGCGATTGCAGAACGCGAAGATATGTAAACTCCCAGGTGGCGGCCGCCTGCTGTTTGTCAAACATTGACAGTGAAAAATCGACAAGCCGGGCGGTCATTCCGGCGGCTCGTCGGCGTCGATCACGGCGCGCGCGGTCCCGAGGTCGAAGCCGGCGCGGGCCAGGGCGGCGAGGTCGCGGTCGCGATGGGTTTCGCGGTCGGCGGCCCGGTACGGACCGAGCCGGCGCCGGCGGGCCAGCCGCCAGGCGGCGGTCGATTCGGCCGCCCGGGCGTCGTCGCCGTCCTCTTCCGCCAGCGCCTGGTCGATGAGGTCCGGGTCGACGCCCTTCTCGCGCAGGGTCATGCGGATCCGCCGCGCCGATTCGCCGCGCCGGCGCCGGCTGGCGACCTTGCCCTCGGCGAACAGCCGGTCGTCGACCAGGCCGGAGCGCGCGAACCTCGTGACGATGTCCTCGACCCAGCCGGCCGCCTCGTCGCGGTCGCAACGCTCCTCGCGGGCCGCCCGCTCGACCCGCCGCGCCAGCACCCGGCGCAGCCCCTCGACCGAGCTGGCGTGGCGCTCCAGGTAGTGCAGGGCGGCGTTCTCCAGGCTGCGCTTCTTCAGCGGCCCGCGCGGCGCACGGCCCCGGGGCGTCTCCCGGGGTGCCTCCCCGGGCGTCCCCCCGGGCATTTCGGTCTCGCGGTCGGTCATGACCCGACTGTCGCAGGATTCGCCGGGCACGCCCACCTTGCCAAATTTTGCCAAGAAACCTAGCCTGTCGGGATGAGCACGATGAACATCTCGCTGCCCGAGGCTTTGAAGGCGTTCGTCGACGAGCAGGTGACGCAGCGCGGCTACGGGACCAGCAGCGAGTACGTCCGCGAGCTGATCCGCAAGGACCGGGACCGCCAGCATCTTCGAGGCCTGCTGCTCGCCGGTGCGGAGGCGGCGCCGACGACGGTCGCGGACGCCGGCTACTTCGACGGACTGCGCGACCGGGTCCGTCGGCATCGCGATCGGTGAAGCCGCGCACGGTCATCGCACGCGAGGTCGCGCAGCAGGACATCGACGGGGCGATCGACCGCTACCTGCGGGAAGCCGGCGAGCGCGTCGCTCTCGATTTCATTGCGGCGCTCGAGCGTGCCTATGGCCATATCGGCCGTAACCCCGATGCCGGGACCCCGCGCCACGCCTTGGAACTGGGGTTGCAGGGACTGCGAATGTGCCCGTTGAGGCGGTTTCCGCATCTCGTGTTCTACGTCGTGGAGGCCGACCGGATCGACGTGTGGCGCGTTCTGCATGGCGAACGCGACGTGCCGCAATGGCTTCGCGAGCCGTCCGACGGCTGATCCGCGCACCGCGTCGCGGAACCTTAACGTCGCGGTCACGCGCGAATCGTTGACAACCTTGACCGTCCTTCAGAGTATCGCGGTTTTCCCGCGGCCGAACGGCGGCCGCGGATATCGGAGGAGTACGGACCGTGGTTTCCAGCGTGATGCCGACCTATGGCCGGATCGACATCGCTTTCGAGCGGGGTGAGGGCCCCTACCTGTTTGCCACGGACGGCCGACGATTCCTCGACTTCGCCTCCGGAATCGCCACCAACTCGATCGGCCACGCGCATCCGCACCTGGTGCGGGCGATCTGCGAGCAGGCCGGCCGGGTGATGCACGTCTCCAACCTGTACCGGATCCCGGAGCAGGAGAAGCTGGCCGACCGGCTGGTGGCGTCGTCGTTCGCCGACACCGTGTTCTTCTGCAACTCCGGCGTCGAGGCGCTGGAGGGGGCGACCAAGGTGGCGCGCCGCTACCACTTCCACAACGGCGAGCCGCATCGGACCCGGATCATCTGCTGCACCCACTCGTTCCACGGCCGCACGCTGGGCATGCTGTCGGCGACCGACAAGGAGGCCTACCGCGAGGGCTTCGGGCCGCGGGTCCAGGGCTTCAGCCACGTCGCCTTCGGCAACCTCAACGAGATGCGCGCGGCGATCGGCGACGACGCCGCCGCCATCCTGGTCGAGCCGGTGCAGGGCGAGGGCGGGGTGAACGCCGCGCCCGAGGGCTACCTGAAGGCGCTGCGCGAGATCGCCGACGAGTTCGGCCTGCTGCTGATCTTCGACGAGGTGCAGTGCGGCATGGGCCGCACCGGCAAGCTGTGGGCCCACGAGTGGGCCGACATGGCGCCGGACATCATGGCCTCGGCCAAGGGCCTCGGCGGCGGCTTCCCGGTCGGCGCGGTGCTGGCCAGCGAGAAGGCGGCGTCCGGCATGAAGCCGGGCCTGCACGGCTCGACCTTCGGCGGCAACCCGCTCGCCATGGCGGCCGCCAACGCGGTGCTCGACGTGATCCTGGCCGACGGCTTCCTGCCGAAGGTCGAGCGCACGGCGGCGTCGCTGCGCGGCAAGCTCGAGGCCGTGGTCAAGCGCCACCCCAAGGTGGTCGAGGAGGTCCGCGGCTCCGGCATGCTGCTGGGCCTGAAATGCGTGGTGCCGAGCGGCGACCTGCAGACCCGGCTGCGCGAGGAGCAGGGCATGCTGACCGTCGGCGCCGCCGAGAACGTGCTGCGGCTGCTGCCGCCGCTGAACATCGAGGAGGCGCATGTGGACGAGGCGGTGAAGGCCGTCGACGCCGCCTGTGCCGGGCTGGCACGCGATGCCGCTTGATCCGATCGCGGCGGGGGAGCCCCCGATGAACGGCGTGCGCCATTTCCTGGATCTCGACCGGCTCGACGCGGAGACCCTGCGCGGCCTGATCGAGCAGGCCAAGGCCTACAAGGCCGGCGACGGGCTGGCGGCCCGGCCGCTGGACGGCAAGGTCCTGGCGATGATCTTCGAGAAGCCGTCGACCCGCACGCGCGTGTCGTTCGAGTCCGGCATGAAGCGGCTGGGCGGCGAGGTGATCGTGCTGCAGGGCGCCGACCTGCAGCTCGGCCGCGGCGAGTCGGTGCCCGACACCGCCCGCGTGCTGTCGCGCTATGTCGACTGCATCATGATCCGGACCTTCCGGCACAGCACCCTGATGGAGCTGGCCGAGTACGCCACCGTGCCGGTGATCAACGGCCTGACCGACGCCACTCACCCGTGCCAGCTGCTGGCCGACGTGATGGCGTTCGAGGAGCATCGCGGCCCGATCAAGGACAAGGTCGTGGCGTGGTCCGGCGACGGCAACAACATGGCGGCGTCGTGGATACAGGCCGCCGTGCAGTTCGATTTCGAGCTGCGCATCGCCTGCCCGCCCGAGCTGGCGCCGCCGCCCGAGGTCATCGCCTGGGCCCGCGCCAAGGGCGGCCGGATCACCGTGCTGCACGATCCGCAGGCCGCGGTGAAGGACGCCGACGCCGTGGTCACCGACACCTGGGTGTCGATGGGCGACGAGGACAGCAACCGGCACAACCTGCTGGCCGCCTACCGGGTCGACGAGGCCCTGATGGCCCGGGCCAAGCCGGACGCGGTGTTCATGCACTGCCTGCCGGCGCACCGCGGCGAGGAAGTCACGGCCGCGGTGATCGACGGGCCGCAGTCGATCGTCTGGGACGAGGCGGAGAACCGCATGCACACCCAGATGGCCGTCCTGTCTTGGTGCCTCGCGAACGATCCCGCTTCGGCGTGACCGGTCGTCGTCAATTCATTGGAAGTGCCGGCCTGCCGGCACGGGCGGAGAGCCTATGAGCGCACGGGAAGCCCTCTTCGAGCATACCGGACGCGACGACATCATCCTGCCCTTCCAGATCGACCCCTACGGACTGCGCGGACGGCTGATCCGCCTGGGACCTGTGGTCGATCACATCCTCGGGCGGCACGACTACCCGGAGGCCGTGGCGGCGATGCTCGGCGAGACCATGGCGCTCGCCGCCTGTCTCGCCGGTGCGCTGAAGTACGAGGGCATCTTCACCCTGCAGACCAAGGGCGACGGGCCGATCGGCACGCTGATGGCCGACATCACCAGCGACGGCGAGATGCGGGCCTACGCCCGCTACGACGCTGACCGGCTGGCCGCGGTCGACCCGGCGGCGGTCGCCGAGCGCTCGGTGCCGCGGTTGCTCGGCGGCGGCTACATCGCGTTCACCGTCGACCAGGGGGCCAACACCGACCGTTACCAGGGCATCGTCGAGCTGGAGGGCCGCACCCTGTCGGAGTGCACGCACTCGTATTTCCGGAACTCCGAGCAGCTCGAGGCCGGGGTGCTGCTGGCGGCCGGCCGGATGGCGACCGCCGACGGCCCGGCCTGGCGGGCCGGCGCGCTGATGATCCAGCGCCTGCCCTACCAGCGCGACCTGCCCGGGCGGCCGAGCGAGGACGAGTACGACGAGAACTGGCGCACCGCCATGACCCTGATGAGCAGCGGCACCGTCGCCGAGCTGCTGTCGGACGAGCTGTCGCCGGACCGGCTGCTGTTCCGGCTGTTCCACTCCGAGGGCGTGCGGGCGTTCCAGGCGCAGGCGGTGATCGACGCCTGCCGCTGCTCCAACACCCGCGTCGAGCGGGTACTCCGGGCGCTGTCGGCGGACGAGCTCGACGAGCTGAAGCAGGACGGCGACGTCGTCGTCGTGTGCGAGTTCTGCAAGCGCGAGTGGCGCTACGACGATGCGGCGCTCGCCGCGCTGCGCGACAGCGAGGCGCTGCCCTCGTTCTGACCGCCGTTCCGACGGCGGCTCTCGCGCCGCCGGCCCCGACTCCCTATCTGATGGTCCGACCGCCTTTCCGCGACGTTCATCCCGACGAGGCCCCGATGTCCGCCCGCTTCACCGTGACCCCGATGCACCGCCGCCTGTTCCTGTCGATGGCCGCGGCCGGTCTGGCTGCCGGCTGCGCCCAGCCCGACCCGACGGTGCGGTTCGCCGACCTGACCTTCGCCGGTCGCCAGCCGATCCGACTCGACGTCGCCAGCCTGGAGGTGGTCGACGAGTATCGGATGCCGCTGGCCGACCCGAACGTCGAGCACCGGGCGCCGCTGGCGCCGAGCGCCGCGGCCGAGCGCTGGGCCCGCGACGTGCTGCGCGCCGCCGGCCGCAACGGCCGGGCGGTGATGCGGATCACCCAGGGCAGCCTGACCGAGAGCCGGCTCAAGACCACCGGCGGCGTGCAGGGCTGGTTCAAGGTCGACCAGTCGGAGCGCTACGACGCGGCCATCGCCGGCCGCCTCGACCTGTACGGCGCCGACGGCCGGGCGCTCGGCAACGCGCAGGCCGAGGCCACGCGCTTCCAGACCATCGCCGAGGATGCGACCCTGAACGACCGGCAGCGGCTGTGGTACGCTCTGGTCGAGGCGACGGTGAACGATTTCGCGGCGTCGATGGAGAAGGCGATTCGCGAGAAACTGACGCCGTACGTCCTGTGAGGCGGCCGGCTCCCGTCAATGTTTCCGCGGTGATTCCGCAATGCAGCGATTCTGTCATACAAAATAGGTATCAACGGGGGCCCGATTCGACAGGGAGGGAGCGATGGGAGCGGTCAACGTCCTGAAGGCGGCGGTGATCAAGGCGCCGGTCTACACGCGGCGCGGCCTGCAGGAACGGTTGTTCACCCTCGCCTTCTCCGGTCTGGTCTATCCCCAGATCTGGGAGGACCCGGAGGTCGACATCGCGGCGATGGGCCCGCTCGAGGGCAAGCGGATCGTCTCGATCGCGTCGGGCGGCTGCAACGCGCTGGCCTACCTGACCGAGCGTCCCGAGAAGGTGATCACGGTCGACCTCAACCGCCATCACGTCGCCCTGAACCGGCTCAAGCACACCGCGATCTCCCACCTCCCGGACTTCGAGACCTTCTTCCGGTTCTTCGGCGAGGCCGACCGCAAGGACAACGCCGCGATCTACGACCGCCACCTCGCGGCCAGGCTGGAGCCGGAGATCCGGGCCTACTGGGACCAGCTGACCTGGAGCGGCCGGCGGATCTCGCTGTTCTCGCGGAACCTGTACAAGTACGGCTTGCTCGGCCGGTTCATCACCATCGTCCACGTCCTCGCCAGGCTGCACCGGGTCGACCCGCGCTGCATGCTGGAAGCCAAGACCATGGAGGACCAGCGCCGGCTGTTCGACGAGAACCTGGCGCCGATCTTCCGGTCCTGGCTGGTCCGCACCCTGTGCCGCAGCCCGAGCTCGCTGTACGGCCTGGGCATCCCGCCGGCGCAGTTCGACGACCTGAAGTCGGATGCCGACGGCGGCGACATGGCGGCCCTGCTGCGGCGCCGGCTGGAGCGGCTGGCCTGCGACTTCCCGCTCGAGGACAACTACTTCGCCTGGCAGGCCTTCGGGCGGACCTACGACCGGGAGAACCGGCGGGCGGTGCCGCGCTACCTGCAGGAGCGGCATTTCGAGACCCTGCGCGAGACCGTCGACCGGGTCGAGATCACCCAGGCGTCGATCACCGCCCGGCTGGCCGAGGAGCCGGCGGAGAGCCTCGACCGCTACGTGCTGCTGGACGCCCAGGACTGGATGGACAGCCGGCAGATGAACGAGCTGTGGGCGCAGATCCTGCGCACCGCGCGGCCGGGCGCCAAGGTGGTGTTCCGCACCGCCGGCGAGAAGACCATCCTGCCCGACCACCTGCCGCCGGCCCTGCTGGACCGCTGGCGGTACGAGGAGGACGTCAGCCGCGAGCTGAACGTCCAGGACCGGTCGTCGATCTACGGCGGCTTCCACGTCTACACCCTGCGCGACGCATGAGCGCGACCGGGGCCGGGGGAGCGGACGACGCCCGCGAGTCGATGGACCGGATGTACCGGCTCCAGCGGCATTTCTACGACCTGACCCGCAAGTACTACCTGTTCGGCCGCGACGGGCTGATCGAGCGGCTGGGCGCCCAGCCGGGCGAGGCGGTGCTGGAGGTCGGCTGCGGCACCGCCCGCAACCTGGTCAAGATGGCGCGGCGCTATCCCGACGCCCGGTTCTTCGGCCTGGACGCGTCCGACGAGATGCTGAAGACCGCCGCCGCCGCGGTCGCGCGCGCCGGCCTGTCCGGCCGGCTGCCGCTGGCCCAGGCCTACGCCCAGACGTTCACGCCGGCGACCTTCGGCCTGGACGCGCCGTTCGATCGCGTCGTGTTCTCCTACACCCTGTCGATCATCCCCGGCCCGGTCGAGGCGCTGGACAACGCGCTGGCCCAGCTCAAGCCGGGCGGCACCCTGCACGTCGTCGACTTCGGCGACACCGCCGGGCTGCCCGGCTGGTTCCGGCGGCTGCTGGCGTGGTGGCTGGAGAAGTTCCACGTCGCCCACCGTCCCGAGGTCGGCGCCTGGTTCGCGGCCCGCGCCGCCGACGGTTCCGGCCGGCTGGAGACCCGGTCCATCGGCGGGCGCTACGCCGAGTTCTTCACGCTGACCAAGGCCTGACCGGCCGGCCGGCGCCGCCCGCCCCTCACGCCCGCCCGTCCTTTCTCGACCGATCCTCCACCGATGCCGCAGCGGCAGCGGAACAATTCCGCGCGTCCGGTGTTGCAGTGCATTCATAAAAAGTTAGATTAGGCTGCATTGTCACGCTTGACCTCAGACCGATGAACCGAACCGACGTTTCTCCCATGACCACGGGACCGCAGCCGCACCCGCACGACGGCGGGAACCTGTCCGAGCGGACCGCTCAGGCGATCCGCGCCGTGCTGTCCGGCGAACGGCGCGGCGGCACGTCGTTCCTGCTGTTCGCCGGGCCGGCGGTGATCGCCTCGATCGCCTACATGGACCCCGGCAACTTCGCGACCAACATCCAGGCCGGGTCGCGCTACGGCTATACCCTGCTGTGGGTCGTGCTGATGGCGAACCTGATCGCCATGCTGTTCCAGGCGCTGTCGGCCAAGCTCGGCGTGGTCACCGGGCGCAACCTCGCGGAGATGTGCCGCGACCGGTTCCCGCCCTGGGTGGTCTGGCCGATGTGGGTGGTCAGCGAGGTGGCGGCGATGGCCACCGACCTCGCGGAGTTCCTGGGCGGCGCGATCGGCCTCGCCCTGCTGCTCGACATGCCGCTGCTGGCCGGCATGGCGGTGACGGCGGTCGTCACCTACACCATCCTGCTGCTGGAGCGCTCCGGCTTCCGCACCATGGAGATCGTGATCGGCGGTCTCGTGGTGCTGATCGGGCTCTGCTACGTGATCGAGCTGTTCATCGCCCCGGTCGCCTGGGTCGAGGCCGCGACCGGCCTGGTGACGCCGCAGATCCCCGACCTCGACGCCCTGACCATCTCGGTCGGCATCATCGGCGCGACCGTGATGCCGCACGCGGTCTACCTGCACTCCGGCCTGACCCAGTCCCGCACGCCGCCGCGCGACGTCCACGAGTGCCGCAAGCTGGTGAAGTACTCGAACCTGGAGGTGGTGCTCGCCCTGGCGGTCGCCGGCCTGGTCAACATGGCGATGGTGATGATGGCCGCCGCCGCGTTCCATCTCGGTCACAGCGAGGTCGCGGAGATCGAGACCGCCTACCACACCCTGACGCCGCTGCTCGGCGCCGGCGCCGCCGCGGTGTTCCTGGTCTCGCTGATCGCCTCGGGGGTGTCGAGCTCGGTGGTCGGCACCATGGCCGGGCAGATGATCATGCAGGGCTTCGTCGGGTTCCGGATCCCGATCTGGGTGCGCCGGCTGGTCACCATGGTCCCGGCCTTCGCGGTGGTCGCCGCCGGTGTCGACTCGACCCAAGCCCTGGTGCTGAGCCAGGTGATCCTGAGCCTGGCGCTGCCGGTGCCGATGATCGCCCTGCTGCTGTTCACCAGCAGCCGCGACGTCATGGGCGAGTTCGCCAACCGCCGGATCACCACGGTCGCCGCGGTCCTCGGCAGCGCGGTGGTGCTGACCCTCAACATGGTGCTGCTGCTGCAGACCTTCGGCGTGCCGATCCCGGGGCTGGGGTGACGGGGCGGCGCGGGCCGGAGCTCTGGGTCCCGGCTCCGCCGCGCCTTCGGCCCGTCGGTCCGGGATGAGGCTGAAGGAGTTGGCCCCACCAGGTCCCTCATCCCGGCCGCAGCGGCGGAGCCGCGGAGAGCCGGGACCCAGGGTCTACCGGCGCGCTACGCCGCGGTCTTCGCCCAGTCGATCAGCTTGCCGATGAAGTCGGCGCACTGGTCGATCTGGTCGATGTCGACGAACTCGTCGGCCTTGTGGGCCTGCTCGATGCTGCCGGGGCCGAAGATCACCGCCGGCATGCCGGCGCGCTGGAACAGCCCGGCCTCGGCCCCGTAGGCGACCACGCCGGAGGCATTCAGCCCGGTCAGGTGGCGGACCAGGGCCTCGGCCGCCGAGGTCTCGTCGGGCGCCAGCCCGGGCACGTCGGTGACCATCTCGGTGACCACGCCGGCATGCGGGGCGGCGGCCTTGAGGGCCGGCTCGAGCTCGTCGTCGCAGAACCGGCGGATGCGCGCCTCGATGGCGTCGGCGTCGTCGGTCGGGACCAGCCGCACGCTCCAGGTCAAATGGCAGTTCTCGGCCACGATGTTGTGGGCGGTGCCGCCGTGGATCACCCCGACGTTGAAGGTCGAGCACGGCGGGTCGAACGGCGACAGCGGGTCGGCGGCCGCCTCGAACTCGCGGCCGAGCTCACCGAGGAAGCCGACCAGCCTGGCAGCGGCGCCGATCGCGCTGGCACCGAGGGCCGGCTGGCTGGAATGCGCCGGCACCCCGGTGATGTCGGTGTGGTAGACCCGGGTGCCCTTGTTGCCGCCGATCAGCTGCATCGAGGTCGGCTCGCCGACGATCACCGCGCGCGGCCGCGGCAGGTTGCCGGTCACGTCCTTGATGATGCCGCGCACGCCCAGGCAGCCGACCTCCTCGTCGTAGGACAGGGCGAGGTGGATCGGTACCAACAGGCCGGCCTTGGCCATGTCCGGCACCAGGGCGAGGGCGGTCGCCAGGAAGCCCTTCATGTCGCAGGTGCCGCGGCCGTACAGCCGGCCGTCGCGGCGGTCGACCCTGAACGGGTCGGACGTCCATTTCTGGCCGTCCACCGGCACCACGTCGGTGTGCCCGGACAGCACCACGCCGCCCGCCACCTCGGGGCCGATGGTGGCCCACAGGTTGGCCTTGCCGCCGTTCTCGTCGTGGGTCAGCCGCACCTGCACCCCGTGGCCGGCGAGATAGTCCCGCACGTCCTCGATCAGCGCGAGGTTGGAGTTGCGCGACGTGGTGTCGAATGCCACCAGGCGCTCGATCATGGCGATCGAACGCTCGAGGCGTCCCTGGGATACGGCGTTCATCGACGGTCGCTCAGCTCCGGTGTCCGATGAGCTGGAAGAACTCGCGGCGGCGCTCCGGATCGTCCTTGAAGCAGCCGAGCATGCGGGTGGTGACCATCCCGACGTCGTGCTTGTGGACGCCGCGGGTGCTCATGCAGTGGTGCTCGGACTCGATCACCACGGCCACCCCGACCGGGTCGAGCACGTCCTGGATCGCGTTGGCGATCTGGGCGGTGAGCCGCTCCTGGATCTGCATGCGCTTGGCGTAGGCGTCGACGACCCGCGCCAGCTTGGAGATCCCGACCACGCGATCGCGCGGGAAGTAGGCGACGTGCGCGGTGCCGATGATCGGCAGCATGTGGTGCTCGCAGAACGACTCGAACCGCACGCCCTTCAGCAGCACGATCTCGTCGTAGGCCTCCACCTCCTCGAAGGTGCGGGCCAGGATGTCGGCCGGATCGTACAGGTAGCCGCCGAACAGCTCCTCGTAGGAGCGGACGACCCGCGCCGGCGTGTCGGCCAGCCCCTCGCGGTCCGGATCCTCGCCGATCCATTCGATAAGCGTGCGGACCGCACGCTCCGCCTGCTCGCGGGTCGGCTTCCGGTGCGCGGCCGGCAGCACGTTGCTCTGGGGCTTGGCCAGCGCGTTGTCGTAGGGGCTCATGTCATGATCCTTGTTTCGGGAGGGGATGCCCTGAGGGCAGAGCCAGTTGCCGAAGTGCACGTCTTGTTGTGCGGGATGTTGCCTACTTATACGCCGAGATTACGGGTTGGATCAAAGAACACCCGCTCACGGGAGAGTGATCAGTTCAGGCTGACCCGCTGGTGCGGGCTGTCGAGGGAGAAGGCCGGGATCGCCACTTCCAGCCACTCCCCGGTCTCGGCCTCCATGCCGTAGGACCCGACCATCATGCCGGACGGCGTGTTGAGCGGGCAGCCGCTGGTGTATTCGAAGCTGTCGCCCGGCCGCAGCACCGGCTGCTCGCCGACCACGCCGGGGCCGCGGACCTCCTGGGTCCGGCCGTCGGCGTCGGTGATCGACCAGAAGCGGTTGCGCAGCCGCACCGTCTGGCCGCCCAGGTTCTCGATGCGGACCTGGTAGGCCCACATGAACTGGCGGTCGTCCGGCGAGGACTGCTCCTCGAGGTACACCGGCTGGACCGTGACCCGGATGTCGTGCGTTGTGCTGCTGTACATCAGTCCATCCTCGGATACCCCCGACGCCCCCTGATGTAGGCGTCTCGGTCTCCGGTTTCCAACACCCGAAGGTGCCTCCGGTTCGCCCTGGATCAGGTCAACAAGAGGCTGATTCACCGATCGCATCGTTGCGATGCGATCGGATCAGGCTCTAGCCGGTCGTGAACCAGCCGTCGACCACCGACGACGCCGAGACGCCGGTCAAGGTCACCGTGGCACCGTTCGAGAACGTCACCACCGCCGACCCGCTGACGTCGGCGGCCGACCAGGTGATGCCGGAGGCGAGGCTGATCTGGTCGCCGAGGGCGTTGTCGAAATCGCCGATGGTGTCGTTGCCCGAGGGCGTGCCCATCATGAACACGTCGCCGGCGGTACCGCCGACCATCAGGTCGTCGCCGCGGTTGCCGGCCAGCACGTCGGCGCCGTCGCCGCCCGACAGGATGTCGTTGCCCTGGCCGCCGTAAAGCCAGTCGTTCCCGTTGCCGCCGATCAGGGTGTCTTCGCCGAGGTTGCCGTACAGGACGTCGGCGGCGGTGCCGCCGGCGATCGAGTCGTTGCCCTGGCCGCCGAACAGGGTGTCGGCGCCGTCGCCGCCGCTCAGCGTGTCGTTGCCCTTGTTGCCGTAGATGACGTCGGTGCCGTTGTGGCCGAGGATCGAGTCGGCGCCGTCGTTGCCCCACAGCGCGTCGTTGCCGTCGCCGCCGCCGATGCTGTCGTTGCCCTGGCCGCCGAACAGGGTGTCGGCGCCGCTGCCGCCGGACAGCAGGTCGTTGCCGACGTTGCCGTACATCAACTCGGCGCCGTCGTTGCCGAACAGGCTGTCGGCGCCGTCGCCGCCGGTCACGGTGTCGTCGCCGAGTCCGCCCGAGATCAGGTCGTCGCCGTTGCCGCTGCCGCCCTTGATCAGGTCGTTGCCGTCGCCGCCGACCAGGGTGTCGTCGTCGGGCCCGCCGGTGATGGTGTCGGCGCCCTCCGAGGCGGTCAGGTTCACCTTGAGCTGGCTGCCGGTGAGGTTGGCGCCGGTGAACGACACGCCGATGGTGCTGGTCACCACCATGGTCAACGTGGCGCTGGTGCTCGCCAGGATGGTGGTCGGCACGTCGATGACGTGGGCGGCGTTGGCGCTGACGTTGATGGTCGAGTAGCCGGTGAACTGGGCCAGGCTGCTCGACGCCAGCGTGCCGGAGGTGATGTTGAGGGTTCCGGTGTCGGTCCCGTCGTCCGCGATGGACGCCAGTCCTGTGACCGACGAGGATACGGTGGCCATGGCGCACTCCTCATTCTCGAGGCCTTCGGGCGTTCTGCCCTGCCGTACGTGGCATAAGTCACTATCGGTTAAGATTTTATCACTGCGCGACCGGTCCGTCACCGGGGTCGATGGACGGGCGCGACCGGGGACTTGCAAGATCGCGCCGGCTGACGCATGTTCTGGCCACGGTGCGGGTGTAGTTCAATGGTAGAACGGCAGCTTCCCAAGCTGCATACGAGGGTTCGATTCCCTTCACCCGCTCCAGCTTCCCCCGTCAGACCAGCCCCAGTTCCTCCGCCTTGATGGCGAGGGCGAGGTATTTCGAGTAGTTGCGGCACTGCGAGAACGCGCCGGCGGTGAACCACAGCCCCGGATGGCCGGTGCGGGTCCACATGTTGCGCAGCTCCTGGGTCTCCGGGTCGAATCCCCAGACCGGCCCGGCGCGCTCGGCCACCGCCTCGCCGAACAGGGTGCGGACCAGGTGGTCCTGGCCCTTGTAGCCGGTCGCCAGCACCACCAGTTCGGCCGCCAGCAGGCGGCCGTCGGCCAGCCGGGCGCCGCCGGCCTCGAACGCCTCGATGTCGGCGTACTGCACCACCGGCAGCTTGCCGGCGGCGATCAGGTCGGAGCAGCCGACGTTGAAGTAGTAGCCGCCGCCGCGGGTCCGGTAGAGCAGCGGCCAGCCGGTGCCGCCCTCGCCGAACGACAGCCGGAAGCCGGCCTTCTCCAGCCCGTCGAGCAGCGGCCTGTCGAGCTCGCGCACCTTGTCGGTCAGCAGCTTGTGGGCGGTGCGCATCAGCGGCAGCGGCATCGAGGCGTTGATCAGGTCGCGGTCGTCGAGCGACGGGCCGGGGCCGAGATACACGCCGTCGTACAGCTGGGCGCTCGGCTCGACGTTCACCACCAGGGTCGGGCTGCGCTGGATCATGGTGACCCGGGCGCCGCTGCCGTGCAGGTCCTGGGCGATGTCGTGGGCGCTGGTGCCGGTGCCGAACACCAGCACGTCGCGGCCGCGCCAGGAGGCGCCGTCGCCGAACCTGCTGGAGTGCACGACCTCGCCGGCAAACCGGTCGAGGGTCGGGATGTCCGGCAGGCTCGGGGTGCCGCTGACGCTGGTCGCCATGACGATGTGCCGCGGCCGCATCTCGCGGACCGAGCCGTCGGCGAGAAGCAGGCGGGCGGTCCAGCAGCCGGCGTCGTCGTCCCAGACCGCGCCCTCGAACGAGGTTCGGGTCCAGAAGTTGATCTCCATCGCCTCGGCGTAGATCTCCAGCCAGTTGGCGACCCGGTCCTTGGAGAGGTAGTTCGGGAAGGTCTCCGGGAACGGCAGGTAGGGCAGGTGGTTGCTGTGCTTCTGGTTGTGCAGCTTCAGCCCGTGGTAGCGCAGCCGCCAGTTGTCGCCGACCCGCGCCATCCGGTCGACCACCAGGGCGTCGACGTCGAGCTGGCCGAGCCGGGCGGCGGCGGTCAGGCCGGCGTGGCCGCCGCCGACGATCAGCACCGTCGGGTCGCGGTCGGCATAGGCCGCCGCCGCGCGCCGCCGGTCGAGCCAGTTCGGCCCGTGGAAGTCGCGGTCGAACACCGGGCCCTCGCGGGCGGCCCGCAGGGTCGCCTCCTCGTGGCCGCGCAGCTCGTCGAGCGCGGTCAGCAGGGTCCAGGCCCGGGCCGGCTCGCCCGGCGCGCCGTCCAGCCGGAACCGCACGATGCCGCTGCCGCGCCCGACGTCGGTCTCGAAGCCGATCATCGCCTCGATCACCTCGACCCCGGCACGCTCGACGATGCGGGGCGGGCAGCGCCCGGGGTGGACCTTGAGGCCGGTCAGGGCGCGCTCGCGGCCGAGCCGGACGAGGTCGGCGGCCAGCCGGTCGCCGCCGCTGACCGTCTGGATCCGCCAGGTCAGCGCCAGCACGTCGCGCCAGTGCGAGTCGGCTTGGAACAGCGCCGCCGTCGCGGTCGGGTCGGCCGCCGCGATCGCGGCCTCGAGGCGGGCCAGCCAGTCGTCGACGGTCGACAGCAGGCGGGCGGTCTGTTCCGAGCCCATGGCGTCTTCGCTCCCTGGTTCTCGTTCTGATTTTCCGCGAGGCTAGCGGGGCGGGCCGGCGGCAGCTAGCGTTTCGACCCGAGACAGCGCCGGAGCCGATGCCATGAGCCAGTTCATCAACGCCCGCGAGACCCTGGTGACCGAGGCGCTCGACGGCCTGCTGCGCAGTTCCGGCGGCCGGCTGGCCCGGCTCGACGGCTACCCGCACGTCAAGGTGATCGTGCGCGCCGACTGGCCGCAGAACGACCGGGTCGACCGGGTGGCGGTGATCAGCGGCGGCGGCTCCGGCCACGAGCCGGCCCACGCCGGCTTCGTCGGCGAGGGGCTGCTGACCGCGGCGGTGTGCGGCGAGGTGTTCGCCTCGCCCAGCGTCGACGCGGTGCTGGCCGGCATCCTGGCGGTCACCGGCCCGGCCGGCTGCCTGCTGATCGTCAAGAACTACACCGGCGACCGGCTGAACTTCGGCCTCGCGGCTGCGCGCGCCCGCGCACTCGGCCGGCGGGTCGAGATGGTGGTGGTCGACGACGACGTGGCCCTGCCGGATGCGGTGCAGGCGCGCGGCGTCGCCGGCACCCTGTTCGTGCACAAGATCGCCGGCGCGCTGGCGGCCGGCGGGGTCGGCCTGGACCATGTCGCGGCCGCCGCCCGCTCGGCGATCGGCCGGCTGGCGTCGATCGGCATGTCGCTCGACACCTGCACGATCCCGGGCTCGCCGAAGGAGAACCGGATCGCCGCCGGCCAGGCCGAGCTCGGCCTCGGCATCCACGGCGAGCCGGGCAGCGAGAAGGTGGCGTTCGAGGGGGCGAAGGCGGCGGTCGCGCTGGTCGCCGACCGGCTGCGCCCGCACCTGGCGGTCGGCCGCCGGCACGCCCTGCTGCTGAACAACCTCGGCGGCTGCACGCCGCTGGAGATGGGGGTGCTGGCCGAGGAGTTGTGCCGTTCCGAGCTGGCGCCTTCGCTCGGCTGGATGATCGGCCCGGCGCCGCTGATGACCTCGCTCGACATGCGCGGCTTCTCGGTCTCGCTGCTGCCGCTGCAGGACGGCGAGGAGGTGCTGCTGACGGCGCCGACCGGCTGCCCGGCCTGGGCGCCGCTGCGGCCGCTCGCCGAGCCCGAGGTGCGGCCGATGCCGGACGGCCTGGCGCCGCAGTCCTTAGAGCCGTCGGCCGACCCGGCGATGCGGGCGCTGCTGGAGAAATGCTGCACGGTGCTGGCGGCCCAGGAGGCCGATCTGAACGCCCTCGACGCCAAGGTCGGCGACGGCGACACCGGCTCGACCCTGGCGACCGCGGCGCGCAGCCTGCTGGCCGCCGCCGACGGCCTGCCGCTGGCCGACCGGCCGGCGCTGCTGACCGCGATCGGCCTGGCGCTCGGCACCAGCATGGGCGGGTCGAGCGGCGTGCTGCTGGCGATCCTGTTCGCCGGCGCCGGCGAGGCGGCGGCGGCCGGCGCCGACTGGCCGGTGGCGCTGCAGGCCGGCCTCGCGCGGATGGCTGCGGTCGGCGGTGCGAAGGCCGGCGACCGCACCATGATCGATGCCCTGGCCCCGGCGCTCGGCGCGCTGGCGGCCGGCGAGGGAGTCGCCGGCGCGGCGGGGGCCGCCCGGGCCGGCGCCGACGCCACCCGTTCGATGCCGGCCCGGGCCGGCCGCTCGGCCTATGTCTCGACCGGCGACCTGTCCGGCCATGCCGATCCCGGCGCCGAGGCGGTGGCGCGGCTGTTCGAGGGGCTGGCCTGAGGGGGCGGAAGATCTCGAAGGGCCGTGCGTCCGCTGCTGTGGGTCCCGGATGAGCCGCGCGCAGCGCGCCTCTCCGGGATGAGGGAGGAATGTGCTTCCCTCTTTCACCTCATCCCGGCCGTCGTGCAGCGACGAGCCGGGACCCACGCCAGTCTGGCGCCGCGTCGTGCCCGACCCCGGTTGCCGCCACCCCGTCCCGCCCCTATCTTCCCGGTTCGCTCCTTCCGCCCCTGCAACCGTTCCCGGTGCCCGATGACCGACGCCCTCGAGGTCAGCGGCCTGCGCAAGACCTTCGGCGAGGTCGTCGCGGTCGACGAGGTCAGCTTCAACGCCGCGCCCGGCGGCACCATCGGCCTGCTGGGGGGCAACGGTGCCGGCAAGACCACCACCATCTCGATGCTGCTCGGCCTGCTGACGCCGACCGCCGGCAACATCCGGGTGCTCGGCCACGACCTGGCGACCGACCGCTACGCGGTGCTGCCGCGCATGAACTTCTCGTCGCCCTATGTCGACCTGCCGCACCGGCTGACGGTCGCCCAGAACCTGCTGGTCTACGCCGAGCTGTACGGCGAGCCGGCGCCGCGCGAGCGGGTCCGCGAGCTGGCCGACCGGCTGCAGTTCACCGAGCTGCTGGACCGCGCCACCGGCAAGCTGTCGGCCGGCCAGAAGACCCGGGTGTCGCTGGCCAAGGCGCTGATCAACCGGCCGGAGGTGCTGCTGCTGGACGAGCCGACCGCCTCGCTCGATCCCGACACCGGCGACTGGGTGCGGCGCTATCTCGAGGACTACCGCGATCGCACCCGCGCCACCATCCTGCTGGCCTCGCACAACATGGGCGAGGTCGAGCGGCTGTGCGACGACGTGCTGATGATGCGGCGCGGCCGCGTCGTCGACCGCGGCTCGCCGTCCGAGCTGCTGGCGCGCTACGGCCGGCAGAACCTGGAGGACGTGTTCCTCGACATCGCCCGCGAACGCCGCAGCGGCGACCGCCTGGAGCCGGTGTCGTGACGGACGCGGCGATGCCCTTCCGGCGCCCGCAGACCGGTCCGCTGGCCTCGGCCCGCCGGGTCGCCGCCATGGTGCGGCGCTACTGGTACCTGATCCGCGGGTCGTGGCCGCGCATCGCCGAGCTGGCCTACTGGCCGACCATCCAGATGATCCTGTGGGGGCTGATCAGCCAGTTCTTCACCACCCACTCGCACTGGCTGGCCGACGCCGCCGGGGTGCTGATCGCCGGGGTGCTGCTGTGGGACATCCTGTTCCGCGGCCAGATCGGCTTCTCGATCTGCTTCCTGGAGGAGCTGTGGTCGCGCAACCTCGGCCATCTGTTCGTCAGCCCGCTCCGGCCGTGGGAGCTGGTGGCATCGCTGATGACCATGAGCCTGATCCGCACGGCGATCGGCGCCGGGGTGGCGTCGGTCATCGCGATCCTGCTGTACGCGTTCTCGCTGTTCGACCTCGGCCCGCCGCTGGTGGCGTTCTTCGTCGCCCTGATGCTGATGGGCTGGGGCATGGGCATGGTGATCGTGGCGATGGTGCTGCGCTACGGCCTGGGTGCCGAGTCGCTGGCCTGGGTGGCGCTGTTCGCGTTCGCGCCGATCAGCTGCGTGTACTACCCGGTCGCCACCCTGCCGGACTCGGTCCAGTGGCTGGCCTGGTCGACGCCGTCGGCCTACGTGTTCGAGGGCATGCGCGCGGTCATGGTCGACCACGTCTTCCGCTGGGACCTGCTGGCCGGCGCGCTGGCGCTCGACGCGGTGTACGTCGCGATCGGCGCCGCGGTGTTCGCCTGGGCCTTCGCAGCCGCCCGCCGCGACGGACGGCTGCTGCAGACCGGCGAGTGACGCGTTAGTCCAAAAACCCGCTCAGGTCCGGCGACGGGCCGGTGCCGAGCACCGGCTCGAAGGCCAGCGCCATCGACAGCAGCTTCGCGTCCTGGCCGCGCGGCGCCATGACCTGCAGGCCGACCGGCAGCGGCGCGCCGAACTGCTGGATCGGCATGCTGGCGGCGCAGATCCCGAAGATGTTGGCCGGCTGGGTGTTGCGCGACGACAGCAGGGCGCGCTTGGCCTCGTCCGGGTACTGCAGGTTCTCCATCGCCATGGCGGTGAACGGCGTGCTCGGCGCCACCCAGGCGTCCAGCCCGTCGAACCGCTCGGCCGCGGCGGCCTCCAGCTCGAGCCGCCGGAACTGGGCGGCGACATACTCGACCGCCGGGACCTTCAGGCCGTGCGCCGCCCGCTGGGCGGTCGTCGGGTCCATGTTCGGCCGGGCCTGCTCGAAGCCCTCCGGGGTCAGCCGGGCGATCAGCTCGGCCGGCACGATCGACGGGAACAGCCGGGCCCGCTCGGCGGCCTCCGGCAGGTCGATCTCGACGATCTCGATGCCGGCTGCCGACAGCGCCAGCAGCGCCGACTCCACGGTCGAGCGCGTGGTCTCGTCCAGATCGTCCCAGAACAGGTCCTTCGGGCGGCCGAGCCGCAGCCCCTCCAGCCGCATCGGCATCGGCACCGGCTCGTCCAGCACCACCGCGTGGATCAGCGCGGCGTCGCCGGCGCTGCGGCACAGCGGGCCGATCGAGTCGAGGGTCGGCGACAGCGGGAACACGCCCTCGGTCGGCCAGCGCCCGACCGTGGTCTTGTGCCCGAACAGGCCGGCGAAGCTGGCCGGGATGCGGATCGAGCCGCCGGTGTCGGTGCCGAGGGCGAAGCCGCAGAGGCCGGCCGCCACCGCCACCGCCGAGCCGCTGGACGAGCCGCCCGGGAACCGGTGGACCGCGGAATCCCAGGGGTTCCAGGGGGTGCCGCGGGCCTCGTTCACGCCGGTCGCGCCGAGCGCGAACTCGACCGTCTTGGTCTTGCCCAGGATGATGCAGCCGGCCTGCTTCAGGCGCTGGATCAGCGGGCCTTCCGGACCGGTCAGGTGCTCGGTCGGATAGCGCGAGCCGTTGCTGGTCGGCAGGCCGTCGACCGCGATGATGTCCTTGACCGCCAGGGTCACGCCCATCAGCGGCCCGAGATCGGTGCCGGCGGCCCGTAGCGCGTCGATCCCGCGCGCCGCCTCCAGGGCGCGCTCGGCATCGACCAGCTCGAAGGCGTCGAGCTTCGGGTTCAGCGCCGCGATCCGCGCCAGGCAGGCCTCGGTCGCCTCGACCGCGGTGATCCGGCCGCCGCGGAAGTCCATGGCGAACGGCGCGATGCCGCTTTCATACGGGTCGGGGGGCAGGTGGGCCATGTCGCTCTCCCTCGGTGGCGCTGTCGCCGGATTGTCGTTGGCATGCCGTCAGGTGGGAGGAGACGGTCGCACGGCCGGGGCGGCCGGGGCAAGCGGCGGCGGCGGGGGATCGCAGGGGCGGGATCAGGGGGCGGGAT
>Ga0070728_10001066_pt1 | contig 45127 bp, 51 predicted proteins | sample tdDd471_FD_66723 | JGI IMG/M metagenome (GOLD analysis project Ga0070728, IMG submission 66723) | Marine sediment microbial communities from the Atlantic coast under amendment with organic carbon and nitrate - tdDd47.1 | ecosystem: Environmental > Aquatic > Marine > Coastal > Sediment | place... | reverse complement strand
AATTCAGCGCAGTTATCGATGACGTTTTGAAGATGTTTCACCAGGTCATCCGTGTGTATTCCTTTGAAATGTTTGAAGCTGTCACACGATATCTCAATGGTGGAGAACCGGTCATTACACCCGTTACACACTCTTCTTCGTCTGACAGCATCGTGCGACGTTCGTGAGTTGATCACTCTGTCATTTCTTGACCCGCATTTTGGACAAATCATAACAAACCACCGTAGTAATCTTCCCACATTGATGCCCAGTATTCATCTGCATCATCTTGACATGTTGGGCATAATGTCATCATGTTATCGGAGTCAACATATGCTGTTCTTTGTCGGTTTCTGTGGGCATTATTTGCCCCACAACGCTCACAGATTTCACAACCACATGGTGATCCGTTGGTTTCCCGCATTGACGCTGCAACATGTGGAGACATTGAATCAATCAACATTTCTTTAAACTCTTTCATTTACAAGACTCCTTGCAATGTTCACAGTTCATCGCGTCCTGGAATAATGGAGCGGCAACATTGCTACAATGATTCAACATCGCCCACGCCATCGCCCGGATCTCCCATTGAGCGCGGTTACACAACCGCCGTCTGAAGAAGTTACGCAGAGCAGCAGCATTCATTGTGATCGTGATCGACGTTACAGCACCATGTGATACAATGTATCGTGCATTCTCAGCAGAGATCCCACAACCAACCATGTCATTATATAAGTCAGCAATGTCGCTGGTCATATTCTTAAACCGTTGCGCGAACACACTGTTCTCGATCTCAGGCGGCATCACCACGTCAAGGACACCCTCGACATACCGCTGTGACTGTTGAGCATAGCTGGCGATGCGATTGCGTACCAACTGGTGAGATGTCACCCGGCTCAGACCAGTCACAATGAAAGTGAAGCTGGCATGTTCCGCGATTGATTCATGACCACGATCAAGCACTCTTACAACCAGGTTTCCAGCTTCGTTGAGCATGAAACTATCAGGCAACCGTGGCTCGGCATGAGTGCAACCCCACGCAGCAGACGCGCATACTTTCACTGGATCTTTTGTGTAACTGATCAATTCAACTTTCAAGACGACCCCCTTCTAACCCGTGACATATTTCCTTAACACCAGCGTTGAACCCAGCCTCACCAACCTTGATCAGATGGTCATCCAACGGACCCCTATTACCCTGTGACAGTTTGAGAATCGCTTTCTCGCAATCAGTAACACACCGATGAATACGAGAATGATCCGGTAAGAATCTGGTGATACTCTGCGTCGTGCACATGCACAACACAGTCAACAGTGTCACAACCTCAGAAGTATCCAGCTCCATCGACACATTGTCAGCCGGGGGATACTCCACATATTTAACACGACCTCCCTTACTGACTTCTTTGGTATACAGTTGCATTAAAACATCTCCTTAAACAACGCAGTCTGCCATTCTCGTTCTTGCTGTCGAGCATCAGCAGCAGCATCAGCAGCAGCATCAGCAGCAGCATAAGCAGCATCAGCAGCAGCATAAGCATCAGCAGCAGCAGCAGCAGCATCAGCAGCAGCATCAGCAGCAGCATAAGCAGCAGCAGCAGCAGCATCAGCAGCAGCATAAGCAGCATCAGCAGCAGCAGCATCGTGGTCACCCGTCAACGCAACCTTGACCGCTTTACGAGGTCTGTTGTCATTGGGGTACTTATCCTCGAAGATGCGCAACACATGTTCGGCGCAGCGACCTGCAAACACTCTGACCATTTTCTGATCGTCACAGGTTCGTAGGGACCAGATAGCATCACCAAGACCGTTGCTGTCGATGATTGTCTTGAAGTCCAACGGATCATCGTCTGCTGTCGTCTTGTCGAGGTAACTGAGTAACTTCTTCCATCCAGTAGAACACGGTGAGTGTTTCTTGATTTCGTTCAGTGTTGTTTTCATATTGTATCCTTTTCACTGTTCCTGAGTTTACATTTCTTGTCGATCGGGGCTGCTATGAAACTCTGATTCATCCCATGACGAACCTTGATATCTTTCGGCTTGGTACACTGCGCTTCAATCTCATCGAATCTCGGGTCACCACGCTCAATCAATGTGGCAGTTGGTTCCATGATGCGGATGTGCTTCTTCACCTGTCGCTTTGTCTCAGGACTCCATGGTTTACCGTCAACCCAGCTCATCCTTCAATCACCAGCGTGTCACCGCTACCTGACCACTTGTACTTATTCAACGAGATACCAGCAGCTCTCATCTGCTCTCGTACCCATTTGCGACCACCGGGGGCATTAACCTTTTTGATCGGCAACTCGATTCGCTTCATCTAGTACCACCTTTCTCGCATAACTGTTGACATCATCACTCTGACCCTTGAGAGTCTTCATCTCATCGTCAGTGACCCTGAACTGGATACGCTGACGCTTTGCATCTTGCTTCGTTGTACCTTTTGGTCTAGCCATTACTTCTCCTTTACATTCCGTAAATTATCATTCTTGCACGTTTAAGACCGTAGATGATTCCTTTTAAATGTTCCACTCTCGCTGGTTGCAGACTAGGATCAATCTGATTCAGTTCTAGTTGATAGTCTTTGATTTCATTTATGATCGTACTCAACCCTTCAATGTCATAATGTTTCTCCTGTTTAAGTTGTTTTCTTGGATACAGAATACACACAGAATAATTATCTGTCTACAAAAAAAAAACCTCTCTAGAAAATTAATCCCAGAGAGGCTGTGTTTCTTGCTATTCAATTGTTTATCACTGCCACATCATCACCGCTTCCCTGCGACCGTGTAACCGTGCCGCCTCAAGATCACCACACCAGATATCAACTGAGTTGGTGAATCGTTTATTCATCACGTCTGTCACTTCAAACGTACCGTAACCCTGTAACACCACCTCTGATCCGAATCCACCAAGCTGCTCAAGCAGATCCCGACTGACAGCAACGCCTCCAGGGCGTACATGTTCGTTGCTAGCTGTGATGTGAGGGGTGCTGTCAGTCTCTTGCTCACGACTGGTGTAGCACGTCACCTCGACCGTCTTGCTGAACACTGGTGATGATCGATCCCACTCAGCAAACACCATTGACATGATGTCGTCGCAGCGGGTCAACTCCTGTTGCAGTGTTACGATCTGTGATGTCAGATCGTTGATGGCTGGTTCCTGATTCATAGATCCGTGCATCATCCCAAAGTTGTACGATGCGAGAAAGAGGAAAAAACCACATAAATAAATCATCACATCATCCTCTCAGTCAGATCCGTGATCTTCTGGATCTTATCTTTCAGTTCAGCGTTCTCAGCTCTCAGAATCATACATTCCTGACACGCCGGTTTTCGGTTAATTACCCGCTGATGTTCTGAGTAATTGTGACAGTCTTGGCAGATCTTTGTCTCTTCAAGATGTCGACAATTGGTGCATGATTTCATGACTCATTCTCCAAAAAGAGTATTGACGCAGCAATGTAGTTGATCGCCCCCAGCCGCTCACGGACAGCAGCATCTTTGTCCATCCGTTGCGACTCCTGCAACTTCTTGATCGCCTGATACATCAACCCGATATCACTGTTCTGTAACTTCGGGATATTCATGATCGGTTGATCTTTGAATGGTAACCCTTGACCATGACGCTCGCTGCCTTTACCATTCTGAGCTTGATCCAAAGCATCATCCAATACTCTGGACAGTGGTTCGTAACCTTGACACACTGTGCGCCTCAGCAAGTTCGGAACAGGTAGATGTACTACTTTACCGTGTTCCATGGTATAATCACCGTCTGATACATCCGGCGCACGGTAATAACCACGGGTGGTATTTTTATGAATAACCCGCATCATCGCGGCTTTCATCTCTTCTTCGTGACCCCTGGTGAGTGTTTCAAGTGAATGCTTCAGATCAGCGACTTCATCCCACCATGCGTCACTATACATCGGTTCATTTCTGATCTCATTAACTTCGCTGATAAAATGCTCAACTTGTTTACTCAACGGACCACCTACGAACCTTGTTGCTGGGAAATTGTACTTCATAACACCTCTCCAAATTTGATTTTACACAACTCAATAACCGCGTTGTACTGTTTCGCATATTCGTTATCACCGTGAGTCTTTTCAACAGCGTCAATGAACTCAGATGCTGACCCTTTGAAACACCCTCTTGTAACTTCAAAACCGTTTTCAGTTTTGTAAATAGTGAAAACACCACCCTCTGATCCGATTGGACTAATTGACATGAAGTCATCTGACGATTTGATCACACCGCCCCAGAACACACCGCCCCAGAACACACCGCCCCGGAACTCGCCGCCCCCGAACACACCGCCCCAGAACTCGCCGCCCCAGAACTCGCCGCTGTGGAACACACCGCCCCAGAACTCGCCGCTGTGGAACACACCGCTGTGGAGCCGAGCATGTTTGAAAATGTAGAAATCCTGACCTTCCAGGGTAACTTTATCTGATTTGATTGAATCAAGATCCTCACACCATCCCAGTTTATCATCACCGTTGATGACGCGATACAATGTTCTCCCGTACTTCTCGATTGTTTCATCTGTTAATTCATACATCGTTGATCCTCCTGTTATTGTTTCAATCAACTTAAACAGCTAAACAAACTTTGTCAACACTTTTTTACAAGTTTATTCATAAGAACGATAAAGGCAAGTTCTGCTGTTGCTGGCACGACTCCATTTCCGAGCAATCGCAGTTCATCAGTTCGATTGTCACAGGTTGTGTACAGCTCGGCATTGTCCAGCCAATCGGTAGCCCCATCAGTGTTTCCACCCATCGGGGATTCAGTTTGCCCGACGACTCTTGGCGGTTCCCATCCGTGCTGTGGCTCGCCAGGGCGAGAGGGCCATAGTAATACACCGTCCTCGGCAGCTGGTCGATGCGTCCTGTCTCCCCCCCTTCCGTCCCTCATCGTAGACATCCCTGGCGTGTCCTTCCAATCCCTCGCTGATGCGGTAGGCCAGTTTGCCGCTTCCCGTAGACTTTTCGGGCCGTTCGTCTTGTTGCTGTTCTTGTCCGGTGCATCTGGGCAACAGTCCGGCGTCGGGTAATTTAGCGAGGATGAACACCCGTTTTCGGCGGTGGGGAGCACCAACTTCTTCCGCGCTGAATATTCCTGCCGTTGCTGTGTAACCCACTCTTTCCAGCTCTCGGAGGACATGGAGCAGAACGGCTGTTCCCGCTTCGTCTGACCAGTCATCTGACTTGAGCTTGGCGCTGATGATCCCTTCGACGTTTTCAAGAAAGACAAAGGTCGGTTGCATGTCGATGATTGACTGTTTAATGTAAGGGAACAAGTGTCGCGGGTCATCATCGGCGTTACGGTTCCCTGCTGCGCTGAATGGTTGACACGGGAAACCCGCAACGAGGATGTCAACAAGTCCGTGAAACTGCTTGCTTGGGAAGGTTTTAAGATCCGGCCAGACAGGTGCCGGGTCCATGAGTCCCGCTTCCATTTTAGCGACCAAGTTCGCTGCTGCAAAACCTTCGATCTCACTAACAGCAATGACGCGCAGATTCGGGATTGCTCGTCTAAGTCCGAGACAAATGCCTCCGTAACCCGCGCAAAATTCGACAACTCTAAATTTTTCGGCAATATCCATGTCACGCCTTACCTCCTTCAATCACAGTCATCGATGTACCCGATCTCACCAGTGACATCTGACGTTCGTATTCTTTATACAATTCTACCCGCCCCATCTTCACATACATACTGTGGTTCCGTAGAATATACATCCTCACATCGGTTCGACCCTTTGTCGCTTTCACTTGTAAACCTAATCCGTTTTGCTTCATCACTTTACCGATCACATTCGCACCGGGTAGCGTTTTAAGAGTGATGCCGATATTTGTCAACGGTGCTGTTTTGAGTGATGCGTGAATGTCAGATACCGTTACCAAGTCAGATTTGAGCAACCCCATTTCTTGCAGTATGAACTCCTCGATCATCATCAGCAGTGAATCTTTAGAGCTCTCCTGAATCTCTTTGACAAACTCAGTCAGATGAGGGACACGACCCGGATCAAAGTCACTGAGATCCACAGCGGTCATCAGATAATGGACGCACGCTTTCCATCCCTCACAATCACGAATCCAGTTCCACCGGTCATCCCAGTACGCTTGCCACTCTTTGGTCACTTGACCCGTGACAGCATCTCTGATCGTCACTGTGGTCCACACAGCATAGTAACGTCGCGCATCGTTACTCAGGTTCAAAGGCATAGCGCTGTTCGATGTCATGGTGACGTTGACCACGTTACGAACCAAGACGGGTTTAAGTCCTTTCAGGTTCACGCGCAGAAGATGAGGGGGAGCTGTTGCTAGGGGTTTGAGTTTATTCGTGACAGCTTTTGCCTCGCTGCGATCACCTAACTCAGTTTCGTTAATATGGAGATACTTTGTTGACAGTAAATACTCTTGAAAGGACTCAAGCAGATTGTCACCGTTAATTGTGGTGGTATCACGCCCCATCGCCCGTGTGAGAGGATAAAGCAGAAAGTCCTTACCGTTACCCTCTCCGCCCCCGAGTAACAGAATGTGGTTGATCTTCTGCTCAGGATGACGCAACGTGAACGCCATCCATTTGAGGATGTGGTCTTTATGTTCCTGCCATCCGAGTACGTCAAAGTGGTCAAGCCATCGTTGCACACAGCCTGGAACACCCTGCTCAATGTCACCAGCCCAACCATTGACATATTTGACACCCATCTCTGTATAGATTCGTGGCATCCCTGGTGCATAGTCGAGCCGGTCAACCTTCTCAACACGACCACTAACCAGCGCCTCTGATCGAGCGTCCTGATCGAGATGAGCAAATGTACTTTGAAACCCTTCAGCACTGAGCCACATACGTTTTGTAATGTTGTAAAACTGATTCTGTTCAGACACATAAATATGATCGTCATAAAAGTTGCAATCCTTATCAACTTTCGGGTACCACACCTTGCGCTGCTGCTCGATGATTGATTGTAGGTCTTGCTTGCTCCAATCCATGTGATCGCGCACCTGCTGCCACCAGTTGAGACGTGTCCCATGGTCAAGGCTGTCAACAGCTTTCAACACGTTGTACGCTGCCAGTGTTGCATTGGGATCCAGCGGTGGGATGCGCCGTAGCACGTCGACCACTTCCTGATAGTTGACCATCTGCTCTGTTGCTGGTTCAGCGACACCCATGAAGTCCAGACTAACCGCTGGCACAGGTTTAGGGTCAACCGTACCACCGAAGCTGCGGATCACTTGCCACTTTGTCAGATCAGTCTTGAAACCGGGATGCGATGACTCGATGAACCGTAACAGATCTGCACCGGTTCGATGTTCGCACGCTCCGTGGTGACACTTAAACCCTATTGATCCGTCATTGTTCGTGAACACAGCCGCACCATCATCAACCGCGTTAGTGTGTTCTTCCACCCAAGGACATTGAATGTCATATCGTCCTGCTGATCGAACCTCTTTGACGATGATTTCAGGGACGGACAACAACGGATGATCTGAGACTTCGGAAGCTCCGTCAACTCGACCCTCCCTGCGTTCAGCGTGCAAATCAACACGGAATGGTCCAGCAAGTGATTCGATAGAAGTTGTGACGTTAGGGTTCCAGTCCAACATGATACACTTGGTAGGCGTCCCGTTGACAAGTTTACTCGCTTTCGAGTTAACCCCTTCAGGAAGTCTGACATATCGTGTTACCCCTTTCATACCTGGATCTTTACCCGCTGGTGCAAGTCCCTGTGCAACGAGTCCATCGAGTAAGTTCTCAACCATGTGACGATTGGTGCAAGGCACATCAAGCACCCACCCCCATTGCTCGGAGCCGGGTGATGTCTGCAACTTATATGTCGGTTGAGGTAATCGTTCAACAGCGTTGATATCTAGTTTCTCCCGCACATCATCAGCGACGATCACATGAGTGCAACGGAACAACGCCTTACGACGACGCGCTTTATTCTGCTCATCACCATAGAACGTGCTGATAGTGAAATATTGATTGGTGTTCGGCTGAATGTAGTACCGACTGAAGTAGTCACCAGACCAACACTTCATCCGGTTCTCAGCGGTAATGTTCGACGGATCATCAGGGAACGCTGTGACGTGCGCCCATATATAATCGTCACCGAATAACGTTTTTAGGAATGTCTCGTTATCTATTTGCATTTAAGAACTCGTAAACGGTGATGGCGAATTTTTTAGGATCAATGATGCTATTTTTAGACCACCATGTGCACTTCCATTTTTCAGTGGTGTCACTCTCAAACTCGTCAATAAAATCACACCACCATTCTTGCTCTTGTGACCATTTCCACAGTTTGAAGAAACCTTTGTGTGAAAAGAAGTTTACAGATGGAAATTTGTAACATTTAAAATCGCTAACATATTTCCACGATCTTTTTGTTTCACCACCGTCTACAACTTTTGTCAGATATTCATTTATTTCCCTTATGTCCACGATCAACCTCCGTAAATTTTACTAAGTGCTTGAAACATCTCAATATCAACCATCATCGTTCCGAAAAACAGCAACTCATAATCATGTTTATGTTTAGCGTTTATAAATGCCAGAATCACAGTAAACATACCAGCCTCCTTATTTAAAGTCTGGAAACAGTGACACAGTTACTCTGAAACGTCAAGCAACTTATTTTGTAAAAAAGTGTTGACAGGGTTGATGAGCTGCGTTAGTGTTGCATCCACATCAACCACAAATTCACATAAGAAAGGAGAAACACAGTGTCAGAGCAACGCACGTACAACGTAAAAGTAGACGCTGACGACTTGGACAAGTTCGTCAAGAAAGCAAAGGAGATTGGACGCAAGAACACCGACCTCACCCGAGAGTTTATCAAAGCGTTCAATGAAGACCGGATGACAATCACACCGAGCGAAACACAGCTCAAACAATCAGAACTCTACAAAAAGGAGAATTAAAATGTTGATGGAAGACGCACCTTGTCCAGTATCCCCGCGTCAAACGGGTAAACTTGAATCAATGCTGCAAGAAATGAGCAATAGTGTTTATGAAATTGAACGTGCTGAATCAATACTGCAAGATCTCATCGTTCGCATTGATGGTCCGGCACATCAACCAGAAATTAAGACTTCTTGCGAAAAAGTGAATGAACCAACAACCCTGGTACACGATACTGACAGATTGTTGAATCGCATCTGTTCGTTGAATAACAAGCTGCATTCCGTTGCGAATACTTTACACGATCTCATCTAAAAGGAGAACTAAACCATGGTACAAGTCACACTGAATTTTGAAACCGAACAAGCCGCCGCCGAAGCACTGATGAAGTTATCTGCATCTGAGGTTGTAGCCGAAACCCATGCTACCCCTGCTCCTGCTCCGCCGGCCGCTGCCCCTGCCGCTGCTCCTGCTCCGCCGGCCGCTGCCCCTGCCGCTGCTCCTGCTCCGCCGGCCGCTACCCCTGCTCCGCCGGCCGCTGCCCCTGCCGCTGCCTCAACGGAGCCTGTCAGTAAAGAGCAAGTGCAACAAGAGATGCAGAACGTAGCGACAGCGATGGGTGACCAAGGTGCAGCATGTTTCGCAATCATGAAAGAATACGATTGCACCGGTATCGCGCAACTCACCGCCGAGCAGCGTATTGAAGTGTTCGCAAAGGTCAAGGCGATGGCATGAGTCACGCACGACTAGGACCAAGTAACCACCGCTGGCCACATTGCCCAGGGTCAATCCGTGAGGAGTCAGCTTACCCCGATTCATCGGGTGACGCTGCAATCGACGGCACAGGTTCACATTTACTACTTGAGTTGTGCATCGCTGCTGGGAATAAAAGCGGTAAGTACGACGCATCAGAGTGGCTGGATCGCACCATTGGAGAAGGTCACGAGGATCGTCCACAAGGCTGGTGGGTCAAGCAGGATCGCATTGACCGTGTTCAGATGATGCTTGATTACATTCAGCGTCGTCGCAAAGAGATGTTTGTGTCGTACCCTGTTGCATCAGAAGTGCAAAGTAACCCTGGTTACTATTTCGGAAGAGATGATTGGTGGGGAACCGTCGATGTTGAGATGCGTACAAAAGAGATCCTTGAAGTCTCAGACTACAAAGATGGTCGAATGTATGTTGATGTCAAGGACAACTCGCAACTGATTTCATACGCCGCTGGCCGTCTCGCACCGTTCATTCTTCAGGATGGTGGCGTTTGTGACCCGACAAAGACTGATATCAAAACAGTGCGGATGAGTATCGTGCAACCGAAGACAAACCCCGCTGTACGATACGTTGACATGACGCCGGTTGATCTGTGGAATAAAGCTGTTGAACTGTCAATCGCAGCAGCGATGACTGATGACCCTGATGCGATGATGATTGAAGGGAAACATTGTACATGGTGCAAACATGGCAGAGCTGGTAACTGTGAAGCGAAAGCCAGAAAAGTATCGGAAGGAGTTAAACGTATGAATTTAGATATGCCAGATGTACCAGCGTCAGAGATGACTGATCAACAACTTGCTGAGATCATGGACGCAGCACCGTTGATCACCAAAATGATTGAGCAAGTAAACGCTGAGACAAAGAGTCGCATTGAGTCTGGTGGCACAGTTCCAGGTTACATTATGGGCACAGGTCGCAGCTCTAAGAAGTGGGCAGACGATGAAGAGATCGTTGCTAAGAAGTTGACAGGTATGCGTCAGTTCAAAAAAGCAGACGCTTATCCGGCGAAACTGATTACCCCTGCTGCTGCGCTCAAGTTCCCCGGTCTGTCTGATCGTCAGAAAGCAAGCATCGAGAAGATGATTGAAGTTGTACCGGGTAAACCTTCAGTCGTCCGTTCAAATAAAACCGTCAACACTGTTGAAGATATGTTCGGTGCAAATGATACCGGTATGTCATTCATGTAAAGGAGCGTTATGGTTTCGCTAAGAACTCAATTAGATCGTTGTCGTGAACAACGTAAGCGGGATTTGCGACGGCTGCAACGTAAAGAGAAAACCAATCTACCGTATATGCGTATCGGTGATCGCGGTTGTCCGTACCACGGTAAAGACACATTCAGTGGTCAGAACCGTAAGTTTGCGGATCGTGTTTATCCTACTGGCGGTGGTTATTTTCGCCTGATTCACATTTAAAAGGAGTATCAATATGTTAGTAAAAGGTACATTGAGTTTCCCAACACTGTTCACGCCTAAAGTTGCAAAAGGTGCAACTGAATCTAAGTATTCTGTAACGGTTTTGTTCCCGCCAACTGATCCGCAGGTTGCACAGATTGAAGCAGCGGTCAACACTGCTAAATCTGACACGTATCCATCCGGTTTCCCCGCTGGTACAGATTGTTGCTGGATGCCGTATGATGACAAGTATCGTGGTAAAGATTACTATGATCAGCGGTTCAGCGGTTGGTGGGCACTGAGTTGCAATGCGAAAGAAAACGATAAACCGGCAGTTGTTGACGCAAACCATGTTGACATTATCGACCCGTCAAAAGTTTACAGCGGTTGCATCGCTGAGGTGCATCTCGGTATCAGCGGTTACACTAAAGGCCGCGGTGGTATCGGTGGATGGTTGAACGGTGTCAAGTACAGTGGTGAAGAGGGGTCAATGGGACGCCTCGACGGCAAGCCGAACGTTGATCAGATGTTCGGTGGATCAGCAGATGCATCTGCCCCTGCTGCCCCTGCTGCTCCTGCTGCTCCTGCTACTCATGCTACTCATGCTGCCCCTGCTGCCCCTGCTGCCCCTGCTGCCCCTGCCCCTGTTCACCAGATGACAGCTAAGGCTGCTGGCGCAACATACGAGCAGTTCATGGCGCAAGACGGTTGGACTGATGAGCTGTTGATCTCTGAGGGTTACATGCTGCCCCCTGGTGGAGCACCACTGGCGTTCCAATAGGTTGAGTATTGCTCGATCCCTTCATATCCTGCATTGTGTGGGGATCGAGTTTTTTAACAAACATCATAAAGAGGTCGTTATGTTTAAGAAACTAACATTATTAATTATCGTTTGTTCAGTCGTCGTGTTGACAGGGTGCGGGTCAAACCCCAGCACACCAGCGGGATCAGAAGGTTACGTCTTTGAAAACCCTCGCATGTTCGGAGAAGGTGGTTTCAGGGGTACACTAAAGGGTCCTCAAAACTTCGGCGTTTCAGTATTCTGCCGGAACGAGATCATCAATATCGATATGCGACCAAATACTTACCGTGAAAACTTCAACATCCTGGCTAACGACGACCTAAATATCTCCGTCGGTTTTCACGCGGTCTTATCACTGAAGAGCGGAACCGTCAAAGATGTTGTCGAAAACCTTGGTGGCGAACAATGGTATCGACGCTTCGTGCAAAAAACTTACCGGACATACGTGAGAGAAGCTGTTCAAGGTTACGATAGTAAAGGGATAAAAGAAAACCGTGACAGTATCGCAACAACAGTACGGACAAGGTTGCGTGACTATCTGAAAGAAACACCAGTGGTCGTGAAAAGTGTAGTTGTTGGTAACATTGATTACCCGGAGGCCGTAGCTCAGGCAGTAGAAAAGAAACTTGCCGCCCAGCAACAACTGGAAGCCAAAGAAACCGAACGTCAAATAGCCCGAAAAGACGCTGAAATCAAGATAGAGGAAGCCAGAGGTATCGCAGAAGCACAGCGGATTATCAACACCACCCTGACAGTTAACTACCTTCAGCATGAGGCAATCAATGCTCAATTAAAAATGGCTGAATCGCCCAACCATACAACCGTATACATCCCGTCAGGGAGCAACGGTATCCCCTTAGTTGGTAATATTAAGTAATGTATCCCTCCCCGCTGATCCTCCAAACTCCCACGCAGCGGGGAGGCTTTTTCTTGAGAGGTTACGATGACACTTGAACGGATCAGACAAATTAAAAGAGAATTGAAATGTAAAGATAAGTTGACCGTTGTAATTTCTCACGAGGAAGCTTTTAACCTTGCTGTAGATTTAGGTTTGGATGACGTCAACGGTCACATTGTTGAAGGTGTGACAATTGAGATAGGGTGTGAAACATGTTGACTAAACTTAGAGAAATCAGAGCAGAACACATGCTCGATAATAAAGAGTTGGCATCTTTTGTAATGAACGAAAACGATGCCACTAGATTGTTGCATGATCTTAAAGAATTCGTACATCTTGGCGGAATGATGAGTGAAGCAGATGTCAACATTGCTATTCGTCTTGCTGAACGTTGTGACTACTCAAAAGTGTGCGAACTGTTAGATGGTTCAATGTTGTTCGGTATTCCTGTATCAATCAATATCACCGCAGAGGATTTATGAAAGATTGGATTTACGACATCGAGACATATCCCAACATCTTCTGTGTTGGGTTTAAATGCGGATCAGATACCCGCACATTTGAGATCAGTTGGAGAGTTAACCAGATTACAGAGTTACTGCAATTCATCGGTCAGATGAAGATCAACGGTGATCGGATGGTTGGTTTCAATAACCAGGGTTTCGATTACCCGGTGATTCACTACATCATTGAGAATCAGAACCACGTCACAGTGCTGGACATCTACAATAAAGCAATGTCGATCATCAACGCAGGATTCCATAACAGGTTTCAGCATGTGATATGGGATGACCAGTGTCACGTTCCTCAAGTCGATCTGTATAAGATCCACCACTTTGACAACGTATCTCGTGCGACAAGTCTTAAGGTGCTTGAGTTCAATATGCGACTCGACTTCATTGAAGATCTACCGTTCGTCCCGGGCACACTGCTCAATTGGGATGAGTGCGGTGAATTGGTCAGTTACATGTGGAACGATATTGACGCAACTGAGCGATTCTATTTCGAGTCAACAAAGCAAATCGAGTTCCGTGAAACTCTGACCGAGAAGTACGGTCGTAACTTCATCAACCACAATGACACAAAGATCGGTAAAGACTATTTCATCATGGAACTTGAGCGAATTGTTCCAGGATTCAACAAAAGGAATCAGACACCACGGGAGTCAATCAGAGTGGATGATATCATATTCCCGTATGTCAAGTTCAAAGAACCAGAGTTCCAGCGTATCCTGAACTGGTTCCGCGCTCAGACGATCACTGACACCAAAGGTGCTTTTAAAGATGTCAACTGCACCATCAACGGGTTCCAGTTTGACTTTGGTACTGGCGGTATCCATGGATCTGTTGACTCATGTATCGTTGAGTCAGATGATGAATATGTTCTGATCGATGTTGACGTTGCATCGTATTACCCCAACCTCGCAATAGCGAATCGACTTTACCCTGAACACCTCGGTGACATGTTCTGTGACATTTACCAAGACGTTTACAATCAACGCAAGACTCACGCCAAAGGTACTGTTGAGAACGCAATGCTGAAGCTGGCGCTCAATGGTGTGTATGGTGATAGCAACAGTAAGTATTCTCCTTTCTATGATCCGCAATACACCATGAGCATCACGATCAACGGTCAACTGTTACTGTGCATGTTGGCTGAATCACTGATGTCGGATCACCGCGTTCAAATGATCCAGATCAACACTGACGGACTGACCATCAAAGTTCATCGAGGTATGCGCGAATGGGTTTCAGATGTGTGCCGCTGGTGGGAATGGTTGACAGGGTTGGAGCTTGAGGCTGTTGACTACAACCGCATGATGATACGTGATGTCAATAATTATATTGGCGAATACACTGATGGAAAGTTGAAGAGTAAAGGTGCATACGATTACGATCTTCAATGGCACCAGAACCACAGTAGTATCATTGTAGCCAAAGCAGCAGAGGCCGCACTGGTTCATGGTAAAGATATCCGCGAGTTTATTGAGAACCACAGCGACATCCACGAATTCATGCGCCGCACCAAAGTGCCACGCAGCAGTAAGCTCGTCACCGTTGATTACGAGGGTAATGATACTCAGGTTCAGAATGTCAGTCGATACTACATCAGTTGCCTTGGTGACGATCTGGTGAAGATCATGCCACCGACACCCGGTCAAGTGAAGAAGGGTAAGACTGATGATCGACGTATCGGCATTGACACAGGATGGAAGGTGACGATCTGTAATGACATTCGTGAATGTAATCCTGACGAGATCGAGTTCGAATGGTATATCAAGGAAGCTGAGAAGCTTGTCAAACCGTTGCTGTAAAAAAGTGTTGACAAAGTTTGTTAAGGATTCTATAAATGGGTAAAGCAGAAGCAGCAGTCGAGAAGGAACTCGATAAGCAGGTCAAGTTAGCTGGTGGGTTCAGTCGCAAGTGGGTCAGTCCGGGTCATGCTGGGGTTCAGGATCGGATCTGTTTCTTCCCCGATGGTGAAGTATGGTTCATCGAAGTTAAGACAGCAGGACGCAAACCTGACGCTCACCAGCTCAGAGAGATAATGCGTCAGCGGGAACTCGGTCACAATGCTGGGTATCTCGCTGGCATTCACGAAGTAATTTCATTCATTTCATCGAACAGAGTTGAGTGGATGGATAGACAGATGGGGATGTTGTTATGATTTACGAGGAGTTCCTAAAATCTAAAAAGATTGAAAACATTTACTCAGGTTTCGATCCTGTTGATCTGAATGATAATCTTTTCGATTTTCAAAAGGACATTGTGACGTGGGCGTGTCGCCGCGGTAAAGCTGCAATATTTGAGGATTGCGGATTAGGTAAATCAATTCAGCAGTTATCGTGGGCAAATCAGGTATGTCACCACACAAACGGCAACGTGTTGATTGTTGCACCGTTGGCTGTATCAAAACAGACAAAACGCGAAGGTGAAAAGTTCGGAATCATTGTCAACATCGCAAGATGTCAAGATGATATCCAACCAGGAATCAATATCACCAATTATGAAATGCTTGATAAATTCCATGCGAGTAATTTCACAGGCGTGGTGCTGGATGAATCAAGTATTTTGAAAAATTACTCAGGTAAAATTCGTAACAACATTATTCAGAAATTCAGAGACACGCCGTACAAGTTAGCATGTACAGCAACCCCGTCACCGAACGATCTGATGGAGCTTGGTAATCATTCTGAGTTCCTCACAGATGTGACTCGTTCTGAGATGTTAGCGATGTTTTTTGTCCATGACTCTGGTGATACCGCGAAATGGCGATTAAAGAAACATGCCGCTGGCGAGTTCTGGGAATGGGTTTGTACATGGGCTGTTATGATCCGTAACCCGAACGAAATAGGATACGATCAAGATGGTTACACGTTGCCGGATCTAAATGTCATTGATCATTGTATCCCTTATTTCATGGATGATGTTCCTGAGAAAATGGGACTCAATGACAGACGAAAAGCACGACGAGAAACGATAACAGATCGGTGCAACATTGCCGCAAATATTGTCAATAACTCTGATGAGACATTCATCGTTTGGTGCGATCTCAACGATGAGTCAAAGCTATTGACAGAACTGATAAATGATTCTGTTGAAATAAAAGGAACACATAAATCTGATCACAAAGAGAACAGCATGATTGGGTTTTCTGAAAACGAGATCAAGTGCTTGGTGACTAAACCAAAGATAGCAGGTCTAGGTATGAACTGGCAGAACTGTCACAATCAAATATTTGTAGGTTTGTCAGATTCTTATGAGCAATACTATCAGGCAGTCAGACGTTGCTGGCGTTTCGGTCAAGAATCAGATGTTAATGTTCATGTGATTTACAGTCAGAAAGAAGGGACAGTTGTCGATAATATCAGGTCTAAAGAACAGATGCATAATGAAATGTTCAATACAATGATTAACGCAATGCAACCGATCACATCACAAACCGTGAAACATTCGTCTGTTAAAAAAGAATACAAGCCTGGAACAGTAATAAATCTTCCAACATTCATGAGGTAGACATGACGAAAGTTAAAGATCAAATCATCAATGAAAAGTTCAGTTTATATAACGCCGATTGCGTATCAACAGTTGCGTCAATGCCGGATGAATCTATTGATTATACAATATTTTCACCACCATTTTCATCGTTGTACACTTACAGCGATAGTATCAATGATATGGGTAACTGTCGAAACGATGATGAGTTTTACAATCATTTTAAATTCTTAGTGAAAGAGTTATATCGCACAACGAAGGCGGGGAGACTCGTCACATTCCATTGTATGAACATTCCTGCAATGAAAGAGCGTGACGGGTATATCGGTATTAAGGATTTCCGTGGTGATTTGATCCGAATGTTCCAGGATTGTGGATTCATTTACGCATCAGAAGTTTGTATATGGAAAGATCCGCTCATTGAAGCTGTAAGAACGAAAGCACTCGGTCTGATGCATAAACAGTTGTGTAAAGATTCGTCAATGTGTCGTCAAGGTTTACCTGATTACGTTGTCACCATGCGTAAACCCGGTGATAATAAAGATCTGATTAGTCACGAAAACGGACTAATCACTTATGCTGGCGAGGGTGATTTACCAGAAGGGAACCCCAGTCACAACACATGGCGCAAATATGCCAGTCCTGTATGGATGGACATTCGCCAAACACACACACTCAATTATCGTGTTGCTCGTGCTGGCAACGATGAGCGTCATATTTGTCCGCTACAGCTGGATACTATTGAACGCTGTATGACATTGTGGAGTAAACCGAATGATGTTGTTTTGTCACCGTTTGCCGGGATTGGGTCAGAGATCTATCAAGCTGTTAAAATGGATCGATACGGTATTGGTATCGAACTGAAAGAGTCATATTATGATTGCGCTGTGTCGAATTGTAATGATGCTGCTGGGATCGAAGATCCGGGATTCATGTAATGCTGAAACCAAGTAACCTGTTTGAATACCAGCGCAAGGCGGTACTACACCAACTCTACCACGATAAGTCAATGCTTTGGCTCGGCTGTGGACTTGGTAAGACGCCAACCACTCTCACCACCATTGACCACCGCATGAGAGCAGGACAGGTTCAGAAGACGCTGGTGTTCGGACCACTGCGAGTCATTCACGCAGTATGGGAGCGTGAGGCTCGCAAGTGGGAGCACACGAAACACTTACGATTCAGTGTGATCCACGGTAACGAGAAGAAGCGACTCAGACAACTGTTCGCCAGTGCTGACATCTATCTCTGCAACTATGAGAACATGGGATGGTTGAGTAATGTGTTGGATCACTATTACATCAGCCAGGGTAAACCGTTACCGTTCCAGATGGTTGTCTATGACGAGATCACCAGGGTTAAGAACTCGAACTCTCAGCGTGTCGCTGGTGGAAACATCACACGTCAGAAGTTATTCGTCAGGAAACCATCGGAGCCGTCTGAACAAGATCTGAAAGGTAAAGGGTTAAAAGGTAAAGCGTTGCGTGAAGAAAAGGAACTAATCACCTCACGCAACATTCAACGGTATCAAGAAATCCGTCAACAGTTTCATCGTAACAAAGATGACATGGTTAATCAAACCGGGGAACTGGTCGTGGTCCCTGAGATAAAAGAAAGGATCATCGGATGGCGTGAGATGGTACAGCATTTCAAATACAGCACAGGCTTGACAGGCACGCCCTCGTCAAACGGTTACATTGATCTCCATGGTCAGTATCTCGTCATTGATAATGGTGAGCGTCTGGGTCAGTACATCAGTCATTATCGTGATTCATATTTCGCTCAAGGTTACGACGGTTGGACGTATGATTTGACCGAGATGGGTAAGAAGTGGATCGAACACAAGATTGCTGACATCACCATCAAGATGGACTCAGAGGACTATCTGACTCTGCCGCCGCTGAAGATCAACGACATCATGGTGGATCTCCCTGCAAAAGTGATGCAGCAATATCGTGAAGTTGAGAAGGATATGTTCACTCGGCTCGATAACGGGACAGAGATTGAACTGTTCAACCGTGCATCTGTGTCAAATAAATGTTTGCAGTTCTGCATAGCTGAAGGTACTGAAGTTCTAACAAAATCAGGATGGAAAAATATAGAAAATATTAAAGCAGAGGATGAAGTGTGGGATGGTTGTGAATGGTCAAGTGTTGACGGTTTAGTTTGCAACGGTTATAAAGAAGTGATAGACTGCGATGGTGTTGACATGACACCAGATCACAAAGTTCTGACTATTTCAGGATGGGTTGAGTCACAGGAGGCTGTTTATGGCAATGCCAGCGGTAGATTTAACAGGAAAAGTGTTCGGCTACCTGGCTGTGTTGAGCAGGTCAGGGACAACAAGTACAAAAAGCAAAAGAGCTACATGGTTAGTGCGTTGCATTTGTGGAAAAGAATTTATAGCTATCGGTCAAAACTTGAGAAATCCAAACAGACCGGGGATAAAGTCATGCGGTTGTCGCCACGGGGAAACAATCTTGAGTGTGACAGGTGGTCACGGTATGACAGGTCACAGAGCGTGGGTTTCGTGGTGCAACATGATATCTCGTTGTCACAATCCAAAAGACAAAGACTATGCGAATTATGGTGCTCGTGGAATAACAGTTTGTCAAAGATGGGAAAACTCTTTTTCAGACTTTTGGGAAGACATGGGTTCAACTTACAAAGATCACCTGATGATCGAAAGAGTGGGCAACAACGGGAACTACTGCAAAGAGAATTGCAGATGGGGAACGAGAATGCGTCAAGTAAACAACAAGAGGACATGTCACTACATCAACACACCGACGGGAAGAATAACTGTGACACAAGCAGCAAGACGCTACAACCTGAACCCTGTGATGATTTTTGCGAGAATAAGATACGGGTGGTTGGAGAAAGATCTTATCCTGCCAAAAGGATCAAGAAGGTCTACGACTTAGTTAACGTTGGTGACAAACACAGATTCACAGTAAGAGGTTCATCTGGTGAAGTCTTTATGGTTCACAACTGTAACGGATCACCGTACAACGAACCAATGAAACCAGAGTGGACAGCGCTGCACGATGAGAAGTTGCAAACACTGGATAGCATCGTTGAAGAGGCTCAGGGTAAGACAATCTTACTCGGTTACAGTTTCAAGTCTGACGCTGAACGGATCATGAAGCGGTACAAGCATTTGAAACCGGTCAACCTCACCAAAGTACCAGCGAAGGATCTCAGCAAGGTGATTGACCAGGGTAACAAGGGTCAGATTAAATTGATGCTGGGGCATCCTGCCAGCCTCGGTCACGGGGTTGACGGGCTGAACGACTTCTGCCACATCATCGTATGGTTCGGTTTGAATTGGAGCCTGGAACTGTACGAACAGTTGATCGGTAGGATTGCATCAGGTCAACGGTTCAAGCAACCGGTGACAATGCACAGGATACTGTGTAACGATACGATCGATCTCGCTGTTGCTGACGCTCTGAGAAGAAAAGACAGTGACCAAGTTGGATTGAAAAAAGCCATCCAGCGATATCGTGACGGGATGCTGGATGGCTCGATTGATTTTATGTGATTAACAATGCTCCCGCATTATCGATACCTATTCGTTTTGTTGTTAACCCATCGGGTGATTTGACAAGAATACCAGAACCATCTTTCAATATTTGCCAGTCACCTGTACCGTTATCACCGATCCAATTAAAGTTGCTACCAATATAACCCATTTTTACATCACGAGCCGCTGTAGCTGCTTCAAATATAGCGTTACCACTGTCACCACGAAGCAATGCGCTCAATGTAGCGTCAATCATCTCTAAAGTTGGGTTACTGTCACGAATAATCAACCCACTGTACTCAGGGTTTATTGTTGTACTTTCATGCCACACACCGCCTTGATAGAATGTATTACCTGGTGCAGCAGAATCAACAGTATTCGATTCAGTACCTGATCCGAAACTGATCGGACCCACAACTGAACCCCCTGCTGTCCAATCGATACCAAGATCGCAACCGTTGATCTCAAGATCGACTGTTGCGTAGATGTTACCCGGTGATGCGAGAATACCTGTCTCACAGTTATTAACGATACACGGGTAAATTGAAATTGCTGCACCGCCTCCTACAGTTCTCGCACCGATGCCACATGATGCCAGTGGTGCTTGTGCAAAATTGATGAATGTTCCAGATCCAGCAGTTAAACCAGATGTAAGACAACCACCGCATGACGTTCTGACAAACTGAATTGTTCCTCCTGCTGTACCTTGATATATCTCAAGAGCTTTAGCGCCACCACCGACATATGAACGGTTCAAGAACATCTCACCATCACCGTACATTCTCAGAACCTTGTCACCAGCTCCAGCCAGAGTAACACGATCATAGGCATAAAACCGACTCCCGTTGTCACGACAGAATATTAAGTCATGCTCTGTACTACCTGCGCCAGAATACGCAATACCAATGTAACGGAGACTGACGCGACCACCGTTCAACATGTTCATGAAACCTTCACGAGATGTACCGTCCCACCCGGTATTCTGAGCAATCAGACTACCTTTGTTGACGACAACCTGATTCGCTGGTAGACCGAATGTTAAAGTGTTATCGAGTACACCATTTGAAGGAAAACCATTTGCTGAATAGATGTCGAACGTGAACGACAACCTATCGCCAGCAATTGACTTGACGATTTGACCACCGTTGACTGCGGCAACGTCGAGAGAACCTTGAGCATTCTGAATACCTATTGGACCACCAACAACAGCACCGCTCGGTAACGCACTGTCAACAACAACAGTTGCTTCAAAAATATCACCAGATACCGCGGCATAACTGATTGAGTTTATCTGAATAAAATCTGCTGTTGATGCCGCACGAATATCAAGTAGTGGTCCAGGTTTAACAACATCAATATAAGTTGACACAGTGTGAACACCATCGGCCAGCTCAATATAAAGTTCTGCGGTTGACGCAACGCTACATGACAGTAACCATTCACTCATCGCTTGAATGTCATCACCTGTCGTTGGGTTACATTGGAGTTTTACAATTTCACCATTGAGCAATAGTAATGGTTGACCAGATGCATAAGCAATATTTGTCGCAGTCAGAGAAGATAGATCCGTTGGAGAATTGTCACCATCTGATCCGAAATCTTCCAAAGTCAAAAACCCATTTACCAGTTTAACCCAGCACCCGATGCCCACCCCGGTTCCCTGTATTGTCAAAAACGCATCACGAGTTGACTTTGTACCGTCGAAACCATCGGTATTATCAGGATCGATAATTGTGGCACCGTTTGCAAGATTCTTGTTTAATTCTTCTTGCCATACGAAAACGCCGCCGCCCTTCATTTCACTCTGCGGTGCTGAGAAAAAATAAGATGACACATTATATAACTTGTCAGATGACGGTGAAGAAACATCAATCAGAGATTTAATGTCATTCACCCGCTCAACAACATCATTTTCAACAAGTACACCGAGTTCCAATGGTGTGACATTTTCCATCCCTTGAAGATCTGATCGCCATCGCAAATATGATTGAGCAACAGGTTCAGGAAGCGACAAAAATTGATCACCGACGAGAGGAAAACTTTCAGACACACGGATGGATCGTTGTAACTGATCCTCCAATTGTTGAATCAGTCGTGTAAGTTTATCAAACGCATTTTCATGAACTTCTGGAAAAAACCCACCCTGCGACTCGAAATCTGTATCTTGTGTTGTTTCGATGTTTGATCGAATATACCATGTGTAATCTGTAGGAAGATTTCCATCTATCCGTGTTATTGTTCCACCAATGTCCAGACCGATACTGTTAACAGTGTAATCAACATCAACTGTTAACTCAGTCTGAACACCTAAATCAGTTGTCTCAAATACACGGATTTCTGATTTATCGGTAATACCAAAATCATAATCATACGTGTCAACCAGACCATTACCGACATACGGTCCAGATGTGATGTTAGTGTTAGGTACTGTCATTATTTCCCCCTATCTGGTCCGAATAATAATTCTCGAACAGTGAACTCTTCACCATCCGCGATGACTTCTTCTAAATGTTCGCTACTGTTCCACGCTTGAGAAACACCAGGGATACCAAACCATGCACCGATTAACTTGCTCGCACCTTTGACTGACCCCTTGCTTAACTCTTCATCGGTCAACAACGCTTCACTGACTTTCGGCGCACCTTTTAAACCTTGCTCAATGATACCCGCGAGCGGTGTCAATTGGAACTTATATTCACCAGAGACACCGTTGACGACATCACGGATAAACGGGACACTCTGAACAGGGTAGAGTGCAAGCCCTGTCAGATACCGTTCCCATGCTGATCGGTCATCGTCATCATCGTCTGACAACTGACCACGCATCGCCATCTCAAACGCTACAGGGATCATGAACAGGAACATTACTTTTGCTGCGAGCGTTGTCGCACTGTAGCGTCCAGCTTTTGTCCCTCGCACCACGTCCCGCTCCATATTCCACAACGAACTGAAGAACGTGAAGAACATGGTGAACATTCTATTCGATTCGCTTTGATTCCGCATGATAGCTGGGAGATCTTTTGTCAGACCCGAACCTTGTACGTTCTCAACAACCCAGTCAGCACGTTGTGTTGCTTTCTTCTCAACAGCATCATTGTAATCAGACATGCTGTTGAAATTCTCAGCGTTCAGATCTACTTTCGCTTCGTCAATCCCTTTATAATATCCAGCGTACCACGACGGTAAGTCAACCATATAAGTCTGCACCAAGGCGATATGCTTCATTGATACTTCTTGAGTCGTTGCCAGTAAACCACGTTTACCTTCGATCTTCTGCATAGCGTTACGAACCTCGCGGTCCATGGTGTTGACTCGGTTCTCCATGATCTTTGAGTTCTCAGATGCGAACTTCCAAGCGTCCTTCATTGTCTGCGGTGATCCGACAACGTGACGCAATCCTCTGTTCGCATACTTTGCACCAACCTCGGCATAAGTGTTACTCAGACCGCTGATCTGAATGACACCGGTTGACGCTTTGAAACCCATCATTCCCAGAGTTGTACCGAAACGCAACCGACGAAGGATCTCTTCAAAGAATGTTTTACTCGGTGCTTCCCGACCATCTTTCGCAATGTCATTGAGCCATGGTTTGATCTGACGATACTCATCGCGCCCAATCTTTGAAACAATCTTATCTGAGATCTCAGGGTCATTGGTCAGCTTGTGGATCTGTCGCACTGAATCAAAGTGGGTGATGTAGTGGATCACCTCTTGAATGTGATTCGGTACCACGTCAAGACTGAATCTGATCGGCGCGAAATACTGAGTCCGTTCGATCTTCGCACCAGTGTCGGCAGTCGGTTTGATAAACCCACCATCGCCAAACATCGATTGAGTTTGTTCGTCAATCTTATCCTGGGTGTCGGATGCTCGTTTGCTGCGAAGCGGATCATATTTAATCGGGTAGTAACCACCTCGGAACTCTCCGAACGATGTATCAACTTTCTGAGCGTCCACCTTCGCTAGTGTCAAGCCGCTGGTCTTCTTGTGGACCTCTGCCATCAACGGGAATAGTTCGTCGATCTGACGCCAGATGAGGTCCACCAGTTGCCAGTCTGACTCACTCATGTGACGTAGTACCGCTTGCAACTGCGGGTTGTTGACAGAGATCTCTTCATCGGTTGCATCTGGTGTGACCCAACCTTCACCCTTGAGCATCTTTTCAAGGTTCGATCTGTTACCGGTGTTCAGCGCAACACTGATTAATTGATGACCGAACAAGTGATCGTCAATCTCAGGGATGAACAGTTTCGTGTTATGACGACGCACATCCTCTTTGCTGCGACCATTGATCGCGTCCATAACCTTTTTACCGACCTGGTTCCACAATCGTTGCTCCTGCTGTGTTGCATCGGTGATCGGCTGGATCATCAGATCATGTGACAGACCGATGCGCTCCCCACCATCGAGCCACGACGCGAGGAACGGAATCTTCGTCATCTGTGAGATGGACCAATTGAATTTCTTGACCACGCCCCCGGTTACAATGTCAGCGCGGGATGCTGTGAACTTATCCGGCAAGTTGTCCAGATGATCAAGCCACTCTTTCTTGACTTCCTGAAATTCGATCAACTCTTCTTCACGTTTGATCTTATTGGCGAACCGCGCAACATGGTCCAGGTTCTTCAATGAATCGCGGACACCTTTCAACTGATCGAAAGGAATCTCTTTGTAGTGCATCCTGAAAGTTTCAGCCAATACCTCTTTGGTGAGCTGGATGTTGTCACCATCCTCAGCCCGTTGAGCCGCCCATGTTTCAATACTGTCACGCTTTTCCTGTGCCGCTGTAACGCTGCCTCTGAATTGGAACCGGGCAAGGATGCCGTCGATCTGGTCAAGATACCCGTTGCCAGCTTTCGCCAACGCAGTGCGAGCAGTTTTCTTGCTGAACTTACGGGTGAACCTGACGATCTTCTCACCTTCCAACTGAGCGTCAACCGCTGATCGCCACAGGTAGAAGTTCATCGCCTGTTGAGTCTTAGCGCGTAACGCCGCACCGCGGTCATTGTTGTCCATCGCGCTCTGTGCCGCCTGTGCTGCTTTGATTTCAGCCCTACGATACTTTGCCGGTCGAATCTTGTTCAGTGGTAGACGACCGATGTTCTCAGCAGCAAGTTGCTTGATTGTAGCCCGGTCAATCGTTGGACGTTGCTGACCTTTTGCGAGCTGCTTCATCTCTTGCAGGATCGCCCGGCCACGCTCCTCATTGTGAGCAGCATCATGAGCCTGTTCGTCAAGAGTACCGTCGTTGAGGATGTCACCATGCTCAACCTTCATCTCAGCTTCAGCTTGCTCGTTAGCAACTTCTTTGATCGATCGAGCGTCAAGGATATCGTTCAGCATTTCACTGCCTGAATTGTAACCGAGGAATGCCGCCGCATCGTCTGGTGTGACACCGCCAGCACCAGTGACAGTCATGTTCCTGAACGCTGGTGGAATCTTATCAACTCCGAGCATGTTCCGTACCATGACACGATCCATCTTGATCTGACTTTCCTTGTCACGGAGCTGACCGATTGCACGATACACGCGCTGATTGATCAACTCTTCAGTGATACGTTCAGCACGTTCAGCCTTTTCATCTTTCCACCATGACTCTGTTTGCCTGGTCAACTCTTTCAGAATCTTGTCACGTAGAGTCTCGTTAGCTTTGTCAGTGGATGACTGAGCTTTTTTCTGGTACGCTTCAAACGCTTCCTCAGTCATCCCTGCCATTGCTGCATCAGTGAACAGTGGTTGGTAACGGTTGACAGCTTCAGCCGTGTTGATCTGATCCTCAGTTGCCAGCATCCGGTCAAGGACTTGACGCATCTCGTCATCCAGGTTGACCCGCAAATCACCGCGCATCTTCCGATACAGATCAGTCAACCATCGAGCAAACGCCCTGAACGCCTCCCGCAGTTCCAGAGATGGAGCTTTACCTTCCATCAAGTATGTCTCGAATCCACGCGCAAACTGCTCATGTGTTGCTCTGATGATTGCGCTGTTGATCTCATCTGCTCCTGCGCTACCTGTGTCGATGAACTGGATAATGTGGTCACTGCTGATCAGATCTTCAGAGATCCCCGCTTCCTGTTTCAGATAACGGTTCGCCTCTTTCGCCACTTCACCAGCGTTACGCTTGAACCATTCATTGATTGGTGACATTCCTTCAGGGTTGAACTGCTTTTCCATCTCAAGGAAGAAGTGAGCAGACTCGTGCAGGAATGTTGACATGTCACTGGCTTCAGTGAGTCGGATCAGGTTCGTTTCAGGATCAAAGAAACCTCGTGCTTCTTGTCTGAATATGTTCGGGTCTTCAATCGCGTCAACCTCTGCTTGAATTAGATCAACAAGCTGCCGATCTACAGCATCAAGCTCTAACAGGTCTTTAGCTGCTGTTAACCTGTCAAAATCATCTCTTGCTTCGATCAAGTCTCCCCATAACAATTGTTCTTCTTCTGAAACTTGTCCGACCAACGGTGAGCTTATTTCAAACAATTCCGCGTCAATGTCTGCTTCTTCTGCGGCAGCTAATCTGTGTGTTCCAGTTATTGCTTGTTCGTCAACTACAACAATTGGTCTACCCATCCAACCATTCTTACGCATATCGTCAGCAAGAATTCTGATCTTGTCGAAATCCCTGACTTCGTGTAATGTTTCAATCCCTTCTTGAGACAAACCTTCAACACGTTCAGCAAGCTCAACCTGTTTCTCAACAAACGGCCCCTCAATCGCCAGACCAGACTCAGTGTAAACCTGCTGCACTGATTTACCGGTGCGCTCCGACATGACAGCAGCCCACGCCGGGATGATCTGTGCTGAGATCTTAGCAACCTGATCGGTGACACGTCCGGTGTCGATCAACTGTTGCTTAACCGATTCATAAACCTGCTGCGACTCCTGGAACGTGTCAGCGTTGCTTTCAGCTTCACTCATCAACGACGCAACATAGTCACGATGCTCGACTGATTCAGTCTGCGACTCGAACGGTGTGAGTGAGTCAGCACTGAGTCGCATGTGGGGGCGCAGCGCGTCAAAATGATCACTGTCAGCCACATTCGCAACAAAGTCAGGTATTGGTATCAGAACGTCACCACCGAGCGCAGCAGCGTCATCTATCTGCTCTGCGATGAACTTAAACGCCGGATCTTCTACAGCATCAATGTCATTCTCTTGTAAATACTCTTGCAACCGTTCAGCAGGGACATAGACAACATCGTCCTCTGTTGATGCTTGCTCGACAAACCGACGCACGTCATCCCGGTTACGTTTGACCGCTTTACTGTTCTGAGAGATCTCGGCAAGCTCATCAATCTTACGCTGTTCAGCGATGTTCTGAGTCTCAGCCTTGACACCGTTGATCGCAACAGTTGTCGCTGTGCCGAATGCACCGATGACAGCCGACGCCCTGGCGCCTTCAACCGCTGATTCAATTACACCATCGAGAGTGTCAACGCTGAACACGTTATCGAGAACCTGATTAATATCCTGCTCTGTGAATGATTCCTTGTCGGCGAACTTCGCAAACTCACCAAATAGAGTTTGAGCGCCTTGTTGTAAACCCTCGGTGATACTCTCGCTACCGACCATCACCGCATAATTGCGACCAAGTTCAATCAACTTATCCCGTGCTGTCTTACTTCTCAGGACGTTCTTCACTCGTTGCTTGAGCATGCTGTTGAACAGCTTCTTTGATCCGCTGAACACTTTACCAACTTTACTGAGTGAGAATCCTTCCAGTGCTGCGGCAACAGTACCGTAAGCGATTGACGCATACGCTGCTGTCTGCTGGTCGATCTCGTTACCGTCTTCATCTTTGAACCGGCTGAACTCGTCAAATGAGCTGCCAGTTTCAAGATCAAGAACCTGCTTCATCACGGACGCTCGTGCAACAGGGACCATGCTGCGGATACCGAGCAGACCACCAGCCACCGCCCCCGCTGGAACTGTGACAATCTCCTCCGGTGCTAACGCCTGTGGTCCCAACTGACCGCCGACAACCGCAGCAGTCGCGCCAGCAGCAGCACCAGTGACAAGACCTTCAGCCAATCGACCAGCGCCAGCGTTCGCCATTGCGATGTAATTGGGGATCTGTTCGGATGCAGCACCAACAGCTTTGAAGAACTGTCCCTGGTCATCCTCGTGAGTGATTGCTGTTTGGAGATTATGCAGATGATCAACACGCTCTATCTCAGATTCAGTCAGCGGTGTTCCACCAGGTATACCGATCAGATTATAGACGTTACGCGCTTGCAGACCACTCAGTTCGACATTGACCTGACCACGCTCAAACCGACTACCGAGATAATTACCTTTCTCACGCAACCACTGTTCCACCCCGGTGAACGTGTCAACGTCATCATGGAATTGTGACGCGATGCTGTGATCTTCAAAGAATCCAGCAGTGACAGAGAAATCCCGCGCCATCGCATTGATGTCTAATTTATCAAATGCTGCTTGCTGCTTGAACTCCTCAAGACTCGGTGCAACGATTGGAGCAGGAACACCAGACTGGTTACTGAGTCGCACAGCTTCAGCGTACTTATCTGGATTCTGCTTTGTCGCGTCGAGGAATGTTGCACGAAGGGGGGCGTTCGTGGATGGTTCCAGAGTTGCCGTGAAATCTACATCGGCAAACACCTGATCAAAGTTAGTCGGTGATGGTTCAAAAGTTGGAGATGATAGTGTTTCTTGAATCGGCTGATCAGGAACAAGATCAACATTTTCAGATTCAAGAATATCAAAAGCCTTATCAAAATCACTCATTCTAAGATCCCTGCTCTCACTGAGGCTTGGTAAAGTCTGACAATGTTTTCAGAGCTGACCGACATTCCTCTTGTTCTCAACTCTGATGCGAGAGTGTCAAGATGTTGTGAAGGAACGTCTTCAATACCCTGATCCTTTTGCCATGTTACACCAAGGAATGATTTATCGATAGCTGCTTTTTTGGTGAAACTGTTACCAACGTCACGAATCTCAGCTTCAGTCAACTTGGAACCTTTAACATCTTCAGCAGCGTTGAGTTCATCAGTGAACACCTGATAGATTTGATTGACGAACTCAGCATCTTTTTCAGGTTTAATTCTGCGACCAAGGATCTGTTCAACTGTAGACTTCATTATCGCAGATGTTGACTGAATGCGAGTTGTTTCAGTGTTCTTCCGCCCACCACGGGCTGACAGTATTGCTGATGTCAACTTGGTCCGGTCAGTCCTGTTCAGGTACGAGTAATGATCAAGCGGATCAACCTTTGACAATTGATCAGGTGGTAAGCTCATCACGTCAAAGAATCTCGCCTGATCAGTGATGATCTGTTCTCCTGTGACAAATTCTTCCTCAGCTCTCATCAGAGAGTCACGACCATTCGGACCGATAGCTTCCCAGATGTCCAGCGGAACGTCACCAGTCTTCTTTTTACCGGACGAAATATCAGCATCCCAACTGTTGACTTGTTCCTCTGCGAAGTCTTTCCTAGCTCGCTCATCAACAGTGAACTGGTTGTTAATTTGACGCTGGATCTCTTTACGCCGGTCAGGGTCTTCTTCTTGTCGTGCAACAGCGAGCATGTCTTTCAATGGTGCCCCTGCTGAATAGATCTCAAACACTCGACCATTGACATACTGTTTATCGGCTTCTTTTCCCAGCTTCTCATTGAGTCTGACAGCCTCGCTACCCTCAAGCATATCGCCTTGAGTTTCCATCAGGTCGTTGGCGTTCTCAAGATCACCTCGCGACAGAGCACCATTGATCGCGTTACTGATGAACGATGACCTGAACGATTCAAGATCTCGCGCTGTGACTTCATCGCCTACCAGCTCACGACGATCCTGAATAGCTAACTCACCGAGCGAAAGATATGTAGCCAGCTCTTTATCGTTATTGTAGTACAGATTGGCGTTCTTGAGAGCGTTCTGTTCTTGAGCTTTACTGGTGGCGAGCATCCATGTTTCTTGACCCTTTGACGCATGACGCAAGATCGACGCTCTGTCACGAGTAACACGCACCGCTGCGGCACTTTGAAACATCGCGGCAGCTTGAGGATTGAGTTCTTTGGAGTAACGAGCAACCATATCGTCAAGATTCCTGGTTGCCGCTTCCGCACTATCGAGAGCTGTACGACCTTGAGTATTAAAGTAACCGTCATTCGGATTGAAGAACATTTCGTTCTTCTCGTTGTCAAACGCCAGCATTGCATTTTCAGCAGCGGAACGGTCACGCTGCTGTTGGAACTGTTGCAGACCTTTCGTCAGGTTCGTCAACCCGGACGCAAGCGCACGAGTGCCAGAACTCACATCAGCAACCCGCGCACGCGGCTGCTGGGTAACTGGTGTTCGAACCGTTGGTGTAGATACTCTCGGTACTTGAGGCATTATGTACTCCCGAAGTTAAACCATCGTGACGCTACAGCAGTGTTACCACCTTGACCCGCGAAACTCCCCGATGTTTGTCCTGACAAACTGAACTGACTACCCTGAGTTGTTCCGGCTACCGCGACACTACCTGTATCTTGTTTCGGAGCAGACCCGGCAAGAGATCCAGCAGCCCCACCCAATGAACCAATGGTGCTGAACACTGTACCGACAGCAGCAAGTTTACCCTGTTTCAATGCGAAGTCACCAGACGATTCAGTCAGCTCAGCCCTGGACTCAAGTGCTGTCGCTTGCTCTTCGCCAGACTCTCTGATCCGCATCGCGTTGATTTCACCGATGAGAGCGGTATCTTCCTGGATCTGTAACGCTGTGCCGAAATCGATATTTGCACCACGCGAAGCAAGGACGGCGCGTTGACGAGAGATTAACTCAAACGCTCGCTGACGTTCCTCATTCTCCTGAATTCGCGCCTCGTTACGAACTTCTACAGCTTGGTTGCGGTCAACAGCAGCGTTGTAATCTGCAACATCCTTTTCATACCGCGCTTGGTCAACCTGACTCTTCGCAGTGACAGCACCGGCGATGATGACGGCTGCGTAGTACACGGCTGCATAACACATATCAACCTCTCTCCATGTGGAACCGCATAAAATACTCACCTGAGTTGATAAACAACACAGGATCATCCATTTGAAAACCCATTCTTTTCAACCAGTTAACACTGACACGGTTCTTCACATGTACATAGTTTTCCAACATTCTATACTTTTCCAACATAATTTCCAAGACTTTAGGAACGTCTGTCATGAAATGTTTACGATATTTCAACGCTTCATCGCATCCGAGCAACCATGGTACACCGATATCAGTCACTAGTGATTTTGATGATATGCCGAAAATGACAAGCGGTACACCATCGGGAGACACCGCTGTAACAATGTCGTCTGACTTCCTGACACCGAGCATCAGTGAGTCATAGGGGTTGTGACCGGATGCAGCGTACACTTCATCACGGTCAGCCTGACGCATGTTATTAGCGACGTAAGCAACATCGAAAATGTCAGTATGTTTGAAAGTTAAATTAGCCACCTATATCGAACTCCGGTGTGATGGTCAGTATTGACATGGGTAACGGATCAAGCTGACGGATTGCAACTTTACCGTCATCGTTCCAATCTGGTGATATGGTGATGCGACGTTCATTCGTTTTCAACGCGATAGTGTTGTAACTATCAGAATCGAACCGGGGTTTAATCTCAATCAGATTATCTGTGTCGGGTCCAACCCATCCACCTCGTGACTTCTGGAACCTTATCGCAACTTCAGCGATACTCTTCTTACGCCCCTGAGTTGACTGTTCAGCGGAATCAATCCCCAGCGTCACGATGTCGGATAGGTATTGTAAACCGACATGAACGATTGATGCTGCCCGTGGTAATGTGATCGACCCGGACGATACTGTCAAGTCTCTAACCACGTTGCCGTCTGCCAGTGTGATGACTGTCTCACCTTCAAGGTGGTCAAGTCCTGTCAACACTGTCACAGGTGAACCATTATAACTCAACCCACTGTCAACATAGAATGAGTTTTCAGAGACATCATTGTATCGTTTCTCAAGTCGCTCAATGTACCGAACATCTGAACCGTTGATCGTGCGTTTCACCACGAAATAAGTAGCATCACGACCATCTTCAGCAATCGACGCAACTGACTCATACTGACCGTCAGTATCGTGTCTATGCCACGCCCAAACCTTATGCTCTTTCTGGTAAGTCAATCCGATCAAAGCACCGTCATCCATTACACACCACAGAACACCGAAGGGATCTTTCGAGTAATCCATATCAACGATACTACGACCTTCAAACAGATGTTCAGCCATGATTGACACATCGTTGCCAGAATACCTGGCACTCTCTATCGCGTAGTTCAGATCGAAGATCTTACCACTCTTCTCGCTGGCAAACAGTATCGAATCGTTGATAATCGCTGGTCGAACTTTACTCGCCCCAGTATATGCTTGAGGTTTTGCACCGATGGTGCTGGGAGTCAGAACAAAGTCTTGACCCTCGGTTATCCTGTAAGCGTTGCCAGACGTTAACAGAACCAGATCCTCAAGCGAGATGATGTGACGGATCTCGTTGACTTGACGACTGTTGATGGTGAATGTAATACCGTCATCATCCCGCGTCGGTGTTGAGAACCTGAGTGAATTGAAGATACCAGACTGTGTTGCAAAGAACGTCTGAGGATTGTTGTCAGTATTGGCAAACAACCGCCGTTGCTGGTAATAACCCACAGCACCTACGTAATTGTTTACCGAGCTGATAGGAACATTCTCTTCCGGTGGTGTTCTACTTGTGTCTGGTCCGATGTTATAATCCTCAAATATTGGGTTCTTTGTTTCACCAATGAAACCATAAGTGCCTGTACCGTTTGCGACATCTTTGTAAACCGTGTAAAATTTAGCACTGATTACAGAATCCCACGCCAACCGTATACCAGCTGTTTGCGTTAAAGATTTTGTGCGAAGAAATTGCTCACTTGATTGTAATGATTCCACACCGTCTTCATCTGTTGCTGTGATGACATAACGGTAAGATTTATTAAAATCACCTTCGCCAGACCCGGTTGTTTGGATCGCCGCATTAACTTCAGCAACACCTCCCGCAGTGTAAACTCCGAATGTCGTTGTATCCTCATTAAGTTCAAAAGTCGTCGTTGTCAGCACTGTGATTTTATAGAAATTACCATTCAACTCCGTCATACCGTTAACGAGCGAAATTGATACAGTATCACCAGTTGAGAACCCATGATCGGTCGTAGTTGTTACAACCCCGTTTACGGCATTGGTTACACCACTGATGTCAGCAGACACTGCGGTAGACCATGTGGGAATTGTACCAGATGATGCGAATGATATTTCAGTGAGAGTCCATGCATCGTGATCCGTTCTTGTCAGATCACGAGTCGCATAGTTGCGGTGAGCCAGAGTCATCGTGTCAGCAGACTGCACAAAGTTGATATCAAAGATGTCATCCTCTGAGTAAGGTGTAGCAATCTCAAATATCGCAGGACCGACACCATCGAGAACGTAACCCCCATCCCTGATGACACGCATCACTTGATGACCGAACTCAAGGATGTACGTTTGCTCAGTGTTGAACTCAAACGGGATCACACGAGTCTTTCTGGTCGAATCCTTGACCTCACCGATGAACCGCATCCCTGGTCGATTGTGGACACCGCCTTGCGCCCTGACGATGAAGTTACGACAGGTATCAAGACCAGTGGTGTACCGAGCAAGATCGACACGCTGATGGAGTGAAGGGTCAAGTTCACCAGATACAAAGCTGCGAAGCGTATTCTTCATTTACATCCTCGCTGTGACGAGTGCTGGGAGTTTCCGTTTCGGACGACGTGACTCATTCATGCTGGCGGATATCGCAGCACTGATTGATTGAGCATACATCACCGACGCATCTTGTCTCATTGCTCTACCTATGTCTCCACCCATCACGGGTACAGCAATGAGCATTGCCAAGTAATGTGACAACGCTGTGACCAGTAGCGGATCAAACAGCGCCACGTCAACATCAGCAGTGTAAATTGCGTATGCTTCATTTTGGTCCGTTACGATGATCCGACCATCACCGCCGTGTTGAATCTCAAACGGAACCGATAATTCAGGTTCGATGAACTCAGCGATGAACCGACCACGATTGGCAAGTTGATCGTCTTGTTGTGATTTGAAAGCGAAGTCACCTGTGACAATCTTGAGGTTCAAACAGTCACCAGGGTACTGGTATGTGAATACCCAGTGGAGAGGTGTTTCTGATCTGAGTTGCAGTGGTGCAACTTTTCTCGCAAACTGCCAGTCATTGTCACGTAGGACAAACTGACGAGCAGTGTCAAAGTGCAACTTACACTGTTGCGCTTCAACACTACCCTCAGTCAGCGAGTTGATACTCTTACCACGGACGCTGGCTAAAGCTCTGTTGCATACTTCAATAACATTCGACATAACCAACCTCCGTTAATTGTTATAGCACAAGTGGTGAAAAAGATCTGACTACAGCTTTAAAAACATGGTCTTTTGCTTGTTGCTCTCTCGGTAACTGTTCGTAAGGGACAAAACAAGGATGCTCTTTCTTTTCTGGATCTTTTACTTCACCGTATTTCCAACCATCGCGTTCTTTTTCCGCTAACCAACTGTCATGACTCGCGCTAGCTGGTGCGTCAGGGTTGTCAAGATTGAACTCAACTCCAACCATCGCACTATCTTTTTGCCATTGTGGTGACTCATCCCATGATACTTGAGACAAGTCACCCAGAGCTTCACACAACGCTTTATTAATTTCATGACAAACTCTAGCTATGTATTCTTTTTTGATCATAACCACACCTCGTTACAGTGTTTGAACGCCGTCCTCATCACCCATGAACGAATCAACAGTGTCATTCGGTTCAGCAGTGTTCTTTTTCTTAGGGTCTTCCTTGACCAGCTCCAACCACGAAGGCATCTCTTTCTTCGGAATCGGTTTTGATGTCACCACGGGGTCATGCTTGCCGCCCGGCTCACGCAATACGCCGCCAAAAAACCCTGGTGACTTTACTCGATATTTAGGCATCTAATCCTCCTAAGTTAAAAGGAGCAGAGTTGCCCCTGCTCCTCTCACAATTAAGCGCCGGTTACGTTGGTCTGATTACCCATGCTGATACCAGCAGTGATTTGACCTTCAGTCGGGTCAGTCCCGACGACAGTGTAACGAACACCAAGATAACGACCCTCTGCGCCATTCGGTACATACTGCATGAATGTCTGTTTCCCTGCCACCAGATCAGCGAGCAGGATTGATTCAGTGTTCAACACAGTACCAAGAGTACCAGCGACATCGCCAGTCTCAAGGGTGACAGTCAGACTGGTCAGAGTGTTGAATGCTTCTGTGACCTGAATCAGAATCGGAATCGGGTTACCTTTACCGATGTCACCATTCAGAGCAGCAGCGGCGTCATACGGAGTTCCACGAACACCGGTGTCAATGACGTTGGTCGATAGCGCGGTAGCGGTAATCGCCTGATCATCAGAGAACAATTGTTGAGCAGATAAAATCATGATGTTTCTCCTTTAAATTGAAGCCGGGTTTCCCCGGCTCATTGATTAGACTACGCGAGCCTCAGTGTTGATCAGAGAGTCAGTCTCACGAATCGGAATACCACGGTAAGTCATGACCTCTTCACCTTGGATCTCCATCGGCTTCAGTCGAACGAAGCTATCAGATGCTCCGGCATTGGTTGCCAGTGCATCCAGTGCTTCAAGCACGTCGCGGTTACAGTAGATGGCAGTGTTACCACCAGCGACACGACGAGTCTGGAGACGGTAATAAGCGTTACGCAGGAAGTCATACAGTGCGACACTACCAGCCTTCATCAGACTTACATCGATATTGGCAACGCGGGAAACGTAACGCCAGTCCTTAACAGCAAGACCCACGTTCCAAGTGAACTTTTCCTCTTCGACGTAGTAAGGGTTACCATCACCATCGGTGACACGTTGCTCACCTTTGTCTTCACGCTGAACACCGGCCTGAGTACCTTCAGGATAGAGTAGATGACACTGATTATCACCCCATGTTACGAACCAGATCGAGGTGTTATCAGAACCAGTACCACCAGCGTCGATGATCTGACCACCGTTAGCAGCACCGAGGTCGTTGAAACGTGGAGCCAGACCCATGAACTGCTCAGGATCAGATGCAGAGTTACCGTAAAATGTTTTCGTACCGACTTCTTGAGCCATTGCTTCAAGATACGCTTGAGCTTCAGACAGACGTAACGCGCCAGCATTCTTTGACAGGGCGAGTACACGCTTGTCAACGGTTGACAGACCTTCAACGAATCCGGTGGTGTCAGTGACCTGAGCCTTGGTGCTCTTGCTCTGTTCGATACCCTTGTACAACTTACCCCATGTTACAGTGGGTAAACCAGTGCGGACAGTGTGAACGTGATTGGTTGATTGGTTACACTCCATCGCCAGAGCGTCATCGAGGATCGGAGTCATCTGACTCAACATCTCGATTACTTCTGCGATGGTTCCATCAGGGTTCTGGTTTTTGTAGACATCAATCAGGTCTACAAACTTCGATCCGAGAATTGCCATGGTGTTTCTCCTTAGTTATTGGGATAGAGTCGTTTGACAATATCCGTTGATTGCGCCGTTGGTGACCCGCTGCCAGGGTTGTCTTCCTTCGTCAGATTACCGATCTTAACGAACATCCGTACAATCTCAGGATGAGAACCAGCACCAGAGTCAGCGAGGAACTTGGTCAGCTCAGGTGTACCGAACTTGTCAACAGCCTCTTTTGCAATGGCGAGATTCTTGTCAAAGTTATCGCCGCCGATTTCCTTATCAGCTTTGATCCCTTTTTCCCATCCAGCAATCGTTTCATTGAACTGAGATGTCTGACATTCCGTAAACTTCTGAACTGATTTAGCCTGTAGATCGACAAGTTTCTGGGCTTGCTCTTGATTCAGCTTGAGTTCCTTGAACAACGGAACAGCTTCACCGAGTAAGTCAGAATCAACTTCGATTCCTTCCGGCATGTCAAAATCAGAATAGTTTTCAGGAACCTCGTCAGCTTTCTCTTCGGGTTCGTTAACCGTGGTTTGATCATCTGTCGTCACATCAGGTTGATCGGTGGTTTGATCATCTGTCGTCACATCAGGTTGATCGGTGGTTTGGTTGTCCACAGCAGCGTCGTCTGCAATAACGGGATCAGCCATTTGAATTCTCCTTTAACATTGTTTGATATGATCCGGGGGCGTGAGTCATGATTTCATTGAGAATCATCAATCCCTGGTTACGCCCACCTTCGTTGAAAATCGTTTGATTACTCTGACCACTGAACGAGCAACGGAACAACCCGGCTCGCTGCAAAATTCTATGAACAAACCGACGACCAGATTCATCGGACATGATGTTGATAATGTCCTGTTTCTCTTGATCAATCAGTTGCTTTTGCTTATTGCTTGACATTTTCAACCCCTGCCTGACGCATAAACGCTGTCAATGCGTTCTGACCCTGAGTATCTGTCTCAGATAACGTCTTAGCTGAATCAACCAATTGAGGCGCAGCCAACGCAGCCTGTTGATCCTGTTGCGCCTGAGCTTCCGCAGCAACAGAGTCATTATAATCGTCATCACTAGTGATGAGATCCGGTGACACACCAATCGCTTCAGCGTATTCGTCAATGCTTTTCGGCACGTTGAACTTGTGACGAGCTGAAGGGTCAAGCTGCGAGATGTTACCCACATAACCGGCAACTTGTTCAATTGCACCAATTGACACCATGCGTTGAGCCTGAGCAAGTACAGAGATATATTCAACTTTGATGTTCTGTTCACTCAGCTCTTCAGGGATCTCACCGAAGATACCGGTCTGGATACCGATGTTAAATGTGCGGTCAATCAGAGGATCAAGTAGCTCGTTATGAATACGCTCAAGAACCGGACCCAACATCAACAGTTTTTCCTCGTGACGTTCAGCAATCTCACGCGCTGTAATCTGCCGCCTGTCGCTGTTCGCAAGCATCAAGAACAGATCGACGTAATATGCTTTCTCAATCCGATCCTCGACCTCTTTGATATCCTGAATATGGAAGTCAATGCGAGGCTGAACTTGATAAGCTGGTTTCAGTAAATCCCCGGCGTTCGAATCAACGAAACTGATCTCACCAGATGGTAGACCGTCAACCAAAGCGTTACGCATTGTCGAGGGGGCGATGAGATGAGGATCAACCATCTTCTCGATAGCTTCATACTTCATCTTTTCAGAAAGCTGCAACGCCTTACTGTCACCGAGTGCATCCATACCCGGGCACGCTACACCGTAGACATCTTCCCCAGTGACTTCCCAACGTGGAGCCATGATGGGGAAATCATCGAATCCGCTTTCGAGCAGGAACTTATCTTGTCTATCTGCTTTCTCGAAATAGATAGACCTGAATTTCTTATCCTTGGCCAAGGGACTAAAGCTGTCACGGTTGTCATTGGGTTCAACAATATGAATAACGTCGATCCACGCCTCAGTGTTGCCGGTATCCCATTGACGCTGAACCTCGTTACTGCATTTATCATAACCGAACTTCTTGACAACCTGACCAACGGACAATTGATACTCACGCGCCCATGTGTCAACCTGATCCTTACCGTTCAGACCAAGGAAGTAACTACCAACAGTGTAAGGCTTACACCTGATCACGTTATCAAAGTCGTCAAACACACCGAGTGACGATGTACCGAATACCCCGAGTTCCTGATAAACAACATGCAGTGAATTGTAAAGATTCGACTGATTGAAGATCTCACGCATAATACGCTCAACACGCATCAACCATGCTTTGACGTTGGGGTTGCCCATCAGATCTTTGTTATTGAGTGCCAGCTTGAACCACGGACGCGCAGGAGATGTGATACCTGCCATCATGCCAGATGCCAATGTTCTGACAGCACGACGAGCAGTATTGTTGAGTTGTTTGGTGTTACGTTTGTGACCCTTGTTGCGGTCAGACACAAGGAACCGCCCCCGGTGAGCAAGCTGATAGTCACTCAGCTCTCTCCACCATGGGAAGAAAGATGACCGCTCAGAACGCAGCAATTCAACCCGTTTCAGATATGACTGCTTACGAGTAAACGATCTGAGTGCTTTATCTGAATCGGCCATGTCTTAACTACCTAACAAGGTTTTCTGTTGAGTTGTCGCAGGTTGATCCAGACCACGAGGACCGGTCAACAGTGTGCCACCAGCGGTTTCACCACGCTTCTTCTGAATCTCTTCACGAAACGCACCACCGGCTGACTGCTCAGGTGTCGGTGCAGGTGTCGGTGCTTCAGGTAATGCTGCTGGTTCTCTCGGTGCGCTTCCGCCTCCACCGCACATATCATACCTCCTGTGTGAATAAACTACTCACAATCTAATCTATCTAACACACTACGTCTACCTTTTTTCTCAGGTACACCTCTTGATGTGTGAATTTCTTTCTTTGGAACAACAAGTTTCGGCACATGTTCAGCGAAAGTCAGAGCCAGAGCATCAGCCCAATCGGGTGAAGCGAGGCCACGTTTCTTCATATCTTTCTTACGCTCAAGCATCAGTTGCTCTTTTGCATTGTGACCATACTCACGAGTCGTCAACTCAGTTTCGAGAATCGGACTGTTCTTGATCGCACCACCAGTGAACAACCACTGGCGCATTCGACCCCACATCTCAGCAGCCCGATTGACATAAGTCCGATCATCAGCAGCACTCTCACCGAAGCCAACATCAAACGCGTTGTAACCAAGCTGGCGTAGACGATCTGCAATAGGTCCACCCATCGCCCCCGAATCACAAAAGATTGCATCAGGTTTATGTCGTTGCAGTACATCGCTGAGTTTGCTGATCAGCTTCATACTGTCGCGCACCTTTTCACCAGGGATGCGATACGTCATCTCAGACTTCGCATCAAAGCCGCGACGGAATTGAATCATCACATTATCAGACCCACCCCGGGCAAGGTCAATGCCACAGATCAACGGATCATCAGGATAATACGGAACGTCGCGCCTCTGAGCAACACTGACGATATCGTTAGGGATATATTGCATGTCGCTAGCTTTAGGGAACCGACCCAACACACGAACACGGAAGAAGTCAGAATCCTCGCCCCAGTCCTTGCGCCATACTTCAATCTGCTTCTTGTTGGTCATCTTCGCTGTGCGACTGTCGATCTGTTTCGTTATCCAGCGATGTTTCTGACCATGGAATATCTCGTGGAATGCACCGCTGTTACGAGTAGGGTTACCGAAGACAAAATGCATCGGTTCGCCGTCGGTCTTACCACCCTCAGCGACCTCGTAAATCTTATCAGGAACAGCAGACCCTTCATCAAACAGATACCACGGTGTTGAGTTGGCACAGTGCAAACCAGCGAATGATTCACTGTTCTCTTCACGACAGGTCTGAGCGTCAACACGCCACGTCTCAGAGTGACCGTGACGATATATCGACATGTTACCGCGTCCGTTGTTATACTCAAACCAGTGACCGGTCAGGCACATCTTGCGCCATTTACCCAACTCACCCCATGTCTTTGTTCGAAGCTGATCAGATGTATTAGCTGTGACTACACCTTTGCTGTGTGGCCGGGTAGATGCGATGAACAGGATGATCCACGCAGACATGGCTGACTTGCCAATACCGTGCCCTGACGCAATGCCGAACTGAATCGGGTCAACAGGTGTAAACCCGTCGAACCCTCGATCTTTGATCTGAATTCCCCATTCAGTGAGCAGATCAACCTGCCACTGATCAGGACCGTCGAAGTCTTCAAGCGGTGTACCTTTGACACTCCAAGGAAAAGCCCACATAACGAAACCGAGCGGATCATCGTAAAATGTCGCACAATCTGCGGCAATCTCCGCATCGATTCCTGTTATCGCTTTACTCACTTAGAATCAACCCCTTTGATCTTCTCATACATCCTGAACCCACCGAAACCGAGCAGCGCCATGACGAGAGCCATCAGCTCTTTCATGTCCAGCGGTGGCATAGGTGGGAGAGTAATATCGTTACCCACAATCAGCGCACCAACCTGAACCATCCACGGTAACAGAGGGCGAACCAGGAACGTGTAAATCAGACCCATGACACAGCACCAGCCGAGCGCAGGACGCCAGCCACCTTTGTACAGGCTACCACTCTGAGCATCAATTTTGTTCAGGTCGATCTGACCACTCTGAGATCTACTCTCTGTTTCGTGTAATCGTGACTGAAGCGCATCAGCACGACGCAGCAACTCAGCCTGTTGCTCTACTGTCATCGGCTCTTTACCGGTGATCGCTGTTCGCAGATCTTTTACAAAATCCCCGGCGCCAGATAGTAGACCTTTGAACGATCCTTCGGCTAATGATTCCCAGAATGCCATCACAACACCTTAAGTTTGAAGTTACACAGCACCACAGCTAACTCTCGGTCACTGCTGTCGTAGTAAAAGCTGAACAGGACCAACGATCCAAAGCGTAACGTGATCTCGTTGCGGTTGTTATCACGATTGTATTTCCACAGATTAACAAGTTTCATTTACCACCTCGCCTTTTCTGATCTGGTGTCAATGTGAGTGAAGTCTTTATAGCAACCGATCCCGTACTTGTCGGGGTACTTGGTACACAGATAATCGTAAACATCACGAGGATTAACACCACGGATGATGAAGTCGATCGCTCGCGCTTTCGGATGATAACTCTTGTCAGTTGATCCGATCGATTTGTTGTACTTGAGACAACGTGCAGCACTGGTGATAATCAACTCGACACGTTCAACGGTCAGCAGTGTTGCGAAGTGATTGCAGCAACTCTGCACCACTGCGATAGTCTCACAGTCCATGCTGTCAAAACCACAATCGCACCCGCACTGTAACTCGTGCCGGGATATATTCTTTGTCAGATTACCCATCAATCTTCTCCCATGAAATTAACACTGTTGCGTTCACGCGCACGTTTGCGACCAGCTATCAATCGGTCAGTTAGATCCTGGTCCGTTGCAACCTCGATACGCTCAGTGAACGCACGAACGTCAGTATGTTTACCGATCATCTCCAACGCTTTCAATCTGTCAAGAATCTTCACATCTTTGACAGTGTATTGTCCAGACTCTCGGCTTGATTTGTCATCAATCTTGACAGCAGTTGTCATCTTACGCCAGATCTCAGGCCACTCGTGGATGGGTCGCAGATCATTGCTGCCGGGTACGAATATATCAGCGAGATCAGCATCAAACATCTTCGCCAGTTGTAGCAGCACCCAATCAGCGTCAACCTGCGTCCGGTCAACACGTTGCTGCATCTGCTCCTCAATGGCACACTGCACATCGAACTCAGCGAAGAACGCTGAACCTGTGCTGGCAACAAGACCGACAGATTCAGCAGCAGCACCGATCTTGAAATTATTCTTCAACAGTTCAAGCACGAACATGCGTTTCTGAGGTGATAGTTGATTCAGACGCTCATTCATGGTTAAGGCTCCGGTTCGTTCTTGTTCGTATGTTCATACCAATCGAATGCGAAGTTTGCGACAGTTGCTGCTATGTTTTGCTCAGTTATACGTACTAAATATGTTGTGTTCTGTCGCAGAAGTATTTCCTCTGAATCACGCTCAGAACTGCCGGGGAGATTCTTACCGCTTCCTAAATAAGCATCCTGCAACAATGCCCCTGGTGACACAACAACAGGGTCTTCATAGATTTCAGTTGTGTTGTTATCTGGGTAATTACGGTTGCGGTTTACAACGTTACCCAGTGTCCCATTATCTGTGACTGTTGGGTTTTCGTATATTGCAATCACAGCTTCACTTGAGTTGACACCAACACCCACAGTCATATGTGACCATCTCGTGGAGTCTGGTGTCACTATCAAGTGATCTTTAACACCGGCTTTCGCAACCATGTGATACCCGCGGTAAACGTAATGATCGCCACTATGTAACTCAGCGTGCGAATACGGTATAACTTTAACAGCATTTGTGGTGCGTTCCACTTGAGACAACGAGACTTCATTAACTTTTTGAATTGTAATGTTGCTGATACACACGGGGTCAGAAGTATGAAATTCAAGATGAACAGCGTTGAATATTTCCTGTTTACCAAAGAAGAAATTACGACTGTTATAATCTGTGTTATTGGTACTTTCGTCAGAAATTATACGCTCAACGCCGCCACTCCCAAGAGCCTTGATCACAACATTACTGAAGTTTTCAGATACATGCTCTGCACAACCTAAACCAACTTGAGCAGCGAATACAGTTCTGTTGAAATGGATACGAAGGATTTTCGGATTGTCAGATGTCGTATTACGCAATGCAGTGTGCAGGTTGTTAAATGGTATACACGCCACATCTTCACCAGACGCGTCCGCATCGACCCAGTTTGTCGTTATACTCTGCTCTTGCCATATGTCTGAACAATAAACACTATCAGCATTAGTGGGTAAAGGTGACTGGATATCAGCGCCAACAGGAACAGAACCATTATTCTCAAGGACTAATTCACGACCATTATGATCACCAATGCGTCGGAATGGTGAATGTCTGATGACGTTTTGATCACTCATGGTGATACCACGCTGAGGACTTTTTCAATGAATTTCCAGATGACAGCAGCAACAGTGAGGATTGCAGAAGTGATGAGAGAGACTTGAATCTTGTCATAGTTTGACGCTTTTGCTGCGTTGGTGTTATCACCTTGAGGACTATGACCGGCTGACGTGATGTGATCTGTCAACCGTTTCTCAGTCTCACGGTTAATGTGAAACAGGTTGTCAATGTCGTGTTTGTTCTGATCCGTTTTGTCGGCAATAGCGACAAGCCTCTCCTGTTGTTGTGCTATTGCCACCACGGCTTTAGACATGTCACGCTGAAACACTTTCGCATCACGAGCGTGTTCATCAAGTCGATCCAGTTGCCCGACAATCTTATCAAGCACTGGTTCCTTGTTACACCCTTCGTGACCTTGTGATTCAAGTATATCCTGCTTAAGCTGTTTGCTCCGCATGTGACCCCTCTCGTGACAGTTATCACGACACATATCACGATCACATAAACAAGTCAACAGGTAGTCCGTTCGGTATGATGTACCCGACGAACCTCCCATTCATGATCTCAGGCTTCGCAGAGTCACAACTGATGCATGGGCCTGATACGAACCTCAAACGTTCAACAGGGGGCGAATCTGTTGACCAGACGCCCCACCACAGTGCCACTCTGTTGCGTGTTGTTCCGTCGTCGCGTCGTTTCCTGATCTGACACCCTAGTGGAGCCTTGACGACTTTCAGCAATTTATACACGTTTGATCCTCCGATGCAGACAGCAGACAGCAGACAGCACCATTTGCTGTCCGTAACTCCATTTCCAGATCCATTTTTGCCAAAAACACTTCCCCACAGAAATCTGCTAACTCTCAGATATGACCCTTGCTGTCCGTGAGTGATTTATAATGCCTCTAATGCACCACTGATTACAGCAACTTGCAGACTATTTCAATGCGTACAGCACCAAAAATCTGCTGTCCGGAAGAATATGCTAATGTTCTATACTATTACTACTACAACTAACTAATATTATTAAAGAAGTAGTAGTAATAGTATAGAGAAAATGGGGCGGACAGCAAATGCGGACAGCAAAAATCTACTATGCGTAAGATTTTACTAATGTGCAGAAAAACAGTGCATTTACACAACATCTTCCACAAAATAACCATTATATCGCAGATTATTAGCAAACATTCGTGTTTCACTATGTCGCAGTTTTCAAGTTGGCACACTTTTTACCGCTAATATTTCAATACATCAATTATTAGCAAATATTCGTGTTTCACTATGTCAACGAGATTTTGTTCAATTTCTCCACCATATCCCGCGCCATTTCTTCAAGTTCAACCAATTCAGCGCAGTTATCGATGACGTTT
>Ga0070728_10001064_pt1 | contig 45168 bp, 33 predicted proteins | sample tdDd471_FD_66723 | JGI IMG/M metagenome (GOLD analysis project Ga0070728, IMG submission 66723) | Marine sediment microbial communities from the Atlantic coast under amendment with organic carbon and nitrate - tdDd47.1 | ecosystem: Environmental > Aquatic > Marine > Coastal > Sediment | place... | reverse complement strand
TACTCCATTGACAGCAGCCTTTCCTGCTCTGACGGGATTTCCTGCACCGATGATACCTGCAACGCCAACGGCAACTGCGAAGGGACTATCCGTTCCAACTACTGTTTGATCAACGGTTCCTGCTATATGACCGGCAGCGGTATGCCCGGGGTTGCCTGTGGATCATGCGATGCCGCCCGCAATCAGGAAGACTGGAGCGTTGACCCGGGCTATTGCCTTATCGGCAACACCTGCTATACCTCCGGGACTCACAAGGGTGACAACGGCGATGATTTCTGCCTGATGTGCAACGCGGATATTTATCAAACCCAGTGGCATATGCTGAACACCAACATGCCCTGCGATGACGGGCTTTCCTGTACAACATCGGATCATTGCGATGGCGGAGGGGCATGCACCTATACCTATGTCACTGCCGGGTGGTGCGTCGTGAACGGGCAGTGCACCCAGCAGTGTCCATAGGAACAGGATATCATCAGCAAGGGGACCATCCCCTTACCCGGCGGTGGAGCTGATAACCACGAAAGAGAATGCTCCAAAGCCGCTTTTGCTTGCGGTTAACATAACTTCACGCAATAGGGAGTACGGTGCCTCTTTGTCAACCACCAGCAGCAGGCGTCCCTTGAATTCCTTGTCGGGCTGTGCTTCTGCGATGGCTTTTTGCTGTTCGCGGACCACGGTGAGTTTATCCGCTAGGCTCTTGATAAAGGCGGTGCCTTCTGCGTTTTTATCTGCGGCGCTGATCTTCCAGTCCTTAATGGCAGCCACGGGCTGGCTGTCCACCAGAATTGCATGGCGGGTAATGGCGACGGGGATTGATTCCGTTGGCATGATGTTTTCATTGGATGACGCCAGTTGCAGGTCTTCGGATGACGTAATATTGGTGGGATTGACCGCATAGTTCATCAGCATGAACACCAGCACAATCACCAGTGCATCCAGCAGGGAGGTAATGGACAGTTCCCGGCCGCCTCCTGCGCCCCGGCGCTTTTTGCCTTTTTTTTTGTCGGCATAGCGCTGTTCATCAGTAAGCAGGTCTTCGGGCAATTGCATGTTGGGGTGCGTTGTCATGGTTGTACCTCCTGTTTTGTCCCGGGAGTGTGTGGGCGGCCAAAGCGAATATCCGGGAACAGGCTGTCATCCCGGCTGCCGCCACCGGGAATCATTCCGGCATGGACGGGTGAGGTTGATCCGCCAATTTTCCGGCGGGCTGCATCCATGGTGCGTACAAGGTTCTGAAAGGGGATACCCTGCTGCGGATTCAGGTTGATGCGCTTTTCCTGGGGATGACGACGTTTAAGCTTTGCCAGTACGCTGTTTAAGCCGGGGTAATTCAGGTCCTGTGTTTGTCTGGAGAGCAGATCCGAACCCAGGCGATCTTCCAGAGCTTTGATTTTTTGGATCAGCGCCGCCTGGCTTACCGGCTGTATGCCGTCAATATAGGTGATGCCCTCGTATTCCATGATTCGAAAGAGTTCCGCTTCCTGCCCGGTTTCCGGGTCGCGGGATTCGTAAACCAGTGTTTCCACAAGGGGCAGGGTGGGGCCCTGCATGGCGTTAGTTCCGGGATTGGGCATGTATTCGCCTCCGGCGTGGATGTAATAGCCTTCCCGGGTTACCGACAGGGTCAGGTCCAGCTTTTTCTCCGGCGATGCCTGAGGGATGCCCTGCAAGGGAGTTTCCACCTGTATTCCGGCGATGGATATGTATTCCTGCTGTATCAGCATCATGGGAATCAGGATGGCGATGAGGTTCAGTACCGGTATCAGATTGACCTCGGTTCCTTTGATATTCTTCTTCCAGCGTGAGCTTCGACGGGTCATGGCGTCCTCCTTTCTCAGTGCTGTGCGCTAAACAGGAAGGGGTAGGTGACTTTGGCAATGCCGCCGCCCTTGATTTTGGGAAACAGCACCCGCTTGACTGTCCGCAGGACGCAGTCTTCCACCGCAGCATTGCGCATGGTGTTGGCCACGGACCGGGCAGATGTTACGCGCCCGCTGCTGCCAATGATGAACTGCACGGAGATTTTACCGTAGAGGTTCGGGTACATCCGAAGCTGTTTTTGGTAGCAGTGACGGAACTGGTTGAGGTGTTTGTTCATGACTTTGGCGATAAGCGAGGGGTCGGCACCGGAGATCATGCTGATGCTCCGGGGTTTGACTTTCTTCAATTCGCCCCGGCGGTTTGTTTTCAGCGTTGGCTTAAATGCAATTCGGGTATATTTTCCGGGTCTGCGGTTGCCGAAATTGAAGCCGTTGGTCATGAGGCCCAAACCACCGCCTCCTTCACCACTTCCCTTCATGGCATAACCATTGACGCCATGGGGGTTGACGTTCGTCGGTCCTTCAAGGCTCGCCAGTGCCTGTTCCAGTTTCTGGTCAATGGTGGGCTGCTGCTCCAGTTGATTTATAAACTCTGTAGCCGCTGCAAGAATGCCGGTGGCATTTGCAATGTCTTCAATGGTGGCTGATCCTTTATCAACGATTGAATCTTCTTTTCCATGTTTGCCGGAGTCACCAATTTTCTGTTGCGCAGGTGCCTGGGCAACCTGGGTCACGGGTTCCGGGGCAGGATCAGGTTCCGGGATATCATCTTCAATATCCATGTCTATGGCCACGCTGCGGTCCGTGGTTCCATCGATGATGTCGGCGGTTTCCGGCTCCGGCAGGAGCTGAACCTGATATACCAGCAGGCCCCAGATGAAGTAGGCCATAATCCATACGGCAGCGGTGTCGTAGGGAAAACGATGTGCAAGGGGAGTGGGTTTGAGCTTTTCCGCGGCCACGGGACGCAGGTGCAGGGTAAAGTTACCCAGGGTGATGCTGATTGCCTTTGATGACGTTACCGGGACGGGACTGGTGATATCTTCAACATCGGTGGCATCCCCTTTGCTGTCTATAAGGCTGCATGTGGCCCCGGGAGGCACATTGACGGCGTTTTGCTCAAGAAGGGTGAAGGAGGGCTCGGGCAACAGATGTCCCGGGAATATAATGGAGTCTTCGGTGGATTCATCAATGGTAATAGTCTTGTCCGGGGAGCACTGCATCTGGGTAAGGATTGTGCTGTTCCAGCCGATCAGACGGAGTTCCAGAATATGTTTGGTTTCGGGAAGATCCGGTTCCGGTGCCGGAGTCAGATTAAGGGTAAAACGACGGCGCACACGTCGAGCCCGTTTCAGGCGTTCCAGTTGAACCTCCGGTGATGGTTTCTGTGCAACTGTCTCTGATGGGGCGTTTTGCTCCTCAAGGGTGATGCGGTATTTTCCGATGCGGATTTCATCGCCGGTTTTCAGCCGTGCGGAATCCGTGGGAATGCCATTGACTTTGAGGATATGGTCATCGGAAAGGGAAATGATATGCCAGCCGTCCTGCTGCAGCTCTACAACCGCATGACGGGGCGCAATGCCTTCCCCCTCCACGCGAAGAGCTGCCAGCGGGTCGCTGCCAATAATGCAGGCGGTATTTCCCAGGGTATGTTGCAATGGCTCGGCGTCAGGCAGGGCAATTGACAGGGTCATACGTTTCATGGGGCACCTCCTTTGCATTGGTCCGATGCAGGTGCAGCGGACAGTATACAGACAGGTGATTTAATAGGCAGTCGAAGTGATGTAAAAGATGTTTACAATGCTGCAATAAATCACGAGGCCATTTCAAAGATCAGATTATCAGGTAAATGTGTTCTGTTAACTTTAATATGATGTATATGATGTGTATTGTCAAGGGTTTAATGCATTAAAAGATGTTTTAAATCATTGCTGAGAGTTTTTAGCACCTCTGAAACAAAATAAAATGCATCATATTAAGAGCTAAATGAGGCAGGGATGATGTGTCAGGCGGGAGGGCTTGTGAAGGGTAGTGCTTTTGAAAATGAGAAAAAATACCTGCAGGGAATAAATATTCAGGCAGGGGTGTTTATACAGGTAACACGAATGAGTTTCTGGCTCTCTCCTCTCTCTCTTCCTTTAGCGCACAAAAGGCGCCCCAAACGGGGCGCCTTTTGTGTTGTAGCAATATGCTGCTGCCGAATTACATGCCGTGGAAGGCTTTCAGCAGGGGAGCGATAACCAGGCTGACAACGCTCATCAGTTTGATGAGGATGTTCAGGGAGGGACCGGCGGTGTCTTTGAACGGATCGCCTACGGTATCGCCAATGACGCCGGCTTTGTGGGCTTCGGAGCCCTTGCCGCCATGGTGTCCGTCTTCGATGTACTTTTTGGCGTTGTCCCAGGAACCACCGGCATTGGCCATGAAGATAGCCATGCACACACCAGTGGTGGTGACGCCAGCCAGCAGACCGCCGAGGGCTTCAATGTCGATAAAGCCGACAACCACGGGAACGATAACGGCCATCAGACCAGGCACGACCATGCGTTTGATGGCACCGTCGGTGGCAATGGACACGCACTTGGCGTATTCGGCGGTTACCCCTTCTTTGCCTTCCAGCAGGCCGGGGATCTCGCGGAACTGACGACGAACTTCTTCGATCATGTCCTGGGCAGCTTCACCCACACCCAACATGGCCATGGAGGAGAAGAGGAAGGTCATCATGGCACCGACAAACAGACCACCCATAACCATGGGGTTCTGAATATCAATGGAAGTCAGGTTGACCTTGGTGGAGAAGGCGCTGAACAGAGCCAGAGCGGTCAGAGCGGCAGAACCAATGGCAAAACCCTTACCAATAGCGGCGGTGGTGTTACCAACGGCATCCAGTTTGTCGGTGCGTTCGCGGACCTGGGGACCGAGTTCACACATTTCGGCAATACCACCGGCATTGTCGGAAATAGGACCATAGGCATCAACGGCAAGCTGAATACCAATGGTGGAGAGCATACCAAGAGCGCCAACAGCAATACCGTACAGACCGGCGGTCTTATAGGCAATAATAATGGTGGCGGCAATGATAAGCAGCGGCCACATGGTGGATTTCATACCAACGGCCAGACCGGAGATAATGTTGGTGGCTGCACCCTGTTCCGAGGCTTGGGCAACGGACTGGGTGGGTTTGTAGTGATAGGAGGTGTAGTATTCGGTGATGACGCCAATGGCGGTACCGGCGACCAGACCGACAACCATGGCGCCGAACACGCCCAGGCTGGTGTACTGCATGTTGCCGACCTGGAATGTTTCCGGAATCATGTAATCAATGACAAAGTAACCGGCCACGATCATCAGAATGGCGGAGCCAAAGCTACCGGCGTTCAGTGCTTTCTGGGGGTTGCCGCCTTCTTTGGTGCGGACAAACATGGTACCGACGATGGACATCAGGATACCGGCCGCCGAAAGAATCAGGGGCATCAGAATGGCGTTCATGATCAGGGCCATATCAGTCGCACCGCTGGTGGTGCGGAAGGTGGTGGCCAGAACCATGGAACCGATGATGGCGCCAACATAGGATTCGTACAGGTCAGCACCCATACCGGCGACGTCACCAACGTTATCGCCAACGTTGTCAGCGATGGTGGCGGGGTTACGGGGATCATCTTCGGGAATACCGGCTTCGACTTTACCGACCAGGTCAGCACCGACATCGGCGGCTTTGGTGTAGATACCACCACCGACACGGGCGAACAGAGCGATAGAGCTGGCACCCAGAGAGAAACCGGCCAGAACGCTGAGGACTTTGTCCAGATGCGCAACGCTGTCGATTCCGAACATGTTGGTGTACAGCACCAGCAGCAGACCCAGACCCAAAAGGCCCAGACCGGCGACGCTCATACCCATGACGGAACCACCGGAGAATGCCACCATGAGGCCCTTGTTCAGGCTGTCGCGGGCGGCATTGGCGGTGCGGACGTTGGCTTTGGTGGCGACTTTCATGCCAAAGTAACCGGCTAAAGCCGAAAGGAAGGCACCAGCCACAAAGGAAAGTGCGATAAGGGCATGGCTGTCATCCCGGCCATAGTTGGAAGCACCAAGTGCGATGGCGACGATGACCACAAACACTGCCAGCACTTTGTATTCACGACCCAGAAATGCCATGGCGCCATCGGCAATGTGCCCGGCGATTTCTTTCATACGGTCATTGCCAACAGCCTGTTTGTCGACCCATTTGGCTTTGTACAGTGCAAAGAGCAGCGCTATCACACCAGTAATTGGTGCAGCCCATAACAACACGTTTTCCATGATAATCCTCCTTGGTTAAAACTACGTACGCTCGTAAACCGTTGCACAGAAACTATTCTACGATGTCCTGCGTCTCATCTTTCGATTCAGGTTTAATATCATCCGGCGCGTAGTTTTTGCTGTTGTATACGTTCATGGAGGCGGTTAGCCCTCTCCTGATCATCAGGTCAACTGCCTCTGCGGCTCCATTGATTACTGCTTCTACTGTTTCAGTGTCAGCTTCTTCAAAGGGCTGCAGTACCCAATCGGCAGTATCCTGGCCCGGTTGCGGTCTTCCGACTCCAAACCGGACTCTGATGAACTTTTGAACCTGTAAGTGCTCGATAATGCTACGGATGCCCCGATGTCCGCCGTCGCCGCCACCCATACGCAATTTAATGCGCCCCAATGGGATGTCGACGTCGTCGTGAATGACAACGAGGTGATCCGGTTTAATTTTCAACCCGGAGGCCGCAGGAAACACAGCGGTTCCGGACAAATTCATAAAGGTGGTGGGCTTAAGCAGTCCCACGGGCTCGCCACGCAGATTTTTCTCGCAATAATTACCGCGAAAACGGCGCTCCCATGAAGGTATACGCCAGCGGGCAGCCAGTTTATCAAGGACCATAAAGCCGACATTGTGTTTGGTGTCGACGTATTCAGGGCCGGGATTGCCTAAGCCCACCAGTAAGTACATATCTCAGTATCAGGACTCTGCCGGAGTTTCGGTAGCTTCCGGAGCTGCAGCAGCTTCTTCACCCTCTTCGGGGAGGGCGATCTCAACCTTGGCCTGTTTGACGAATGCAATGGCGTAGTTGTCTTTTGCGATTGCTTCAACGCCCTCGGGCAGGGTGATGTCCTGCACGCGCATGGTGTCATCGATATTCATTTCGCTGATATCAATCTTGATGGCCGGCAGGAAGTTTGCAGGCAGGCACTTGATTTTGATTTCGCGACGATAAATGGAAAGACGACCACCCAGCTTGACACCGGCGGGACGACCTTCGAGTACCAGCGGCACGGTGCGCATCAGGGGTTTGTCATCCTGCATGGCCATGAAGTCCACATGCAGCAGAGTGTCGGAAACCGGCTGGGCATTGTAGTCCTGAATCAGAACTTTGTGTTCCTGCGGTTTGTCACCGGCGATTTTCAGGGTCAGAATGCTGTGATACCCTTCGGCGTGGGCCAGCTCATAAGAAAGCTTTTTCGGGTCGATGGTGAGAGGCAGAGCTTCTTCGCCGTGCCCGTACAGCACTGCGGGAACTTTGCCAGCGGCACGCAGTTTGCGGGCTACGCCTTTACCGGTCTCAGTCCGGATAGTTGCTTCGATAGTTGCACTCATTACTACTCTCCTTTGCTCTTCTAAGCGGAACGCTTATTTTTTGTGATCTTCAGGATCGAACAGACTGCTGATTGAGGCGTTGGTTTTCACCGCTCTGATCGCCTCGCCCAACAATGGAGCGATTGATACCACTTCGATCTTGTCGGTTTTTTCCGGCTCGGTCTGGAGGATGGTATCGGTTATCACCAGTCGTTCGATAACGGACTCATTTATACGATCAATGGCAGGGCCCGAAAGCACGCCATGGGTAACACAGGCTTCAATGCGTTTTGCACCACGATTTTTAAGGAATGCCGCAGCAGAACAGATGCTGCCTGCGGTATCGACCATATCATCCAGCAGGATAACATCTTTGTCTGCTACATCACCGATCACGTTGGTGACTTCCACCTGGTTAGGGGCGGGGCGGCGCTTGTCGATAATGGCCATGGGGCAGCGCAGGCGCTTGGAATACGCGCGGCAGCGGGTGGCGCCACCGGCATCCGGGGATACCATAACAACGTTGTCGTTTACACTGTCAGTGGGAAGATCCGCCGGATCGGGAATGCCATAGAGATCCCGGTAGTAATCGGTCAAATCCCGGGCTGCATAGAGGTTGTCCACCGGAACATGGAAAAATCCCTGAATCTGGTTGGCATGCAGATCAACGGAGATCATGCGGTCCACACCGGCGGTTTCCAGAAGAGAGGCCACCAGTTTGGCAGAAATCGGTGTCCGGGGTTCCGCTTTGCGGTCCTGACGGGCGTAGCCGTAATACGGGATAACCGCAGTAATGGAGGCCGCGCTGGCACGGCGGGCGGCATCGATCATAATCAGCAGTTCCATCAGGTGTTCGTTGACGGGCTTGCTGGTGGGTTGAATAATGAACACATCCTGGTTGCGGACGTTCTCTTTGATTTTTACGAAGACTTCTCCGTCGGAAAAGCGTTTGATTTCCGCTTCACCGAGTTTGAAATCGGAGTTGGTAATCTTAGCTATGTAGGCGCAGATGTCCTGAGCAAGCTGCTTGTTGGCGTTTCCTGAAAACACCTTCAGGTTTGAAAGCAGCTTTTCTCTTTCGGGCTCCGTAACCGGTTTGACCGACGGTGGCAATGAGGACATCATCCATACTCCACAGCTAAATTTCCATTCGAAAATACCGCTTGACGAATTCCCCTCTTATACAACTAATTAGAGAGTGCTCCGTCAGCAGTGCTAATTAAATGTATATACGTCAAATTGTCAACAGTAAAACCAAGAAAAACGCAACAAAATGTCTACTATTTCTGCATATTCCAGATGCATTGGCATTAAAACCCGGATACCGGGGTGAATCTGCATGGAATGCTGATTTCTTATTGGAATTATTAAGAAAATATACATGTTGTCGGATCAGGGGAAAATCCCCCGGATATTGTACGCCCTGGCAACTTTTTCCACTGCCAGCACATATGCCGCCCGCCGGATATCAATGTCTTTTTCGATATGGGTAGTATAGACGTTGTCAAATGCCCGCAGCATGACATCCTTGAGACGGCGGTTTACCTCATTGACGCTCCAGTTTAGCTCCTGAGCGTTTTGGACCCATTCAAAATAGGATGCCGTAACACCACCGGCACTGGCCAGGATATCAGGTACAATGAACGTTCCATTGGATGTTAGAATGTCTGCAGCTCCCGGAGTCACCGGCCCGTTTGCGATTTCCGTAACAATAGACGCTTTTACATTTTTTGCATTGCCGCAGGTAATGACCGCTTCAAGGGCTGCGGGCATAAGCACCTGTACATCAAGTTCCAGCAGTTCATCGTTGGAGATGGCTTCTGCATTCTGAAATTCCAGCACCGAACCGGTTTTGTTTCTATGTTTGAGGAGTGCCGGTATATCCAGTCCTTTTTCATTATAAATACCGCCACGGCTGTCTGAAATCGCAACGACCCGGGCTCCGCCATCGTGCATAAGCCGTGCAGCCGCAGAACCGGCCTTGCCAAAACCCTGTACGGCTACTGCGGCGTTTTCGAGATTGAGTCCCATTTTATTGGCAGCTTCCCTTGTGGTGATGACCGCGCCTCTGCCTGTGGCATCGCTTCGTCCCGGCAGACCGCCGATGGCAAGAGGTTTTCCGGTAAAGGCTCTGCTGACAGTGTACCCCTTGTTCATACTATAGGTGTCCACCATCCAGGCAATGGTCTGCGAATCGGTGTACATATCCGGTGCGGGAATATCACGTTCCGATCCAATGACAAGGGAAATCTCAGCAGTGTAGCGCCGGGTAAGACGCTCGGTCTCTCCGGGGCTGAGGTGTTTTACATCGACCTGCACTCCACCTTTGCTGCCGCCAAAGGGAATATCGACCAGGGCGGTTTTCCAGGTCATCCAGCTGGCCAGGGCCTTCATGGTGTCGGTATTCAGATTGGGATGAAACCGTATGCCGCCTTTGGCCGGGCCACGGGCGGTGGAATGTTGCACACGCCAGCCGGTGAAGGTTTTATAGGAACCGTCATCCATCCGCACCGGAACTCTTACTTCCAGGCTGCGCTCCGGCGTTTTAAGCATGGTTCTCAAATCAGGGTGCATCCCCAGATAATCTGCAGCGTTTTCAAATTGCAATTGGGCAATTTCAAAGGGATTACGGATTTCTTCAGACATGGAAGCCTCCGGTTTGCCTGCTGTTAGCACCGTGTACATGCTATATTGTTGACATGCTAAATATCGTACCCCGCCAAAATGTATTGTCAACACCTGATGACATCAGGAAGCAGGCAGACGCAAAAAAGCCCCCTGTGGGTGCAGGGGGCTTTTACAGTGCGTGTATGTATTAAAACACGCGCCGGATGATCGTGCCTTAGACAGGTTTGTTGGCGATCAGGTTTTCGACCACGCCCGGATCTGCCAGGGTGCTGGTGTCGCCAAGGCTGTCCAGTTCGTTGGCGGCAAGTTTGCGCAGGATGCGGCGCATGATTTTGCCGGAACGGGTCTTGGGCAGGCCCGGGGCCCAGTGAATGACATCCGGAGTGGCGATGGGGCCGATGATGGTGCGTACATGACCACGGAGTTCCTTGATCAGTTCATCGGTCTGCTCAAAGCCGTCACGCAGGGTCACGTAAGCATAGATGCCCTGACCTTTGATGTCGTGGGGATAGCCGACAACAGCGGCTTCGGCGCAGGAGGGATGTGCCACAAGGGCGCTTTCCACTTCTGCGGTTCCCATGCGGTGACCGGAAACGTTGATGACGTCATCAATACGACCGGTAATCCAGTAATAACCATCTTCGTCGCGACGGGATCCGTCACCGGTGAAGTAATAGCCCTTGAACATGGAGAAATAGGTGTCTTCAAAGCGTTTGTGATCGCCATAAAGAGTACGCATCATGCCAGGCCAGGGGCGGTCGATGACCAGAGCACCGGAGGTGGCGCCTTCAAGGGTGGTTCCCTGTTCGTCCACAATAATCGGATTTACTGCGAAGAACGGGAGGGTCGCGCTACCGGGCTTCTGGGGAATGGCGCCGGGCAGCGGGGTAATCAGAATGCCGCCGGTTTCGGTCTGCCACCAGGTGTCCACGATGGGGCAACGGCCGTCGCCAACCACATTGTAGTACCAGTTCCAGGCTTCGGGGTTGATGGGTTCACCAACGGTACCCAGCAGACGCAGGCTGCTGCGGTTGTATTTTTCTACCCAGCTGCTGCCTTCCTTCATCAGGGCGCGGATGGCGGTGGGGGCGGTGTAGAACTGGTTGACCTTGTATTTGTCAACCACGTCCCAGAACCGACCGGCGTCGGGATAGGAGGGCACGCCTTCGAACATCAGGGTGGTAGCGCCGTTGGCCAGCGGACCATACACGATGTAAGAGTGACCGGTTACCCAGCCGATGTCAGCGGTACACCAGTAGATGTCGCCGTCATGATAATCGAAAACGTTTTTATGGGTATGAGCGGCATACACCATGTAGCCACCGGTTGTGTGCAGCACGCCTTTGGGCTTGCCAGTGGAACCGGAGGTGTACAGGATGAACAGGGGATCTTCGGAATCCATCTGCTCGGGCTCGCAAACGGGGTCGGCGTTGCCCATCAGGTCTCTCCACCATTCGTCACGGCCGGCTTTCATTTCGATTTCAGCGCCGGTGTGCTTGAACACGATACAGGTGGTGACTTCGTGGTTCTGCTGGGAGCAGAGGTTCATGGCTTCGTCGGCAATGGCCTTCAAAGGAACCGGTTTTTTGCCACGGAAGTTGCCGTCCACGGTCAGCAGCACGGTGCATGTGGAATCGAGGATACGGTCGGACAGTGATTCGGCGGAGAATCCGGCGAACACGATGGAGTGGATGGCGCCGATGCGGGCGCAGGCCAGCATGGCCACGGTCAGCTCAGGAATCATGGGCATGTAAATGGAGACGCGATCGCCTTTTTTGACGCCCTTGGATTTCAGAACATTGGCAAACTTGTTGACTTCGGTGTGGAGTTCTTTGTAGGTGATGGTTTTGTTGTCGGCGGGCTCATTGCCTTCCCAGATGATGGCGGTCTGATCGCCACGGGTTTCCAGGTGACGGTCCAGGCAGTTGGTGGTAATGTTGGTTTTGGCGCCCTTGAACCATTCAATGGAAATGGGGCCTTTGTTCAGGTCAAAGTTAAATTCTACAACTTTGTCCCACTTCTTGTACCAGACAAACTGCTCGGCGATTTCGGTCCAGTAACCATCTGGATCCTTGATTGAGCGTTCCCAGTCGCCCTTGTACTGTTCCATGGTACGATACCATGCGGTTTCGGAAAACTCTGCCGGAGCGGCATACTTGGCATTGGGATCAAAGGTTTTCTGTTCAGTCATAATTACCTCCGGTTAGGTGCTAAACTGCCTCTCTTTAGGTTTGGAATATACTCACTGTACTCACATTTATTGCTTTAAAAGCAGCCTGATAGTAGATGAGGCCCGATTCATTTGTCAAGGGGCTAACATCGAATCAGGCCCTTTTTTTGGGTATTTGTGCATTTTCTAACCCAAAGTAATGTATAGAAAAATTATACATTTAGGGAATTCTGCCTGTTAGAGATGCTTTTAGGGCTGTTTTACGGGGCTGATACATCACAAAACCTGTGAACAATGCGGGCAATGGTTATGGGAGCAGTTTTTCACGAAATAGAATAACTTTTTCAAGAAACAGTTGAACTATTTATACTTTAGGCTATACAATGGTACTGCGGTCAGGGGAAAGAAGACCGGGCGATCGTCTGCACCATTGGGTGCGGGAGGAAAGTCCGGACACCGCAGGGCAGGATGCTGGATAATGACCAGCGGGGGCAACCCCAGGGAAAGTGCAACAGAGAGTACACCGCCCACCGTCCGGCCCACATACTTCCAGCCTGTGCTGAGAAGGGGCCATGGCCATTGGGTAAGGCTGAAAGGGTGCGGTAAGAGCGCACCGGGTCTGTGGTGACACAGTCCGCATGGTAAACCCCATCCGGTGCAAAACCAAATAGGGACGTGCTGAGTCTTGAACTCGAAAGGGCTGCCCGTCCGAGCGTCCGGGTAGGTTGCTTGAGGTGTCGGGTAACCGGCATCCCAGACGAATGATCGCCGCCGTTGCTTTTGGCGATGGTACAGGATCCGGCTTATAGGTCTTCTTTCCCCTGAACCGCCCTATCGAAAGGGCAGGACTTATGAAACATCATCATCTGAGTAAGTGGGTATGCATTTTTGGTCTCATCCTTGTGCTGGCAGGCAGCAGTATTCTGGTGTCCTGTACACCAGGGGGAGAATCCGAAACTGACGGGGATATTGATTTCGAAATTATTGATACCGCTGACGGGGATGAGACAGATGATGAGCCCCAGCCGGTGGACGGTGATGCGGACGATATCATTGATCCTGATGTAGACCCTGATGTGGATGGCGATATCCCGGAGGATGGTGATGAGCCTGATGAGGAAGAGGTCATCGACGGTGATATAGATGATGCACCGGAATTGCCGGAGCTGGAAGAAGATGCCATTGATGGCGATGTCAGCGATCCTGAGCCCGATACCGAGCCCGATGCGGAAGAAGATGCGGTCGAGGAAGAGTCTCCCGCCGGTCCGCGCATAAAGCTGCAACCCGAAGCGCTGGATTTTGGTCTGGTGGAACAGGATGCCCAGGGCGTACGCACTTTGACCATTATTAATGACAGTGATGAAGTTTTAAGTATCCAGATCGATTACTTCAATACCAACCAGGATAATGCGTTTGGTACCTCCGGCAGCCTGATGGGCACCACCCTTGGACCCCGCCAGCAAACCCTGTTCCCCTTTACCTTTAATCCCAGCGGTTGTGGGGTTTATACCGGCGAATACATCATTGCCTCCAACGATCCGGTGAACCCTCAGGTAACGGTATCCATGCAGGGGGTTGGCTCCGGTTGTCAGCCCGGCGAAATCGAAGTAAGCCCTGATGCTCTTGTATTTGACGCCATGCGGGCCGGGGCTCCGGCTCAGGGAAAAGACATCGTTATCAGCAATGTCTGCCTGCCTACCGCGCAAGACGATTGCCTGCTGATTATTGATGCCATGTATCTTGAAACCGGTGGCACGCCCTTCCGTATTGTGGATGACGGCAACTCCGTGATTCCTTCCAATGGACAGAAAACCGTGACCATGGAGTTTGTTCCCACCCTGGCCGGTGATTTTTCCGATACCCTGATAATCGAAAGCAATGATGTGTTGCAGGGCGTTGTGCGTATCCCGCTTTCCGGCAGCGCCGGTATGCCCATAATGGCGCTGGAGCCTGCTTTGGCTGATGACGCTATTAGCTTTGGTAGTTTGCCGGTGGGAGAAACAACTGCCGTGAGCGTGGATATTGTCAGCACCGGAACCTGGACCCTGACGGTTTCAAGCATACAAATGCATCAGATTACTCCGGCGGAATTTACCCTGACCGATACCTATGGCATGCCCATCCCCGAGAGCTTTTCCATTGAACTGCCACCGGGTGAACGCTATGGATTTAAGGTGCATTTTGCTCCGGCGGCAGTGACCATATATGAAGGGCTATTGCTGATCGCCAGCGATAACGGTGGCGTGGCCGATGAATTACGGGTAAGTCTCAGTGGTGGTGGCGTGGTGGCGGATTTTACCGCAGATCCCACAAGCGGCGTATGTGGTCTCACCCGGGTGGGCACTACCTGCGAAATGCCGGTACAACTTCGCAACGATGGCGAAGCCCCGGTCACCCTTGAGAGCATTGCTATAGAACCGGGTAGCACCGCCTTTAGTGTTGACATACCCGAGGGGACCATTGGCAGCCAGTTGCAGCGCGGCGAGTTTGTGGATGTGACGGTGGTTTTTGCCCCGGTATCCACCGGTGATGCCAGCGCGACTCTTACCATTAATAAGGGACTTGAGCAGGAGTTACTGGTTCCCGTATCCGGCACCGGTGCTGCTCCGCAGCTTGTGATACAAGGCATAAATCATCAGCCCCTGCCCGGAACAGGTTTGTCACTGGGCTGTGTCAGCGGTGATGAACCCCAAACCGGTTCCGTTGTACTTCATAACGCCGGTAATTGGGATCTGACCATTGACGATGTAACCGTAGACAATGCTTCGGAAGCAGGATTTGCCATTGATAATCTGCCCGCCGATGCCATTGCCCCGGGCAATGATGCGGTGCTGGTGATTTCCTATTCCGGTATCGGAGAACCCGCAGGACTGCATCAGGGCAACATCAATGTTGTTACCGATGAACAGCCCGACGGCCAGACCCATTCCTTCGCCGTGTCGGCAAAGGTGGGTGATGCCACGGTTCGCATGGAGCCTGCGGAGAATCCCTTTGTGTTTGGCAATACCACCGCCGGTGGCGAAAGCACGCAGGAGTTCCGGGTATACCGTAACGGGGCCTTTTGCGGGATGACCATTAATACCGTTGAGCTCAGCGGCGATACCGACGCTTTCATGCTTACCCTGGCAGACGGGCACAGTGTTCCGCTGACTATTCCCGAAGAGAGCATGAATTACCTGAAGTTCAATGTTGCCTTTACCCCGCCCGCTGGCGGCAGCTATACGGGAACTATTCATGTGTCCACAAGCGCAGGAATAACCGATATCGTTGTGCAGGGTCAGGCAACTGCCTGTGCCGACGGATGCTGGGACCTTAATAATGATGGCGAGTGCGAATACTGCAATTGCTGGGTCACCAACAATGGCGTGGAGATCTGCGATGATCAGGATAACGACTGCAACGGTCAGACCGATGAAGCCAATGAGTATCTGCTGGACGTGTGTCTTGATCGTCCCAATACTCAGGCGCAGTGCGAATTGGGGCAGTGCCAGTATTACTGCGTTGATGATTATCACCAGTGTTCCGAGGCATGCGTGAGCGATGCGGATATTCAGCATTGCGGTAACCGTTGCGATCCCTGCGAAGAACCGGCAAACGCTGTGGCATCCTGCGTGCCCGGGGGCGACAGCTATGTATGCGACTTTGAATGCGTTGATGGATATATCTGGTCAGAGGGAGCCTGTCAGGAAACCGGACGGGTGGATTTCTGTGGTTCCAATGGTGAAAACTGTTACGACACCATTACCTTCAATCCGCCCAACAGCGAGATTGTTTGCGTAAACAGCATGTGCGGCTTTACCTGTATCGATAACTTCCATCTGTGTGGATACGACTGCCTGGATAACAACAGCGTGAATTCCTGCGGTGAAAACTGCAGCCCCTGTTCTGTGCCGGAGAATGCCCAGGCCACCTGCGACGGATACGAATGCGGGTTTGAATGCATTGCCGGATATCATAAGTATGCCGGTGCCTGTATTCTTAACGATGATGTTTCCTGCTGCGGCCTGTACTGCGATCAGTGTCTGGTTGCCCCGGACAACGCATCGCCCTTGTGCCGTGATGCCCAGACCTGTGATTTTGAGTGTCATGCCGGGTATCATGTGTGTGGCGACAGCTGTCTGAGCAACGATGCTGTTACCAGTTGCGGTGACCGCTGCGAACCCTGTATCGCCCCTGCCAATGCCACGGCCTATTGTGATACTGGTATAGCCTGTGCATGGGCCTGCAATGAAGGCTTCCATCAGGACGGCGATACCTGTGCTCCCAATGAGACCATTGACTGCTGTGGTACCGGTTGTGTGCAGTGTACCGCTCCCCAGTTTGGTACAGCATGGTGTCAGGATGGCTCCTGCGGCTTTACCTGCGATACCGGATATCATCTGGATCTGGGTATCTGCCTGCCCAACACCGATCCGCAGCATTGCGGTCCCGGTGATGTGGACTGCGGTCCTGATCCGGAAAACGGCGTGACCGTCTGCGTTGATGACCAGTGTTCTTTTGTGTGTAACGAAAATTTCCACCGCTGCGCAGATGCCTGTGTTGACAATGGCGATGTAAATACCTGCGGCGATTTATGCGAGCCCTGTCCGCAGCCGGACCATGCCCAGGCGCTGTGCATGGATAACGCCTGCACCTTTACCTGTGAAAGCGGTTATCATCGGGTGGAGGATCTGTGCGAAGCCAACACCACCATTGATTGCTGTGGTGCCGCCTGTGTGGACTGCTCGACTGTAACGCCGCAGCATGCCACCGGCGCATGCAGCAATGACGCTTGCGCATACACCTGTGATGCCGGGTATCATCAGTGCGGCGAGCAGTGTCTCAGCGATGCGGCGCTGGAAAGCTGCGGTAACCGTTGCGAACCCTGTGTTGTGCCGGATCACGGCTGGGCGGTCTGCGAAAGCGGGCAGTGCGGTATCCGCTGTAATAGCGGATATCATGCCGAAGGCGATACCTGTGCGGCAAACACCGTGCCCACCTGCTGTGGTAATACCTGTGAAGATTGCACCATCGGACAGCCGGAACACGGGGCAGGGGCATGCCTTGGCGGTGAGTGCGCCTTTGTGTGCGAAACGGGATTCCATCTGTGCGGCACGTCGTTGTGCCTTGATGACACAAGTCCGGAAAGCTGCGGCGACCGTTGCTCCCCCTGTACCGGGCCGGAGAATTCCACGCCCACATGCCAAAGCGGGCAGTGCGGTTTTGAATGCAACGAAAATTATCACCTGGAAGGCCAGTGGTGCGTACCCAATTCCACCGTTACCTGCTGTGGTCCGCTGTGCGAAACCTGCGAGTATGCCCCGAATCACGGGACACCTGCCTGCATTGATTTGGCCTGTTCCTTTACCTGCAGCACCGGATACCATGCCTGTGGAGATGAGTGCGTATACGATTTTTCACCTGAAACCTGTGGTGACCGCTGTATTCCCTGTCATGAGCCTTCAAACGGTGTGGCTACCTGTAACGGTTTCACCTGCGGTATTTCCTGCGATCCCGGGTTCCATCAGGTGGAAAACACCTGTGCCGCCAATAACACCCCGGAATGCTGTGGGGATACCTGCGATAACTGTGTTGATCTTGCGCCTCAAAGCAGTACCGGATTCTGCTCAGCCGGTGTGATTTGTGACTTTGTTTGCGACAATGGTACTCACAGATGCGATAACAGCTGTGTGTCCAATATGGATGTCGCTCATTGCGGAACCCTGTGCAGCCCCTGTTCCGATCCTGACTACGGAGCTCCTACCTGTGATGGCTCTGTATGCGGATTGACCTGTGACAGCGGATATCATCCCGACGGGAATCTTTGCATTGCCAACCTTACACCGGATTGTTGCGGAATCGACTGCCTGGAATGTACTGGTCCGCAGAATGCGAATATGACCTGTAATGCCGGTGTATGTGGATGGGAATGTCAGGAAGGGTACCATGAAGACGCAGGGCAGTGTCTGGAAAACAATATTCCCACATGCTGCGGTATTGATTGTATCAACTGCGGCGAGCCTGTTACCGGTGGTCAGCGCCTCTGTAATCATGGCGTATGCGATCTGCAGTGCGATCCCGGTTACAACGCCTGTCACGATACCTGTATGACCGATGACACCCCCAATGCCTGCGGTCCGTTGTGTATTGATTGCCCGGCTCCTGAGTTCGGATATCCCGAATGTATCAATGACCAGTGCAGTTTCTACTGTATGCAGGGGTACCATTACGTTAACGGTCAATGCGTGATCAACGATACCCCGGTTCATTGCGGTACTGAAGACCTTGATTGCACCACCAGTCCGGATCGGCCTGATCATACCGATGCCCTGTGCTCCAGCGGACAGTGTGATTTCCCCTGTACATCCGGGTATCATACATGCAATGGCATTTGCTATGGCGACAATGATCCCCAGTATTGCGGTGGTTCATGTATATGGTGTAGTGCGCCCCAAAATGCAGAACCTTTGTGTACTTCGGGAAGCTGTGACTGGCGCTGCCTTGATGGCTATCACCGGGAAGGTGATGCCTGTGTGGATAATCAGCAGGTAAGCTGTTGCGGCCCTGGTTGCGATCAGTGCACCGATGCACCGGCAAACGCATACCCCGCATGTCTTGACGCGACCTGTACCTTTGTGTGTACCTACGGATACCATCGCTGCGGGTATGAGTGTTATGACAGCACTTTAACGGAGACCTGCGGCACCAATTGTTCGCCCTGTCCCCAGCCTGCGAACTCGGCGTCGCTGTGTGTTGACGGACAGTGTGACTTTGAATGCAACACCGGATACCACCGGTATCAGAATGAATGCATTATTGACAATGATCCCCTGTGTTGCGGTCCCAACTGCCAGGTCTGTCAGGACCCACCTCAGGGAGGACACGGCGAATGCATTTCTGAGCAATGCGTAACCATTTGCCATGAAGGATTCCATCCCTGCGGTGCATTGTGCTATGCCAATGACGACCCCGATTTTTGTGGCGGAGCCTGCGAAACATGCCCGGCGATAGAGAACGCAACATCGGTGTGTGTCAACAGTGCCTGCGGATTTGAATGCAATCCCACCTATTACAATCTTAACGGATTGTCTTCGGATGGATGCGAATATCTCTGTATTAACGACGCCCCCACCGATACCCCTGATATCCTTGGCGATGATGAAAACTGCGACGGATTTGATGGTGAATGGGATAAGGGCGTCTTTGTTTCCACCGGTGGAAACGATTTGAATCCCGGCACAGCGGAATTGCCAATGCGCACTATTCAGGCGGCAATAAATGCGGCGGCGACATACAACCCGAAAAAATATGTCATTGTCGCCTCGGGTTCGTACCAGGAATCGCTGACTCTGATTGATGGTGTCAGCATATACGGTGGATATCATCAGCTTACCAACTGGTCTCGGGGCGGCCTGTATGAAACAAAGGTGATTTCATATGGCATGACTATCAAGGCCGAAAACATTTCTTCTCCCACGGTTTTGCAAAGACTGGTAATAAAAGCAGAGACCCCCTCTGAGGTTGGTGCCTCTACATATGGCATACACATATCCAACTGTAGTTCTGCGCTGATTATTGAAGGGTGTAATATTGAGGCCCGCTCCGGAGCTGCCGGGCTGGGCGGCGAAGCCGGGGGATCGGGAGCCGGTGGCGACAATGGAGCGCCGGGGCAGGACGAGTGTGATGGCTGTCATGCCTACAATAACGGTGGCCCTGGCGGGTACAGCCCCTGTGGCACCGGTGGGCGTGGAGGCGCAGGCGGATACGGAGATGATGATGGTAATCGCGGTTTGCCTCTGTCCTGCGGCGGAAGCGGCGGTAAAGGTGCCGATATCTGCCCGGGAGATACAGGAGAGCCCGGTGGTGATGGTGTCTATGGCGCCGGTGGATATCCCGGTCAGGCGGGACTGAACGCCAATCCGAATACATGGTTTGTTGTGGATGGATTATGGATGGGAGCCTTTGGTGGTCAGGGAGAAACAGGATCATCGGGGGGTTCGGGCTGCGGTGGTGGCGGTGGCGGTGGTGGCGTTGGCGGATTGTTCTGTAATGCTGATACCGGCGCCGGTGGTGGCGGTGGCGGTGGAGCAGGCTGCGGCGGTAGTGGCGGTTACGGCGGTTTTGCCGGTGGCGGTTCCTTTGGTATATTCGTGCTGGACAGCAGTCCGGTCATCACGTTGTGTGATATACAGACATTTTATGGTGGCAGTGGCGGTTCCGGTGGTCCCGGTGGCCCGGGGGGCAGCGGTGGATTGGGTGGTGCCGGTGGTGACCGTGATGATGACGGTGGTCGTGCCGGTGACGGTGGTAACGGGGGTTCCGGTGGCCCGGGAGGTATCGGCGGCGGTGGTTCCGGCGGGATATCCTATCCGGTATTTTGCTACGGCATGTCGTATCCGGATATGAGCGAAAACGGGCTGATTCCCGGTGTTGGCGGCACTGGCGGTAATGGTACGACCACTGCTCCCAGCGGAATGACTAACTGCCCCTGAGGCACGAATGTTACAGAATTACAACTGGCTGACGGCAGTGTAGATGAGAAAGCCGATGTAATACAGCACCAGAATGGAACCGGAGCGCTTGCCCAGGGTTCCGGACCGGCTGTGATTGCGGGCCAGCAGCAGCATGGCTGCAACCAGAACGGTTACACCAAAACAGATAAAGGCGCTGACCTTAAGGGCGCTGTCCATATTGACCGGCTGGGGATACACCAAAGATGTTGCGCCGATAATCAGCAGGATATTGGAGATATTTGAGCCAAGCAGATTACCCAGCAGCATCTCTCCCATGCCACGGCGCACCGCAACAATGGTAACGCCCAGCTCCGGCAGGGACGTGCCTACGGCGATAAGAGTCAGGCCGATAACCGTTTCGCTGATGCCAAAGGTGTGGGCAATGCTCAGACCACCGATGGTGGCGGCTTTTGATCCGTATACCACCATTACTATGCCGATAATAAAATAGATAACCACCGCGGGCCATCCGGCTGCATCCAACGGACCATGCCATAGTGCCCGGAATCCTGTGGGAGGTGTGTCACCTTCATCTTCTTCCAGGGCATCTTCCAGGTCTGTAAATCCGCCGTTGTTAAAGGCGGCTTTGATTTTCCCGGCAATATGTTTGGGGCGGGTAAGAATGCTTAGCGGAAATATAAGAAAGGCCCACAGCAGCGTAAGCGGACCGCTGTATTCTTCACCAAGCCGGTTCTCATCCGGGGCGGTATACAGCAGAAACATCCAGTACCAGAAAAACAGCAGGATAAACAGCAGACCCGCAATAACCGTGACTTCTCCTGCCACAAACAGCACCGGAGCAATCAGGGCGGTAAACAGCAGCAGCAACAGGCCGTCGCGCCGCAGGGCGGAGTCTGATACCGCGATGGGGGCCATGAAAGCTCCCACACCAAGTAAAAGACTGATGTTGGCAAGGTTTGATCCCAGTACGTTTCCAAAGACCATGCCCATGGAAAACTTGGAAGCTGCCGCCAAAGAGGCTGCCAGTTCCGGTAGGGAGGTTCCCAGGGCTACAATGGTGAGCCCGATGATCAGTTCGCTGATGCCCAGTCGTGTGGCGGCAACCCGGGCGGAAGACAGAAACCATCCCGCACCTTTCAGCAATATGTAAATACCGCCAAAAAGATATATGGAATCAATCAGAAGCTGCATGTAAACCCACTGTAAGAAAAAACCGGCACCGCTGGGCGGTGCCGGTTGGGAGATTACGGACTACTGAAAGTTTACGATTCGGGCAAAACTCTCGGCTTTCAGGCTGGCGCCGCCAACCAGAGAGCCGTCAATGTTCGGTTTTGCCATAAGCTCGTCAACATTATCCGGTTTCACCGATCCGCCATACAGAATGCGGATTTTATCTGCGGTGTCCTGGTCGTAGGCCTTGGCAAGAATGCCGCGAATGGCTTCGTGGACATCTTCGGCCTGCTGCGGGGATGCAGTTTTACCGGTGCCGATGGCCCAGACGGGTTCGTAGGCGATGACCATTTTGGCCGGGTCCAGATCCTTTACGGCATCCAGCACCACGGAAAGCTGCCGGGTGACCACGTTCAGGGTCTCGTCGGCTTCACGCTCTTCCAGGGTTTCGCCAATGCACACGATGGGTATAAGACCGGCGCGGAATACCGCAACGGCTTTTTCAGCGATCAGTTCGTCGGATTCACCAAAAATGGCGCGACGTTCCGAGTGACCGATAATCACATATGCGCAGCCAAGCTCGGCCAGCAGTTCCGGCGGCCATTCGCCGGTGAAAGCGCCCTTGAGCTCCTGATGGCAGTTTTGGGCCGCCACTTTGATGTTGCTGCCTTTGGTGGCTTCAATCACCAGCGGCAACAGCGGGGCCATGGGGGCCACAACGATATCGCGGCCATCGGTGCCTGCCACACGGGCTTTAAGGTCTTCCAGCATGGCCAAAGCATCGGCTTTGCCAAGGTTCATTTTCCAGTTGCCCGCAGGCATGGGGGTACGGTTGCTCATGAAAGAAACTCCGCTACTTTCTTGGGGTCGACAAGGGCTACCAGACCCGGCAGCTGTTTGCCTTCCAGCAGTTCGAGGGATGCGCCGCCTCCGGTGGAGATATGGCTGATGGTATCGGCCAGACCGGCTTTGTTGACCGCGGCAACGCTGTCGCCACCGCCGATAACCGTTACGGCTTCGGTCTCTGCCATGGCCTTGGCAATGGCAAAGGTGCCCTCGGCAAACTGGTCGGTTTCAAACACGCCCATGGGGCCATTCCAGAACACGGTACCGGCTTCCTTGATCTCGTCGGCAAACTGCCGGCGGGTCTGGGGGCCGATATCCAGTCCCATCTGGTCATCGGGAATTTTTGTTGCCGGATATACATCAGAGTCCACTTCATCGGAGATTTCCGTTGCCGCGACAATGTCGGCGGGCAGCAGAAGTTTGACCTTGCGGGCGTTGGCTCCTTTGATGGCACGGGCACAGGCATCTGTACATTCCCGTTCAAACAGGCTTGCGCCAATGCTGGCGCCTTCGTTGTTCAGGAAGGTAAATGCCATGCCGCCGCCGATCAGGATAGCGTCAACGTGGTCCAGCAGGTTTTCGATGACCGGAATCTTGTCCTTGACCTTGGCGCCGCCCAGCACCGCCACAAAGGGGCGGGCCGGGTTGTCAAGCAGGGAACCCAGGTATTCCAGTTCGTTTTTCAGCAGGAATCCTGCTGCGCGTTCTTCGGTGAACAGGGGCACGCCAACGATGCTGGCATGGGCCCGGTGGCTTGCGCCAAAGGCGTCATTGACAAAGATGTCGGCCATAGACGCCAGTTTTTTGGCGAAGTTCTCGTCGTTCTTTGTCTCTTCCTTGTGGAAGCGCAGGTTTTCCAGCATCAGAATATGGCCGGGACGCAGGTCCATGGCCAGTTTCTTGGCGCTGTCACCGATGCAGTCGTCCGCCAGAGGGATTTCCATATCCAGCAATTCCGCCAGGCGTTCGCCTACGGGCATCAGGGAGTAGTCCATGTTGACTTCGCCTTTGGGGCGTCCCAGATGGCTGGCCAATATCAGGCGTGCGCCGTGTTCCAGCGCATACTTGATGGTGGGCAGCGCCCGCCGGATACGGGTGTCATCGGTAACCTTGCCGTCTTTGATGGGGCAGTTGAAGTCCACCCGCATAAAGACCCGTTTGTCTTCGAGCACCAGCTCGTCGATACCCTTGACTCGTGAGGACATATTTGTCTCTCCTCGTGTTGTACGGTACGTCGTTAGTTGGTCTTGGACATCATGTACATGATGACATCGACCATGCGGGCGGAATAGCCCATTTCGTTGTCGTACCAGGACATGACTTTAACCATGTTGCCTTTGCCGCCCAGTACCAGAGAGGCCGCAACATCATACACGCTGCTGTGATAAGAACCGGTAAGGTCGATGCTGACCAGGGGTTCGGGCATATAGCGCAGCACGCCTTTGAGGGGGCCTTCTGCGTATTTCTGCATGGCGGCGTTCACCTGTTCGGTGGTGACTTCTTCGTTCAGCTCGATAACCGCGTCCACCAAAGAAACGTCCGGTGTCGGTACGCGCACGGCGCCGCCGTCGAATTTACCCTTCAGCTCCGGAATAACCAGACCAATGGCCTTGGCAGCACCGGTGGTGGTGGGAATCATGGACATGCTGGCGGTACGGGCGCGACGCAGATCGGAGTGCGGGGCGTCCAGAATACGCTGATCGTTGGTGAATGCGTGCACCGTGGTCATCATGCCACGCTTGATGCCCCATTCTTTGTGCAGTACATGCACCGGGGGTGCAAGGCAGTTGGTGGTGCAGCTTGCATTGGACACGATCTTGTGGTTTTCAGGATCGAAGTTTTCGTGGTTCACGCCATAGACCATAGTGATGTCGGCATCGCCCATGGGACGGCTCAGCAGCACATAGTTGGCCTTGGTTTCGTTGTGCAGGCGCTCAAGCTGGGCGCGTTTGGTGTACACACCGGTGGACTCCACCAGCACATCGATGTCCAGGTCTTTCCATGCGCCGATCAGTTCATCCAGGTTAAAGTGGGTGTAGAAGGGGATGGTTTTGCCGTCGATGACAATGGCGTTTTCGGAGGCGGTCACTTCGCCGGGGAATACGCCGTGTACGGAGTCGTACTTAAACAGATGAGCCAGCACTTCGGGGTTCTTGTCGTTGATGGCCACGAACTCGACGTCCATGTTCTGCTGGATGGCAGCGCGCACTACCAGGCGTCCGATACGACCGAATCCATTGATGGCAACTTTCACACTCATAATATCCTCCTTCCAGGTGAGAGGCGTCAGAATTGTACAACCTCTGCGTTATTACATTATCAAGAGCGGCTTGCGGCCTGTGGGCCGATTTTTGCCGCCGGTAATTATATGGAGTCAATAACCGGAAAGTCAATCCCAATGGGGGTGATTAAATCCCTTATTATCCATTTAATTTGCTGCATGGAGCTATCAGCAATTTGCATGCTGACGATCCCCTCAAGGTGACTGACCGGTAACTGTTAGGGATTTAATCCCCTTGCCACCTCAAAGCGGCGACTGATTTCCTTCCATTCGATCAGGTTTGTCCATTCTTTGACATACCGGCTACGCTGATTTTTGTATTTTAGATAATAGGCGTGCTCCCATACATCGGCCACCATCAGGGGTATCACCCCGGGAATCATGTTGTTTTGGTGATTCAACACCTGAAACACCATCAGCCGCATATACCAGGGGTGCCAGGCCAGCACACCCCAGCCGTTTCCCTCTACCGAGGTTGTTGCAGCGGAGAAATACTTCATGAACCGGGCATAATTGCCAAAGTCTTTTCTGATTTGCGCCATAAGGACGTCGGAAGGCATTTTCATGGCCTGCTTTTTATAGGGAGCCATGCCAAACCAGTACAGGTTGTGCAGCATATGACCGCCACCATTGAAGGCCACGGCCCGCTGGAGTGACGCCACTGCCCTGGTGTCCTGTTTGGCAATGGCGTCCTGTAGCAGGATTTCTGCCCGGTTCAGTTTTTTTACGTATCCGGCATGGTGCTTACTGTAGTGCGTTTTCACGGTGTGGGCGTCAATCACCGGTTCCAGAGCTTTGAAGCTGTAAGGCAGGGGGGGCAGTTTGTGAGCGCCGGGTTTGATGGCAAGGCGGAGATTGGGATTGATAGCAACGTAGCCCGGCTGTTTGGCGGATGCAATACCGGGAATAACACCTATTGAAGCGGCTGCCCCTGCTGCGACTGCCGCGGATTTGATAAAGGTACGCCGTGTAGTCATGATACTGTCTCCTTTTTCTCTCACCGTTTCTATTTTAAATTATCACTACTGCACAAAGCTCTGCTCACAAAAAAGCCTCCCTGTAAGGGGAGGCGTGAAGGCTATCGTAATTCTGAATCAGTATTTTTCCTGTGCCAGGCGTTTTTTCAGTTCCCCCAGATGCCAGGTGATGTTGATCTCCTTGGGGCAGGCATGGACACAGTTGAAAATCGTGTAGCACTTGAACAGGCCCTGCTTGGAATCCAGAATCGCCAGCCGTTCCTGAGCTCCCCGGTCCCGGGAGTCAAAAATAAAGCGATAGGCTTTCAGCATGGCCGCCGGGCCAAGGTATTCCGGGTCTGCCCAGGTAGAGGGACAACTGTAGGTGCAGGCACCGCACAAAATGCACTGTGTGCTTTCATCGATAAGGGCTTGTTCTTCCGCCGACTGAGGTCGTTCCCGGTGCTGGGGAGGCGGCTCGTCGTTGATAAGCCAGGGCTTGATGGACTGGTATTTGTCGAAGAAGCTGGTCTGGTCAATGGCCATATCCTTTTGGATATGCTCGGTGGGGGCGGGCAGGGCCTCTATACGGATGGGCTTTTTGTAGTTCACATCACTGACCAGAGTCATGCATGCCAGTCGGTTTTCTCCGTTGATAAGCATGGCGCAACTACCGCAGATGCCGTGACCGCAGGACCGCCGGAAGGCCAGAGTGCCGTCCTGATACCAGCGTGCCTTGTGCAGCACATCCATGATGCGGTCGGTTTCCTCGGCTTCAATCTCAAATTCCCGCCAGTAAAAGTCCGTGTCCTTTTCCGGATTATACTTTTTGATTTTCAGCGTTATCTTCATGGCTGTTCTCCCAACACCTTAATAGGTCCGCGGTTTGGGTTCAAAGCGTCCCAGGGTAACGGGGCGGAAGGAAAATACCGGCCGTCCATCATCACCCATATGGGTAAAGGTATGCTTCAACCACTGGTCATCGTCCCGCTCCGGGAAGTCTTCCCGATAATGTGCGCCGCGGCTTTCGGTACGTTGCAGCGCCGCCTTTGCCAGCACTTCCGATAGCATCAGCATGTTACCCAGTTCCCAGGCATCCAGCAGATCCTGATTCAGCTTGGCGCCGCGGTCTTCCACGCTGATGTTTTTGAAGCGTTCCTGCAATTTCCGGATTTTTTCGATACCTTCCTTGATACCTGCATCGGTGCGGAACACCGACACATGATCCATCATGGCGTCCTGCATGGCTTCCCGCAGGACTGCGATGCGTTCGCCACCTGTGCGGTTGCGGATGGTTTCCAGCTCATTAAGGATGTCTCCCGCAGGATCATCGGGCAGGGGTGCAAATTCCGCGTGGCGGATGTATTCCTCTGCAATATGTTTGCCAACACGACGGCCATAGACCACCAGATCCACCAGCGAGTTGGTTCCCAAACGGTTTGCGCCGTGGACCGACACGCAGGCCACTTCTCCGGCGCTGTAGAGTCCTTCCACAATGCCGTCACCGCTGTCGGAGCGCACTCGTCCGTTGATATCCGTGGGAATACCGCCCATGGCGTAGTGGGCCGTGGGTGTGACGGGAATGGGTTTAAGTGCCGGGTCAATGCCCAAAAATGTGCGGACAAAGCTGGCGATTTCCGGCAGTTTCTTTTCCACCACCTCGCGCCCCAGGTGCATAAGCTCCAGATTGACATAGTTTTTGTTGTTCACGCCTTTGCCATCGCGCACTTCAAAGTAAATGGAGCGGCTGACAATATCCCGGGGCGCAAGATCCTTAATGGTTGGGGCATAGCGCTCCATAAAACGTTCGCCATCGGCATTGGTCAAAATACCGCCCTCGCCACGGCTTGCCTCGGTAATCAAAACGCCTAAGGGAAACAGTCCCGTGGGATGGAACTGCACAAATTCCATGTCTTCCAGCGGCAACCCGGCCTTGTAGGTGATGGCCATGCCATCGCCGGTGTAGGAGTAGGCGTTGCTGGTGGTGCGGAACATTTTGCCATAACCGCCGGTGGCGATAACCACGGCCTTGGCATGCATGACATAATACTCGCCGGTCTGGAAATCCACTGCCACCAGACCCACCACTTTGTTGTCCCGCTTCAGCAACTTCAGCATCTGGTATTCGGGATAAAAGCGGACGTTGTGCTTCAGGCACTGCTCATACATGGTATGAAGCATTACATGTCCGGTTCTATCGGCGGAATAGCAGGCCCGTTTTACCGGAGCCTTGCCGAACTCTTTTGTGTGACCGCCAAACTGACGCTGGGCAAGGCGTCCTTCCGGGGTGCGGTTAAAGGGTACGCCGAAATGCTCCAGTTCAATGATGGCCCGGGGCGCATCCTTTGCCAGCACTTCGATGGCGTCCTGGTCGCCCAGGTAGTCCGATCCCTTGACGGTATCGAACATGTGCCATTCCCAGTTGTCATCTTCCTCGTTTCCCAAAGCCGCAGAGATACCGCCCTGGGCAGTGCCGGTATGGGCGCGGGTTGGGTAAATTTTATTGATGACCGCAACGTCGGAAACCTGAGCCGCTTCAAAAGCCGCCCGCAGACCCGCCACGCCGGAACCGACCACTATCACATCATGCTGTACAACATTAACTGTAGCCATGTGTTTCCTCGTTTATGCAAACACCGTCATGGTGCCCCAGAAAAATAGCACAATACCCGTAAACCAGATGCCCCAGGTGCATATCATTCGCCATCCGGGGCTGCGGATATAATCGTCCACCACGTTGTACACACCGTTGAATCCGTGCACCAGTCCGGTAAACAGGAACACCAGGTAAAACAGCATCCACCAGGGATTTTCAAAACGGGCGGCAATGCCATCCAGAGAAAGGTGGGAACGATGGGGGCCGGATTCAAGGCTGAAGTGCTGTCCGAACATATGGACCAGCAGCGTTACGACCAGCACCACGCCGGTGAAGCGCTGAAAAAACCACCAGAAGGTATAGCTGCGTTTTGCTCTGCCTGTCATGGGGAAGTCTCCTTAAAAAATGGAAATAAGCATTAACAGTCCCGATGGGATGAGAATGGCCAAAAACGCCACCCACAGGGTGATGTTCAGGGCTTTCTCATAGCGGGCGCCGTTGAAGAAATCCACGAACATGACGCGGATGCCATTGAAGACATGGAACAGGACCGCCGCCAGCACAAAGATTTCCGCGATGATAAACACAGGGTTTTCCAAAGCACCGGCAAGACTGCCGAATTTTTGCATAGCGGCTTCTGTCTGCCCTGCGTCCCTCATAAGTACCGCATTTTTAAACCCCCGCACCACAAAAACGTGGGCGGTAAGATAAAAGATCAGGGCCAGCCCCGAAATACGGTGAAACAGCCAGTTGACCATACTGAGGTGCCACTTATAGCTCCACAGCATGCCGTTTCTCGTTGATACAGATGGTTTCATCCTGATAATCCTCCTGGCAACAAACTTTTCAGCTTTATCCTTTAAAATTTATTCACTGAATCAACTTTTATGTCAACAGAAAAATGGCATGGGGGTATTATGAAATGTGATAACTTCAAGGGAAATCCATTAGAAAATGCGTTGAAATTACCGGGTCGTATGTAAGGCGAGGTGTACTGTGTTCGGTTGGCTTAATAATATCGTCCGCCAATAATCATTGATATACATCATAATACGGGTTGACCTGCGGCCCCGGTGTTTCTATCATAACAGACATTACAGCAGGAGGAAGCGTGGTTATGCAAAAAAAACAGGCAATAACAGCGGTCATCATATGTTTGGCAGCCTTTTTATGTGAGCAGTGCGCCGTAGACAGCATCTGTATGCATGAGACCGACTGCAGAGAATCGGAAACATGCATCGAGGGGTCGTGCAAACAAAAATGCACCACCGACGTGGAATGCAGCGGTAATTTCATTTGCATCGCCGAGGGGTATTGCAGCGATCCCGAATGCAACCGTGATACCGACTGTGCCATTGACGCCGCCTGTCTGGATCATCATTGTGTTCCCGCAGATGGTTGTTTGGGATGCCCCTATCCCGATGCCCCCAATGGCACGGCGGAGTGTGTACACGGCGACTGTCGTCTGACCGGCTGTGATCAGGGCTTTGAGGACGCCGACGGCAATCCCCGTAACGGCTGCGAATGCGATACCAGTCAGGGACCCTGTACCCCCGATGGCGACAGCGAAGACGGAGAAGATCAGGAACTGCCACCTTTGGAGTGCCCGGCGGACATGGTGAATATCGAAAACATGTTCTGCATTGATATTTATGAGGCAAGCCGTCCCGATGCCACGGAATTTGATCCCGGCATGGACAGTGGCTATGCCACCAGTCGCCCCGGCGTGCGCCCCTGGACCATCATGATTCTGGACACTGCCAAAGACGCCTGCGAGGCCGCGGGCAAGCGGCTGTGCAACCCGGCGGAATGGCAAACAGCCTGTCAGGGGCCTGCCATGACGGTGTATGCCTATGGCGATGTGTATGAGCCGTTGATATGCAATAGCATTGATACCTACTGCAACTGCGATCCCTATCCCGGCTGCTACAACGATTGCGGTGCGGCCTTGCATGTGAATCCCACCTCTGCATTTGAATCCTGTACCAACGGCTACGGGGTCTTTGATATGAACGGCAATGTATGGGAAATCGTGTCGTCCTCCGATGGCAAGGATCATTACCGGGGCGGAGCCTACAACTGCCGGGATTCCGCCACCCTGCATAAATGTGACTATGACGCTACCTGGGGGCCTGCTGCCCGTGGCTTCCGGTGTTGTAAATAGATGTGGAAAGGATGTGTGGTATGCGCAGGTTAGTACTTGCTCAAATGATGTTTGCGGCCCTGCTTTTTGTTGTGGCCTGCGGCGGTAATGACAATTCCATTGTTTTGGATGGTGATGTCCCTGACGGCGACAGCGCCGAAGCTGAAGATATCGAAGATGCCGATGAAGACGGCGACATGGAGCCGGACCTTGACAGCGACGAAATGGGCTGTGTGGAGGAACCGGTGGATAGTGATCCCGATATCGATTCCGATCCGCAGCAGGAACACGAATGTATTGTTGACGGAGACGAAAACGAGGACGACGGCGATATAACGGAAACCGCCGAAGAAGTCGAGGTTGAGGCCGAGGCTGAAGAAGACGGCGATGTTGAAGAAGCTGAACAGACCGAAAACACCGAAGAGCAGGAAGCCGACGGTGACGTGATTGTTGAAGAAGAAGCAGAGATCGAGGACGATCTGGCGGACGTGATTGATCCCGATGTGGACCCGGAACCGGATCCTGAGCCGGAATTGGACTCTGATCCTGAACTGGACTCAGACCCGGAGCCTGATCCGGAACCAGAGCCGGAGCCGGAACCCGAGCTTGATCCAGAGGCGGAGCTTGTTGAAGAGGAGGTTCCCCAGCCGCCCTGTCCCGATGACATGGTGCTGGTGGACAACGGGACCCTGCGTTTTTGCATTGACCGCTATGAGGCTTCAAAGGAAACCGTGGAAGGCGTGGACATCGCCCGGTCGGTCCCCGATGTGATTCCGTGGTTTTCCATCAACAGCATCGATACCGCCCGCAACGGCTGCGCTGCGGCGGGCAAACGCCTGTGCGCCACCGATGAATGGGTGGAAACCTGCGGCGGCCCCGATGGGTTGGAGTACTGCTACAGCGACGACTACAGCGCGACAACCTGCAACGGCATTGACGCCTTTTGCAATTGCGATCCCTACCCCGGCTGTTTCCGTGACTGCGGTGCGGCTTTCCGGGTGCGTCCCACCGGCAGCTTCCCGGATTGCACCAACAGCTACGGCATTTACGATATCAACGGCAATGTATGGGAGATTCTGGATTCCAGCGACGGCGTGATGCATTTCCGGGGCGGAGCCTACAACTGCGGCGATTCCGAAGCCCTGCACAAGTGCAGCTACGAGGCCACATGGAACCCCAGCGCCCGGGGATTTCGCTGTTGCATGGACCCGCAGGACTGATACCTCTTTGGAGATACTGACATGAGCTGGAAGTTGATACGAAAGATAACCATCCAGGCGGTGATCATAGTGGTGTTTTCCACTGCCGTGGCCGTTGGGGTCAACGCCCTGCGCCCCGAGCCGTTGGACTGGGTGGCGGCTGTGCCCTACGAGATTTTTGTGGACTGCCCCGAAAGCCTTAAAACCGCCAACGAGATAAGCCCCAAAGAAGCCCTGGGCGCAAAGGTGCTGTTTGTTGACGCCCGGGACGGGGAGACCTTCAAAGCCGCTCACATCAAAGAAGCCTTTAATGTGCCCTATGACCCCCTGTTCCCGGTGGAAGAGGCCGTGGTAGCCAACCTCCGCAGCCAGAGAGTCGAATTTTTGGTGGTTTACGGTGACGATCAGTTTGGCAAGATGCTGGCTGACGAGCTGGCAAGCGCCGGACTGGCCCGGGTGCGCTTTGTGGCCGGAGGCATGCAGGCCCTGAAGGAAGCCGGAGCTGACGTAGAAACGCAGGAGGTGGGGCAATGACAGAGAAAACCCGCACCATTCTTGCAGCAGTGTCGGTGCCTATGCGCCTGTACATGGGCGTGGTGTTCATCATGGCGTCACTGTACAAAATTTACGAGCCCTATCTTTTCGGGCTATCGGTGGCCACCTACCAGATGGCGCCGCTGGAACTGATTAACATTTTCGCCATTGTCCTGCCCTGGGTGGAGCTCTTTGTAGGCATCGCCTTTATTGTGGGATTCTGGACCCGGGCCAACGGAGCCCTGATTGTGGCCATGATGCTCATGTTCCTGGTGGCGCTCTCCTGGGCGCTGAGCCACGACCTGCAGATGTCCTGCGGCTGCTTTGCCTCTCAGGAAACCGCCGACGAAATCGGCATCCATACCATCTTCCGGGATCTGGCCTGGCTGGTGCTGGCCTTGTTCCCAACAGTGTTTGACGACGGACGCTTCGGCCTTGACGGCCTTTTGAACAAACGAAACCTCAAAAAGGTGACCTCATGATGAAACGTGCCCTGATGACCGTAAGTGCTGTGTTGCTGTGTGCCGGATTGTGGCAGATCGCTGCCGCCGGAGCCATTCCCTGGAACACCGTGCCGGGGTCTGACCAGCTTTCCGAACGCCAGAAATCCGTGGTGGCGGAAGTGCTTGGCAACTACAACTGCTATGCCGGATGCAGCGACACCATTGCGCAGTGTCTGGTGGAGAAGCCCGTGGGCAAGACCGCCAAACGGCTGGCTGCGTTTGCGGTGCGCCGGGTGCTGGCGGGTAAAAACGCAAAGGAGATCAGTGACGATCTGCTGCGGCGCGAGCGTTCCGCCTTTCCCCCCAAGACCCACACCATAACCCCCGGTGCCGGTAAGCACTCTGGTGTGGCTAAAGCCCCGGTGGTGGTGTACGTCTATGCGGATTTCCAGTGCCCCTACTGCATGATTGCCATGCCCGCCATGCGCAAGCTTATCAATGAAATGCCCGGCATAATTACCCTGTATTTTAAAAATTTTCCGGTAAAAAGCCACAAAATGGGCCTGCCTTTGGCCACGGCCCTGGTGGCGGCGGACAATCAGGGCAAATACTGGGAAATGATGGACCTCCTGTATGCCAAAGCTCCTCACCAGACCGAAGAAATGGTGACAGAAATGGTTAAGAGCCTGGGGATGGATGCGGCGAAGTTTGCCGCCGACCGCAAGGCAAAGGCCACCATGGACCGCATCCGCACCGAAAAGATGGAAGGCATCAAAATGGGGATGAAGGGTACCCCGGGCATTTTCATCAACGGCAAGTATTACGCTGGTCTCAAAACCCACGACGAGCTTCGGGACCGCATTGAGGAAGAGCTTGATATCATCAACGGAACGGAGTAACCCGTGCGTCTGACTCATCTGATCATCGCGTTGGCGCTTGTGCCTTTGGCCGGGCTGCTGTCGCCTTTGTGGGCGGCGGAGGCCCCGGTCCCCGGTTGTATGCTGGCGGTGCAGCAGGCCCACAGTTTGTATGCCAGCGGCAAGGCCGATAACGTCGCCCGGGCAGATGCCCTGCTGGATGCAGTGCTTGGCCGTGACCGTGGCTGTGAGGATGCCGCGTATCTGAAAATCCGCCGTCGGATCATGCGCGGCGATTTCAAGGGCGCGGAGCGTCCCCTGTCCCGGCTGTGGCGAAAACACAAAGACCGCCCGGACATCGGTATTTCCCTGGCAACGGTGTACTTGCGGCAGGACAAGCGTTCATGGGCCCTGCGTACCCTGAAGGCTATTAAACCCGATGCACTGTCCTCCGCTTTGATGGCACAGCGTAACTGGCTTTTGGCTCTGGTATCTTATCGCATGGAGGATTGTCCTGCGGCTCTGGAATACATTGCCACGGTCCCCGTTGCCTCCCGACATTTGTTCTCAGAGCTGCCGCTGGTGCAGGCCCGCTGTGAGCTGCGGGCAGGTGATGCCCTAAAAGCTCTGACATCCATCGAAACCGCCCGGATAGAGCAGGGGATTGCTCCGGCGGTAAAGCCTGCGGTGGATCGCCTGTGGAAACGGGCCTTTGCCGCAACCCTTACTGACCCCTGGTTCAAGCTGGGGCTGCGCATGTCCGGTGGGTATGACTCCAACCCGGTCAGCGAGCCGGATCAGATTGATCTGGTCAAGGGAACTCCCGCCTCCGGCAACCTGTCTGTGCGGGCCAGCCTCGCAACCCTGCTGAAGTTTTCTCCCCGCATACAACCCGGCCTGCAACTGAGCGCAGGCTATACTCATTATTTTGATGAAGACGCCGAAGCCTTTAGCCGCATGAGCCTCGATGCCCAGCCCTTTGTGCGTTTGCGCTTCCGTAGCGGTTTTGCCAACCGTGATGTGGTCTTTCGTTATAAGGGAAGCCTTTCCACCATGAACGGTGGCGCTCTTGTGGAAGAAGAGGACTTTTACGTCTACTCGGAATCCCACGGCGGTGAAGGCTCTATTACCTTTGACGAGGCGGGATTCGGCGCGACACGTTTTACCTTTGGCGTATCCCGCAAGCTGTACCATCACAACGCCCGCAACGCCACCGAAGGCGAGGGCAGCATTACCCAAAGTGTTTTCTTTATGGACAACCGCCTGCGGCTGTATGTCAGCGCTCAGGTGCTGTTTTCATCAGCCTACCGAGAATACTACGACCGCTGGGGCGCCGGCCTCAGCGCCAGCGTGTCTGCCCTGTTGCCATGGAGACTGCAACTGGTGGGCGGTGCCCGGATGAGCTACCGGGATTACTACAACAGCGAAACATCTCCCACCTGGAAAGACATGCGCAGCGACTGGCTTGTGGGTGTCAACGCATCGCTGATGCGGCCCCTGTGGGGTGATTTGCTGGCGGGAGTGGAAAGCAACCTTATGGTTTCCCGCTCCTCTGTGGATGCCTTTACCTATCTGCGGTGGCAGGTTGCCGCCGTGCTTTCATGGAGCTACAGCCTATGAAATACCTGAACCTGACCTTTATGGTGCTGGGGTTTCTGTGCCTTTGCCTGCCGGTGACGGCAGCGGATGCTCCAACTGCTTCAAAACAGGCAACCTACACCATCCTTCGTTCTGCGGGGGCCGTTTCCATTGACGGCAAGCAGATACGGAAGGGTGAGACGGTTTCCCCTGGCTCTTACATTACCACCGGAGCCGGGGGGCGTTTGACCGTCAGTCGCGGCACTCACAGCCTTATGGCATTTGCTCCCAACAGCGAAGGACGCCTTGATGATGGCCTGCGGTTGTATAAAGGCGCGGCAGTGGTGTCCAGCCAGTGCAGCGCCGCTGATGTGTCGACCCAAAAGGATGAAGCACGGCTCTGCGGTGAAATCTATTTTGCCGCCGATACCAACGAATCGGTGATGTGCCTTGCACCCCACAGTTCCCTGACTATGGCGGGTACAAGGTTACAGACCACCGATGCTGCAGCCTGCTATGTGCTGCAGGATTCCGCGCCTGCCTTAAAGGAACTACCGGACGCATCCATGCTGGCTATTCTCCGGGGGCGGATCAGCGGCCCGGGCAAAGTGCCGGGCATGTTTGAAATCGCCGGAGTGACTGCGGCGGGCGATGACGCCGAAAGCGATGGGGGAGCCTCCGGTCTGCTGGTGGATGATGAAGGTAACGGCGATTCCGGGGAAGACAGCGCAGCGGGCGGCGGGGAATCCCTGTGTCTGGAAGGCGGTGATGCCAGCGGAGCCAGCGGCGACAACAACAATCAGGGTACTGAAACCGAAATCGAACAGGGCTACAGCAGGGTCATTATCCATGTGGTTTTCGAGGACTGATATGAAGCGTTTATTGCGGCTGATTGCCGCTTTCTCCGTTGTGTTGGGGTTGCTGTGCAGCGCCGGATGTTTTGTGGATTCCACCGGTGTGCCCGACGGTCACAGCCGGGTATATATGTCCCTTCCCACCGACAAGGTAGGGCAGGGCGGCGGGGCCGAAGACACGGCTTTACCCTATGCACTTGGGCTGTACATAAGCATCAGTGGCGAAGGTATGCCCACGCCGGTGACCATTACCCGTACTTGGGTAACCGGTGCGGTGATCCCGGCCCAGGTGAACATTACCAAGGATGTTCCCGCCGGGGATCAGCGCCGTTTTGAGGCCCATGCCTTTATGCAGGATGACGAAGAAGACGCCGGGTATACCGCATGGACCCTGGACGATGCTGTTAAGGCGGATCTGCCCGAAGGCGAGGAAATCTCCGTTGACCTGACTCTGCATCAGCCGGGCTTTGGCGGCGTGGATCTCAATCTTGGTGCCCCGGAGCTTTCCGGTGATGTGTACCTTGCCTTTGAGCATCCCGACAGCGGCCTGCGTATTCCGGCGGTGGAATGCATCCCGCCGCAGTGCGCACACGAATCAGTGCCCGTGGGCCTGCCCATGATGCCGGTGCTGATTCTGGAAGATGGCAGCGAGGAATCCTATCCCGCAAAAAAAATCACCCTGGACCGGGAAGGCGCCAGGGTGACGGTGTCGATTATCCGGGAATAATCCCGCTACAGTATTACCACAGGGGCAGTTCCGAAGCAGGGACGTTGTGGGCTGCGGCCAGTTCTTCCAGCTCGCCACGGACCCGGGCCAAAAGTTCCCGTTTGGCTTCGATGGGCAAAAATGCGGCTTTGAAACCGTTGTAGGCAAGCTGCATGACTTCTTTATAGCCAAAGCCAAAGGTTTCAACGGCTATCTGATATTCGTCGGTGACAGTGGTGTCGCTCACCAGACGGTTGTCGGTGCACAGGGTGGCGCAGATGCCCGCCTCAAGGAATGTGGGCAGGGGATGATCCGCCATGGTGTCCACCGCAGAGGTCTGCAGGTTGGAGATCAGGCAGATTTCAATGGGGATCTGATGATCCGCCACAAAGTTCAGCAGCGCCGGATCGTCGATGATGCGGACGCCGTGGCCGATGCGGTCGGTGCGTCCCTGAATAATGGCGTCCCATACCGATTCCGCTCCGGCGGCTTCACCGGCGTGACAGGTGATGAACAGACCGTTGCGCTTGGCCAGCTTGAAGGCGGCTTCGTGCATGGAGGGCGGGAACCCGTCTTCGGGTCCGGCAATGTCAAAGGCCGTGGGCAGGGTACCCTTGGTCATGGCGGCCAAAGAGGCTTCCATGGTGACGCTTTCCGGGGTAAACAGGCGCATGCCGCACACGATGATGCTGGCGCTGATACCGGCTTTGGCGGCTTCTCCCGCCAGGGCATGGCTGACGATATCGTGGACCTGAGCCATGTTCAGCTCGGCGCGGGTGTGCAGTTCCGGGGCATAGCGGACTTCCAGATGCCGCAGGTTTTCAGCGGCGGCGTCTTCCACCAGCTCTTTTACCGCAAGGCGCAGACCAGCTTCGTCCTGCAAAAAACTGAGGGTAATGTCGAATACCTTGAGGTACTCCACCAGGTTGTCGTGGCGTTTGCCTAAACCCAGTTCGGCCCGCAGTTCGTCGTCGGTGGTGGCGCTGATGCCCAGTGCGGCATTGCTTTGAGCGCCCTTAACCACGGTTGCGTGGCGCATGGAGCCGTCAAGGTGACAGTGCAGCTCTGCCTTGGGCAGGGCGCGGAGAAATTCAACGGAAGGGGTGGTCATAATACGGTGTCCTTATTCTGCATTGGGATCATCGCTGCATGTCAGCGGATGGTCCTCTTTGGGGATGAATGAAAACGGCGGGAAGGGGAAACCGTCGCAATTCATGAGGTCGTTGGTGTCGTAACATTCCACGGTGTCGCCGCATTCGATGCGCACGTGGGCAGCTCCGGCGAACATGTAGGCCACATGATTGCCCTGGGAATCGGTGTACTCACCTTCGTTCTGCATGCGACCCGGCTGCAGGAAGTAGCAGAATCCGTCTTCGTTTCCGGCTTCAAAGGTGGCGCTTCCGAAAAATTCGCGCCAGTAATCTCCACCGGCAAAATAGATGGTGCGGCCAATAGCGGTTTCGCTTGTGCCGTAATAGTTGTAGCAGTAGGTGTAGTCGCGGCCTGCAAAGTCGCAGCAGCCAAGCAGGGTTGCCAGACAGCTGTTGGACTGGAACTCAACGCAGCCCTTCAGGGTGGTGTTGTTGCAGGGGTCTACATAGGCCTCTTCCTCTTCAACGTCCACAACATCGGTGTCGCCGTCGGGGTCCTGATATTCGCATACTCTATCGTTGCAGCGCCAGCCCGCACCGTTTTTATCAATGCAGTCGGTGTCGTTCAGGCAGTCGGGAATGCATTTTTTGCTGTCGTTGCAGGTTTCTATTTTAGTGGTGTTGCAGTCCACGCTGCTTTGGCAGTCCTGGGTCAGGCAGCGGCCATTGATGCAGGTCTGGGTCAACAGATCCGGGCAGTCGGCCTGGCGGTTGCAGCGGGTGGTGTTTTCGGGTTTCAGGCAGTGACCTTCGACGCAGTATTCAAATTCGCCTTCGCATTCGTAGCTGTAGCTGCAGGCAGGTCCGGGTTCCGGGCCATCGGGGTCATCGCTGTCTTCGGAGCAGGCAACGAACCACAGGGCCATGGTGGCCACGGGAATAACGAGCAGACTGAGGAATATAGAGCGTTTCATGATTTCTCCTTGGTTTACTTCCTTGCGCCGCCCACCGGCGGCATATCATCCCTTACAAACTTCCTGCGGGGTTATTCCACGGCCAGGAATTTTACATGATCCAGTCCAATACCTTTGCCAGAGGCCATGCCGCTTCTGCCAGCCACTACCACCGTCATGGTGTGTTCGCCGTAGGAGAGGAACACGTTTTCGGGCAGGGTAGTGAAGGTGCCAGGCTTGGTGAAGGGGAACAGAGTGCTGTCGCAGAATGGAGGTTGGCATTGTCCATACATATCGATATCGAAAATGCTGTCGTTTGCCGGCTCGCCGTCAATGAAGAACTTGGCTTTGCCATGAAATTCCGCCAGCACCGGCATGATAAATACTTGATACAGGCCCGGGAAATCCACAATAAAATCGAAGCGCAGGAAATCGCCGTCCTGTAGCCCGGCGGCGGTATCGGCGTCGCCACCCAGAAGCATGATGTCGCCGTAGAATCTGGCCACGGAGCCGTCGTAGGTGGTCACTGCGCCTGAGGGCTGGGATTCATCCACATTTATCGTATCTTCGGCTTCCCATTGGAAATCTTTGCCTACCGGCAGGATTTCTTCTTCTTCAACCGGTGTTTCTTCGACGGTATCGGTGTCATCGCTGCCTTCGGTGGTATCGCCATCGGTGATGTCGTCGTTGCCATCGGTATCAATGTCATCAATCTCGGTATCTTCGCCTTCGGTCAGTTCGCTGTCGTCATCGCCGTCTTCCACCACATTGCTCAGCCAGCAGGGAAGGTTCACTGATTCACGGATCAGATTGCCTTCGTCATCCAGCAGGTCGCCGCAGGAAAAGCAGTCTTCAACGCCCAGGCCCGTGCACAGGCTGTCATGCAGGTCCGGGTTTTCCACCATGCTTTTGCCCGGCATGGTCAGCACCGCGCCGCGCTCGACCTTCAGGGCCTTTTTGCGGCAGGAACAGACATGGGAGTAGGGCTTGTCGTTTTTGTCCAGCATCACCAGGTGCAAAAAGAGATCGCCCAGATGGTCGGTGGTGATGTACATGGTGCGGTTCAGGCGACCGCCTTCCACCGGCACGATTTCCGTCTGCTGCACCAGGATGGCGTTGCCGTCTTCACCGGCGACATAGTAATCATCAACCTGAGAGCCGATACGCTTTTCCTCAACCGAGGTGACCCGGGCGTTGGTGGCCCGCAGGTAGTTGAGGTCGAAGATTTCCAGCTTGGCCTTGTGGGCCTGGGTGGGTACGTCGCGGATATTCACCTTGAAGTCGGTGTCCTCAACGGTTTTATCAAAGCTCACGCTGCATGCCAGACCCATAAGGGCGATGATGGCCGCGGCGACAATGGTAATGGGGAGATAATGGCGGCGCATGGTTAAAACCTCATAAACACGGTGGCGCCCGCAGCGTTGGGGGCTACCCAGGGGTTCAATAGCAGGGCGTCGATGACTTCGTCCTCATCGCTGTCCCGCCCGATGTCCAGTGCATCCAACACAAAGAATGTGATGGTTGCTGCGGCTGCGGCGGAGGTGACGCCAATAAGAATATTGGTGGTCAAAGCATAGTTTTCCGCGTCCGCCTTGGCGTCGAAATCGAAGTCGCGGCGGTCCACATAGGTGTTGTTGTAGTCGTCCTGGCGTTTTTTGGCCCAGAAGCCGGTAAAGCCGGTGACACCGCCCAAGGCCAGTGTCAGACCGAGGCCGGTCCATTTAGCATAGGTGAAAAACGTAGCAGGTTTCGGGGGTTCCTGAGTAATGAAGTTGTCTTCTTCCTCGGCGGGAGGGGAAACCGGCACCGCTGCAACGCGGTCTTCGTCGTCCTCTTCCTCTTCTTCCTCGTCCGCTTCGTCCTCGTCTTCACCGCCCAGCAAATCTTCTTCGTCGCTGGCAAACTGGTCCGCATCGTCACCCCGGACAACGCCAAGGGCCAAAGCAGCAGTCTTTTCGGTGATTTCTTCTTCGTCGCGGCTTTTAATGCGGATGCGGCTTTTGCGGATGACTTCCTCGTCCAGGGAGTCAACCAGAACCAGCTTCACCACCACGGATTTCCGCAGTTTGGCAACGCTGCCCGCCAGTACCAGATCTGTGCCCATGGCCCCGCCGACTTCTGCAAAGCACAATAATGACTTGCAATTTCCGTCATCAATCTTCTCTTGCAGATCCTCTTCAAGGGTGTCTGCCATGTCCTCGCGGGAGGGGACTTCGTAGCCCTTTTCCTCCAGCAGGTCGCGGATGCCCATGCTGATGGCGGCGGTCATATCGGCGTCAACGCCCTTCGCCTGCAGGTTCAGCACCGTGACCGACGATTTCGCTTCGGCGGCACCGGCAAGAAGTACAGGCAGAAGTATCAATGATAACAGGGTGGTAAGAACCGTTCTCGACTTCATCAATGCTTCCTTTGGTTTTGATACTCGTTCCAATAAACCTATCATAACATATGTATCCTATATAGGAATATGCGTCAAATTTAATCGCATCATATTAATGGGCATGCTTCAATTTGGGTCTGAAATCACCCTCTTAAAAAACTATGATAATCTAAACTTACTAGAGTTATCAAACTCCGGGACACCGAATTTCCCCTGCCGCTCTCGGGACGGCATGGGGCGTTTCACGGGGAAAAGTCAGGTTATTTGGAGAAAAAAGGGGTCGTTTTTACGAAATTCTGGCCGAAAACGCATTATATGACCATAAATTGCAAATTGTGTCCCGAGGCGGGCCCGTGGAAGCCCGATGGGCGTCCCGAGGAAATGACCATTTTGGCCCTTCAAGGGAATAGGAGAAGGTTTTCTTATTGTCTTGATATGAGGTGTTTTGCGAGCCGTTTCGGAGGCTGGTGATTCTGCACAAAAAAATCCGGCTTCGTATTCTTCTTGCCATTAATTTTAAAATGAGTATAAGAGCACGAACGCAAGGAGCAAACGTAACAATGGCAGTCGTGGACCGAAAACGGATTTCACCCATGTGGATCGAGTGGGATATTATCGATGTGCTCATCGGCGGGCGCAGCGCTATTGATATTCCGCGGCTGTACACCGACAGCCTGGAAAAAGCCGACGCCTTTATCAAGAGCTACGGCTACGATCTTTCCTGTGAAAAGGAATCCGCCGAGGTTGCGGCAATCCTTGATGACGCCCGGCGTTTTGTCAACGAACTGCTTGCACCGGACCCGGAAAACCGGCGGGCGCCCTTGAAAATGCCCGCTGAAATCGCCGAGGTCACCGATGTGCGGCGGCTGATGCTGCTCAGTACGGTACGCACCGGCGAAGTGCAGCAGTGGGCCTGCGCCATCCTGCGGCTCATGCACACCATCACCCATGTGAACAACGATTTCTCTGTTATCTTCTTTCCGCAGATTCAGGAGCAGATTGTTCATCGCATTCAGGAATGCATTTATGAGGGCACCGAGGGCGAGCTGTTCTTGGGCGACAACGGCGAGGGTATTCCCCTGTATCAACTGGAAGTCAAAAGCCGCAAGCCCTTTGACTCCACGGTGCTGAAGCTCTTGCACAAGGTGGAAAACGTCACCGCCGCCATCTTTGACCGGGTAGGGGTGCGCTTTGTGGCCCAGACCCGCCTGGACGCCCTGCTGACCCTCAAGTTTCTGGTGGATCACAACGTGGTGAGTTTCCCCAACGTGAATCCCACCCGCAGCCGCAATTCACTGGCCAACGCCCTGTACATCCGCCGGGAGATGGACAAGCTGCTGCCGTTGTACAACCGCGGCGAGATTGGCCGTGAGGAACTGCGGCATCTGGCGCATCTCATTGTGGAGTCCGAGGACGCCAAGCCCAAGGTGCGCTATGACGAGCTGCGGGAACGCAACTCCTTTTCCAGCACCGCCTATACCTCCATGCAGTTTACCGTGCGTCAGCTTATCAAGGTGACCCTGCCGGAGGTCCGCGACCCGGAAACCGGCAAAATGGTGAAACCCACGGAGCCCATGCGTTTCTTCTTCCCCTACGAGGTGCAGATCCTTGACCGGCAGTCCTATATTGAAAGTCGCCGGGGCCGCGCCAGCCACGAAGACTACAAACGCCAGCAGCTCATCGCCGCCCGCAAGCGCATTTTCCGCGATCTGGTGGAATAATCCCTAAAAGTAAAAATGGGGAGAGGGGGTGCTGAGTCCATCTATATTTTAGGGCTGGAATTGTAAGGAACCTGCTGGTCCCATGGGCGATTTATGAATCACTTGACAATGACTGACCGGTTAGTCATAATAAAGGCGCGGATAGAAAATAACACATCAGCGAGAAAGGATTAAACCATGGCGCCTAAAATAGTGGACAAGGATGAGCGGCGGCACAGCATCATCATGGCGGCCCTTGATGTATTTGCACAACATGGTTTTGAAAGCGCATCCATGAGCCAGATCGCCGATGCCGCAGGATTCAGCAAAGGCACCATCTACCTGTATTTTGGTTCCAAGATCGACCTTACCATTGCGGCTGCGGCGGCCTGGGTGGCTGCAATAGAAGAACATATCACGTCTCTTCCGGCATCCTCGAAGGAGCCCCGGGAGCGGTTGCTTAGGCTGTTTGCGGCAACCACTACCGCATTTATCGAAGACCCCCGGATGATCATGCTTTTTTTGGGCATTACCCAGGTTGCCCTGCGGAATCCGGAACTGTCAAAACGTCTGGATGTGGTGCAAAAGGTGTCTGCGCCGGTGCGCCGAAGCGTGAGGGAGATTCTGCTGGACGGCGTTCGCCAGGGCAAATTGCATTCCCGTGTTTCCGATGATGCAGATCGTATTGCAACGAATCTGGTCGCCTTTGTGGACGGCCTTGGCCTGCATTATGTGAGTAATCCGGCTGCTTTCAACTTACTGGACCAGATTGAATGCCATCTTGAGAGCCTGTTTGGGGCACTTCGTGTTTAATATAGAAGACCGGGAGTTCATCATGAGTGATATACACTACCAAAGCGCCGGTGAGCTGGCCGGGGCAATTCGCAGGCAGGAAATATCTGCCACTGACGTTGCAGAGGCGTTTCTTTCACAGATTGCCAGGCAAAATCCTGACATCAATGCAATCGTAACTCTGGATGAAGAGAACGTCCGTGACCGTGCCCGTCAGGCCGATAAGGCCCTGGCCCGGGGGGAGATATGGGGTCCGCTGCATGGCGTGCCGGTGACATTCAAGGATACCTTTGAAACCAAAGCGCTGCGTACCACAGCGGCCCACAAACCGCTTTGGGAGTATGTTCCCCAAAAGGATGCAACAGTGGTACGGCGTTTGCGCGCCGCCGGAGCCATTGTGCTGGGAAAAACCAACATGCCGGAACTGGCCATGGATACCCAGTGCGAAAACAGACTTTTCGGAGCTACAAAGAATCCCTGGAATCCGGATCATACCCCGGGGGGCAGCAGCGGTGGTGAAGTAGCGGCCATTGCCGCCGGAATGAGTCCATTGGGAATAGGGAGCGACATTGGTGGTTCTGTTCGTATGCCCGCCCATTACTGCGGGGTATACAGCCTGAAGCCAACTGAAGGGCAGGTTTCCCAAAAGGGGCATATTCCGCCGCTTCCCGGTGATCCCGGATGGATCAGACATATGGCGGCTTCCGGCCCGGTGGCCCGCAGCATTGGGGATTTGCGCCTGTGTCTGAGCATCATTGCTGGTCCCGACAGCCAGGACCGGTCCGTCCCACCGGTTTCGCTGAATGATGTTCAAAAACGCCCGTTGGCGGAGTACCGTTTTGCCTGGGCAGATACTTTTGGAGACCTGCCCGTGTCGGAGGATACCCGTGCGGCAATGAAGAAACTTGCCGATAATCTTTCCAATGCCGGATGCCGGGTGGAAGCTGCGGTTCCGCAGGATTTCGATTTTGAGGAAGTGTGGAAAACCTATGGCGACATGGTGGGATGCATGCTGGCCGCCAACCTGCCTGTGTTGCCCCGCACCATGCTTAAAACCCTTGGTCCGGTATTGTTCCGAAAAGATCTCATTACCCGGGCCGCCAGCCGCCATGCTACCACCGGCATGAAAGAGTATATCGCAGTTCTGGATCGACGGGATCGTTTGAAACGCTCATTGGAACATTTCCTTGACGGGTATGACGGCTGGCTGTGCCCGGTTGCGTCAACTCCCGCTCCTTTGCACAGGCCCATGGGCAAGGTAAATGCTCCCATTGATCTGGATGGCACCCCGTTGCCGGGGCATCTGGGAGCAATCGGGTACACCTGTCCCTTTAATCTTACCGGCAATCCTGCAGTGGTTGCTCCCCTTGGGGTTTCTTCCACCGGTCTGCCCATCGGCCTACAGATCATTGG
>Ga0070728_10001062_pt1 | contig 45202 bp, 34 predicted proteins | sample tdDd471_FD_66723 | JGI IMG/M metagenome (GOLD analysis project Ga0070728, IMG submission 66723) | Marine sediment microbial communities from the Atlantic coast under amendment with organic carbon and nitrate - tdDd47.1 | ecosystem: Environmental > Aquatic > Marine > Coastal > Sediment | place... | reverse complement strand
AGAATCTTTTTCTTTCTCCATTTACCACCAAGCAACAGCAACTGCCTGCTGCCCGAACGGTAGCGTATAGCTGCCGAGATTATCAGAGGTATGAGAATTAATAACAAATAAATGGCTTCGGGATTATTTATTTTCATAAGATCTCCCTGAAAACAACTTTTCTAATAATAAATTCAAACATAATCAGTAAAAATCCAATAAGAATAAATAAGTGGTGCAACGGTTCGAAAACGACCTGCATCTTCACAAGCCTCTCTACTGATTCCAATGAATCAATAGTTTGAAATACCGCTTCCAAAGTACCGGGACTGACGGCATGAAAATATCGGCCTCCCGTTTCTTCTGCAATCTTCTTCAATAGCTTCTCATCGAAATCACTCTTCAAAGTTGCCGAAAATTCAGATCCTGTATCGGGATCAATAAACTCAGCGGAGATCTCGCCACTCTGACCAATTCCGATACTGTAGATCCTGATCCCCAGTTTTCTGGCAATGGAAGAAGATGTTTCAGGTTGAATTTCACCTGAGTTATTCTCTCCATCTGTTAAAAGAATGATTATCTTTTCATCAGCATTACTATTTGAAAGATGAAGAGCGGCTACAGCCAAACCCATCCCGATTGCAGTACCATCTCCAAGTTCCATAATCTGAAGCTGTTCAAGCCTTTCAGTGAGCAGGTTGTAATCCAGCGTCGGAGGAACTCTCAATACGGCGTCTGTACCGAAACTGACAATACCGATTGGATCATTTTCCCTACCTGCAATAAAGTGATTGGTCATTACCTTCGCCGTTTCAAAACGGTTAACAGGAGGAAAATCTTTTCCGGCCATACTGGGAGACTGGTCGAATACAATCATGATATCAATCCCCCGGGAGAGAAAGAGTTTTTCATGACGGCTCAAAGCAGGACCGCCCAGAACAAATATAAATGTAGCCATTCCAAGCCAGAAAAGAAAAGCGAGAAAAAATAAAACGCTTTTCAGCATCAGCTGATTGGGATAAAAGCCCTTTCCTTTCCACACTTTAAAGGGAAAAGAAAGAATCCCCCCTTTATTTTTTCTGAAATGCCGGAAATAAATTGCCGGAGGCAACAGTAAAAGAAGTAAAAGATATTGAGGAGTTTCAAATGTCAGCATGGAAATCCTCCCTTTTCTCTATTTCCTGACAGAGTGATATCACAAAATCAAGGCTTTCTTTCATCTCATTATGGGAGAGGACTTCACCACCGAATTTTACAAGATCACCTGTTTTCAAAATCGCCACAAAACGGCTCCACAGATTTTGATCCAATCCAAATCCGTGAAGCATGGAAATTTCACTGGTTGTTGCTGATTTGCAGTCAAATCCCGTTCTGGCAGTGAGATAAATTCTCATTGCATCAGATAAGGTAATAAAGAAATTCCTCACTGATGTTCTGTCCAGGTTTGCGTCGAGGCGTTTCAGTATTCTATTCAATGTGCGGTAAGGTCTTGTAGTATGATATTTCTTTGCCAGAAAAATCAGAGACCTGATCAGATATTTCATAGCGAAATAGAAAAGATAAGGCAATACAAATACACCAGCGGCAAGTAGGAAGAAATACAATCTCGACCCGGGAATCATGACCTGAGGACGAAGCCCTCTCAGTTCATTTTCACCTTCTTCAACAAGTGATTTGGTGTATATTTTAAAATCGTTGAGTATAAATGGACCGAAATCTATTTCAGGCAGAGCTCTTGTACCGGGGCTGAAACTCGTAAACCAGACAATTATCTCGGCATTGAGATCATTTTGTATGACCTGTATATCTTTTATTTCCACCCATTCGTGATCTGACACGTTTTCGGGAACAATGAGTTCTCCATATTCATCGAGTTCAATAAGCAGACGCAGTTCGACAGAATCGCCCATATAATATTCAGGAGGAACAAAAATAGTTCTTTTAACTTCCACCTGGGAAAAGAGAGAAAACAGGGGTACAAGCAAAAGAAAAGATAAAAAGCAGTATTTTCTCATCGCCTTTTATTTCTCCTCTTAAAATATTCCATAAGTTTAATTGCCACATCATCTTCCGTATTTATTTCAAGAGTATCCACACCTATGCGTCGACAGCCGTTCAACCAGTTCAAACGCTCGATTTCCCAGAATTCAGCATACTCTTCTCTGAATTTTTTAGATCTTCCGAATCCGATAATAGATTCACCTGTTTCCGGATCCTGAAGTTCGACCAATCCACTCACTGGATATTGCCTGTCTACAGGGTCTGTGATACGAATGGCGATAACATCGTGTTTACTCGATAAAACCGTCAATTCACTCCAATAAGATGAGGATCTGAAATCGGAAAGAATCACACAGATCCCTCTTCGTTTCATAGATTCTGCAGTAGAGCGGAAAGCAAGAGATAAATCAGATCCACGGCCTTCTGCTTTTGCCGATAAAACAGAAGAAATCTGCTTTAATACATGTTTCTTTCCCTTCATGGGCTGTACTGATTTCTCAATACGGTCTGAAAAAAGAAGCGAGCCTACCCGATCGTTATTGGCGACCGCAGCAAAAGCGAGGAGTGCAAAAATCATACCGGCTGTATCCTGTTTGCTGACAGAACCGGCTCCAGTTGACAATGATGCTGAAATATCAATCAGAACCTGAAGAACGACTTCCCTTTCCTCACGAAAGGTTTTGGTATAAGGCTGGCTCATTCGGGAAGAGACGTTCCAGTCGATAAATCTCGTATCATCGCCGGAGATGTATTCCCGAACTTCATCAAACTCCAGTCCCGGACCTTTGAAAACAGAGCGGTAGTTTCCCGCAAAAAAGCTTTCTACCAATTTTCCCGATATTAGATGTAACTTCTTGACCCGTTTTGACAGGTCCCGATTTTCTGTCACGGAACTGAAACCGCAGCCAGTATATCTTTTATCACATCATCTGTTGAGAGCTCCTCAGCCTGGGCTTCATAGGACAGAACGATTCGGTGGCGGAGAACATCATAAGCAACAGCTTTCACATCTTCGGGAAGAACAAAGGTTCTTCCTTCAAAAAGAGCTTTGACTTTGGCACAGCGATAAAGATAAATGGTAGCTCTCGGAGAAGCTCCGTACTCAATATAACGGATAAAGGATAGATGTTTCTGGTCTGTTGCTCTCGAAGCCGTTACTATAGAGACAATATACTTTTCAATTCTTTCATCAACAGTAATTGATTCTGCAGCTTTGCGAAGCTGATCCAGAGTTATGGTATTCAGGACTCTATTGATGGCAATATCATTCTCACTACCCATTTTTTTCAGAATTTCCAGCTCTTCAGCAGCTGAAGGATAATCAATTTTCAGCTTCATAACAAAACGGTCGAGCTGAGCTTCGGGAAGTTGATAAGTCCCTTCCTGTTCAATGGGATTCTGTGTAGCAAGGACAAAAAACGGCCTTGGCAGACTATAGGTATTGTCACCGATAGTGACCTGTTTCTCCGCCATGGATTCCAATAGTGCCGCCTGAACTTTAGCCGGGGCTCTATTGATCTCATCAGCAAGAACGATATTGGTAAATACCGGTCCTTTTCTGGCTACAAATTCACCGGTCTGCTGACGATAGATCATCGTTCCCGTAAGGTCTGCGGGCAGTAAATCAGGAGTAAACTGTATTCTCTTAAAATCGATTGTCAATGCTTCGGAAAGAGTTCTGACTGCAAGGGTTTTTGCAAGTCCGGGCACACCTTCAACCAGAACATGGCCACCTGCAATGATTCCCATCAGGAGCCCATCGATCATTGGAACCTGCCCTACTATTTTTTTTGAAACTTCTGCTTTCACATCATTGAGCAGTTTTTTTGCATCATTTACTTTTCTTTCCAGTTCCCTGTTTTCCATTTATGCCTCTTATAATGTTAGACACTTTGTGTCTTTTGTTCAGTGCAGTAAAAGTGCACTTCAGGTTCTATAATCTGCGTTTTCACGCACGTATTCATATGTGAGATCCGATCCCAGTACTACTGCTTCAGCAGTTCCCCGCCGGAGACTTATAAATAGATCTACCGGCTTCTCATGAGGAGGATACCCCCCACTATTAACAAATGAACAATCCTTCATATAGTTACTTAATTTTTTTTCTTTATCCTCATCGAGTGAGAAAAATCCATTTTCATAGACAACCTGGTCTCCAATGGATATATTTATTTTTTCAGGATTTATATATAAATCATTTTTTCCTAAATAATCACCCATTGCCTGGATAAATCTACCAACATTGGGATCATTTCCGAATATAGCTGTTTTTGTAAGTGGAGAGTTAACCAGAGCTTTTCCAAGAGCCACAGCTTCATCGACCGTCTCCGCTTCTGATACTTTAACACGGATTACATGAGATGTACCTTCACCATTGCGGACAATATCTTCAGATAGGGAATGACATACGGAAAAAAGAGCTTTTTTAAATTCATCTACAGATGAACAGCTTTTTTTCCCCGAAGAAAATATCAGAGCTGTATCACTTGTACTCTGATCACTGTCAATGGAAATCCGGTTAAAAGTCTCATTGATAACATCGGAAAAAACCGATCTCAACTCTTCACGTTCGATTGCAATGTCTGTGAGAACAAAAACAAGCATGGTTGCCATATCGGGCTCTATCATTCCGGCACCTTTGCCAATGGCACAGATTCGCCCACCATCGATTTCTATTGATCGGAGTTTTGGAAAAGCATCTGTTGTCATTATAGATTCCGCAGCCTGAGATAAGTCCGAACTCTCCAGGCCGTCAATCAGAGGTTTCAGATTATTACAGAGATCCTCTTCAGGCAGTTTCCAACCGATGATACCTGTAGATGACGGGAAATAGGGAAATTGTGACTGACGAAGTTTTTTCAGTTCATCAACAATTTTCAAGGCCGTTTCCCGGCCGCCTTCACATCTGACATTTGAGATCCGGTTATTGATGAGAACCCCGGAAACTTTATCTTCACCAAGCAAATCTCTACCGATTTCCACTGGGTAACCGGGGAATGCATTTCTGGTAAAAACACCGGCAAAAAGTTCTGTGGGATCGTCGAGCTCGATAAGAGTGAGATTCATTTTCATAGGCTCTTCAGCGTCTCTCTCATCGGGATAAAATTCAAAGCTTTGAATAGCCGTTCTGAAACCTTCCGGCAATAACGCCCTCTGCTTCAATTCTTTCAGGTATGACTCTTTAGTACTGAACTCTTCCATAGACCGCAATAATATCGAAAATTAAAAAATTGGTCTATTACATTAGCTTATTTGACATAAAGGCTTATCGTTCGTATAGTAAAATAATGACTCAAGAGACCCTTCTCATAATTACAGGTTCTATAATTGCTCTATTGGTGATCGTTACACTGTTTCTCATTATTTCCAGGAAAAAAAATACATTTCCGGAGAACCTTTATGAAACCTTCAATTCCATCTCTCGAAGGCTCGATAAAATAGAGGACATGGCCGGGAAAGTTGATGATTTATCGAAAATTTTCACTCTCCCCCACATTAGAGGAGCAGCCGGGGAAACCATGCTCGAAAGCCTACTGCAGAACTGGCTTCCCCCGGGAAGCTTCAAAATGCAATACAAATTCGCGAGTGGAGCCAGGGCTGATGCGGTTATCAAACTGGGAAAATTCCTCGTGCCCATAGATTCGAAATTCCCACTGGAAAGCATAAGTTCCATTATCACGGAGGAATCGCAGGGACTGACAAATCAGATTAAACGGGTTTTCTACAAACACTGTGATGATATCGCCGGAAAATATATCCGTCCCGATGAGGGAACCATGCAGTTTGCCCTGATGTATATCCCTTCTGAGAAAATCTACTACAAGGTTTTTATTGAAGATGATGGTTCTTTTATGAGGGAGGTCCTGCAGAAGGGAGTTTTGCCGGTAAGCCCTTCTAATATATTCACCTACCTCCAGACTATTGCATACGGACTGAGAGGGTTTTCATTCAGCAATAAACAGAAACTTATCCTCGACAGACTACACCGCCTGCGAGAGGATTTTACCCTCTTGAAAAGGCAGTACGAAGTGGGAACAACTCATTTGAAAAATCTCCAGAAGGTCTGGGATGACTCGACTGTCAGGTTGTCCTCAATGGACAGTGCTATCGAGAGAATGGAACGGCCTGAAGACTGATTTTAAAAAATATCATTGAGGTATACAGTCAGGTTTTCAGCCACCTTGAACACATACCACTCAAAATTCCTCTTATAGGATCTCAATGAAAAGAAAAAATCGAGGAATTTAGACAGTCTGATTTTTGAGGAATATGCGAGACTCACCCCGGCGTTACTATTTTCCAGGAATCTGAATTCAAGTTCAGCATCGAGAATATGCTTTGTATCGATAATAGGAATGAGCTTAATTGATTGCAAATCTCCCTTATCGGAGTAAGTCTGATGAGGTTTAAATTTTATCAGGACATCTTTACGGCCAAAGGGCCACGAAAGATTCAGGTCGAAAGTAACAAAAAACATATTTTCTTCAATAGAGAAATCAATACTGGTAAAATAAGCGAGCAGCCCTTCCGATTCTTTATCGACACCGTCCATGCCATTCAATGCCCAATTGGAATAATCATTATATTTCATCAGGGTGATCATGACCTCTTCCCGGGACTGATGAAAATCAAGTTCCCCCGTAGTGACAAAAAACCTGTCTTCAGTATAAATTGTCTGCGGTTCCATGTACGCATAGAGATGACTGATCATTAAAAACAGAAATATTGTAAGGGTGACTTTCATACAACACATTATAGTGGCAGACTATTCAATTACCACGATTAATTAATTTAAGATGAATAGGAAGGTGATCAGAATAACCCTCTTCAGTTATATGGTCCCATCTGGAAGGATAATTGTAGTCGTTGAGCAACAATGAATCCTTTACAACGCGGAATGATTCATAATCGTATCCACTACCATCAAAAAGGGATTTCCATAGAAAGAAGTGATCGATCTTACTCCACTGTGATTTATAGGCATAACTTCCGCTGCTGCTCACATCATACCAGGGGGAATAAAGGACCAGACGATCATTTTGAACTGTGCATCGAGAAGGCCTGGACGTGACGAATAATGAATCACTCCACTCTTCGGAAACAACTTCAATATCGGGAATCAAAGCAGTCTGGTAATTTCTACCTGTTCTTTTGTACTCATCGTGATTTTCATTGAAATCACCGGCAGCAATAATCATCAATTGCTCATTCACTGCTAATAATTTTTTTATGCGTTTTGTCAGGATCAGTGCGCTTGAGATTCTCCCCTCTTCCGTAGCCGCACTGCCACCGGATTTTGATTTCCAATGATTATTGAATACCACCAGTTCCCTCCCCGATAAATCGAAATGGATTTCTGTGATTGGACGAAGCTTCCGCAATCCACGGAAACCTGTCTCTAAAGTAGCCACTGCTTTTACGGGAATACGCGATAAAACAGCAGTGTTGACAGACTGGTCGTCATCTTCAATAAGAACCTGCCAGGCATATTCCTTCTTTAAGATTTTATGATTCAGAATATCAAGTGTATTGTGATTTTCTATCTCCTGGAGCAGGATTATATGAGGCCGGGATTCAAAAAGAGAATCGAAGACTTCCTCCATACGATACATTCTTTTATAGAAGAGATCAGAATTCCATATACCCTTATCGGGATTAAATTCATCATATTCTCCACCGTCGGAGACATCATCAAAAAGATTCTGAACATTCCACGAAACAATATCCAGCTCTTCCGGTAAGTTCTCTTCGCCAAAAGGGAGAGAACAGGCCGTACAGGAAAAAAAAAGGAAAGGAATAAATACAAAGAGGAAAGCCGTTTTTCTCATATCAATAAATACTGAGATTTTACCTGTGGTGATTCTAAAAAAAGGAAAAACCTCCCGCAATTGAGAGGTTTGTAATTAAAAATGACAAGTTTATATAGGCATTTCGCTTCGGTTTACAACAATTTTGCTGACAAGCTTGTAATTAAGCGCTTCATCAGCATTCATCCAGTAATCCCGATCCGTATCGAGTTCAACCTGTTTGATATCATTCCCTGTTTCCTCGGAAATGAGCTTATTCAGTTTCACTCTCAGTTTTTCCAGTTCCTTGGCATGAATTTCTATCTCTGTTGCCACCCCGCGAATACCGCTTAATGGCTGATGAATCATGTAACTGGAATTGGCGAAAGCCAGTCTTCTATCTTTTGGCGCTGCCAGCAACACCAGAGCACCGGCACTGGCTACCAGTCCCATACCTATTGTATAAACCATAGGTTTTACAAATCTGATCATATCAAAAATCGCGTATCCCGCATTGGCATCACCACCGGGTGAATCGATAAATACTTTTATTGGCTCATCGCCGTCTGCTTCAAGAAGTAGAAGCTGTTTAATAACTTTTTCTGCCAGAGCTTTATTAATCTCTCCTGATAAAAGAATAGTTCTTGTTTTGAGCATTTTCTGCATAAGCATATCGGGCTCTTCAACTTTTTCCTCTTTTTTATCGTCATCTGCAAATCTTCCGGTCATAAAAACTCCTGCTCAATTATTCAGTGCTGTCACACAGCTCTAATTTACAATATCTTCTCAGTAAAGATAATATAAATTACAAGAAAAATGAAATTTTAAATAGACTGTGATCTATAATTAATGCAGAATGTCTCTGCTTTAAAAAAGAATCAAGACACTTGAAGGTGAAAATATAATGAAATCTGCTTTCGTAGCGATAATCGGACGTCCCTCAGCGGGAAAATCCACTCTCTTAAATGCCCTGTGCGGAGAAAAGGTCTCCATTACAGCATCGGTACCACAGACAACAAGAAATAAAATCAGAGGTATTCTGACTGAAGAAAGAGGCCAGATGGTCTTTCTCGACACTCCCGGATATCATAATTCTGAAAGAAAATACAATAACTATATGATGGGTATCGTCTCATCATCACTGGAAGAATGCGACATGGTTGTGTATGTAGTAGATTCGACCAGACCCATGGGGAAAGAAGAACAGGAACTGATCGATATGCTCCTGGCAAAGGGAAAATCTCTCGTTATTGTCTTAAATAAATGCGACAGCGACTCAAGATACAAGCAGGACATTCGCGGATTTCTAACGGTAAACATGAAACCGGAGTCGATCATTGAGACCTCAGCGCTAAAATCCGAAGGGATAGATGAACTGAAAGAAGCCATTTTCAAAGCAGCTCCCGAAGGCCCGAAGATGTATCCCGATGATTTTTATACAGATCAGGATCCGGAATTCAGAATCTCTGAAATAATCAGAGAAAAAGCGATCAGCAAAATGTCCCAGGAGATTCCCCACTCAATATATGTGGAGATTTCAGACACGGAGATGAAAGGGGAAGGTGACAAACAGAAATTGTGGGTCAGAGCCTTTTTGACAGTGGAAAGAGAATCGCAGAAAGGAATGGTTATCGGAAAAGGCGGAGACCAGATCAAACAGATCCGAAGAGAGGCCATCAGTGATCTGAATAAGATTTTCCCCTATAAGATACAGCTCGACTTACGGGTAAAGGTTAATCCCAAGTGGCGGACGAAAGATTATCTGCTGAAAGGGATGATTAAATAGGGAGGCCGGAGAAGGGAGTAAGGAGACGGGAAAAGGGATGTCTGAGATCAGGGAGTGCCTTTCAGGTTGATGGGCGGCAATATCCAGACTGTCTCATAAGATCTCTTCTCAACAGACTCTTTAAAAATTGTCAGATCCTGACCATCTATCCAATAAATAGGCAATAACCAGGTAAAAATCTTCCCGTCTCCCGTCTCCCGTCTCCCTCCTCCCCCTCTCGATCTTGCTTAAATCTTTTCCTATATATATAATTTCTCCTTATGAGTAACGAAAACAGACCAAAGTCAACACACTGGGCGGATATTAACGCCGATAAAATCATCAGAGAAAAAGGGAAGAAGGAACACTACACCTGTGCTTCGGGAATTACACCTTCGGGAACTGTGCATATCGGGAACTTCAGAGAGATAATCTCCGTCGATCTTGTTGTGCGGGCACTGAGAGATAAAGGTGAAAAAGTAAGATTCATCTATTCCTGGGATGACTATGATGTGTTCAGAAAAGTTCCTAAAAATATGCCCAAGCAGGAATTGCTTGAAACCTACCTGAGAAAACCGATCACTTTAGTTCCCGATGTACTGGGCGATAGTGACAGTTATGCTCAGGCAAATGAAAAAAACCTAGAAGTTTTGCTGCCGATAGTCGGCGTAAAACCGGAATATATATATCAGGCTGGCAAATACAGAAATTCTGAATATGCAGAGGGGATTAAAAAAGCTCTTGAAAACAGAGATGTTATCAGAGGACAGCTCAATGAGAGCCGGACAACTCCCCTGCCTGACGAATGGTACCCCCTATCGGTTTTCTGTAATAAATGTGACAAAGACACAACTACAGTACTGGGCTGGGACGGAGACTACGGCGTTGAGTATGAATGCGAGTCCTGTGGAAATAATGAAACTGTCAACCTGAAAGAAACACATGCTGTTAAACTGCCGTGGAGAATCGACTGGCCGATGAGATGGGCTTTTGAAGATGTCGATTTTGAACCGGCCGGGAAAGACCACCACTCAGAAGGTGGAAGTTTCGATACAGCTAAAAAAACATCACTTGAAGTATATGGACATGATTCTCCCGTTACATTCCAGTATGACTTTATCAGCATTAAAGGCAGAGGTGGAAAAATCAGTTCATCAACGGGAGAAGTCGTTTCTCTTATTGATGTCCTGGAAGTCTACACTCCGGAAGTAACGCGATATATGTTTGCCGGAACAAGGCCGAATACGGAGTTCGCCATTTCATTTGACCTCGACGTACTGAAAATCTATGAAGATTACGATAAATGCGAACGAACATATTATAATAAACCGGACTCTCCCAAAGCCCTGAAAAAATGGGAAAAACAGGCGAGAATCTATGAGTTGTCTCAGATAGACGGTGTTCCCGAAGTGATGCCGTATCAAATTCAGATCAGATTACTCTCGACATTGCTTCAGACATTCTCAGGAGATGTGGATAGAGTTATCGAATATCTGGGAGATGTGAAACCTGAACAGATTGATAAGCTGAAAGCCAAAGCGGTTTGCGCCTGGAACTGGGTGAAGAACTTTGCTCCCGACGATTTTCAGTTCAGCCTCGGAAACGAATCAACATCACCAATAGAAGTATCTGAAGTTGAAGGAAAAGCTCTTACGCTTCTCGCTAAAAAAGTGGACCAGTTTATGGATTCATGTGATGAAAAAGAGTTCAGTACTCATCTTTACGATGTAGCCAGAGAGCTGGAAATTGAATCGGGAGATTTCTTTCCCGTTGTCTACAAGGCTCTTATCGGTAAAGAAAAAGGACCGAGACTAATCAGTTTCCTCTACATAATCGGTAAACAGAAGCTGCTCACTCTTCTTGGAAAGTATTGAATTGATAAATATTAGAATGATAAAAAGCTCCCACAGTTGGGAGCTTTTTTATTTAAAGATTTCAAGGTTTAGTTGATTTTGATGGATAGAGGTTTAGCTTCAGGTTTTTTCCCGATGGATAGATTCAAGACACCATCTTTGAGAGATGCTTTTATTTCCTCTCTGTCAGCATCTTTTGGTAGTGCGAAGCTTCTTTTGTACTGCCCTTCGGCTCTCTCTCTCAGAAGGTATTTGAAAGAATCCTCAACATTGCTTTCTTCTTTTTCTTCAACTTTTTTAGTCGCAGAAATCACCATCAGATTATCATTCAATGTTACATCAACTTCTGATTCAGAGAATCCCGGAAGTTCAGCGCTTACCTGGTATTGATCTCCATCTTCTATAACATCCACTGAAAATGTTTTCCAGTTGGATTTAACAGCTGGTGCATCATAGAACATTGAATCCATTAACTGATCCATTACGCTAACTGGTCTTGTTTTTGTTGTTGTCATATATCTCATATTTTGGCCTCCATTTGCCTAATTTTGATTTTTTTTGTTTTTCGCTTACTAATAGAGCATTATCTGTGCCAATTTTTGTACCAAAGCTATAAAGACTTACAACAAAAGGAATTAAAATATATTTATCAATTTCAACTTTGAGACAGCGCCATGCCGGTAGAGAATCTGAAACTTCGCAGAAGCATTTCTGATCCCTATGAACCAATAGAGTCATAATCACCCATTGCCGTGTGTCATAATTACACACATATGTAAAAAATCAATTTCCCATGCCATTATAAGTGTTTCAAAAAGACCCAAAAGTAGGGGATGGTCGCGACCATCCCCTACTTTTTAATCAACAAATTTTCTATCATACCGATAAAGGAAATATGAAAAGATATCTCCTCATAATTTTTATACTATCAGTAAATTTCGAAATATCTGCCTATGAGCAGATCGGTGTTGCTTCATGGTATGGCGGGAAATTTCACGGCCGCCAAACTGCCAACGGTGAAATATTCGATACGAATGAACTGACTGCAGCTCACAAAGAGCTTCCTTTTAATACAATAGTCAATATAACCAATATGGCTAACGGAAAAACCGTTACCGTCCGGATTAACGATAGAGGACCTTATGTCGGAGACCGAGTGATCGATTTGTCTTATGCTGCGGCAAAAACCCTGGGAATGGTCCGCGAAGGTACTGCCAATGTTCTGATAGAAACAAATGAATTTGAGGAATTGAAAATCACATTCAATATCCAGGTCGGTGCTTACAAAACAATAGAATATGCCAGAGAAATGAAAAGCAAACTGGAAGCTGCAGGATTTTTTCCCGTCGCAGAACTGACCAACAGCGGTATTACCAGAATACTGATCAAAAATATTCCCGAAGATCAGACCTATCCGATTGTCAATAAACTGGCACAGATAGGAATCAGAAATCCATTAGTTAAGCAGAACTGATCTTAAATATCATGGATTCTCCATAGGACTGAAAATTTCAGCGCCGTTGCCACTGGCAAGGACGATTATTCCCAGAAAAGGCTGAATAAACCACATATTCTGATTCCTGGTAAAACCGGTTACTGAGACAACTGTTTTCCTGTTGAAATGATCAATTTGGGCTGAAACTGTTTCTTCACCTTTGTAAATCAGTCCCCAATCCAATTGATAAAAATAATCCAGATTCCGGATCCCCTGGATTTTCATCGTTAATTGACCAGCTGATCGTTTTATAATCTGCTGAGAAATTAAAAACAATTTTGGAACTAATGTTGACACAAAAATATAGTTCAGATATTATATCAACTCGTTAGGGACTGGTCATAAACATAGTTTGTTGCTGACCATCCATGCTCGGGTCTATAGCTCAGTTGGTTAGAGCACCTGACTCATAATCAGGTGGTCCAAGGTTCAAGTCCTTGTGGACCCATGAAAGACACTCTTTTTGAGTGTCTTTTTTTTGCTCTAAACCCTTTCCGGGTAAGAGATTAGGGTGTTTTGAGCATTTAGAGCAAATATGCCCGTCCGTTATTTTTTTACATCTCTAAGCACTTGAACGATAATAATGATGATGGAGACCGGATAAAATCTTCATTTTAATAATATTACCCGATTTTTCCATAATTTCAGCATCGGGTATCTTGTTGATTCCTTGATGCATTCTCTGATTATTATAATATTCTACAAATTCTGTAGTGATCTTTCTGACTTGTTTCTCAGAAAACAGTAGAAAATGATCTAGAGCTTCACGCCTGATTGTTCCATTCAGTCTTTCAACATAAGCATTCATGTTAGGCGCCGAAGTACAGATATTTACACCGTTTATGTCATACCAGCTATAATCAATGGAAGTGAATTGAGCTGCATTGTCATAGATCAAAGTTTTCTTCTGCTCATCATATTTCTCTGAAAAGAGCTCAATTCTCTGTTTCACAAATTCACGGCAGGGATTTTCCGTCATATCGAACTGGACAATCTTTCGGGTTTTCAATTCCAGTATAATCAGCAAATAGAATCTCTTCCCAAACAGAGTATCAACGGTCATAAAATCCATAGCAAATAATGAATCCCAGTGTATTTTCAGGAACCTTTTCCAGGAACCATTTGGTTGAATAAGACCTTGCTTCCGGAAAGTGCTGATTATTCTGTTTACAGTTGTGTAATGAATCTCAATATTGATTTTCTTTAGTTCGTTGGCAATCTTTTTACAGCCCCAAAGGTGATTTTCCTGCTTCATCTTGAGAATCAGCTCTTTGATGTCTCTACTGACTGGTTTTCTACCGGGTGTTTTATGTTGATAACTCCAGAAATTCTTTATGAATCTGCGTTGCCAGCTTAAAACAGTTTCCGGTTTGACCACTGTTAGATGATTTAGTGCTCTCATGGACAGAGCTTTGATCATTGCAAGAGTGAACTTATCATTTTTCCTAAACTGCAGTTTCTTGTTCTGAAAATTGAGATGACGTCTGTAAATCTCATTTTCTTTTTTTAGAAGCAGGATTGTGAAGATGACATTCTTCTTTTTAGTAAAGAGCATTTTAAAAATCGAGTAAAGAAGAGAACATAAGAAATTGAACATGATGTAATTATATCCAGGATTTTTAATGTGGTAAATTTACCATATTACAGCTTTATTCGGTTGCGGATATAAAAAGCTAACCCACGCCCTTAAAATCTATATAGGAGCAGTAGACAGCACTTCTACCAAGTAAATGATTATAATTGCAGGGAACAAAACCTCTTGTTGATCAATATTTTGCATGAACGAGATGACTTGATCATGAAAAAAAACGTTTATCAAGAGCTCTTGTTGATGCTTTTATACAAAAGAATAACTCACGGGCAGGAAAATCAGAGATACAAACGGTACTTTAATGAAAAAGAAAGGCTAACCATCTGATTTACCTCAAATTTGTTCCAGAATCTATTTCTGAAAAAGCAGTTTAATTGAAGTTCCCTCATCTTCAGACGATGTATAAGAAATAGATCCTCCCAGAGTTTCTGCGATTAAACGGGCAGAATAAGTTCCCAATCCAGTGCCGTGGTCTTTGCCGGAAGTCGAATACTTTTCAAAAAAAGTTTCTCTTATCTCTTCAGGGATAACTCCGGGATTATGAATCTCAATTTCTCTTGAAGAATTGGAACTCAATTTGAGAAGAACCTGAGCACCTCGATCTGTAGCTTCTGCTGCATTTTTAAAAAGATTTGCCAGCATGGAATAAAAAAGCAGCTCTTCTCCAGCAATTATGAACTCATCATTTTCTTTTAATTCCTGGTCGTTCAATGTAATTATAATTTCCAGTTTTCTGCTTTTAAGCCATAAAGAATATTCACCAAGAATATTATAGATAACAGAAAGTACATTAATATCAGTTACTTTCAAATTATATGTACCCTGTTCCATCTTATAGAGGTCTAGAGATAAATTGATCATGTTTAACATCTTCCTACCGGACTCTAGAATTTTGTTGAGGAATGAATTCTGTGTATCTGAAATATTCCCCTCTTTTTGAATGAGTAATGGATAGTTCATTATACCGTTTAGTGGAGATTTTAGATCATGCTGTGAAATCCTTTCGATATCTTCCTTTAATTTTGAATTTTCAATTAAAATTTCGTTTTGTTTTTTTAACTGATCCTGCTGATATTTTAATTGTAACTGGTTGTTGACTCTAACTTTAACGAGTGAGGGATTAAATGGTTTAGTAATATAATCTACGGCACCCAATAAGAGACCCTTTTGCTCATCGTTGTCTTCGCTCATGGCTGTTAAAAAAATAATGGGTATATGAGAGGTTTTTTCTTCGGATTTCAATATCCGGCATACTTCATAACCATCCATAACTGGCATCATGATATCCAGCAGAATAAGGTCTGGATGATCTTCATATATATAATTCAGAGCTACTTTTCCATCGGTTGCAACACGGACATCATATTCATCTCCAAGTGTATCTAAAAGGATATCTATATTTGTTTCTGTGTCATCAACGACCATAACTGATAATTTATCTTCCATTTAACTTTTCTCCATTTATGACTTCATTAAATCCTTAATAAGTTTATCTAAAAGCGGATCTGCATCAGAAAGTTTATATTTCTTAATCAATATTTCTATTTTATTAATGGAATTCTGATATTTATCTGGCCATTTATATTCCACTATTTCATTGACCTTATCTTTAGATGGTTTGATTTTCCCTTTTTCTATAAATGGTTTTAATTCTTTTAATAATCCAAGTAATATATCAGTAGAGCCTACTTCTGTTTTCGAGGTTCTTTGAGATTTCTTTAAAGGTTCATCATTAATATCATCAATAGATTTCAATACAATATTCAGACTATGCTCCAGATCTGTTAAGGTGCTCTTAAATTCTGAAAAATTATTCGATTTCAAAGAGGATTCAATTTTAGAAGCATATTCCTGTATTTTTGTAGCTCCGATATTCCCTGCGACACTTTTTAATGAATGGGCATAACGTTGTGCTTCTTCATGATTTTTATTTTCAAGTAATGTTTCCATATCTTTCTGTACAGAAGAATAATCACGCCTGAATTTATTTATAATTGATAAATACAAATCTATTTTATTATTAGTATGTTGCATTCCAAGTTTCAAATCCAAACCAGAATATTTTCTGGCTCTAATAAAATCATCAGAATCTGCATCTAACAAGTTAGATTTTTTTTCAATATAATAATCAGGTATTTTCCTGGACAAAGGTTTAATGTATTTGAGCAACATCTCATATAATTTATTCGGAATTATAGGTTTTGAAATATGGGCGTTCATCCCTATCTCCAATGCTTTATCTCTATCAGTCAATAATGCATCAGCAGTCATGGCAATTATAGGCAATTCCTTGAACTTTTTATTTTGTCTTAACTTCTCAGTTGCTGTGTATCCATCCATTACTGGCATTTGTATATCCATCAGAACAATGTCAAAATCTTTTGATGTGATTTTATCAATGGCAATTTTTCCATTATCTGCTATTTCTACAAAGAAACCGGCATTTTTAAGCAAATCGCAGGCTACTTCCTGATTAATCAAGTTGTCTTCAACAAGAAGTATATGTGCTCCCATAATCGGTTTCAATTTAATTATGTTTAAATCGTTTTTATTATCAGAAAATGCTATTTCCGGAATGTCTTGTCCAAATGCAACCATTATCGCATCTAATAAGTCTGAAGAACTTACGGGTTTAATTAAAATCCCATCAAATTCGATATCATGTGTTTCAACAATAAGTTCTTCCCTGCTAAATGCGGTGATCAAAATAATTTTGGGTTTTTCAACAATATTTTCCATTTTATGCATTCGTCTGGCTGTCTCGATTCCGTCTAACTCCGGCATTTGCCAATCCATTAAAACTAGATCGAACTTACCATTTGTAACTTTAGTAATTGTTTTCAATGCTTCAATTCCCGAGTTAACACAGGTAACCTGGAAGTCAAAAGACTGCAGGGTTTCCGACAGAATCTGAAGAGACTTTTCATTATCATCGACTACCAGCACATTCAGGTTTTTTAAAGTGGAAAATGATGTTTGTTTTTTTTCAACTTTAGTTTTACCAATCTTGAATTTGGCTGTAAAAAAAAATGTACTTCCCTCACCCAATGTACTTTCAACCCCGATTTGCCCATTCATCAGCTCAACCAGGTTTTTTGAGATTGCCAATCCGAGCCCTGTTCCTCCAAATTTTCTGGTTGTCGATGTGTCGGCCTGAGTAAAAGACTGAAAGAGTTTACTCATCTGATCACTACTCAAACCAATCCCTGAATCTCTTACTGCAAATCTTAATAATATTTTGCCTTCGTCCTTTTCCAGCAACTCTACTTCAACAATGACTTCGCCTTTTTCTGTAAATTTTATTGCATTGCTGGTTAAATTAAGTAATATTTGCCCAAGTCTCAATGGATCACCAATGAGGTCATCAGGTATAGAAGGTGGACTGTGAAATAAAAGTTCCAATTCTTTTTCCTGTGCTTTCAGAGATATCATGGTGGATAGATTTTCCAATACAGCACTCAGTTGAAATGGTATCTTTTCTATGCTTAGTTTTCCCGCTTCAATTTTGGAAAAATCCAGAATATCATTAATTATTTCCAATAGGGCATTACCAGAATTGTAAACTTTGTTGAGATAATTTCTTTGCTTGCTGTTTAAATCTGTTTGGAGACATAAATGTGTCATACCGAGAATCCCATTCATGGGGGTTCTGATTTCATGACTCATATTTGCCAGAAAATCTCCCTTAGTTCTGGTTGCTTTTTCGGCCACGTCCTTGGCTGACAAGAGAGCTTTTTCCATCTCCTTACGCTCTGTGATGTCTCTAGCCAGAGAAACGATTTGTTTTTTATCATTTCCTGTGGCAGGCATTAAAACATAACGGGAATCATACCATCTCAATCCTGCGGTTGTGGAGAGCTCGTACTCAATTCTTACTGTAGATTCTGTTCCAATAACTTCATTTATTGCATTCCTGATTTTCACGGCTACATCTGGTGGCATAGCTTCTTCAACTGTTTGTCCAATTGCTTTGTTTATATCATCTTCGTAATCCTGCATTCTAGCAGAATCGGCATCATTTAGTTCCCTCACATATAAATCTACATACCGTGCGTCTTCATCGTATATAAAAATAGCATCAGGAAGAGCAGAAAGAATACCATTAAGATGGGCTTCACTTTTTTTAACCTGTTTTTCACTTTCTCCGAGATTGTATATAACCTTTTGTAATTCAGCTGTTCTTTCTGTGACTCTTTTTTCCAGATCCTCATTGAGTTTGATTATTTCAATTTCTTTAATTTTTTGTTCAGTAACATCAACATCCGCACCAACCATTCTCTCAGGATCACCATTGTCATCCCTGAAAATGGTTGCATTACCTTCAATAAAATGTATTGATTGATCTTCCCATAATATCCGGTATTCCGAATGATAATGAGATTTGCTTTCCAAAGCCTTTTCAAGATCGTTTTTTGCTTTTTTATGGTCGTCGGGATGAACTCTGTTTTCCCATCTTTTGACTGACTTGAGCTCTGTACCCCTCTTTATATCATAAATTTTATATAGATTTTCATTCCATGTAACAATATCATCTTTTATATTCCAGTCCCATATGCCGATTTTTGCTGTTTCTGTGGCAATGGTGAGACGGTTCATAAGTCTCTCTTTTTCTTTTTCTAATGTTTTTCGTCCTGAAATATCTCTAATCGATGTAAGAATAACAGGCCCCTGATCTGATTGGTGAGGACCAAGTGAAATCTCAACGGGTATTTCACGGCCGTTTTTATGTCGGGCAAAAAGTTCTAGGCCCATTCCCATCATTCTGGTGTGTGGAGATTTATTGTATTCATCTCTAAGAGTAATGTGCTCAGTTCTGATAGCCTGAGGAACTAATAATTCTACCTCTTTTCCAATAAGTTCATCTTCTTCATATCCCAGTAGCAAATGTAACTGTTTATTGGTCTGGATTATTTTGTGTTTATTATCAACTATCAACAAAGAATCAGCCGACGAATTGAATAGATTCCTGAATTTATTCTCACTTTGTCTTATTTTTTTATCAGCTTCTTTCTGTGAATTGATGTCCTCGAAAACTCTAATAAAAAATAATGGATTATTTTGTTTATTCCTTTGCAGAGAAGCAGTCACTTTTCCCCAAATATTTCGGATTTTACAATTTAGAACATACTCGTCAATATATGAATCAGATTTTCCGGATATTAATCCTGCAGAATTTTTTTGCTCAATTTCCAGATAGTCATGATGAATATAGTCAGATAATGATGTTCCTAATAATTCTTCGGCCGGAAAACCAAGTAATTCACAGAATTTATTATTTACTTTTGTAATTTTGTTATTCAGGTCAGTATGAACGAATCCCACAGCTGTCTGATCAAAGGTATCCTGTAATTCACGATAAAGATTTATATTGATCTCTTCAAGTTGATCTAGAGATCGTTTCAATAAAAGATGCGTTCTGACTCTTGCCAGGACCTCTTCAATGTGGAAAGGTTTTGGGATGTAATCTACTCCTCCGGCATTAAAGGCTTCAACTTTATTAAAAGTATCTGATAAGGCACTGATAAATATAATAGGAAGAGATTTATTTTCTTCTGATGATTTTATGATTCTGCATGCTTCATAACCATCCATTACAGGCATTTGTATGTCTAGAAGAATCAAATCCGGCTTTTCAAAATTTACACTTTTAACCGCCTGTTCGCCGTTTATAGCCATCCTGACATTATATTTTTCTTCTTTCAGAATACCAGAGAGAACTCGGATGTTTTCAGGATTGTCATCAACTATAAGGATTGTCTGGATGTCATTCATAATTATATTTTTATTAGTTATCATTGTACTACCAGGTGTTTGTTATTTGATTATAATGTTAATAGATTCTAATTTACTTAACAAGAAATAACGCAAATTGATTAATTAATAATATTTGAATATTAATTCATGATAGCTTAGATTTAATATTTGAAAGACTCTATACAGCCTATGCCACTTTTAAGCAAGATTTCCCATATCATATTTGCCAATGGCCAAAGTTAATAAAGTTGTTGCTAATTATTTAAAGAATTATGCTTTTGAGCTTGATAAAGTCAAAGAAATATTAAAATAGACTAATTATAAAAAAATAATTGTATATATTCAACTATAATTTTTTAAGAGGTGTCAAATGAAAATATTTTATATAAAAAAAACAATCTATCTAGTATTTATTATTTTACTAATTGGTGGATCTTTAAGTTTCTTATCGTCTTGTAGAAAAACACAGGTTAAAAAGGAAATAGAATATTTTGATGATACTTCTGTAATCACTAATACTGATGAGACTTCTAATGATATAAATGACTCATCTAAATACAAAGTAGCTTTGTTTACACCTAGAGCCAGTGATTTTTGGAACAGAACTGCAGCATTTATGAAGACAGCAGCGAAAAGTCTTAATATAGAATTGTATGTTTTTGATGCGGAAAGTGATCATTACTTACTTCTGGAGCAAGTGAAAGAGGTCGTTTCAGGAAATCAAAAGGTTGATGTTGTAGTTTTCAATAACTTTAAAGATACCGCTGCAGAAATAATTCAATTAGCAGAAGAAAACCACGTTTATGCTTTTCAGTTCAATAGTATTATGAGCCCTGAAAAAAGAGAAGAAATGGGTGCTCCGAGAGAGAAGTACAAATACTGGATAGGTGAGTTATACCCGGATGAATTAAGCATTGGTAAAATAATGAATACTAAGATTACCGAAGAGGCAATACGAAGAAATTTGATTCATAATGATCAGATGGTACATCTATTTGGCTTTAATGGACCTAAATTAACAGGTGGCGCAATAAGTCGGAGATCAGCTTTGGATCAAGCCATCGATGACAGAGATGACATCATTATCGACCAAATTATAAATATTCCCAATTGGAGTCGCGATGAAGTTATCAAAAGATTTCCAACTGTATATAATAGACATCCCTATGTAAATATTATTTGGACTGCAAACGCAAATATGGCTTCAGGAGTAATCGATAGTCTTAAGCAAATGGGAATTAAACCTGGAGTAGATCTATTAGTGAGTGGTTATGATATGAGTGCTGAGGTTCTTCAATCTATAGAGGACGGAGAAATTTTGTGGACGCTTGGCGGACATTCGATAGACGGAGCCTGGGTGATGGTTCTTCTATACGATTATCTCCATGATGTTGATTTTGCTACTGAATTTATTAGTAGAAATCAGCCTATGAGTGCTATTACAGCTCAGAATATTCACTTGTTTAAAAAAATCAATAATTTGGTTTTGCCGGATGGATCATTGAAGGAAATTGACTTTAGGAAATTTACAAAATACCATAATGAAAATTTGACTAAATATGAATTTTACTTGGAAGAAGTTTTAAAAGAGCTTTAAGGATTTCGTTATGACTCTAAGAGTTAAAGTTAATTTATTTATAAATCTGACTATTATAATTGCATTCGTTTTCTTCGGTATTTTAGATTTTATTAATATTTATCAAACCAAACTCAGCGACTTAAATCATAGCCATGAAATTATGCTAAATCAGCTTGTGAATAGCTTGAAGAATCCCATTTGGGATGTAGATTTTGATACGATTGAGGATATCATTATTGCGGAAATGCAAAATGATAACATTAATACTGTATTAGTTTTTGACCATTCGAAAGAATCCCTACTAGTCGGTATCAGCCGAGATATTGACTGGGTAATCATACATACAGATCAAATATTTTATAGCATGGAAAACTCAATCATGAAACATTCTTCCATAATTAGAGAAGGCCAGGAGATTGCTGTTATTGAGCTACATGTAACAACAAAATTTATTAGGGAAGAGTTATTCTCAGAATTAGTGACATTAATTATCAGGTTGACAATTTTAATCATCACTCTATCAACAATAATAGGATTGACTATATATTTGCTAATATCCAAGCCGATAAACAAGTTGAAAGAGATCTTTTCAAGAATTGCCGATGGAGAGATCGATGTACCCATAGTACTAAATCGTAATGATGAACTGGGACATTTGTCACAGAGCTTCAAAATAATGAGAGATACTATTAAAAATAAAATTAATGAATTAAAGAATTACCATGAGAATCTTGAAGAGCTTGTGGCTGAAAGAACTAAGCAACTTGAAAAATCTAATGTATTACTAGTTGAAGCAAAAAACCAAGCAGAAACTGCCAATAATGCCAAATCAACATTCCTTGCCAATATGTCCCATGAGATAAGAACTCCTATGAATGCTGTTCTAGGATATGCTCAGATATTAATGCGAGATGAAACTCTTGCTGGAAATCAGAAAAAAAGTATATCTTCAATCAGTAAAAGTGGGGAGCATCTTTTAGCACTTATTAATGATGTACTCGATATGTCTAAAATTGAAGCCGGTAAAATCAAAATACTTCCAGTCTCTTTTCATCTGCACAATATGATCACCGACCTAAAAGAGATGTTCCGGTTTAAAATGGAACAGAAGAATCTTTCTTTTCGTATCAATATTAACACTGAAGTACCGGACATCATATTAGCTGATGAAAACAGGATCAGGCAGATTTTAATAAACCTCCTGGGCAATGCATCCAAATTCACAGAAGAGGGATTTGTCAATTTAACAGCTGAAATAAAAAACAACCATATCTGTATCTCTGTTGAAGATAGTGGCTCCGGTATTCCTGAAGACAAAACCGAGTCAATTTTCGGAGCTTTTGAGCAAACCGATATGGGCATGAAAACAGCTGGAGGAACCGGTCTTGGACTGGCAATCAGCAGGCAAATGTCCAGATTAATGGGAGGAGATATTACTGTTAAGAGTACGGTCGGTAAAGGTTCTAATTTTAGATTTTCATTCACCTATGAAGAGGGAATTAGTTCTGAAATTGAAATTAAATCAGATAGACGTATTGTTAAGACATTGGCTGATGGACAGGCTGAATTGCGGATTCTTGTGGCCGATGACAATGAAGAGAACCGAAATGTTGTCAGATTATTGTTGGAACCAATCGGATTTAAGATTAAAGAAGCGGTCAATGGAAGAGAGGCAGTTGATGTTTGTCAGGCATGGAATCCTAAAGTCATTTTAATGGATATTATTATGCCTGTTATGGGTGGACGGGAAGCTACAGAAATAATCAGATCCATGGACTGGGGAAAAGACACTGTAATAATTGCCCTTAGTGCCAGTGCTTTTGATGATGAGAAAGAGGATAGTATGCAGCATGGGACAGACGCTTTTGTGAAAAAGCCTTTTAGAGACACAGAGCTTCTGGAGGAGATTAGACACCATACCGGGATTAAGTATGTGTATTCTGAAAAAATTGAAGATATAGAAAAAAAAGAAATCTTTATATTAAAGAAATCTCATCTGAAAGAAATTCCTTTAGAGATAATAAATCAAATAATAATTGCAGCGAATAGAGGTGACTATGATGAGCTTAAGAGTTTGGTAGAGTCTTTAGAAGTAATATCGAATAATGTTAAAGAGTCTTTGTTGGATTTGATTGATGATTTTAAGTTTGAGGAGATTCTTCAATTATGTGGTGAATAAGATGAGAATGTAAGGTTTAAAGGCGTGCTTTATCTTCATTAGGTTTGCACTACTATAATTCCTGATTTAGACTTTGGAATATGAAAGTCCGAAATCTGATCATCATCTTATTTATTGTATTTTAATACATCCGCAAGACTTTCTATGTGATTTTAGCTATTTAGAAATCATCTTGCTCTACAAATCTATTGGTTGAATACACAATTTGTTATTTTACTGGAGAATGAAAATGAAAAAACATATGAAAAAAATATTAAATTTCAAATGTATGCTTACTTTTGTTGTAGTGGTATGTGGTATGTTGGGAGGAAACTTTGTGAGTGTGGGATACGCTGAAGATATGGTTGTCAGATACCCAGTTCCCGAATCCGCAGGGGATAAACGTTATGAATACCCAAAACTCCTGCTTGAATTAGCCTTAACCAAAACAATAGAAACACATGGTTCCTTTCTGATTAATGATTCGGAAATAGTGTCGAATCAAATCCGGAACTGGGATAATTTAGCAAATGGCGAGAATATCGACATCATCTGGATTGCAGAAAATGGAGAGCTTGACGAGAAATTTATTCCTATTCGCATTCCGCTCTTGAAAGGGTTGTTAGGCTATCGAGTATTCCTTATTCGTCAGGCTGATCAACCCAAATTCGATGCCGTTACAACGTTGGATGGGCTTAGGAAATTGAAAGCCGGATATGGTCATGATTGGCCAGATCGGTGGGTTTTGGAACACAACGGAATCATGCCAGATGTGGCTACTAAATATGAATTAATTTTCAGAAAATTACTTTGGGAACGCTTTGATTATTTCCCGCGTGGAGTAAATGAAGCGTGGAGCGAATGGGAAACCAGGCGAGACAGCTATCCTACTATGGCAGTTGAGAAGACCATTATGCTGCATTATAAGTTGCCAATCTATTTCATCGTTAATAAGAATAATCCGCAATTAGCCCAACGAGTAGAAGCCGGGCTTCAGGCTGCCCTTGAGGATGGGAGTTTTGATGAAATCTTTTGGAACTATCATAACGACATTATCATGAGAGCGAATATGAAGGGAAGAAAATTGTTCAGGTTAGAAAATCCTTTTCTTCCTGAAAGTACTCCAGAAGATGCACGATATTGGTTTCATCCTTCTGAGATGGAATAATGGCATGTTGAATAGCACCCAAAATTGAACCTTCCATTCACTCAAAGTCGAGGCCCGTAGTGTATATTAATACATCCGTGAGTCTTTCTCTGTCATTTTTCGGTAATATGGAAAACTTTTCACATGCCTTATCTTTTTTGAATGCTCTGATGTTCAACATCATCTAAAATCTGCTCAAACTAGGAAAATCATAATAAAACCATAGAGTAAATGGTGGTAATCAGGATCATTAAATTCCCGTCTATAATATAGAAAATCTTCCGCATTAAACTTCCTATAATCTGCTTTCTGACGACTTCCACAATACAAAACTTGTAGACAACTTGTAGACAGCCCCATAGGCTTATTTACCTTTTTGAACCTGATAATTCCCTATAAAACATCATTTTAGGGTAATTAAAGGTTATATAACCTATATAACCCAAAATCAGATTCCCATCGCCGGACTTGAACTGTAATGACTATAAATAATCTCATTCTTTTGAATTGATTTTAGTAAATTTCCAAATACAGAAATGAATCATCTATAATATTTTACTCATATCTCATATTCCAATGAAATATAAAAACTGCTAAAAATTAAATATGTAAAAACCAGATCCAATTCTCAAATTATTCAAAAGAGAAATGAATGAATATCGGACTGTGACCACTTATGTGACCAATTCGACCAAAAAAACTTAACAATGGCTTACGAAACTTAACAAAATAAACCAATAGCAATTTCAGTTAATTCATTGCTGGGTGCAGAGTTAAACAGAATCAAGCAAAATCAAATAAATCCTTACAGGATAACGAATTAGGTTCAAGTCCTTGTGGACCCATGAAAGACACTCATTTTGAGTGTCTTTTTTTTGCTCTAAACCCTTTCCAGGTAAGAGATTAGGGGATTTAGAACACTTAGAGCGAATATGCCATTTGTGGTACTGACGCCGATATTGACGCTGTTATGTTTGTGATTTTATTTTTAAGTTGACAGGAATTCGGAAATATTTCTATATTCAGATCTAGTTTTGTTAGTATATCTAGCTTCTACAATTTCGAGGAATTCATGGCCTATTCTCAAAGCATTCCTACAGAAACCCCATTCGAGGCTTTTCGGATTTAAATTTCATTATACAGTCTTCTATTAATATATATATTCTGTGACAAACTGAACTCAACAAAAAAACATATATATATTGAAACTATTTAATTATAAATGGTAATATTGCATTACGGTACAATGTATTGAACGGTTTCTACCTTCAACTTTATGTTTACTTGCATAAAGTAATCCATTTTTTTGATTAATTATGGAGGGGCTTAGAAGAGATTCTAAGCAAACTAATAACTTACTTTTACCTAGGTAGGACCGTGGAAAAGCCCGTGCCGTAGCTTTATTCCATCGGGCCGGGTTTCAAGCACTACTTCTATAGTAATTATGGTGTAAACCGCCTAATACACTTTCTCTTTTGATAATTCCGGTTGTTGAGCAGATAACTCCATTAGGAATCCTATTAATTCCTTGATGAGGACGTTGATAGTTATAGTAACTAACATATTCCGAAATTATCTTTCGTACCTGTTTTTCTGAAAATAGAAGAAAATGATCTAGAGCTTCACGCCGAATTGTACCGTTCAATCTTTCGACAAAAGCATTCATATTTGGAGCTGAGGTACAAATATTGACTCCTTTGATGCCATACCAGCTGTAATCAATGGAAGTAAACTGTAGAGCGTTGTCATAGATTATTGTCTTCTTTTCCTGATAGTCCTCTGAAAACAATTCAATCCGCTGCTTTACAAACTCTCTGCATGGATTTTCAGTTAAATCGTACCGAATTATCCTCCGAGATTTCAACTCAAGGATAATAAGCAGATAGAATCTCTTGCCAAGTAAAGTGTCAATAGTCATGAGATCCATAGCGAATAATGAATCCCAGTGAGATTTCAGAAACTTCTTCCAACTCCCGGTGGGTTGAATCTTCCCCTCCTTCCTGAATGATTGAATAATTTTATTGACGGTTGTGTGATGAATATTAATATTCAATGTCTTTAACTCATCGGAGATTCTTCTGCATCCCCATAATGGATTGTCTGTTTTCATTTCCAGAATTAACTTTTTGAGCTCAGTAGTGACAGGTTTTCTGCCTCTTTTTTTATGCTTAAAAGACCATCTTTTTTTTATGAATCGACGTTGCCATTCAAGAAGTGTTTCCGGTTTGACAATAGTAAGATGAAATATTGCTCTTTTAGATAATGAACCAATTAGGGATAAGCAGAATCGGTCAGAATGATTTGACAGAATCTTCCTGTTCTGTAAGTTAAAATGACGTTTCATAATCTCATTTTCTTTCTTGAGCAGTAGAATCGTGAATGCCAGATCCTTTCGTTTCTTGAAAAAAGTGGAAAATAGTACTCTCAGAAGCTTTACCAGGAAGTTGAACATGATTTGATTATCGGAATGTGGAAAAGTTTCATCATTTCGGGCTCCGATGGAATTTAACAACGGCACGGGGCAAAAAAAATTAAAAACTTATCTCCTGAGATTATCAATAAGCTCAGAGAAGCTGTTGAACTTTCAGATATTAAACTGGTTGATGTAGTTCTTGAGACAATTGGAATAGAAAGATAATGCCATTGCAGAATCCCTTAAGCAACTCTCAAGGGATTTTGCCTATGACAGAATATTAAATATTATTCCACAACTATAACTTCAGAAACACTTGAGTTGGCAAGACCATCTGCCGACTTGTAGGTTGTGAATGTAACTCCATCATCAGAGGATATACTAACACCATCAATAGTGGAAATAAAAATGGTATCATTGCTGTCAATTGTTATGTCATTAATCAAGCCATTGGATAATCCATCAGTCCAATTTTTTGTAATAAAAGAGGCCCCATTATCTTCTGAAATCTGAATCCTTGAACCTGTAGCGGCAAACCAGACTCCCTGACTATTGATAGCGAAGCCCTGAACACTCTCATTTTCAAGATAGTTTCCCGCTTGAATTGTCTCCCATTGGACGAGGAATAATCCATTGTCAGTCGAAACGTAGACATCCATATTTTCTCCGCCAGCATAAAGGATACTGTTAATTGTGTTACTAGCTGCATCACCAAGATTTAACACTATAGGATCATACCCCATATTACCATCTAGTATATCTGCTCCTGTATAAGTAACATATAAACCTGTATCAAAGCCGACAAATATACTTCCGGCAAGTGGGTCGACAGCAAAAGCAGTGACATTATCACTGGAAATCCCGTTATCAGCTACAGTTACATTCACGTAATTATCTCCACCATTTGATGAAATATACATACCATTTGATTCTGTCCCGATCAAAACCAGTTCTTCTGCGCTACCATTTACATAACCAATTGCCTGACAGGCAACCTGGTCAATTCCATCCAAAACACCTTTGCTAATCCAGTTAGAACCATCATCATCTGAAATATAAAGTCCATTGGCTGTACCTGCAAATAAGCGGTTTTCTAAATTGAATAGTGTATATACGTTTCCGCCGTTTAGAGAATTATTACTATCAATGGTTTCATAAAAGGGAGTCCCGCCGATAGATTTGGAAATTCCTTCATTTGTTGCTAATAATACATAATTGTTTGATAGAATTACCTCTTCGTCTGCACTTTGTAAATTTCCAGACAAATCACATCCGGCTATTATAATACAAATTCCTAATATTAATAATAAATGTTTCATAGTCCCTCCTTGGGATATTTTTTATAAGATTACTGTTAAATATGAAAATGGTCGTCCTTGCTTCTAAGGGCGTACAAGAAATAAAAGATAAGCAGAGATAGCGGCTCTGGCAGACATCTTAAACATTACCTTCGATTCCTTATTGCCCTTCAAATATCAACACTCTGTTATTGTCACAATCAGTAACAAAGAGCTTATTATCATAAACAGAAATTCCGTAAGGGGTATTTAATCTGCTCTGAGTTGTTCCGGCAGTATTTGAGGCAAAATCACTATGCCCTATCACAACATCTGCATTTGTACCGTTAACAGTGGGAATAGTATTCCATATCAGAATTCTGTTATTTGCGTAGTCAGATACGAATAGTTTTTTACCGTCTACAGCTATTGCATAGGGACCGTTTAGTCCATTTTGTGATGTAGCACCGATACGAGTCGTGAAGTTCGATTGTCCCACAACAACATCCGCTGGAGTATTGTTCGCTGTGGGAAAGCTATTCCAGATCATTATTCTATTATTTGCATAATCAACAACAATAAGTTTATTTCCATCACTCCAAACCCCTATGGGATTAATCATGCCAGAGCTGGTTGTGTTAGTGGAGCTGGAAGTGAAATCCGGTTGTCCCAATACGATATCTGCAGAAGCATTATTAGTAGTTGGTATGGTATTGTAAATTAATACACGATTATTTGAGCAGTCAGAAACTATAAGCTTATCTTCAAGCAAAATTGCTGATTCCGGCTTATCTAATGTATTTGCAGTGGTTCCTGCACTATCAGAAATGAAGTCGGCTTGACCCACAACCACATCAGCCGGTTGATCAAAGGAGTCTGGAGGTGTATTCCAGATAAGGATTCTATTACCATTAAAATCTGTCAAGGCCACTTTTTCGCCATTATATGAGATGGTTTGCGGACCGTTAAAATTACTTGCCGTTGGTGTATTGGTGGACACGGTCGTAAAATCGGGCTGACCCAATACCCAATCTGAAGAAGCGTTATTTATTGACGGTATAGAATTAAAGACCAAAATACGGTTGAATTTAAAATCAGATATAAACAGCCGATCTTCTATTAAACAGGGACTTCCATTAATTCCGGTACTACTGAAAGTATTTGCTCCTGCCGCGTGACTGGTTGCTGTATTAAAATCCGGCTGCCCTATGACAATGCTGGCAGCCTGACCTGTTATTAAATTAATAGATGTATCTACATCCGGATCGGATAGAGATGTATCGGGGCTATGAGGTTGTTCGCAACTGAATATAAGTGTAACGGCAACTAAAATGCCAGCCGGTAAAAGTGTTTTGATCCTAGCCTTCCTGATTTTTTTTATTATTCCCATAATTTACTTCCTAGTTAATATTATAAATCTGACAACAATTTACCGTTCATATTTAAATTAGTCGTTTGACCTTGGAAGGAAGAACTTAAAAAGTATTTCTTGAAAATTAAATTTGTTCCGCTTTACGAGGAAGAACGACTGCAACTCATACATGTTTCATATTGTTAATGATTATTTCATTTACGAGATAGATTATTTCCAGTTAGATTACACTCAGCTGACTATAGAACTCTAACGTTAATATTATTCCTGCCGAATTAATGATCTTGACTATTACAACATCACCATATTTATAAATGTATAATAGCAATATGTAATCTATCGGGATTGCATATTGCTGCTTCTGAATTTGGATGGAGTTAATCCGGTTAATTTTTTAAAATAAGTGTTAAAAGATGTTTTTGACTGAAATCCCGATTTGTAGGCAATTGTTAGAATATTATTATCCTTCTCATCGGGATCTCTTAATAGCTTCATGGCATATTCCACTCTATGCTGATTAATATAGTTAAAAAAGTTCTTTTCAAACTCAATGTTTATTGCCATGGAAAGAAAATGAGACTTAGTATTTAATTCATCTGCAACCATTGCCAGAGAAATATCTTCTTCCAGGAATGCCTGTTCATTTATCATGTAGTTTTCCAGTTCCGCAGCAATTTTTCTCCTCTCTGATTCAGAAAAACTCATTTTTGCGTATTTGCTTTTGTTCTTTTTATTATCAACTGGGTCGTATGAAATTACTTCCGGTTTAGTAATAAGGTAATAGATTACAAATAGAAGCATAATTATAACAATAATGTCTTCCTGCCTGGAAAATGAAATTCCCTTTTGAGCTACAGCGGCAATGATTATATTTGCTGTTTTGCCAGCTAGAAGTATCAGATTTAACAAAACAAATGATACCAGCCATCGGCTATTTTTAAATTTTTCATCTGAATAATTATCTTTATAATTTTTTCTGTATTTTACAATTCTCACAAAGGCGATGCTGATCAGAACTGTTATATATAAACCGCTCGTGATCTCTAAAAATGCAGTATATATATTATTTAGTTCATTTTTATTTAAAATTTTATCTATAGTCATTTGGTTCGGATAGAGTATTAATAAAAATATATGGATGAATGATAGTGTCAGCGGTGCAATCAGATGATATCTTATTTTTATATCAAAATCAAAAAGAACAGAGTTTAAGTAAATAAGGATAGCAGAACCGATGAACATTATGGCGGGAAATAATATAACGGGAAGATAAACAACAATTATTGTGCTTTTAAGAAACATACCCCATCTCAATATACCTATGGATGTATAACACAAAAGAAGCAGAGACAACCACTTATGACCCTTGGTTTTTAAACTGAACAAAGCTATAAACAGGAGACTGGATAAAACAATATTAAATAGGGGGAGATAGGATTCAATTTGCATTTTGATATATTAAACTTATATCATGAAAAAAAACAGTATTTTCAGCTTTGAATATTATTTGTAAATATGGCAAACAGCAAAATCAGTAATGCAAAAGTATAGAATACAAAGCGACATTTTTTTTCCAGATTCATAACAGTAGAATAAAGTACAAAGATAAATACGTCGGTCGTCCTTGAAAGGGAGTACAAAAAATAATTAATTATATGTCCAACCTTACAAGGAGGGACGATCATCTGTTTCTCATATAGTACATTTCCTCATCAGCTTTCTGTTATATAAGGAATGTCACATTGAAATATATCCCAATGAAAATTTACTCGTCAATTATCTTATTTGCTCTGATACTCATGTTGTTCGCTACAGGGAAATTAGAGGCTGAAGATGATGTTCAAATAAATTATACAGAGCATTATAAATTCCCATTCTCAATGGGCGTTTCCTATCAGGGCATTTCCCCTTTTTCAGATTACGGTTCTGATTTTGATATTTATGAAATTTCCGGAGTTTTTAAACTTCCCATTCCGAATCTTCCTTTTCTCCAGCCATTACTGCAGGTTGGGATTGCACAGTACGACGCAAGAGACTACAGAAACAGCGGAGACAAATGGGATCATTTTCAGGGATTCGGAGGATTGGGGATTTCCTATATCAATCGGTTTTCCAAAGATTTTGAAGTCGGATTTAGCTTTATCGCCGGAGGTGCCTTATCTATTTTCCCTCAACTGAGCGAGGACAGAAGTTATAGCCTTCCCTATGTCTTTTTCGAAACCGGCGGCCATATCGCATTGACTCCTTCCTACAATATCAGCATAGATGTTTCTCCCAAACTCAAATATCAATATGCCATAACTCCTGCAGGCGTTGATATATCTGATTTTGATGGATTTTCAGTCGGATTGGGCATTGCTGTGAATTACCGGTTCGGTGAGAATCCCGATTCGGCATCTTCATTAATTAGAAGTATCCGTTTTTCCGACACGGAGTTACATTCTGTTTTTGCCGCAATGCAGAGTTTTTACATTACTAATCCAATAGGTAAAGCGGTAGTGGTGAATAAAGAAAATACGGCAGTTAAAAACATGGAAGTATCTTTTTTCCAGACGGAGCTGATGGATGCACCCACTCCCTGCATAAGTATCGATTCCATTGATCCAGGAGAGTCTGTTGAAATTCCTCTTTATGCCTATTTTAATGATCGTGTATTTAATGTTGAGGGAGTGAAGCCCTACACGGGAGAGATCATTGTTCAATATGAATATAAAAACAGAGCTGCTGAGCAGCGGCATTCGATATCATACGATCTTCATGATAAAACAGCGCTGACATGGGACAATGCGGAAAAAGTTGCCGCTTATATCACACCTGCCGACAGCGCTTTACGAAATTATTCAAGTTATATACGACAGATAGTAAAAGATGAGACAGTATCCAGTTTCAATAATCATCTTCAGTCGGCGATTCAGATTTATAATGGACTCGATGTTCTCGGTTTATTATATCAGAGTGATCCATCTTCACCATTCACTGTTGTTCAGGGCAATACCCAGGTTATAGATTCTATCAGTCTTCCCAGAGATACTCTGAAAAGGATTACTGGAGACTGTGATGACCTCACAGTCTTATATTGCAGTCTGCTGGAAACATTGGGGATAGAGACTGCATTCATTACTGTTCCCGGTCATATTTATGCGGCATTTAATACAAAGATCCCCTCTTCGGGATATAAGGAAATTAATCCCGACAGGAATATGACGATAAATCTCAATGGAGAACTATGGGTCCCGGTTGAGATAACTTTGATCGGCACATCCGGATTTACTGAAGCATGGAGAAAAGGTGCATCGCAGTGGCATGCATTAGATGATCAGGTGGAATCAAGAGACTTTTTTACAACAGAGAAAGCACAACAGACTTTTCGCGCTGTAGGACTTAAGGAAATCGATCTGGGATTGCAATATGGTAACACTGATATTATACGCAATAAGTTTAGAGACGATTTCCGGGAAATTCAGCAGATAGTACTTTTGTCTTATGAAGAAACCGTTGCAGATCGTGGCAGAAAACAGGGTTTAAATCAGCTTGGTGTTAAATATGCAATGTTTGAACGATATTCCGATGCGAGAAATGCCTTTTCCAGGTCTATTTCTCTGGATAAGAATTATCTGCCGGCTCAAATTAACCTTGCAAACCTGGAATATATAACTGGAAATAGCGGAAAGGCTCTATATGCTTATGAGTCTGTTCTGGAAAATCTGCATAATCAGGGGCGGGGCGATACTAAAATTGCTGGAAAACTGAAGCTGAATCTGGCCCGAAGTTATTATGAATCAGAAAAATATAATGAAGCCAAAGATTTATTTGCAGAAGCTCAGCAGATCGTTCCGGAAGAGAGTCAGAAGTACGCTTATTTATCATCATTAGATGATAGTGGAACCAGGGCATCCTCCAGGGAATTGCAAAACTTATTAATATTTATTGAGGATGAAAATTTTGAAAATTAGACCATTTAAAGCCGTAATATTATTAACAATATGTATCTCTTTACTCTTATTATCAGCATGTGACAATTTAATTGTGCCTTTTGATTCGGATATTTTAAATCAGTCAAAAGATGAAGTAGCTCCCGTAATCACTATAGTCTCCCCTGAAAATGAAGAATCCTACGGGGCAAGAATATATTTATCGGGATCAGTTAGTGATCTCTCTGATGGGGGCGAAATCGGGCAGGTTTCTTTTTTGACCTATGAAATTATCGGGATTAGTGAACCGGAAAATATTGTAATTGATGATGAGGATAATTTTCAAATCATTCTGGAAACATCAGGAGCTGGTTACAGCAGTGATATCAGAATTAAAATGACAGCCCTGGACTGGAATGGAAACTCGGCAGAAACAACTCTTTCCCTTATAAAATCCAGTGGAGACCTCACTTCCTTTACTGTGAATACAGGTAACAGCAGTGCCCAATTGAACTGGGATACTGTACCCGGTGCGGTAAGTTATACAATCGAAGAACTCACCAGCAGACATAAAGTAGAAAACATATTAGTCGAAGATTTACCATTTCAATGGGGCAACCTGACTAACGGTAACTTGTATTATTTTAGAGTCTCAGCAATAGTTGGGGAGGAAACTTTTTATTCTTCAACGGAATATGCTCTCCCTCTGTCTGAAACGACACTCACACCGCATACAGAGTCTGTTTATAAAGGGATAAATATCGAGTGGGATTCAATCCCCGGGACCTCAAGTTATATCCTTGAAAGGTCAGATGAACAAAATGGTTATTATACAAGAATTACAAAAACAACTTCTACATCATTTTCAGATTCCAGATTAGAGCGTGATGCTTCGTATTTCTACAGAGTAATACCGGAGGAACTTTTCGGTGGTTCAAATGAACTATACAGCAATGCTGTTTTCGGTACTGCAGGCTTTTTCCCATCGGCCGACAATTCAATAATTGCATCATTGTTTGCTACGGGATCGGTGGGGGATATAGAAGTTTCAGGCAATTACGCTTATGTTGCAGACAGTGTTTATGAACTTCAGATAATAGATGTTTCCAATCCCGAATTTCCGTTTGTCAGGAGCATCTTTGATGATTATTCTGTATCAGATGTAACAGTCCTGGGAGATTGGGCTTATGTATTGTCCGGTGAAAATAACAGATTTAATATTATCGATATCACAAATCCTGATAATCCGATTCAATCAGGCTCTAAATCCATAGGATCAGGAATGACGAGTATTGCCGTATCGGGGAATAGGGCTTTTATCACACAGGAAAATGCGGGACTATGTATTATCGATCTGTCGAATCCCGAGTTGTCTATCATTCATTCCGTCGATACTCCGGGAACTGCCTATGATGTAGTCGTTTCTGGTGATTACGCTTATATTGCAGATGGAGCGATGGGGCTACAGGTCATAGATGTTTCAGCGGTTATTCCCTCAATTGTTGCCACTTGTAATACTTCCGGTACCGCATCGGGAGTTACAATTAGCGGAAACTATGCTTTTGTCGCTGACGGTTCGGCGGGTTTAAAGATCATTGACATTAGTGATCCTCTTTCTCCGGAAGTTGCTGACAGTATAACAACACCTGACGATGCTAAGGCTGTATCGGTTACAGGAAATTATGCTTATGTAGCCACTTCGGGTTCCGGTCTCAGTATCATCGCCATTAATGAACCTGGCGGAGTCAATGCTCCCCGTCTTTCCGCAGTCAGGGATACACCGGGCTCAGCTATAGGGATAGCAGTCAATGGTGAATATGCCTATATAGCGGATGACTCCAAAGGTCTGCAGATCTGTGAAATCGGAATACCCGAACCTATTATCAGCGGAAATATAGGGATTTCGGATCCTCAGGACCTTGTTGTGTCGGGCGGATACGCCTATATTGCAAACGATACTGATGGAATTGAAATTATAGATATATCTGATTCGTCAAATCCGGTTTCATTGGGAAGTTTAAATACGGCAGGTCTTGCCTCGGGTATAAAAATAGCCGGGAATTATGCCTATATGTCAAATGAAACAGAAGGTGTACATGTTTTTGATATCGGTAATCCTGCCAGCCCGGTACTTGTCGGAGTTTGTAATACTCCTAATTTTGCAATGGATATTGATATAAAAGGTGATTTGGCATTTGTTGCTGATGAACAGGCTGGCCTTCAGGTTCTCAGTATCTCAGATCCTGAATCTCCTGAAATAATCGGCGCTTCGAATACTTTCGGTCAGGCAGAAGGGATTGCCCTCTCAGGTGATTATGCTTTTCTTGCCGATGGATCAATGGGGCTTATCGCTTTTAATATTTCTAATCCAAGGCTGCCTGTTGAAATTGATTCTATTACATCAGCTAATCCCGAGTTCTCCGGTATTTCGATCCAGGGGGAATTTGCATTTGTCGCAGACAAAGATTTCCTGAGAATCATAGATATTTCCGATCCGTCGTCTCTTGCTGAAGCAGGTTTTATTCAGTTGCCAACGGGTATTAATAACGTCAGTGTATTGGATAATTATGTTTACGTAATCGATTTCATAAATAATATCCGTATAATTGATATCTCCGATCCTGGAAATCCTTATATCATTGATGAACTGGATCTCGGTTTTGCAGCAAATGTGGCAGTGTCAGGTGAATATGCTTATGTTGTTGGCAGCAGCGGTTTGCAGGTTCTTGATCTTTATCAAGAGAATTAATTGAAGGATCATTGAAATCAAATAAATTGATACTTGTTGAGGCTTGAATAGAAATTCACAAAGATAAAATTATGGCTGATTGGCAGTTAGCAAGTGAAGGAAATGAGATTTTCAAAATAGATCCATTAAAATAGGAGTTTCTCATGAATCCACGAGTAAAAGAGGTTAGACCAAATCCAGATTATACATTACTCATAACATTTTCAAATAACGAGAAAAGGTTATTTGATGTAAAACCATACCTGGATAAAGGTATCTTCAAAGAATTGAAAACTTTATCATTATTTAATACTGTAAAACCGTTTCATGGAAGTATCCAATGGTTACATGAACAAGATTTTTGCCCGGATATGTTATACGAAGATGGAATTATTGTTCAGTGAATTCTGACGCTGATATCGATGCTCTTATTATACGAGCCCAGTAGGTTTATATGGAAAAATTACTACATAAGCCCTGAAACACCGCCCTATACAGCAGTATATGGACGACATAAGTATGATGATAAAGTTCAAGTCCTTGTGGACCCACAATTAAAGACAATCATTCCGATGATTGTCTTTTTTTTATTTATAAGTCCACATGGACTTGAAGCAGGAGTTTGCGCCGAGTCAGCGAGGATTAGCTGCAGGGATGCAGCGGCAGCAAACGGAGGTGGTCTGGAAAGAGAAATCAGGAGATTTCGATAGGAAGGCAAGTCCTTGTGGACCCATGAAAGACACTCATTTTGAGTGTCTTTTTTTTGCTCTAAACCCTTATATAGCAAGCGTTTAAGCTATTTAGAGCACTTAGAGCAATTATGTCCTTTTGGGTACTGACGCTGATATTGACGCTCTTTTGTTTGTGATTTTGTTTTTCTAGAATGATTTTCCTTTCTAATTACTGATTAAATCTTCAAGATGGCCATGTCTATATTCTATAGGAATTATTCCTATTTGATTTACTCATTCTTTGTTTTATAATTTATGAAACGGAGGAAGAAATGAAAAAACTCGCAACATTGATAATTATCGCATCTATTTTCTTGGTAGGGTGTGTGACGACTGCAGAAATCAGTAAATCCTCTTCAGAAGAAAATGCTAACAAATCGAATGTCAGTAAACAGAAAGACTCGGAAAAAGTATCCCAAGTCTTACCAAGTAAGGTTATGAGTTATGAAGTTTCAACTTTATTAAATAATAAACCTGAAAATCTTTTCGCTTTTGAACCAGGTACATACAACTCGCAGGATCTGGTAATAAAAGTTAATAATGTAGATGTTTTCTCGGGATTGGGAGAGATTCTGGTAGATTTCATTGAGCCAACAGCAATAGCAATGAAAGACGCTTATGCAAATTTGGGCGCAGATAACTTGAAATATATCAATCATGGACTTACTGATAATGAATATTCCACCGATTTATTGTCTGGAAAGATCAGTATAATAGGTAAAGATAGACGTTACCTGAACAATTCTGAATATATTACTATCAACATTGGTACTCATCAAGAATCAATTATCATTACATATCCAGAAATTGGTGATTACCCGATTCTCAAAAGAGAAGCTTCAAGGGACTGGGAAGAAATGATTAAAATATTTGCAAGCACCATTGTTACAGAGCCTCAATCTTTTTACATTAACCATCGGGTTCGATTAGATCGAGATTCAGAGAATCAGGTAATCATTGACTTGAAGAGTCGTGCTCCTAACTCGAATGAAATGGAGGATCGAGAGTTTAGAATTATCAACTCATTGAATAATGTCACAATCACCAGTGAGAACAAGGATGATTTTATAAAACTCCTTCAAGAAAATGTTGTGGATTCTACTGACGAGATTGATATAGCACACATAATTCTGATGCCTATGGATAATGTATTGGATTTAAGAGAATCTGTTGGAAAGAAATTGAATATCAGTATCAAACTGGAATCATCTCTTTTGAAGGCTGTTCGATTAACAGCGGACGAAAAAACAATATATGTCCTACCAGCTTTTAATTACATGAATCCAGTTTCTGAAGGTTTTATTCCTCAGTTATCATTCAGCTTATCTGCAACTGAATCCGAAGATGGTAAATTAGTCAGAACAGTTAGATGAAAAGAACAATATCTGCATCTAATCAAGATATCTCATTGATTGAAGATAGCAGTCAATGAGATATAGCACAAGCTCTCTTGATAACGTCATTTTTTCATCATCATGACGTCTTAATCTTTCAAAATCGCAGGTAACAAGAGATCTTTATGACAGAGGAAAGCAGGTTATCGAGAGGTCTTGTTGATTGAAAATCATAGTTAACAAGACAACTCGTTAATTTATTCTGGAGTCTATTCAAATAATAAATTACAAAAATTGGTAAGCCAAAATCAATAAATCCGAATCAAAATACTGTTTAAAATCACCTTTAAAAATCTTTACTTCTTCAATGAGAGAATTGACTATTTTTTCCAAATTCTGAGACGTTTCATTCTGCAGAGAAGTATTATTTAACTTGTGATATTTATTGAGTATATTGAAAACTCCTTCCATTCCCAACTCTTCACACCATGGTTCAGTATCACTTGCTCTGAGAGAATCTTCTAAACTATCAGTAAAAAGATAGATTGTATCTTTTCTCTTAAATATCTTATTCGTTATTTGAAAAGGACTTTTTGCCCGGATTAGATGATTAGGAAACATACCCAGTCCGGGAGTTTCCGGAAGATCAAGAAACTCCATTTGCTGCTCAGCAGCATTATAGAAAGGGATGTGATGATCTCCGGCAGTGCAGATTGAAGTTTCACCTGTGTTTCCATCTACAATCATAATTATTAAAACAGCAAATCGATTATGGAACTTAAGATCAAGTATTTGGGAATTGATAAAATAAAGCACTTCATTTAATGCTAACCTATCTGAATTATGTTCAAAAAATAAATGAAAACTTGAGGAGATTTGAGAGCTTATAGCAGCTGATTCAGAACCTTTCCCCGCAATTTGAGCCCGGATTACAGCCCATTTATTATTTTCCATTTTCTTGTAATCATAATAATTATATGAAGGCTCAACACTATTTCTGTAATAACTGTAAAAATTCAGATTATTGTCTCCACTATTATTCTCAGGCATTAAATGAATCAGATCGCTCTTTTTCTCTTTGATAATCACCTGCTTACGATCTGATTTTGAACAATATTCTAGTGCCTGTTCTATTGCGTCAACCTTGACAACATAATGGGAGAGTCCTAATAGAGAAAAGATTTCACCAAATATGGGCATCAGATTACATAGAATCAAATTCCCTTTAACTACAGCAATTTCCTTTAAAATCACAATCAATGCACCAAAACCGACACTTGAAATATAATGTAAACCATCACAATTGAGGATAATGTTTACATATCCTGACTCAATAAGGGTCAACATTTTCTTTTCAAATTCACCAGCTACAATGGTATTATCTATGTAACCGGATAAAGCGATAATAATACTGTCGGGATCGTCTGTTATTTTTTCAGATTTTAAGAAAAATGCCTTATTATCTGAAACCTTCAGGTCAGATAATGTAATCTCTCTATTCAGTTGATTTGCAAAGTTTACATCACTGTTTGTATAATTTGTTATTATTCTTTCAACTGTATCTTTGTGAATAAAACATAATAAATCAGCGAACTCTGAAAATGATATTTTTCCATTAAATGTTGCTACAAATTCTTCACCTCCATTTAGATTACCTATACCTTCTAAAAGGTCAGCATCAAATTTTTTATTCTCTTTTACAAATCCACAGAGTTTAACCTGATGATTTAATGATAGTCCGGTAATTATCTCTGCACCTTTTTTAATATTGTCAATTTTTTCCATAATACACTCCTTGATATCTTTTAATGGGAAGGAGACTAAATTCTGCTGATGATTTTCAATTATCTGTTTTAGTATTTTTCGGTATTCAAACAATCTGCTTTTTACTAGGTTTTCAGAGATACCCTTTAATGAAGCAATTTCTTTATAACTGAAACCACAGAGATACTTTAACTTTAAGTTTGATTGTTTTTGTAGAGGCATCTGATGAATTGCCTGTTCGATGATTAAAATAGGATTTTCATCTTTTTGAATCTCAACTTTTGCAGGAAGATCTTCGATTAATAATATCTCTTCAGATTTATTGTTTTTATCACGCAAATAATTATTGATACAATTACGGCAGATTGCAAAAAGCCATGCTTTAAAACTGGCCGGGTTTTTAAGCTTTGCACAATTTATAAACACTTTGATAAAGGTTTCCTGCACTACATCATCAACATCTTTCTCAGGGACTTTACCAGAGATAAATGAGTTGACCAGTTTTTCATATTTAATAACTATCTTCTCAAATGCCTCATTATTCCCTTCAATAAATGAATTGATATAGTGAATTGTATCTTCCAATTATTTCTCCTTTCATATAGGTAGACGCATTTATGTATAGAATGTTGGAAAAAAATAATTTGGTTTGAATTATTTCGACTTCAACTGGTGTCATGATGACTTTTAATTTTAAATCAATCTTTTCAGAAAAGCGACTTTTCTTTTAATAATGAAGCATTCATACTAATTAATGATGAAAACTGTAAACAAAGATTTTTGGAAAGCCTTAGATGAAATCATAAAGACATCAGAGATTGTAATTGATAGACCACAAGGATCTGTACATCCCAAGTATTCAGATTTAATTTATCCAGTAGATTATGGATATTTAAAAGATACCTCTTCAATGGATGGTGGAGGAATTGATATCTGGGTTGGTTCTGAAACAGAGAAAAAACTGGATGCTATCATTTGTACAGTTGATAGCTTGAAGCGAGATTCAGAAATAAAGCTTCTACTGGGCTGTAATGAAGAAGAGAAAGATAAAATATATACTCTTCATAATGAGAAATATATGAAAGGGATTATGATAAAGCGGTAAATGAAAATGGAGACTATAACAGGTGATAGAATTATATTACGGGAATACAGAGAAGAAGATAGTGCCCATATATACAACTGGACAAGAGATGAAATAACCACTAAATGGATGGGTAGAAAATACCGGAATCCAAGACCAATGGATGAAATTGAAAACAGTGTCAGAAGTATAATTTCCCAACCTCCTAAAGATGGAGTTTTCTTTGCGATAGCTAATAGAGAAACTGAAACCTATATTGGCGGAATAGACCTCACATCAATAGACTGGATTGATAAAAATGGTGTTTTAAGCATAGTTATAGCAAAATCCTCTGATAGAAATAAGGGATTCGCTGCTGAAGCTATAACGCTTTTACTGGATTATGCCTTTAATGAATTAGATCTCCATAAAATTGAAATGGGAGTTTATTCAGACAATAAAGCAGCTGTCAGATGCTATGAAAAGCTCGGATTCAATATCGAAGGATCTTTAAAAGACCATATGTTAATAGATGGAAAATACAGGGATTTGCTTCAAATGGGTAGGATTAAGTCATCTTGATAATGCAAAAAAGCCATTAACAAGATGGCTTGATAATGAAAAAATTGAATCAACAAGAGGTCTTATGAAGACAATAATTATTGCCGGAGTCCCTCGTTCTGGGAAATCAACTCTATCAAAACAGCTATCTAAGGATGGTAATTATTCATATATTCCCTTCGATGCAATAGTCTCTACATCGCAAAATCTCTATCCTGATCTCGGGATTTCTCATTTTGAAGATTCAAAAGAAGTCAGCAAAAAGACGGCTCCATTTATTGCCGAATTCCTAAAACACCTGGTATTTGAAAGTATAAGTGCTGTAATTGATGTTTATCAGCTTTATCCGATAGATATTGTTGATCAACCAGCTCTTCAAAATGTAGACATCCTCTTCCTTGGCTATCCCGACATTTATCCCCAAGAGAAAATGGAGAAGATATTGAAACATGCCAGGAAAGGGGATTGGACTGAAGGGGTACAGAGAAAAGAACTTCTCTCTTATATTCAGAAATATATTGATGAAAGTAAGATAATCAAGGAACAATGCCAGGAGTATGGTTTTCAGTTTATTGATACCGGAAGTGATTATGAAGAAGTCATTAAACAAGTTATTTTAGGATTCAAAATGAGTAACAAGAGGTCTTGATAATTGAAAAATGCGTTCAACAAGAAGTCTTGATGATTCATAAATGCAATTAACAAGTTGACTTGATGATGAATTATTTGGGTTGTCTAGACATTAATATAAGGAAAACAAAATGAATACAAAAGATGATAGAATCAAAATTGAACCAATACAAAAAGACGATCTCATCGGTTATTACTCACTGTTTTCAGATAAGGATATTCATCCATATATCATTGAGAATGGTCCTCTTTCTCTTGAGCAAACTAAAGAAAAATTATCCAATATGGTCAAAGCTGAAAATCATATTTATTTATCAATAAAAACACTCATTGATAATAAATTTATTGGATATATCGGAATACATAATATTAAAGCTTCACTTCCAGCAATAAGTTATGGAATTCTGAAACAGTTTCAGAGAAAGAAATTTTGTACAGAAGCAATTAATCTCTTAATTGACTACCAGTTAGAACATAAAGAGTTTGATGGTTTTATTGCACGAACTCACACCCCAAATATTAAATCACAGAACTTTTTAGAATACATGAATTTTGAATCAATGGGTGAAGTAGATTGGGATGGTGAGAAAAGATTAGAATTTAGAATGATATTTTCTTCGTGAAAAAAACTGATCTCTCGTTTATGATAATTTAAAGCACCTAATACTGAGGGATACAATGAATTATCAACATCTACGTGGACTAGTAATTGAAGGGATGTCTCATTCCGGGAAAACATCACTCCTTAATGCAATAAAAATCCTTCATGCAGATAAATATGAAAGAAGCCTGATTGTATTAGGTGAACACTATTCGCAGGTCTTACATAAACAGAATGGTTCTTTGATTAGATCTAACCGGATCGAACATTTGGAAGTTTTAAAATCAAGAATTAAGATTCTTTCAGAACTTGGTGACTGGGGAAATAACTTAGGACCAGCCTCATTACAATCCAGAGGAATCTTCTATATCTTTGAAAGGTTTCACTTAAATCATCTTCATGCCTTTAAAGAAAGTGATATTTCTGAAATTGAAAGTAAACTCTCGGAATGCAATGCAAAAACAGTACTTCTTACAATTTCTTCATCGTGTATTGAAGAAAGGTTATCAAGTAGAGAAAAATATCTTGATAAAGGTGATTTACACAGGAAGATTCTGGAGTATGAATTGGAACAGGATAAGTTTATCAGAATTGCAAAGGAATCATTATTACCAACTCTGATAATTAAAACTGATAATAAGAACTGGAAAGAGTATGCCAGAGAAGCTTTGGATTTTTGTGGCTGTAAATGATTACGATTAATAATGAGGTCTCGAGTATAAATGGAAAATAAGAATGATGTAAAACTGCAGACTGAATACATAAAACGAGAATTAATTAAAGACATAAAAACAAATTATAAAGAAATTGAAAGTTTTTTAGTGAATAAAAATAAAAAGACAATAATTGAAGAACGTGGTGTATTTTAATACATCCGGGCTTTAAATCAGGCTGAACTTCTGTAGTAATGATGATGTGTCCCGGATAAAATTGATTCTTTTCGTACTGATCCACTTCCTACCGGGATATCTCCATTAGGAATTCTATTTATGCCCTGATGAGTTCTATAGTTATTATAATAATGTACATATTCTTTGATGATTTTGCAGATCTGCTTTTCAGAAAACAGGAGAAAATGATCTAGTGCTTCCCTCCTGATAGTTCCAATAACTCTTTCAACATGTGCATTCATATTTGGTGCAGATGGTGATGTATTGACTCCATTGATACCATATTGATTAAAATCAATAGTTGTAAATTGAGCCGCGTTGTCATGAATCAGATACTTTTTATCTGGATAATCATATGAAAAGTCAATAATCCTCTGCCTTACAAATTCCCTGGTAGGAAATTGAGTCAAACTCCACTTTACAATTCTTCTTGATCTCAACTCCAGAATTACCAGCAGGTAGAATCTCTTTCCGAATAAAGTGTCTAAGGTCATAAAGTCCATGCTGTAGTGCGAGTTCCAGTGTGCTTTCAAGAATTTCTTCCAGCAACCAACTGACTGCAATTGACCATTTTTACGAAATGTCTGTAGTATTTTATTTACAGTAGTGTAATGAACATCAATGTCAACTTTCTTCAATTCATCGGATATTTTCCTGCATCCCCAGAATCGATTATCTTGTTTCATTTCAAGGATCAGATCTTTAATCTCTTTCTTAATATAGGGTCTGCCTTTTTTCCTGTTATTGAAAGTCCATTTGTTCTTGATAAATTGCCTCTGCCATTTTAGAAGTGTTTCTGGTTTTACTATTGAAAGATGG